>Ga0075425_100003717_pt1 | contig 15554 bp, 15 predicted proteins | sample SoiMethybrSBSTD4_FD_75300 | JGI IMG/M metagenome (GOLD analysis project Ga0075425, IMG submission 75300) | Bulk soil microbial communities from a Populus tree surrounding site in Tennessee, USA - Soil MetaG P. TD hybrid SBSTD4 | ecosystem: Environmental > Terrestrial > Soil > Tree plantation... | reverse complement strand
CGACGCCGCCGTTCCCAGGGCCACGCTGCGCGAAGCCGTCGCGGGAGCGGTCGCCGTGGCCGGCACCTCGGGCCGCGCCCATCCTCAGGCCTGGACGCCGCGGCGGCTGGCCCGCGAGGCAGGCGCCCTCGTGGGGAAGGGCCGCCTGGCCCTCGTCTTCGGCCCCGAGGCCAGCGGCCTGACCGACGAGGAGCTGGCGCAGTGTCACGTCCGCGTAAGCATCCCCACCGACCCCGCGCACCCCTCGCTCAACCTCGCCCAGGCCGTCCTCGTCGTCGCGTACGAGCTGCGGATGGCCGCGCTGGAGGAGGCCGGGTCGACGGGTGACGCGGCGGCCGGGGAGCGTGCGACCGTGGGCGACGTGGAGTCCGCCCTCGACGACCTGCGGCAGGCCCTCCTGGGCATCGGCTACTTGAGCCGGGACAACCCCGAGCCCATCCTGTCCGAGTGGCGTGCCCTGTTCGCGCGGGCCGGGATGACGCCGCGAGAGGTCACGCTCCTGCGCGGGCTGGCCCGGCAGGTCCTGTGGGCGGCGGGGCGGATTGCGCGGACCTCGGGCGGGGACCGATAATCCTCGCTTCCAACGAGGGAGGACGGCTTGACCGAGCTGCGCGTGCCGACGATCGCCCTCGACGCCGAGATCGTCTACGGAGACGGCACCTGGTTCGTGGGCCGGATCTTCCTGCCCGCCGCCTCCTCCCATCACAGCGGGCCCATGCGCCCCGACGAATGGATGAACGACACGACGCCGTTCTTTCCCTTCCTGCCCGCGAACGCGTCGGCGCCCGTCGTCCTGAACAAGGCCGAGGTGGTCGTGTTGAGCGTGGTGGTGGAGGGCGGCCTCGAAGAGGAGGGCGTCGAGAGCCCTCATCGGCGCGTCCAGGTGGAGTGCCGCGAGCGGGTCGTGGCCGGCCTCCTCGTCATCGACATGCCGGAGGGCCACCAGCGCGTGCTGGACTACTTGAACCGGCCCGACCCGTTCCTCATCGTGCGCGACGGGGACCGCGAGCACCTCGTGCGCAAGCAACGCATCACGCGTGTGATCGAGCCCCGGGAGGCCTAGTGTCCATCGAGAGACTGCTTCAAGCGACGGTGAAGGCCGGCGGGCAGGAGCTACGCCTCATCCCGGGCCGCCGGATGGTGATCGTGACCCCGCAGGGCGAGCGGGAGGTACAGGGCCCCGAGCAGACGTCGGCCATGATCGACCAGCTCGTCGCGCCGCACCTCACGCCGGAGGCGCGCCAGGGCCTGGCCGCGGGGCGGGCGGAATGGCGCTTCCAGCTCGCGGGCATCGGCGTGGTGCGGGCGCGCGCGGAGACGAAGCAGGGTGGAACGCACGCCGGTTTCGCGGTGGGAGAGGCGGCCGGTGCGGCCGTGGCCGCGAGCGCCGCCGCTCCGGCGCCGGCCGCGGTTCCGGGTCGGGCGGCGGTGCTGGACGGCACGGTGGCGGCGATGGAAGAGCTGCTCCGCACCCTGGTCGGGATGAAGGGCTCGGACCTGCACATCTCCGCAGGCTCGCCCCCGATGGTGCGCCACGACGGCGAGATCAAGATACTTCCGGAGCGCGGCGCGCTCAGCGGGGCGGACACGGAGAAGCTGCTCTGGCCCATCGCTCCCGAGCGCAACCGCGAGGAGTTCAAGCGCCGGCACGACACCGACTTCGCCTACGAGATCGCGGGCGTGGCCCGCTTCCGCTGCAACTTCTTCCTGGACCGCAAGGGCATGGGCGGCGTGTTCCGCCAGATCCCGACCAAGATCATCAGCGCGGAGGACATGGGCCTCTCCAAGGAGATCCTCCAGCTCTGCCACCTGCCCAAGGGGCTGGTCCTGGTCACGGGTCCGACGGGATCGGGCAAGTCGACCACGCTCTGCGCGCTCATCGACTACATCAATCGCAACCGCACGGACCACATCATCACCATCGAGGACCCGCTGGAGTTCGTGCACGAGAACAAGAAGTGCCTGATCAACCAGCGCCAGGTGGGCGAGCACACCGACTCTTTCAAGGACGCGCTGCGCGCCGCCCTGCGCGAGGACCCCGACATCGTGCTGGTGGGGGAGATGCGCGACCTGGAGACGGTCGCCATCGCCATCGAGACCGCGGAGACCGGCCACCTCGTGTTCGGCACGCTGCACACCTCGTCCGCGCCGTCCACGGTGGACCGCATCATCGACCAGTTCCCGGCCGACCGGCAGGGCCAGATCCGCGTCATGCTGGCGGAGAGCCTCAAGGGAGTCATCAGCCAGATGCTCTGCAAGAAGATCGGAGGCGGACGCGTGCCCGTGCTGGAGATCCTGATCGGGACGCCCTCCGTCTCCAACCTCATCCGGGAGGCGAAGATCTTCCAGATCCCGTCGATCATGCAGACGGGCAAGAAGTACGGAATGTGCCTGATGAACGAGAGCTTCGCCGACCTCGTGAAGAAGAAGATCGTCGAGCCCCAGGAGGCCTACGCCAAGGCCTTCGACAAGCCGGGCCTCGTGAACATGCTCAAGAAGGCCGGCATCGACACGTCGTGGGCGCCCGCGGAGCCGGGGGCTCCGGCGGCCGCTTCGACGACGGCCTGAGCGTGCCCGCCGACGTCGTCCGCGTCTCCGGCACGGAGCCGGACCCCGCGGTGGTGACGCTGGCGGCCGAGCTGCTCACGGCCGGCTCGCTGCTCATCTACCCGACGGACACGCTCTACGCCCTGGGGGGACGCGTGCTCGACGCCGCCGCGGGCGCGGCCGTGCGCCGGGCCAAGGGACGCGAGGAAGGGAAGCCGCTGCCCCTGGTGGCCGCGGATCTCGACCAGGCGCGCTCGCTCTCTGCGGCCTGGCCGGAAACGGCGGACCGGCTGGCCGCGCAGTTCTGGCCGGGACCCCTGACGCTGGTGGTGCTGGCCGCACCGGCGGTGCCGGGGGACGTGACCGCGGGCAGCGGGAACATCGCCGTCCGCGTGCCCGATCTCGAGCTGACGCGCGCGCTCTGCCGCCGGGCGGGGGCCCTCGTGTCCACCTCCGCCAACCGCGCCGGCGGCACGCCTCCCATCACCTGCGCCGACGCGCTGGAAGCGGTGGGGGCGGGAGCCGCCCTCGCGCTCGACGCGGGCCGGGGCCGGGCCATCGCGTCCACGATCGTGGACCTCACGTCCACGCCCCCGCGCCTGGTGCGAGGTGGCGCGATCCCGTGGGAGGAGATCGAGGGGGTTTTGCGCCCGAGCGCCGGCTGATACACTGAGCCCGGAGGCGCGGCCGGGCCGCGCGCTCCGTCGAGTAGAGGCGACACCCACCATCAGAGCCCCAGACCGCGCCCCCGCGAAGCAAGAGAAGGCGATCCTCGTCGGCGTCTCCGCCGGCGCGCGCGAACGGTTCCGCACCGAGTCCTCGGTCGAGGAGCTGGGCCTGCTCGTCGAGAGTGCGGGCGCGCGCGTGGTCGGCACGCTGATCCAGGAGCGCAAGCGCAAGGACCCGGCCACGCTCATCGGCCGCGGGAAGGTGGAGGAGGTCGCGCGTGTGTCCGGCGAGCGCGCCGCGGACCTGGTGGTGTTCGACGACGAGCTCACCCCCGCCCAGCAGCGCAACGTCGAGGCGACGGTGGACCGCAAGACCGTCGACCGCACGCAGCTGATCCTCGACATCTTCGCCCGCCGGGCGCGCACGCGTGAGGGGCGCCTGCAGGTCGAGCTGGCCCAGCTCGACTACATGCTGCCGCGGCTGGCCGGCAAGGGCGTGCTGCTCTCGCGCCTGGGCGGGGGCATCGGCACCAGGGGGCCCGGGGAGACGAAGCTGGAGACGGACCGCCGCCGCATTCGGCAGCGCATCCAGAACGTCAAGGGCGAGATCGAGAAGGTGCGCCGGACCCGGCACACACGCCGCGAGGCCCGCCAGCGCGCCCAGGCCCCCGTGGTGGCCCTCGTCGGGTACACGAACGCGGGGAAGTCCACCCTCTTCAGCGCGCTCACCCGCGAGCGCACCGAGATCTCGGACCAGCTCTTCATGACCCTGGACCCGCTCGTCCGGAAGATCCGGGTGGGGGCGGGGCGGGACGTGCTGGTCGTCGACACCGTCGGATTCATCCAGAAGCTCCCGCACGCGCTGGTGGCGGCCTTCCGCGCCACCCTGGAAGAGGTGGTCGAGGCCGACCTCCTCCTCCACGTCATGGACGCGTCCGCGGAAGACGTGGAGGATCGCGAGTCCGCGGTCAACGCCGTCCTCAAGGAGATCGGGGCGGCCGACCGACCGAGCGTGGCCGTCCTGAACAAGTCGGACAAGGTCGGGCCCGAGCGCGCGCGCAGCCTGCAGGCGGCGCGCCCGGGCTCGGTCGTGGTCTCCGCGCTCACGGGAGAAGGCCTCGACACCCTGGGAACGACGATCGCGCGCCACCTCGACCTGCTGCCCAAGATGGTGCGCCTCCGTTTCCGCGCCGGGGACAAACGCGGCATCGCCGGCGTCTATACCTCCGGCCGCGTCACGTCGCACGAGGTGCAGGGGGACGAGGTGACCATCGACGCGGAGATCCCGGAGCGCCTGGTGGCACGGTATCGGGAGCACCTGGTTTGAGGTTGCTGAGTTTGTTGCTGCCCGCAGGCTTGTTTAGTCAGGGGGGGCACTTGCGCGCCATCCACGATGGGCGCTGCGCGACCCCCCCTGAAACCCCCCTCGCGACGCGCCGCCCCTTTGCGGCGCCGCCTCGCTCTGCGGTCGGCGCGATCGTGCTGCTTCTGGTGGCGGCGATGCTGTCCGCCTGCGCCAGCGCGCCGCGGGCCAAGGCCGGGCCCAGCGATACCGATGACTACGTCTTTCCTGGCTGGCAGCCGGCCGAGCTGACGCGGGACGAAGGCAAGGCCATCGAGCGGGCCTGGCAGTCCGTGCTGGCCGGCAAGGGCCTGGACGCGGAGAAGCGGTTCCGGGACCTGCTGCGCAATCATCCGGGATCGGCGCCCGCGGAGACCGGCCTCGGCTACGCGCTCCTGCGCCAGGAGAGGCCGCCGGATGCGGCCCGCACCTTCGCTTCCGTCCTTGCGCGCCAGCCCGACTACGTGCCCGCGCTCGTGGGCGCCGCCGCCGCCGCCCTGCGCGCGGGCAACGGGGAGGCCGCGCTCCAGCACCTGCGCCGGGCGGCGGCCCTCGACCGCGCCAACGACACCGTGCGCCGCCGGCTCTCCGACGTCCGCCTCCAGGTGACGGAGCGTCGCGTGGCCGCGGCGCGGGAGGCCATGGCCGCCGGCAATGCGGATGCGGCGATCGCGGAGTACCGGAGCGCGCTGGATGCGGCCCCGGAAGTGACGGAGGCGCGCCTCGCCCTGGCCGACCTCCTGGTGCAACGCGGCCAGGCCCAGGAAGCGGCCACCGTGCTCGAGGCCGACCCCCAGGAGGAGCGCCAGGTGCTCGTGCGCCTGGGCGAGATCCTGGCCGGCCTGCGTGAGTACGGCCGCGCCCTCGAGGTCTATCGCCGCGTGCTCGCCCTGGACCCGAAGGACGAGGAGGGCCTGCGGCGGGCGCGCGAGGTGCGCGAGGCGCTGGAATTGCTCCAGATGCCGGAGGAGTACCGGCGCATCCCGTCCTCGCCCACGATCACGCGCGCCGACCTGGCCGCCCTCGTGATGAGCAAGGTGACGATGTTGTCGCGCCAGCCACCCGGGCCGGCCAAGGTCGCCCTCGACATCTCGGGATCGTGGGCGCGGGACCAGATCATCCGGGCCCTGGCCCTCGACGTCCTGGACGTCTACTCCAATCACACCTTCCAGCCCGCCGCGATCGTGCGCCGCGGAGACCTGGCCACCGCCGTGCAGCGCGTGCTCGACCTGGCCAAGACGCCGGCCACGAACCTCGCGAACCCGACGGACATGAGCCCGAGCAACCTTTCCCGCTATCCGGCCGCGCGGGTGGTGGGGGCGGGGCTGATGGACCTGACGGAGGCGGGCGCTTTCGAGGCCTGGCGGCCGGTCAGCGGCCAGGAAGCCGTCGACGTCCTGGAGGGTCTCGTCCGTCTCGTCGGACCTTGACCCAGGGCGCCGCGGTATGGTGTAGGATCCCGGCGAATGGACGAGCAGGAACTCCTCCGCACCGTTCCCATCTTCGCGGAGCTGTCCGACGCGGACATCGCCAGCCTCTCCCGGCTGGCGACGCGCCGGCGCTATCCGAAGGACACGGTCGTCTTCTTCGAGAACGAGGAGGGCGACTTCTTCTTCATGATCCTGGAAGGGCGGATCAAGGTCACGATCCTCGGGGACGACGGACGCGAGGTGATCCTCTCCATCCTCGGTCCCGGCGACTTCTTCGGCGAGATGGCTCTTCTCGACAACGAGCCGCGCTCCGCCACCGCCATCGCCATCGAGGACAGCGAGCTGATCTCGCTCCATCGCACCGATTTCCAGACCGTGCTCACGGACAACCGGAGCATCACCTCCGCGCTCATCAAGATCCTGAGCGCGCGCCTGCGCCACGCCAATCAGCAGATCTCGACCCTGGCCCTGCTCGACGTCTACGGGCGCGTGGCCCGGGTCATCGTGGACATGGCCCGCGAGGAGGGGCGGCGTCTCAAGGACGGCCGCATCGCCTTCCGCCGCGCCACCCACCAGGAGATCGCCAACCGCATCGGGACCACGCGCGAGACGGTGACGCGCATGCTGAAGGACCTGGAGCGCCAGGGGCTGATCCACGTCGAAGGCAAGGAGATGGTGGTGCAGCCCGATTTCGAGAAGGTGTTCGACTAGCCGACGCCGACTAGCCGTTGGACGAGGACGTGGCCGTGGCCAACGCCGCCGATCGCGAACGCAAGCGCAACCCGCACCGATGCGAGTGTGGAGCGGCGTTCGACGTCTGCTACTTCGACGACCGCCGCGACCCGGAGCGCGACCGCGAAGCGGTCACCGTCCAGGTGTCGTGCCCTTCCTGCGGAAGAGCGAAGACGCTCTGCGTGCCCGACGGCGCCGACCGCACGGTGATCGTCGAGGCGTCGCCCCTCAGCGCGGATGACATCGAAGAGGGCGTGGCGGGTTAAACAACGGCAACGAAAATCGGTCGGCCTGGGTTAGCAAAAGAAGGCTGTGGCCAGGTCGGCCTGCCATCTCTTGATCATCTACAACAACGACAGCAAGTGGTCCTTGATCCTCGCCCGCACTGTCTCATCCTTCGTCGCCGACAGCGCTAGCTCCCACATCTCCACCGCCTTCCGCCAGAACTCCTGCTTCTGGTAGAGGTTCGCTAGAGACGTGATGGCGTCGTAGAAGCTCGGGTTCAGCTCGATCGCCTTCTCGTAGTGGTCGATGGCGTGGAAGACCATGTCCTTCTTCTCGTAGGTCATGGCCAGGTAGTAGTGCAGGAGGTCGGAGAACTGGTCGATGGCCAGGCCGCGGTTGAACGCGGCCATGGCCTCGTCGAGCTTGTCGTTCTTGAGGGCGATGACGCCTTCCTTGAGCTGCTGGCGGGCGGCGGCCTCGGAGGCGGGGGCGACCGGCTCCGGGCTCCGGCTGAGCAGGGCTTCGACACGGCGGAGCAGGTCCGCGGCCTCGAACGGCTTCTCCACGTAGTCGTCCGCGCCGTAGGTCTGCTTCACGTCCGCCGCGAAGCGCCATCCGGTGTGCACCGCCGAGACCATCACCACCGGGATGTGCCGGAAGCGCTCGGACGTCTTGAGCTGGCGGCAGATCTCGAAGCCGTGGACCTCGGGCAGCATGCCGTCCAGGATCACGAGGTCGGGCATCGACTCCCGCACCTTGGCCAGCGCCTCGCGGCCGGCGCGCGCGGTCAGCACGCGGTAGCGCTTGGACTGCAGGAGCATCTCGATCATCCGCAGCACGCTGGGGTCGTCGTCCACGGCCAGGATGGTCTGCGTCTCCTCGACGGCCGGCGCGCGCGGGGGCGCGGCGGGGGAGGCGGCGGGCGCGCTGCCCAGGCTCTCGATGATGGCCAGCTCCTGGACCTCGTCCATCAGCGGCTCGATGACGGCCACCTCCGGATCATCGGAGGGAGAGCGGCCTTCGGCCCCCGGCGTCACGCCCGCGGCGTTCCCCGGGGGAGTGGCCATGCGCCCGGCGGCCGCCTTCTGGACGTTCGGGCGGACCGTCTTCTGGCCCGTCTTGAGGGCGCGGCGCGCCTCCACGATCGCGTTCTTGATGCTGGCGTCGAGGGCGATCATGGGCGCGAGCCGGGCCCCCGTCTTGAACTCGATCTCGGAGACGAGCTTCTGGTCGTTCGGGTCCGCCATCGCGATCTGCAGCCGCGTCCCGTGGACCTTGATGGGGAACACGAGGTGACGCTCGCACAGCTCGAGCGGGACCTTCTTGAGGAGCTCGAGGTCGATCTCCTGGCGCGAGAGGTCGACCCCGGGCACGCCGAGCTGCCGGCCCAGGTAGGTCACCGCGAACTTCTCGGTCAGCGTGCACTGCCGGACGAGGACGCTGGCCAGACGCTCGCCGAAGGTCTTCTGCGCGGACAGCGCGTCGCGCAGCTGCCCCTCGCTGATCAGGTCCGCCTCGCGCAGGATCGCGCCGAGGCCCTTCCTAGACACGCCCGCGGGCCTCTTCGATGGGGATGAGGATCTGCAGGCGCCGGCCCTCCCGGCGCACGGTGAGGCGCAGCTCGGTGCCGACGCGGGCCCCCGCCAGCTCGTTGCGGAGCTGGGCCGCCGTCTCCACCGTGCGCCCGTCCACCGCGATCACCACGTCCCCCGGCTCGAGGCCGGCCCGATCGGCAGGACTGCCGCGCAGGAGCTCGACGATGACGGCGCCCTGGCCGGCTTCGAGGCCGCTCTCGTCCGCGAGGTCGCTGATCTTGGTGATCCCGATCCACCCGCGCACGACGCGCCCCTTGCGGACGAGCTGGTCCACGACGGTGCGCGCGAGGTTGGCGGGCACGGCGAAGCCGATGCCCTGGTAGCCGCCCGTCTCCGAGTAGATCGCGGTGTTGATCCCGATGAGCTCCCCGCGGGTGTTGAGGAGGGCCCCTCCCGAGTTGCCGGGGTTGATGGCGGCGTCGGTCTGGATGAAGTCCTCGTAGTCCACGATGCCGACGTTCGAGCGGCCGGTGGCGCTGATGATCCCCATCGTCACCGTCTGGTTGAGCTGGAACGGGTTGCCGATGGCGACCACGTATTCGCCCACGGCCGCGCGCGAGGAATCACCCCAGGGCAGCGTGGCCAGGGCGCGCGCTTCGATCTTCACCACCGCGATGTCGGTGACGGGGTCGGTGCCCACGAGCTTGCCCCGGAAGCGCCGATGGTCCGCGGTGGTGATGGCGATCTGGTTCGCGTGCTCGATCACGTGGTTGTTGGTCACGATCAGGCCGTCCGCGCCCACGATCACGCCCGAGCCCAGGCTCGTCTTGCGCTCTTCCAGCGGCATGCGCAGGCCGGGGAAGTCCTGGCCGAAGAAGTCGCGGAAGAAGGGGTCGCTGGAGAAGGGCGACCGCTCCGCGCGATAGACCTGGAGGGCGGAGATGTTGACGACGGCGGGGGTGCCGCGTCGGGCGATGGCGCTGAAGTCCGGCCCGCCGACCGAGGCGGCGGCCGCGGCGGCGGGCGCGGCCGCCACCGGCTCCGCGGCCCGCGTGGGCGGGTCCAGGCGTCCGGCCAGCCGCGCCCCCACCGCGACCCCCACGGCCAGGGAGGCCACCACGGCCGTGGCCAGGAGGACGCGTGGCCTCACGCGTCCGGCCTCTCCGGACGGCCGCGGCCCGAACCGCGCGGGCGCAGGCGCGGCAGCTCGAGCCGCAGCAGGCCGTCCCGGAAGACGGCCGTCACCTTGTCGGGGTCCACCTCGTCCGTGAGCTGGAAGATGCGGGTGAAGACGCCGTAGCTGCGCTCCACGCGGTGGAAGCTCTCCGGATGCGTCTTGCTGTCCGGGCGCCGCTCGCCGTGGACGACCAGGCGCTCGCCGTCGACGTGGATCTCGACGTCGTCTGCGCTCAAGCCGGGCAGGTCCATGAGCACGACGAAGCCATCCGGCGTTTCGTAGGCGTCCGCGGCCGGCGTCCAGGCGCTGGCGGGCAATCCCGGAGTGGTCCGGGTCGCGGCCAGGCTGTCCTCGAACAGCCGGTTCATCTTTTCCTGCAGGCTGAGCAGGTCGCGGAGTGGATCCCAGCGGCGGGTGCTCATTCCGATTCCGCAGTGTATCGCATGCTCACCCTCCGAGCCGCCGCTTGAGCTCCGCCAGCAGCGCGAGGGCCTGGACGGGCGTCAGGTGGTCGGGGTCGACCTTGCGGAGGTCGTCGAGGACGCCGTCGTCCGGGGCCGCGAACAGGCGGAGCTGGCGTCCGGGGGCGGGCTCCGCGGGGTCGCCCGAATGGGCCAGCCGCGGCCGTCCCTCGCGGTCGAACTCCGTGCGCTCCAGGTTGCCGAGGATCTCCTGGGCGCGGACCACGACCGGCGCGGGGAGGCCGGCCAGCCGCGCGACCTGGATTCCAAACGACCGGTCCGAGCCTCCCTCTTCGATCTTGCGGAGGAACACCACGCCGTCCTGCCACTCACGGGCGGAGACGTGGAGGTTGCCCACGCCCGGGAGGTCCGCGGCGAGGTCGGTGAGCTCGTGGTAGTGCGTCGCGAACAGCGTCTTGGGCCCGGCCCCTCCGCGCGCGAGGTGCTCCGCCACCGACCACGCGATGGAGAGCCCGTCGAAGGTGGCGGTGCCGCGCCCGATCTCGTCGAGGAGGACCAGGCTGCGGCGCGTGGCGTGGCGCAGGATGTGCGCCGTCTCCTGCATCTCGACCATGAAGGTCGACTGGCCGCGCAGGATCAGGTCGGAGGCGCCGACCCGCGTGAACACGCGATCGACGAGGCCGAGCTTGGCCTCCCGCGCGGGCACGAAGCAGCCCATCTGGGCCATGACCACGATGAGCGCGGTCTGGCGCAGGTAGGTGGACTTGCCGCCCATGTTGGGCCCGGTGAGGATGAAGAGGCGCGGTGCCTCCTCCGCCATGTGCAGGTCGTTGGCCACGAACGGCTCGGAGAGCACGCGCTCCATGACCGGATGGCGCCCCTCGACGAAGGTGAGCTCCTCGCCCGTGCTCAGCCGGGGCTTGACGTAGTTGTACCGGCAGGACACCTCGGCCAGCGCGGCCAGGGTGTCGAGGGTGGCTGCGGCCCGCGAGGAGGCCTGGATGCGCCGGGCCTGGGCCGCTACCCGCGCCCGCAGCGCCTCCACGATCTCGGCCTCGCGGGCGACGATGCGCTCGTCCGCCTTGAGGACCTTCTCCTCGTACTCCTTGAGCTCCGGGGTGACGAAGCGCTCGCCCCCCGCGATCGTCTGCTTGCGGATGTAGTCGTCGGGGATGGCGCCCAGGTTGGACTTGCTGACCTCGATGTAGTACCCGAAGACGCGGTTGAAGCGGACCTTCAGGGACGCGATGCCGGTGCGCGCGCGCTCGCGCTCCTCGATGGCGGCGATGGTGGTGCGCCCGCCGTGGCTGATCTCGCGCAGGGAGTCCAGCTCCGGGTCCACGCCCGCGCGCACGACCCCGCCCTCGCGCACGGTGGGCGGCGGCTCGTCCACCACCGTCGCCTCGATGTCCTCCGCGACGTCGAGCGGGGGATCGAGGTCCTTGAGCTCGGAGCGCACGAGCGGGGCCTGGCATTCTTCGACGCAGAGGGCGGCCTCGGGCAGGGCGCGCAGGGAGCGCGCGAGCGCGCGCAGGTCGCGGGGGGACGACGTGCCCAGGCTGACGCGGCCCACGATGCGGTCGAGGTCCTGGACGTCGCCGAGCACCTCGCGCAGGCGCGCGCGCTCGACGGTGCGGAACGCGAGCTCCTCCACCGCGTCCAGCCGGTCCTGGATGGGCTCCAGCGCGGCCAGCGGGCGCAACAGCCACTGCCGGAGGCGGCGCGCCCCCATGGGAGTGCGGGTGAGGTCCAGGACGTCGAGCAGCGTGCCCCGGCGCGTTCCGTCCACCGCGTTGTCCACCAGCTCCAGGTTGCGGCGGGTCAGGGCGTCGATGACGAGGCCGTCTTCGGCGGCGCGGGTGCGCAGGCTCGTCACGTGGGCGAGGTCGCGCTTCTGCGTGTCGCGCACGTAGCGCAGGGCGGCGGCGCCGGCGGCGATGGCGGAGGGCAGGGCGTCGCATCCGAACGCCTCCAGGGTCAGGACCCCGAAGTGCGCGCGCAGCTCGCGCCCTCCCCCGCGCGCGTCGGTTGCGTCCACCTCCGTGCGCGGGATCGCGCCTTCGGTCGAGGTGGCGTCGGTCAGCCAGGCGGGCAGCACGGCCCCGCGCGGCACGACCAGCTCGCGCGGGCGCGTCGCCCCGAGGTCGTCGCGCAGGCGATCCCAGGCTTGGGCCCCTTCCCACTGCGCGACCTCGAACTCGCCCGTGGTCGCGTCGATCCAGGCCGCGCCGAGAGAGGAGGGTCCGGGAGCGAGGGCGAGGACGAAGGCGGCCTCGGTCGCGTCCAGGGCGGACGACTCGAGCTGCGTGCCGGGGGTCACCACGCGCACCACCTCGCGCTTGACCACGCCCTTCGCCGTGCGCGGGTCCTCCATCTGCTCGCAGAGGGCGACGCGGAAGCCCTGCTTGACCAGGCGTCCCACGTAGGTGGTGACGGCGTGGTGGGGGACTCCGCACATGGGGATGGGCTCGCCCTCGCGGTCCTTGGAGCGCGAGGTGAGCGCGATCTCCAGGGCGCGCGCGGCCACCACCGCGTCCTCGAAGAACAGCTCGTAGAAGTCGCCCATGCGGAAGAAGAGCAGGGAGTCCGGGTGCTCCGCCTTCATCCGGTGGTACTGCTGCATGGCCGGGGTCAGGGGCTGGGTGGTCATTGGGCGAAAACGGGCGAGGCGGTGAGTATAGTCTAGTAAAAACACGATGAAGGTCCTCGCGGTCGACACGACGAGCGAGCGGGAGAGCGTCGCCCTGGCCGACGATGGCGTCGTGCGGGCCGAGACGCGCGTCCGCGCGAGCGGGCATTCACGGCAGATCCTGTCCGCGATCGAATTCGTGCTGCGCGCGGCCGGAGTCGCCGCCGGCGAGATCGAGGGCTACGCCGTGACCATGGGGCCGGGCTCCTTCACCGGAGTCCGCGTCGGCCTCAGCACCGTCCAGGGCCTGGCCCTGGCGTCCGGGAAGCCGTGCCTGGGCGTGTCCACCCTCGACGTCCTGGCCGCCACCATCGCGGGCGAAGCGCCGACCCTCGTGGCCATGGTCGACGCCTCGCGCGCGGGGCAGGTCTTCGCTTCGGTCTACGACGCGCAGGCGCGCCCGCGGGGGGACCCGCAGTCCGAGCTGGCGGCGACGGTCGTGGGGCACATCCCGGGCGAGCTCGCCCTCGTCGGTGACGGCGCCGAGCGCTATCGCGCCGAGATCCTGGCCCGGCGCCCCGATGCGAGGCTGCCGCCGCGCGATCTCTATCTCGCCGCCGCCCTCGCTCGCCTCGCCGCTCCCCGGCTGGCCGCGGGGGAGGGGACGGCGCCGGGGGCGCTGCGGCCCCTCTACCTGCGCGCGGCGGACATCCGGCCCGGCGGCCCATGAGCCACGCCGTCTCTCTCCCGCCGTACGTGGTCGAGGAGGCCCGCGCCGACGACGTCGAGGCCCTGGCCAGCCTCGAGCGGCGTTGCTACTCGCACCCGTGGAGCGTGCGCGGCTTCCGGGAAGCGCTGCGCCGCGGCGAGCACGGGCTGGTGCTGGTCGCGCGCGCGCCCGCGGGCGCGGATCCGGAGCGCGGCATCCTCGCCTACTGCGTGATCGAGACGGCGGCGGACGAGCTGCACGTGCACAACCTGGCCGTGCGGCCCGAATACCGCGGGGGCGGCCTGGGCCGCCGGCTGCTCGCCATCGCGCTCACCATAGGCGAGCGGCGCGGGGCGCGGGTGGCCCTGCTCGAAGTGCGCGAGAGCAACCGGCCCGCGATCGCGCTGTATCACTCGATGGGATTCGTCTCCGTGGCCGTGCGCCGCAACTACTACTCGCAGCCCTCGGAGGACGCGCTCGTGTTGCGCAAGGACGGGCCCCTGGCCGCGGAAAATCAGCCTTGAAATCGCGGGGAGCGGGTGGTAACGTCCAATCAGGGTGAGCCTCGCCGTCGCCCCCTCACGACGCGGACCCACAGGCGCCTGGACTACCTTCATAATTCGGAGGTGCCGATGTCCCAACAGGCCGGTTCTACGGAGCGTCTCCTCGAGAACGAGGAGTACAAGCGGCTTCACGAGCAGCACCACGAATACGAAGCCCGCTTGAGTCAGTTCAGCGACAAGGTCGTATTGAGCGACGAAGAGCAGGTCGAGGAGACCACTCTCAAGAAAAAGAAGCTCCAGTTGAAGGACCGGATGGAAGCGATCGCGCGCAAGATGAGGGAAGACCACTAGAGGTCCTTCCCCGGCGGCGCGCCGCCTGACGGCGGAGGGCCTGCGAGCCCTCCGCTTTTTCATTTAAGATGCCCGGACGTCCATGACTGAAGCCACGAGCGACGCCGCTCCGCGCCCTTTCCGGCCCGGGCGCCGGTTCCGCCGGGGCGCGGCCATCCTCCCCAGCCTGTTCACGATCGGGAACCTGTTCCTCGGCTTCTGGGCCATGGTGCGCACGATCCACGGTCAATACGCCGAGGCCGCCCCCCTGATCTTCTGGGCGATCCTGCTCGACGTCCTGGACGGGCGTATCGCGCGCATGACCGGGACCACCAGCGAGTTCGGGGGGGAGCTGGACAGCCTGGCCGACGTCGTGTCGTTCGGCGTCGCTCCGGCCCTCCTCGCCTATTCCTGGGGCTTCGCGACCCTGCCGCGCGTGGGGTGGCTGGTGGCGTTCCTGTTCGTGGCCTGTGGCACCCTGCGCCTGGCCCGGTTCAACGTGCAGAAGAGCTCGGTGGACGGCCGCTACTTCGTCGGCCTCCCGATTCCGGCCGCCGCCGCCCCCGTCGCCGCCCTCGTCAACGTCTCGCCGCTGCCCGTGGACGAGAAGACCCATGCCGTGCTCTGGCTCGCGCTCCTGATCGTGCTCTCGTTCCTCATGGTGAGCACGTTCCGCTACACGTCGTTCAAGAAGGTCGACCTGAAGAGCCGGCGCAGCTACGTCACGGTGGTGGGGATCGTGCTCCTGTTCGTCGTGGTCATGATGCACCCCGAGTGGTGCCTCCTCGCCCTGGCCACGCTGTTCTGGCTCTCGGGACCGCTCGCCTATCTCTGGGGAGTCGTGTTCCGCCGGCGCCCCGGCCCGCCTCCCGTCGTCGCCCCCAGCGAGGCGCCCTGACCGCTCCCGGTCCCTCGCGGACGTACCCCGACCGGCCGTACGTGGGCGTGGGCGGCGTGGTGCTGATCGAGGGGCGGGTGGTGCTGATCCGGCGGGGCAAGGAGCCGCTCCGCGGCCGGTGGGTCATCCCCGGCGGCACCGTCGAGCTGGGGGAGACGCTGCAGGAAGCGCTGGTGCGCGAGATGCAGGAAGAGACCGGAATCCTCGTGCGGCCGCGCGAGGTCGTGCTCGTCTTCGACCGCATCCAGCGCGCGGGTCCGTCCGTCGAGTACCACTACGTGATCATCGACTACGCGTGCGACTACGTGTCCGGCACGCTGCGGGCCGGATCGGACGCGGACGAGGTCGCGCTGGTCGCGCCGGACGACCTCGGCCGCTACGACCTGCCCCCGCAAGCCCTGGACCTC
>Ga0075425_100003716_pt1 | contig 15554 bp, 11 predicted proteins | sample SoiMethybrSBSTD4_FD_75300 | JGI IMG/M metagenome (GOLD analysis project Ga0075425, IMG submission 75300) | Bulk soil microbial communities from a Populus tree surrounding site in Tennessee, USA - Soil MetaG P. TD hybrid SBSTD4 | ecosystem: Environmental > Terrestrial > Soil > Tree plantation... | reverse complement strand
ACACACACACACACACACACACACACACACACACACACACACACACACACACACACACACACACACACACACACACACACACACACACACACTCACACTCACACTCACACTCACACTCACACTCACACGCGCGCTCGCGCTCGCGCTAGCTCGCCGGCTTGGCCGCGAGCCGCTTGACCAGCTCGTACCAGTACTCGGCGGCGGTGTGATACTCGCGCACCCCCACCCGCTCGTCCCGGCCGTGGGCGCGGGAGTCGTTCATGTCTTCGAACACCGCGGCGACGCCGTAGGTCGGAATCCCCGCGTTGCGGGTGTAGAGGCCGTCGCTGGCGCCGGTCGACATCTCGGGCACCACCGGGACGCCGGGCCAGTACTTGGCCGAGAGGCTTTCGACCGGACCCATGACGTCGCGGCGCAGCGGCGAGGGCGGACTGGGGTGCGCGTCCGCCACCCGGGTGAAGTGGATGGCGGTGTCGGCGACGATCCGCTTGAGCCGGGCCTCGACGCTGTCCACCGGCTCATCGGGCTCGATGCGACAGTTGACCGTGGCCCGGGCCAGCTGCGGGAGGGCATTGTCCGCATGTCCCGCGAGCAGGCGGGTGGCGACGCAGGTGGTGTGCAGGACCGAGTTGTAGTAGGGCGAGCTGCGCGAGAGCCGGCGGGCCGCCGCGGCATCCCCGGTCCGCGCGACCAGCCGCATGTCGGCGGCGACGGCCGGGAGCTCCGCCGCCGCCCCGCGCGCGAAGAAGGCCCGGGTGACCTCATTGAGCCGCACGGGGAACTCCGCGTCGGCCAGCCGGGCCAGCCCGCGCGCGAGGTGGTAGATCGCGTTGTCGGGCACCGGTCGCGAGCTGTGGCCCCCCTTGTTGCGCACTTCCAGCGCAAAGCTCTGATAGACTTTCTCGGCGGCCTGGACGTTGAAGCGGATGGGTTTTCCGTCGCGGTAGTCGCCGCCGCCTCCGTCGGTGTTGAGTGCGTAGTCGGCGTCGACCAGATCGCGGTGCTCACGCACCAGCCAGCTGATGCTCTGGCCCGAGGTCTCCTCGTCGGCGGTCAGCACGATGATGAGGTCGCGGTCGGGAACGAACCCCTCCTTCTTGTAGCGGATGAAGTTGGCGACCAGCATGGCCGCGCCGTCCTTCACATCGCTGGTGCCCCGCCCGTAGTAGAAGCCGTCCTGCTCGACGAACCGGTACGGATCGGTGGTCCAGTCCTCCCGGCGGGCATCCACCACGTCGAGGTGCGACATCAGGAGGATCGGCTTCTTGCCGGTCCCCTGGCCACGATAGCGGGCCACCAGGCTCTGGTAGCGGGGGCTGTAGCCGAGCACCCGTACGTCCGCCGGCGGGAATCCGGCGTCGAGCAGGCGGGCGGCGAGCGCCTCCGCCGCCTCCTTGGTGTGCCCGGCGGAATCGCTGGTGTTGATCTCGATCAGCTGTTTGAGGATCTCCCGCTCGAGCGCCTTGGCCGCGGGGTCCTTGGTGGTCTGGGCCGGCAGGCCGGCGGCGGACAGGGTCAAGCCGCAGCAGGCAGCCAGCAGGGAGGAGAGCAACCAGCGAGACATGGGGACTCGGGGTGGAGGGGACGAGCCGGAAAAGTAAAACGGGGGAAGTCCGTGTGGACTTCCCCCGTGCCAGGCGCCTTGCGGCGCGCCGGCGCTAGCGCTCGACCAGGATCAGGAACTTCGACTGTCCCCAGAACCGGTCGGGCGAGGTGATCTGCAGCGAGCCCTTGATCCGGCCCTTGGCATCCGGGGCAATGTTGCTGTACGCGATCGACTGGTTGGTGACCAGCTGGTACTCCTTGTCCGGACTCGGCAGCTTGATCTCGGTGACCGTCCGCCGATCGACCGCGGTGAACGCCGACGGCTCGAGGTTAGGCGCCGGCTTGAGGACCTCACCAGTCCGGGTGAAGATCAGGAAGCGGGTGCCGCCCTCTTCCACGATGATCCCCTTGTCCTTGAGCTCCTTGCGGGTGCCGATGACGTAGTACACCGTGTTCTCGCGGGTGCTGAGCGCGGACACGGTGTCATTCAGCACGGCCTTCTCTTCGGAGAGCGTGGTCACCTGCTGCTTCGTGCCGGTCAGGTCGGCCTCGAGGGTGGCGATGGTGTTCTTCTGGCTCTCGAGGGTCTGTTGCAGCCCGTCAATGGTGGCCTGCAGCTCGGTCAGCGTGGACTTGAGGCTGTCCGATTCGCCGGTGAGCTGCTTGAGGCGCTTCTGACTCGAGGCCAGGCGGGTCTCGTTGGCCTTCAGCCGGGCGGTCAGGTCCTGGACGCGCTTGAGCACCATCGCCCGATCGTTGGTGGTCACCCCTTCGGTGCCGACCACCGGCTCGACCGGCTTGCGCGTGTTGGAGACCTTCACGATTTCCGTGTTGATATCGGACAGCAGCTTGGTGGTCTCCGCCAGATCCCGTACCAGGCTGTCCTTCGCGGCTGCCACCGTCGTGAGCTCCTGCACCTGAGTGCGGAAGTACTGGGAGGAGTCAGCCGGAATCCGCTGAGCGACCTGGCCCCCCTGCGAGCAGGCAGCCAGCAGCGCGAGCAGCGGTGCCACGGCGGTACGTGTCTTCATACGCGATCTCCTTATAGAGTAACGGCTTTGGCCCTTACGCTCGGCTTCGCGCCGACCCTCATGCTCTGGACTGGAACATCATTTGTTGACGCGTCGTAGCCAAGTGGACGTCGCCCACTGTCGCGCTTGCACAATTCCCCGCCAATCCGGCTTCGCGGCCGCGAAATCCCATATATATTGCCGTTTCCGGCCGCCTTAACTTCGCAGCTCTCTTCTGCTCGAGGTACTCCGTATGGCGCCAGCGCTTCGGACCTTCCTGCTGCCGGCTCTCTTTCTCGTCTCCAGCAGCTCGCTCGCCGCCCAGGGCGGGACGCTCACAGGCCGGGTTACCAACTCGGAAGGCGGCCGCCCGCTGAGCGGGGCGGTGGTGCGCGTCCTGCTTCCCAACGGTGCGGTGCTCGCCGGAGCTGGCACCCGCGCCGACGGCGCCTACCGGCTGAGCGACCTCCCGGCAGGGACCTATCTGGTGCGGGTCGCGGCGGTGGGCTTCGCGCCTCAGGATTTTGCGGGGACCGCGATCCGTGCGGGCGCCAGCACCACGCTCAACGCGAGCCTCGCGCTGCAGGCCACCCGCCTCGCGGACATCGCGGTCACCACGGTATCGCGCGAGCCGGAGAAAAAGACCGACGCGCCCGCGGCGGTGTTCGCGATCAGCCATACGGAGGTTGAGGAGCGGCCCGCGCTCAGCGTGGTCGACCACCTCAAGAGCGTGCCGGGCGTGGATATCTCGCAGGGCGGTCTGGTCCAGTCCAACGTGGTGGCCCGCGGCTTCAACAACATCTTCTCCGGCGCGCTGCTCACCCTGATCGACTATCGCTATGCCGCGGTGCCGTCGCTCCGGGTCAACGTGCCGACCTTCTTCCCGGTGACCAGCGACGACATCGAGCGGATCGAGTTCGTGCTGGGGCCGGGGGCCGCGCTCTACGGACCCAACGCGTCCAACGGCGTCCTGAACATCGTCACCCGTTCGCCGTTCAGCTCGACCGGCACGACGCTCTCGTTCGAGGCCGGTGTCCGCGCCGGCTCGACCAAGCGGATCTGCAGCAGTCCTTCCTGCAGTGATCCCAGCTTCGAGCCGCTCGACAAGGCGTCCGGGCTCTGGCGCTTCAGCGCGCGGCACGCCATGCGGCTGGGCACCAAGGTGGCGTTCAAGCTGTCGGGCAGCTACCTGACCGGCACCGAGTGGCAGGAGCGCGACCCCGCGGAGCCGAGCAATCTCGACGTGCTGCACCCCGAGCTGGGGCTCAAGTCGGGCCAGTGCAACAGCACCACCGGCTGCCGCGACTTCAATCTCGAGCAGTGGGGCGGGGAAGCCCGGGTGGATGTGCGCCCGGACGCCAACACCGAGCTGATCGGCGACTTCGGGCTCACCGATGCCAAGAGCCTGATCGAGTACACCGGCATCGGGGCCGCCCAGGCCCGCGGCTGGCGCTACAGCTCGGCGCAGCTCCGAGTGCGCCATAAGCGGCTGTTCGTGCAGGCCTTCGGGAACTTCAGCGGAGCGGGGATCGACAGCAGCGGCAGCGCGCCGCGCGCCCGGGCCTTCCTGCTGCGCGACGGCAGTCCCATCGTGGACCAGTCGCGCGTCTGGTCGGTGCAGGCCCAGCACGGCTTCGATCTCTTCCGCGGGCGGGAGAACCTGCTCTACGGGGTGGACTACATCAACACCGATGCCCGCACCGGCGGCACCATCAACGGCTCCAACGAGGACGACGACACCATCAACGAGTACGGCGCCTACCTCCACGGCGTCACCCACTTCACGCCGAAGCTCGACCTGGTCGCCGCGCTGCGGGTCGACAAGCACAGCCGGCTGGGCTCGGCGGTCTGGTCGCCCCGGATCGGCCTGGTCTTCAAGCCCGACGACCGGCAGGCGTTCCGGCTGACCTTCAACCGGGCCTTTTCGACCCCGACCAACAACGACCTCTTCCTCGACATCGTGGCCGGACGGATCCCGCTCAGCCCCACGGTGGGGTACGACATCCGCGCGCTCGGCGTGCCCAAGCAGGGCTTCCAGTTCCGGGTGGCCGGCGCCTGTCCCACCGGCGGTGCGGGCGACCTCTGCATGCGGACCCCTTTCAATCCCGCCGCCGGGGTCCTGCCGGCCCGCGCGGCGCTGTTGTGGTCCGCGGCGGTCCAGGCGGTCTCGGCCACCGTCGGACCGCAGCTCACCGCCCTGATGCTCGGCAACGCGCCAACCACCCAGGTCGGCACCCAGCTTCGCCGGTTCAATCCCACCTCGCTGCAGTTCATCGACATGGATCCGACGGCGGTGCAGGACATCGCCCGGCTGGAGCCGACCATCAGCCACGCGCTGGAAGCCGGCTACAAGGGATTGATCGGGCGCAAGTTCCAGATCTCCGCCGACGCCTGGTACGAGCACAAGCGGAACTTCACCGGTCCGCTGATCGTGGAGTCCCCCACGGTGTTCCTGGATCGCGCCAGTACCATCACCTATCTGACCGCGCTCTACACCGCGGCGGGCGTCCCCAACCCGGGCGCCACCGCGACCCAGGTGGGCACCGCGATGGCGGGGCTCTCGGCGGCAACCAGCATCGCCACCACCGGCGTCCCGCTCGGCACCGTGATCCCGACCAACTCGACGCTCACCGAGCGGCCCGACATCTTCCTCACCTACCGTGACTTCGGCAAAGTCGATCTGTGGGGCGCCGACCTCGCGCTCGACTACGTGGTCAACTCCTATTTGTCGTTCTCGGGCAGCTACTCGTGGGTGAACAAGGACTTCTTCCCCAAGGCGGAGGTGAACGGTCCCACCGACATCGCGCTCAACGCCTCGCGCAGCAAAGGATCCCTGACGGCGGCCTGGCGGGATGATCCGAAGGGCTGGGGCGCCGAGGTGCGCTTCCGCGCGGTGAAGGGCTTTCCGGTCAACTCCGGTGTCTATGTCAGCAGTCCCGATCCGGACAATCCCGAGAAGCTGCTGCCGACCGATTCCTACGGCGTGGTGGACATGCAGGGGACCTGGCGGCCGCCCATCGGCTCTCGCAACATGCTGCTGACGGCGAGCCTCCAGAATCTCTTCAACAAGCACTACGCCACCTTCGTGGGGGTGCCCAACCTGGGGCGCCTGCTGCTCACCAAGGTGTCGTACACGTTCTAGTGCGGCTCGACGAGCGGTACCCCTCGCTCCCGTACGTCGCACCGTTCCTGGTGTTCATGGTGCTCCTGCTGGTCGCGCCGAGTCTGCCCATCGACCAGCGGGTCCGGGCGGTGGGCCGAGTCGCCATCCTGGCGCTCGCGCTGTGGGTGTTCTCGCGGCGGGTCATCTCGTTCGAGGCGCCGCACTGGCTCTCCAGCATCTCGCTGGGGGTCGGAGTCTTCGCCCTCTGGGTGGCACCCGATGTCTTCCTGCCCTCCTGGCGCGGCAGCTGGCTCTTCTCCAACGGACTGACCGGGCGAATCGAGGGGGTGCTGCCCGAGGCGGCACGCGCCGACACCCTGGTGCTGGTGCTGCGCTGCGTTCGCGCCGTGATCCTGGTGCCCATCATCGAGGAGCTGTTCTGGCGAGCCTGGCTGCCCCGCTGGGTGGACAGCCGGGAGGATTTCCGGCGGGTGCCGCTGGGGCAGTACACCCTGGCGGCATTCTGGCTCACCGCCCTGCTCTTCGCGAGCGAGCACGGCGCGATGTGGGACGTGGGACTGGCGGCCGGGTTGCTGTACAACTGGTGGATGCGGCGGACCCGGAAGCTGGGCGACCTGATCCTGGCGCACGCCGTGACCAATGCGTGCCTTTCCGCCTACGTCTTAACCCGGGGTCGCTGGGAGTACTGGTAGGAAGCTGCTAGAGGTTGGGAACCCGGCTCCGCGCCACGGTGGCCTCGAATCCCGCGTCGGGATTGCCGAACACGCTGTCCGGATCGAACAGCACGCGGCGCACTCCCTTCCACCAGGCCGGGCTGGCCCGGCCGATCTCGCTCTCGATCACGCCTTTGCGACGGTTGGCGGCGTGGATGTACTTGCCCTCGCCCACGTAGATGCCGATGTGGGTGACCCGAGTGCCCCGTCCGAAAAAGAGCAGGTCGCCGGGGAGCAGCTTGGCGGTGTCGCGGGGAACCGCGACCCCGACCCTGGCCTGTTGCGCCGCGGTGCGGGGAATCTGGAAGTCGAAAGCGGCCAGCAGCCACTTTACCAGCCCGCTGCAGTCGAAGGCGAGTCCGGGCCGCACGGCTCCCAGCCGGTAACGCAGTCCCACCTGCTCGCGCGCCAGGCGCACCAGGGAGTCCCGGCCGGCCAGCAGGGTGTGGGACATCGCCGCAAACGGCTTGTCCTGCGCCTGGGATTGGCTCAGGGGCACCAGCAGACTGGCAGCCAGCAGCAGGGCGGGGAACCGGGTGCGCATCGCGCAGAAGAATAGCGGATTGCGGGTGGGTGGGTAAGCGGGCAGCGGGGCAGGCCACCCGGCCCTTACCCACGTCCCACCTACCGCCTTAGAATCGGTGCTCATGCTCAAGACCACGCCATTTCATGCGCGCACCTCAGCCCTGGTCCAGGGTCAGGCGTGGCGGCGCTGGGCCGGCTACATGGTGGCCAGCTCCTACGAGCTGCTGCACGAGCGCGAGTACGCCGCGATCCGGAACAGCGCCGCACTGATCGACGTTTCCCCGCTGTACAAATACAGCGTCGCCGGGCCCGGCGCCGCCCGGCTGCTCGACCGCATGGTCACCCGCGACGTCACCCGCTGCGCCCTGCACCAGGTGATGTACACGCCCTGGTGCGACGCCCGCGGCAAGGTGATCGACGACGGCACCATCAGCCGGCTCGCCGAGCAGGAGTACCGGCTCACCAGCGCCGAGCCCAACCTGCGCTGGCTCTCGCTCAACGCCGTCGGGCTGGACGCCACGATCACGGATATCTCGGAGCGGCTGGGCGCGCTGGCGCTGCAGGGGCCCTTGTCGCGAACCATCCTGGAGCGCCTCTGCGAGACCGACCTCTCCGGCCTCAAGTACTTCCGCCTGCTCCACTGCCGCGCGCGCGGCATACCCGTCACCGTCTCCCGCACCGGCTACACGGGCGATCTGGGCTACGAGCTGTGGGTGGAGGCGGCCCGGGCGGTCGAGCTGTGGGATGCGCTGATCGCGGCCGGCACCCCGTACGGGATCACGCCCGCGGGCATCTGGGCCCTCGACCTGGCGCGCATCGAAGCCGGGCTGGTCATGCTGGACGTGGACTACCACTCCTCCCACCACGCGCTGATCCCGGCGCAGGAGTCCTCGCCCCTGGAGCTCGGCCTGGAGTGGGCGGTGAGCTGGAGCAAAGGACCCTTCAACGGCCGCCAGGCGTTGCGGCGCGAGCGGGAGCGCGGCGCCGAGTGGCGCTTCGTCGGCATCGCGGTGGACTGGGTCTCCCTGGAGGCGCTGTATGCCAAGGTCGGGCTGCCTCCCCAGCTGCCTGCGGTGGCCTGGCGCGCCAGTGTCCCGGTCTACCGGGACAACCTCCAGATCGGGTATGCCTCCAGCGGGTGCTGGTCGCCTCTGCTCAAGCAGTATCTGGCGCTCGCGCACCTGCGCGCGCCGCATTTCGCTCCCGGCACCCGGGTGCGCTTCGAGCTCACCGTCGAGCACCGGCGGCTCCAGGCGGATGCCCGGGTCGTCGCCTTGCCTTTCTTCGATCCCGAGCGGAAGCGCGCCTGATGCCCTCCCGCTACGACTGCATCCTGATCGGGGGCGGCCACAACGCGCTGGTCGCGGCGGCCTACCTGGCGCGCGGGGGCCGCCGCGTGCTGGTGCTGGAGCGGCGTCCACTGGTGGGGGGCGCCGCGGTCACCGAGGAGATCTTCCCCGGCTTCAAGTTCTCGGTGTTCTCCTATGTCGTGAGCCTGTTGCGGCCCGAGATCATCCGCGACCTGGAGCTCCCCCGCCACGGCCTGCAGATCCTGCCGCTGGAGAGCACCATCGTCCCGCTCGACAACGGGGATCATCTCGGTTTCTGGAGCGACCCGGATCAGAGCCGCCGGGAGCTGGCCCGCCACTCTCCGCACGATGCGGAGGCGGCGACGCTGTTCGGCCGCCTCATGCACCACATGGCGATGGCGGTCAAGCCGATCCTGGCGATGGTGCCGCCCGATCCGGCCTCGCTGGCGCCCTCCGACCTCAAGGGCATGCTCAAGTTCGCGGGGCACTTCCGCTCGCTCGGCGCGGAGCGCTTCCACGCGCTCTACAAGCTGATGACCATGGCGGCGGCGGATTACCTGGACGAGTGGTTCGAGCTGGATCCGCTCAAGGCCACCAAGTCGGCGAGCGGGATCATCGGCACCTTCCTGGGTCCGCGTTCTCCCGGATCCGCCTACGTGCTGCTGCACCACTACATGGGCGAGATCGACGGCGCCTTCCGCGCCTGGGGGTTCCAGAAGGGCGGCACCGGGGAAATCAGCGAGGCGATCGCGCGCGCGGCGCGGGCGGCCGGGGCGGAGATTCGCACCGAGGCCGCGGTGGAGCGGGTCCTGGTCCGCGGCGGGCGCGCCACCGGCGTGGCGCTGGCCAGCGGCGAGGAGATCCTGGCCCCGGTGGTGGTGAGCGGGCTGGATCCGCGCCGCACCTTTCTCGAGCTGGTCGAGCCGGCGCAGCTCCCGGACGAGCTGGTGCAGGCCATCCAGCGCTTCAAGTTCCGGGGCTCCTCGGGCAAGGTGAACCTCGCGCTCTCCGAGCTGCCCGACTTCCGCTGCCTGCCCGGCGTCGGGCCGCACCTGCGGGGGGCGGTCTCCATCAGCCCGAGCCTCGATTATCTCGAGCGGGCCTATGACGATGCCAAGTACGGCGAGTTCTCCCGCGAGCCCTACATGGACATCGTGATCCCCTCGATGATCGACCCGGGGATGGCGCCGCCCGGCCAGCACGTGATGAGCTGCTTCGTGCAGTACGCTCCCTACCACCTCAACGGCGGCTGGAACGACGCGCGGCGCGAGGCCTTCGGCGACGCGGTCGTGAATACCCTCACCCGCTACGCGCCCAACCTCAAGTCCGCGATCATCGGCCGCCAGGTGCTCTCGCCCGCCGACATCGAGCGGATTACCGGCCTCTCCGAGGGGAACATCTTCCAGGGCGAGCTGGCGCTGCACCAGCTGTTCTTCCTGCGCCCCGCTCCCGCCTGGGCCCGCTACCGCACGCCGATCCGGGGCTACTGGCAGTGCGGCGCCGGCACCCATCCCGGCGGCGGCATCATGGGCGCGTCGGGCCGGCTGGCGGCGCTCGAGATCCTGAAGGGACGGGGCTGAGTGGGCTGCGACGCCATCGTGATCGGGGGCGGCCTCAACGGGCTGACCGCGGCGGCCACCCTCGCGCGCGGCGGATTGCGCACCGTCCTGCTGGAGCGCCGGGAGGGACTGGGCGGGTTAGGGCGCACCACCGAGTTTGCCCCCGGTTTCCGCAGCGCGCCGCTGGCGCTGGAAGACGGCTGGCTGCCGCCGCCGGTCGCGCGCGCGCTGGAGCTCAAGCCGCCCGAGCTGGTGAGCCCCGAGGTCACCCTGGCCGTGCCGGCCGGCGGGGGGGAGTGGCTGGCGCTTTCGCGCGACCTGGGCCGCTCCGCCGAGGCGATCCGGCGGTTTTCTCCCCGCGACGCCGAGCGCTGGCCGGCCTTCTGCGAGCAGCTCGCCCGTCACGCCGGCGTGCTCGCGGCGCTCTATCTGCTGCCGCCGCCCGACATCGACACCTCCGCGCTCGGCGAGGTGCTGCCCCTGCTCGGGGTGGCGCGCAAGCTTCGCGGCCTGGGCCGGCGCGACATGGTCGAGCTGCTGCGGGTGATGCCGATGGCGGTGCAGGAGCTGCTCGACGGCTGGTTCGAGAGCCCGGTGCTGCAGGCGGCGATCGCCGCGGCCGCCATCGCGGGACTGCGCCAGGGTCCCCGCTCGGGAGGCACCTGCCTCGGCCTGCTGCACCGCCAGGTCGGACTGCCCCCTGGCGCGCTCCGCGGACGCGCCTACTGGAAAGCCGGGCCCGAGGCACTCGGTGAGGCGGTCGCGGCGACGGCCCGCCGGCGGGGGGTCGAGATCCGCGCCGCGGCCGACGTGGTGCGGGTGCTGACCCGGGACGACCGGGTGGCCGGCGTGGCGCTGGCGAGCGGCGAGGAGCTCAGCGCGCCGCTGGTGCTCTCCAGCGCCGATCCCGCGCGGACCCTGCTCGGGCTGGTCGATCCGGTGTGGCTGGATCCCGAATTCCTGCTCGCGGTGCGCAACATCAAGTTCCGCGGCAGCTCGGCGCTGGTCTCCTTTGCGCTCGACGGCATGCCGGAGTTTCCCGGGTTAGCCGGCGCCCCGGCAGCGGCGGCCGGTCTGCTCTCGCTGTCGGGCTCGACCGAAGCGCTCGAGCGCGCTGCCGACGCCGCCAAGTACGGGCGGGTCTCGGCGCGGCCCCACGTGGAGCTGCAGCTCCAGAGCCTGCGCTGGCCGACGCTCGCGCCCGCCGGCAAGCACGTGGCGGTGGCCCGGGCCCAATGGGCGCCCTATGCGCTGCGCGAGGGGAGCTGGGACGCGGCGCGCCGCGCCGAGCTGGGCGACCGGGTGACCGCGCTGATCGCCGAGCACGCCCCCGGATTTCCCGGGCTGGTGCGCGAGCGCGAGGTGCTGACTCCGGCCGATCTCGAGCAGCGCTACGGCTGCACCGAGGGGGCGGTCGGCCAGGGCGAAATGACCCTCGACCAAATACTTTTCATGCGCCCCGTGCCCGGCGCCTCGCGCTATGCCACGCCGCTCGAGGGACTCTATCTCTGCGGCGCGGGATCGCACCCCGGCCCGGGGATCCCGGGCGGTCCCGGCTGGCTCGCGGCCAAACGGGTGCTCGCCGACCGCCGCTAGTCCGTCGCCCACTCTCGACTCTCTCCGGAGATCCTGACGATGCCCTTCGACATGAGTCTCGTTCAGCGCGGGGCCCGGCTGCGCCGCACCCCTTTCTTCGAGGCCACTCAGCGCTACGGGGCCAAGGGCTACACCGTCTACAACCACACCCTCTTCCCGATCTGTTTCGCGGATCTGGAGGAGGAGTACTGGCACCTCATCAATCACGTCACCCTGTGGGACGTGGCGGTGGAGCGCCAGGTCGAGATCACCGGTCCCGACGCGTTCGCGTTCACCAACCTGCTGACGCCGCGCGACCTGAGCCGCTGCGCGGTGGGACAGGGGAAGTACGTCGCGATTACGGCGGACGACGGCGGCGTCGTCAACGATCCGGTCCTGCTGCGGCTGGGCGAGAATCATTTCTGGCTGGCGCTCGCCGACAGCGACGTGCTGCTCTACGCCCGCGGCGTTGCGCTCCAGTCCGGCCTCCGCGTCACCCTGACCGAGCCGGACGTCTCGCCGCTCCAGATCCAGGGCCCCAAGGCGAAGGAAGTGGTGCAGACCCTGTTCGGGGACGGCGTGCTGGGACTCAAGTACTACTGGTTCCTGGAGACCCAGCTCGACGGCATCCCGGTGGTGGTAACCCGGACCGGCTGGTCCGGCGAGGTGGGCTACGAGGTGTACCTGCGCGATGGAAGCCGGGGCGATGACCTGTGGGAACGCATTATGGCCGCCGGCAAGCCCCACAACATCCATCCCACCGGTCCCTCCGATATCCGGCGGGTCGAGGCCGGCATCCTCAACTGGGGTGCCGACATGACCCTGGAAGACAACGTCTACCAGGCCGGGCTGGAGTGGCTGATCGACGAAGGCAAGAGCAGCGACTACGTCGGGCGGGACGCGCTGCGCCGCATCAAGCAGGAAGGCGTGAGCCGCAAGCTGGTGGGCATCGAGATCGCCGGAGACCCGGTGCAGTTCAACACCACCAAATGGCCGGTCTCGGTGAACGGCAAGCCGGTGGGCCGGGTAACCTCGGCGATCTGGTCCCCGCGGCTCAAGAAGAATCTCGGCTACGCCATGCTGCCCACGGCCCATACCGCGCACGGCAGCGTGGTGAGCGTCGCAGTGCCGGAGGCCGGCGCGCGCCAGGCGACCGTGGTGCCCAAGCCCTTCGTGGATCCCAAGAAGGAGATTCCCAAGTCGTGAGCGGCTCTCGCGATACGGCGGCGCCGACCTTTCACCGCACCGCGACACATTATCGCCACACCGAGACGCTGGGGCGCGAGTACTACGTCTCGCCCGAGCTGCTCGCGCTCGAGCAGGAGCGCCTCTTCGCCACCCAGTGGAACTGCGTGGGCCGGGCCGATCGCGTGGCGGAACCGGGCGGCTATTTCCTCTGCAGCGTCGCGGGCGAGTCGCTCATCGTGCTGCGGGACCGCCAGGGCGAGCTGCACGCCTTCTTCAACGTGTGCCGGCACCGCGGCACTCGTCTGTGCACCGAGGAGAGCGGGAAGCTGGCGGGCACGATCCAGTGTCCCTATCACGCCTGGACGTACAGCACTGATGGCCGGCTGATCGGGGCGCCCCACATGCAGGACGTCGACGGGTTCGCCAAGGAGGATTTCCCGCTCCACTCGGCCGGGATCGCCGAGTGGGAGGGCTTCCTGTTCGTGAATCTCGCGCGCGATCCGGTTCCTTTTGTGCAGGCGTGGGCGCCGATGCTGGGCCGGCTGTCGCGCTATCGCCTGGGGGGACTCCGGGTGGGCCACCGGGTGCGCTACGACGTCGCGGCCAACTGGAAGCTGGTGTTCGAGAACTATTCCGAGTGCCTGCACTGTCCGATGATCCACCCCGAGCTCTCAGTGGTGCTGCCGTACCAGAGCGGCGCCAACGACCTGATCGAGGGGCCCTTCCTCGGCGGCTACATGGAGATCACCGAGCCCAACCAGAGCGCCACGCTGAGCGGGCGCGCCTGCGGCCGGCTGGTGAATCCCGAGCTGCCCGCGGAGGATCGCCGCCGCGCGTTCTACTACTCGCTCAAGCCCAACCTGCTGCTCAGCATCCATCCCGATTACGTGAACTACTACCTCGTGACCCCGGTCGCCCCCGACCGCACCACGGTGGACTCGGAATGGCTGTTCCATCCCGACAACCAGGGCGATCCGGCGTTTCATCCCGAGGATGCGATCGGCTTCTGGGATGTGACCAACCGGCAGGACTGGGCAATCATCGAGCGCAGCCAGCTCGGCATCAGCTCACGCCGCTATCAGCCGGGGGTCTATTCCGCCCGGGAAAGCATTCCGGCGGCCTGGGACCGGGCCTACCTCCAGCTCATGAGCGGAGAGCGGTGAAAACGGTCACCGGTCACGCTTGCTTACCAGCCTCCCCATGAAGTAGAGCCCCAGCAGCGCCGACCCGCCGAAGAAGGTGGGCAGCTTGCCGACGTACAGGTGTGAGACGATGAAGAGCGAGCCGATCAGCAGCGTCAGCGCGGTGATCGGCAGCCCGTAGCGCGCGAACTCCCGAAAGCCGATCGGCGACCCCGCCCGCTCGGCCAGCCCGATCACGGTGACGTTGGCGGAGGCGCCGATCGCCGTGCCGTTGCCGCCCAGGCACGCGCCGAGCGCCAGCGCCCACCAGAGGATCTCGGTGTCTCCCGACAGGTGGCCCACCAGTCGCGCCACGATCGGAATGGTGACCGCGACGTAGGGAATGTTGTCGATGAGGGCCGACAGCGCGGCGCTCGCCCACAGGATCAGCAGACCCGCGAAGAGCAGCGTGCCGTTCTCCGACCAGCCGAACCTGGCGCGGCCACCCTCGACCAGGCTTCCCAACCCGCCGGCCAGGGTATCGATCAGCCCGGTCTGCACCGCGGCTCCGACCGCGATGAACAGAAAGGCGAAGAAGGCGAGGGTCGGCCACTCGATCTCCCGCTCGATCACATCGAGGATGCCGTGCACCCGCTCCTCCTGCGACTCGCGCGCGCCCCGCAGGTAGATCAGGTCCTGCGCCACCAGCAGGAGCGCGGCGCCGATCGCGGCGGGCACCGCCGCCGGCATCCCGGTCAGCGAATGGGTGAAAAACCCGAGGAACACCAGCGCCGAGATGCCGAGTCCCCAACGGAGCAGCAGCGGCTGGGTGATGGCCTGTCCGCCCGGCGCGAGGGTGCCGACGTGGCCTGCCGCCAGCTCTGCCCGGAAGTAGCGGCGGGAGAAGTGAACGCAGACCACCAGCATCAAGAGCACCGGCACCGTCAGGTTCTCGATGAACTGCCCGAAGGAGAGGCCCGCCCCCGAGCCGATCAGAATGTTCGGCGGATCGCCGATCAGGGTGGCGGTGCCGCCGATGTTGGACGCGATCACCATGGGCAGCGCCAGTGCCGCGAGCGGGATGGCCGAGGCGCGCGCCATCGCCGCCACCATCGGGTAGACGAAGATGACCGTGGTGACGTTGTCGGCGAACGCGGAGAGCAGGCCGGTGAACCAGACCACCAGTCCCAGCAGCGCGGCCGGATGGCCGCCCGAGCGCTGCATCAGCCGGCCCACCAGGTAGCCGAACACGCCGGTGGTCTTGAGCACGCCCACGATCGCCATCATCGCCGCGAGCAGCAGGATCACGTTGAGGTCGATGGCCTGCTGCGCCTGCTCGAAGCTGATCAGCCGGTAGGGGGTGAGATAGGTGATGAGCCAGAGCAGCGCGACCGCGGAGAAGATGATCAGCACCCGGTGCGCCTTCTCCAGCACCAGCAGGCCGAAGGCCCCCGCGATCACCACGGCGACCAGCAGCTGCGAGACAGGATCCTGGGTCGCCGGCAGGGCGGAAGCCATCCGCCAAGCTCGCGCCTTTCCCGGGGCGGTCGCAAGGCCATCCGCTTGCCGGTGCGCGGGTCCGCCGCCAACTTCACGCTCCCCTTCTCCGGATTCCGCCCGATGCGTGCCGTCCGCCCCGCGTTCCTTCTCGCCCTGGTGGCGGCGCCCCTCGCCGCGCAGGCCCCGGTCCGGCCCTTCGGCACGCTGCGCGCGCAGGCCGAGCTGCAGCAGCGCTGGCTGGAGCGCCGGATGGAGACGGTCCTCCCCGCACTGATGCGCAAGCACGGCGTCGCGATGTGGGTGGTGCCGATGCGGGAATACAACGAGGATCCGGTTTTCGGCGCCGTCACCGCGCCCGAGACGTTCGCGGCGCGGCGGCGCACG
>Ga0075425_100003715_pt1 | contig 15559 bp, 9 predicted proteins | sample SoiMethybrSBSTD4_FD_75300 | JGI IMG/M metagenome (GOLD analysis project Ga0075425, IMG submission 75300) | Bulk soil microbial communities from a Populus tree surrounding site in Tennessee, USA - Soil MetaG P. TD hybrid SBSTD4 | ecosystem: Environmental > Terrestrial > Soil > Tree plantation... | reverse complement strand
CTGCTGCGGCTGGAATGACTTCAATCTGGACGGCTGGCCGGATCTCTACGTCGTCAACGATTTCGGCCGAAAGAATCTCTATCGCAATAATGGTGACGGCACCTTTACCGATGTTGTCGCGCAGGCAGGCGTGGAAGATACCGGCGCGGGAATGAGTGTTTGCTGGTTTGATTATGACAACGACGGCGCGGAAGACCTCTACGTCGCCAACATGTGGACGGCCGCGGGGAAGAGGCTTTCCGAGCAGGAGATTTTCCAGAAGGATGCTCCCGACTCGGTGCGTGCTCTGTACCAGAAGCACGCGATGGGCAATTCTCTCTTCCGCAACAACAATGCCGAAAAGTTTCAAGACAGGAGTGCCACGGCCAACGTGCAGATGGGCCGTTGGTCATGGTCAAGTGATGCTTGGGACTTTGATCATGACGGATATCCCGATCTCTACGTCACCAACGGTATGGTCTCCGGACCGTCTCGTGAAGACTTGAATAGCTTCTTCTGGCGGCAGGTCGTGGCGAAATCTCCGCAGGGAGCGACGGCTTCATCAGACTACGAGCAGGGCTGGAACGCAATTAACGAACTCATCCGTGCGGACTCGACATGGAGTGGCTACGAGCGCAACGTCTTTTACGCGAACAATCGTGACGGGACATTCTCCGATGTCTCGGGCGCGGGGGGAATTGATTTCTTAGAGGATGGGCGGTCGTTTGCTCTGTCTGATTTCGACCACGACGGCCGATTGGAAATCTTTCTGAAGAATCGTAACGCCCCTCAACTGCGCGTGCTTAAAAGCGTGATTCCTGATCTTGGCCCGTCGATAGCCTTCAGGCTTGGTGGAACAAAAAGCAACCGCGATGCGATCGGGGCGATCGTCACGGTCGAAACAGGGAACGGGCGACAGTCCAAAACTGTGCAAGCGGGATCTGGTTTCCTCTCGCAACACAGCAAGGAAATCCATTTCGGACTGGGTTCTGCCAAAGGTGTTCCGCGAGCGTCAGTTCGTTGGCCCAGTGGAGTTAAGCAGGAATTCCACGATTTGCCGGCCAATCACAGGATTTGGATTGATGAAGGCTCCGACAAGATTCGCACCGAGCCGTTCCAGGTCAAAGCGCCGGAGAAAGAGTCAGCAGGTGTTGCACTAACGGACCGTGAACTCGCCAACGTCGAAAAACTTCCGACGAACGTAGAAACCTGGCTTCTGGCCCCGGTTGCCGCGCCTAACTTCACGTTGCCGGATTCAGCTGGCCGCATGCACACATTGGCGGCCCTCCACGGGAAGCCAACCTTGCTTGCCATCGGCACGACGAAATCTCCGGATTGGGTGGAACAACTGAACGCATTCGATCGATTACACACGTCCTGGCGGAAGCGAGGTCTCGGCTTGATTGCGATCGACGTGGATGTGGATACTGACGCCGGAAGCAAGCGCGCGCCGGCCGCTGACCACTCGTTTTCGTTTCCCATGCTGCGTGCGTCAGATGACGTCGCAAGTATCTACAACACCCTGTATCGCTACCTGTTTGATCGACACCGCGATCTCACCCTGCCCACATCGTTCTTACTCAACGAAAAAGGCGAGATCGTGAAGGTATATCAGGGGCCCACCGACCCCGGGACTCTCGAACGCGACGTCGAACGAATCCCAACGACCGCATCCGATCGACTGGCGCTCGCGCTGCCATTTCGCGGAGTGACCGACTCCCGGGAGTATTCCCGCAACTATCTGTCACTCGGCTCGGTCTTCTATCAGCGAGGCTACATGGAACAAGCCGAGGCGTCGTTCCAGCACGCCCTCGCCGATGACCCTGCCAGCGCCGAGGCTCTGTATGGCTTAGGTAGTGTCTACCTCCAGCAGCAGAAGACGGCGGAAGCCAGGCATAGCTTTGAAAAAGCCGTCGGCCAGCGTTCCGGTTATCCCGGAACGCTTCCCAACGCGTGGAATAATCTCGGACTATTGGCGACCCGCGAAGGAAATTTCGGCGACGCCGTTCGCAACTTTCAGGAAGCACTCCGCCTGAGTCCCGATCATCTGGTCGCCCTCACCAATCTTGGCAACGCATATCGTCAGCAGAAGCAATGGGAAAATGCCAAGGAGACGCTGGCGAGGGCGGTTGCTGTGGACCCGCAGGATCCTGAGGCGAACTACAGCCTCGGGATGGTCTACGCGCAGCTTAATGACTCCGATAGCGCCTACGACTATCTGCAAAAAGCCTTGAAGTTTCGCCCGGCCTATCCCGAGGCGTTGAATAACCTCGGCGTGCTGTATTTGCGAACACAGCGGCGCGATCAGGCAGTCGCAAGTTTCGAGGAATGCATCCGCGTCGCACCCGCGTTCGACCAGTCGTACCTGAATCTTGCACGAGTTTATGCGCTGGAAGGGACACCACAGAAAGCGCGCTCAATCCTGCTGGAATTATTAAAGCAACATCCCGGCCATAGTCAGGCACAGCGGGCGCTCGCCGAGCTCCCACAGTAAGAAGCACTCACTAAGATCGGCATTTAGCCAGTCGTTGTTGGTCGGATTGATGTCGATATTCCGTCTGGACACAGCCCTACCCTAACAGGGATTTGCTGAACCCCCAGGCATTCCGAGACATTGTTCATCTCAACCGCATCAAGGCCAAATGCTAAGTGCGCCTGCTAATTGCCGACAAGCTACTCATAAATGGCTTTGGGAAGGGCTCTGCTTCAGCCGAGCCACTCAGGCCGCAAAATATGCGGGCTTCAGCCCCTGAGGGAACGCTTAATGCTGATTGCTGATTCCTGAGTCCTCCCTACTGCCCTCGCGACTGCGGCGTACCTGCCATCAGAAGATCCACGAACATCTTGTAAAACCTCTCCTTATCGAGATCCACCTGCACCTCCACCGGCTGAACGTCGAGCTTCGGTTTGTCTTTGTCAACCCAGGTCAGCGTGTTGCCGTAATTCGCACCGCCTTGCAACTCGATATCCATGTAGCGGTTCTCTTTTTTCGTAATCAGACTCGGATCCAGCCACGCCAAGGCTGCCAATTCGTCCCATAGATAGTTGTATTCGCCGTGCAATCGCGCGTACGTGCCCACGTAGCGTGCAGCAGGAGACTGGCCTGTCTTAATCTTGTTGATCAGTTCGTTGGTCATTCGCGTCTTCACGGAAATATCTACTGGCGTGCAGACAATTCTTTTCCAATGAGCCCGCAAGGTAATGTGCGCCGCCTCCGGATCGAACCACAGATTAAATTCGCGCCTGGGTGTATTGATGAATTCAGGATCGTCCGTCTCCGGGCTCAAACTCGCCCCCATGAAGACAAGCTCTTTGGCCAGTCCGGCAAATTCTGGATCAATGGAAATCGCCAGAGCCAGATTCGTCATCGGGCCGCCCGCATAAATCGAAACCTCGTGCGGATACTTGCGAACCATGCGAATGAGGAAGTGCGCAGCGTCTTCATCAATCACCTTCGTGGTCGGCTTACCCTCCGGCATGTCGCCCAATTCATCCGGCGGATGATACAGGCGCGGTGTCCAGGCCCCCAACCACGCGAACGGGCCGTAAAGCTGCTCTAGAATCTCCGTCTCCTCTTTTCGCCTTACCAGCGGATATTCAGCTCCCCTTACTACAGGAATATCCGTCCGCCCGATGAGTTCCAGCATCCGCAGCGTGTGTGCGATCTCCGCCTTAAGCCACATGTCGCCCGTGACGACCGTGATCCCAAGCACGTCTGTCTGGGGTGACTGGATCAGAAGCAATGTTGACTGCAAGTCCGTTCCGGCAGGCCCAGCCGCATCCTGATCGATGATGACCTTTCGCTTCTCCTGCGCCCAGGACGTCACGCATGTCGCCAACACCGCAACGATTGCTATCAAACGGAACCCGCTTACCCTCATCGTTCACCTCGTGAGCCAATCGAGTCCCAAGTGTCAGCCGTCAGAAACAAGCGTTGTCCGACGACTGGAATCTGAAATTCACAGAGACTCTGAAAATCTGCGCTTTGAAGGGGACGGCCTTCAGGCCGTCCGATCTCTCCACAATTCAATGCGGCTTACCCGCTGAGAGACTCCGCTTCGGTTAACCAGAACCTCCCAGGGATTTTCCTGACAAACGCCCAATAAAGAGGTCGAAAAATTTCGCAGAATCCACATCCACCGCAACCTTTGTGTTGGGAACGAACTTATCCCGTATGATCGGCGACGTCTTCGTACTGGCCAGAGTCGGCGCCGACCCTCGAATCGACATATTCAACGCAGCTTGCTTTTCCATCTCCGGGCGTCGGCGCAAATCGCCCGAACTTGGACTGTAACCCACCGTTTCGCCCGCCGTGAGTTCACCCGCCGTCTCGACGTCCACGTAATAGTCCTTCCATTTCAAAATCGAAGGATCCATGAGTGCTGCCACGGCCAGCGAGTCATGCATATTCGGTCCGACCAGAAAACCCTGGTTGCGATTGTGCTGGATTGCATTGCGCGCGATCTTGGCCGCGGCTTGATTGACCGCACCCGAGCCCTGCTCCAACACGCCCAGGTGCTCGTCCGTCAGAGATGTTTTACGCGTGACGTCCAGTCCGACCATGGTGACAGGAATGCCCGACTGAAAGACGATTCGCGCTGCTTCTGGGTCCACGTAGACGTTAAACTCGCCCGCCGGTGTGATATTTCCGCCAGAAAGCGACCCGCCCATCATCACTAGGCTCCTTATCAAAGCAGCCAGTTCAGGATCAGAATTGAGAGCAGTCGCGATGTTAGTGAGCGGGCCAATCGTAAGGAGGGTGATTTCGTTAGGATATTTTCGAGCAATTTCCCGGATCAGCTCCGCTGCCGGTTGGGCAATCGCTTTGGTCTTTGGTTCTGGAAACACAGTTCCGCCCAATCCATTCTCGCCATGAACATAGGCGGCTGTCACCAAACGACGCACCAGTGGCGCCTTTCCCCCCGCAGCTACGGGAATGTCGGTGCGGCCCGCAACTTCGACCATGCGCAGTGCATTGGGAAGCGTTAGTTCCAGCGGAACATTGCCTGCGACCGCCGTGATGGCCTCTATCTTCAGTTCCGGAGACCTCATCGCGAGCAGAAGGGCGAGCGCGTCATCGACTCCTGGGTCCGTGTCGATGATCGTACGTACGGAGCCGCGCCGCTCTTCTGACGGGCTCTGTATCCGAAATCCTCGGTCCGCCAAGGGGCCGCGCGTCAACTCGCTCGCCGCCAAAGCTCCGGCTGAAGCGACGAACTCGCGCCTCGTCCAAACAGGCGATATCTTCGTTACCATGCGTACCTTCAACTCTGAGGTGTTCATCGATGTTCGATTGCTGACGGTGTCATCAAATACTAAAATAGGCCACCAATCGCGCAACGATCTTCTTACCACTTCAAAAGCGTGACTGTCTTATGGGCCTCGGCGTCAGCACATGGATGATCAAGATTTTCCGCATCTCGGTAGTCCCATGCGCTCTTCTGGCCCTCGCTGCTTTTCATTCGAACCTCTGTGCACAATCGAGCGACAACGCGCCCGCTACCCTGCAGGGAAGCGTCCTTGATGCACAGCACCGTCCCATCGCTGGTGCCACCGTTTACCTGCGGGTGCAGCAGGGAACCAAGAGCGCTGCCACCACTACGGATTCAAAGGGTAGCTATCGTTTCACGTCCGTGAAGCCCGGACAGTATAGTCTTCGAGCTGAAATGGCGGGACTCGATGATGCGGTCTTCAGCTCGCTATTTCTCAAGTCCGGTGAAACGAAACGGATCGATCTGGCATTCGGACCGTCAAAATCCAGCAAGACTCAACCCCAAGCCCAACCCGAATTTTTCGACGAGCCCCAATTCACGGTCGCAGGAGTTAGCGACACCACGAACTTCGGTGGCCACGGCTCCGATACCGTGGTGCGCACGACTGAAACTCTCGCCAAAGAGACCATCTCCCTCTCAGCAGCTTCACCCCCGGCCTCTTCCACCACGACCGCTTCCGAGGAGAAATCGTTGCTTGATGCCGTGCAGCGAAACCCGGAAAGCTTCGAAGCGAACCACAACGCGGGACGCTACCTGGTGTCTGCAAACAAAGTCCGCGAAGGCCTTCCCTACCTCGAAAAGGCATCGCAATTGAAGCCCGGCGATTACCAGAACTCCTACCAGCTTGCGCTGGCCTGCGCGAACATCGGCGACTATCCTCGTGCACGAGCGAATGTTCAATCGCTGCTGGCTCGCGATAATACAGCTGAACTCCGCCACCTGCTCGCCGACATCGAAGAAAAGCAGGGCCATCCTGTGGAAGCTGTCCGCGAATACCAGCGCGCTGCTGAACTGAGTGTCAGCGAACCCAATCTGTTCGACTGGGGAGCCGAACTTCTATTACATAGCGCGGTCGAGCCCGCGATCGAGGTCTTTACCAAGGGCAATCGCCTGTTCCCACGTTCCTCTCGCATGCTGTTGGGCTTGGGAGTTGCACAGTACGGACGCGGTTCCTACGAAGAGGCTGTTAAGGCCTTGTCCCAGGCCTCAGACCTGAATCCCGATGACCCTACCGCATACCTCTTTCTCGGCAGATTGCAGGCCGTGAACACAATCGCTTCCCACGAGTCAGCAGAAAAACTTTCGCGTTTCGTCCGGCTTCAGCCGACAAATGCACTAGCCGCCTACTACTACGCGGTCAGTCTCTGGCGACAGAGGAAAGGCGCGGATGATGCCGCCACCTCGTCACAGGTTGAATTGCTCTTGCAGAAGGCTGTCCAGCTCGATTCCAAGCTGGCTCCCGCCTACCTGCAACTGGGCATTCTTCATGCGGAACAAAAAAACGTCGCCAAGGCGGTCTCCGACTATGAAAAGGCGATCGAAGCGGACCCGCGCCTCGAACAAGCCCACTATCGCCTGGCGCAGGCTTATCGCCAGGCCGGAGAATCGGTAAAAGCCCAAAAAGAATTGCAGACTTACGAGGCGCTATCCAAAGAAACCGCCGAACAACTCGTGCGGGAACGCCGCGAGATTCAGCAATTCGTTTACACCCTGCGGGACACACCCACTCAGGCAAAGTAAAGTTCCGATCTGTTTATAGCGTGGCCAAACGTGCATGCCGGCATCTAGAACTTTTCTCCCAAATGGATTTGGGAAGGGCACGACTTCAGTCGTGCCGCCAAGGACCGCATAAACTCGGGCTTTAGCCCCCGAGGTGAACTCCCTTTGTGTCATTTCATCATTCATGAAGGCAGTTCTAGTGAGCCTGCGGCGTACCCGCGCTCATCAAGCCGACAAACATCGCGTAAAACTTCTCGGTATCCAGATCCATCTGGATCTCTACCGCCTGCACGCCAACCCGCGGCTTATCCTTCTCGGACCACGTGAGCGTGTTCCCATAACCCGCACCACGACTGAGGTCCACACCCAGGAATCGGGTCTCCCGTTTTGTAATGATCGAAGGATCGATCCACGCAGCCGCCGCTAACTCATCCCACATATAATCCGCGCCGGGTTCTGTCTGCATGAATCGCGCCACGTACCGCGCCGCCGCCGTTCCGCTCGGCTCAATCCTCTTGATCAACTCCGGCGTGACGCGAACCTTAATCGAAATATCCGTCGGTGTGCAGGTAATCTTTTTCCACGGCGCCCGCAACACGACATCTGCCGCTTCCGGGTCGAACCAGAAATTAAACTCATGCCGGGGATTGTTGGCGAACTCCGGGTAATCCGTCTGCGGGCTCAAACTCCCGCCCATGAAGACCAGTTCTTTCGCCAATTTCGGAAACTCCGGATCAATGGCGATGGCCAGCGCCAGATCGGTCATCGGACCGCCTTCATAGATGGTCACTTCGTGCGGATACTGATGCACCATCCGGATCAGGAAATGAGCGGCATCTTCGTTGGCAGGCTTGGTTGTGGGTTGTCCCTCCGGCAGCTTCGGAAGGACAAATGGCTCGTGCCACCAGCGCTCGTCCCAGGCACCCGCGTATGCGAATTTCCCGTGCAGTTGCTGTTGTACCATCGCTTCCTCGCGGCGATGCACGAGAGGGAAGACGGCGCCAGGCACGACCGGAATATCGGTCCGGCCAATGATTTCCAGCAGACGCAACGCATGCGCGACCTCCTCGTCGCGCCAGGCGTCTCCCGTGACCACGGTTATTCCCAGCACCTCAACTTGGGGTGATTGGATCATCATCAGCAACGTCTGCAGATTGCTCCCGCCCGGCCCGGCACAATCCTGATCGATAATGACTTTCCGTCGAGTCTCGGCCGAGGACGGCGAACAGTAGAGAGCTAGCGCAAGAGCCAGGAGAAACGAAAGCTTTTTCATTGGCGAGGAGGGCGAGTCATCAACTCTACATAAAGTTTGTAGAACTTGGCCGTGTCCAGATCGAATTGCACATTGGCCAGCCGCAAATACGGCGGGACATGGGCCGAAGCGTCCCAGAAGAGAGTCTTCCCGTAGCTGGCGCCATGATCGATGTCGATATCCATGTAGAGTCGTTTCTGCACCGTAATAATCGACGGATCGATCAATGCCGCACCCGCAATTTCGTCCCACATGTAGCCCGACAATGAATATTTGGCGAGGTAGCGCGTGACGGGTGTATCCGCCTTGGTGACAGTTGCGCGCACTTCGTCAGTCAGCCGTGTCTTGACCGAAATATCGATGGGCGTGATGGTCATCTTCTTCCAGGGAGCACGCAAGACAATTTGTGCCGCTTCCGGATCAAACCACCAGTTGAATTCCCGCCGTGCGTCGGTCGCGCCCGGATCGATCGCTCCTTTGTCTGCGTATAGGCCCCCGCCCATGAGGACAAATTCCTTCGCAAGCGTCGCCACCGCGGGAGCAAGTTTCAAGGCCAGTGCATAGTTCGTCAGTGGCCCACCGGCCCACAACACGACTTCGCCCGGATACTTATGCACCATCCGCACGATGAACTCCGCCGCGGTCCCAGCTTGTGGCTGGATCTGAGGCTCGCCCTCGGCCATGTGCGGAACAACATCAGGCGCATGATACGGTTCCTCAAAAACAGTCGACCGCTGCGCCTCAAATCGTTCTGTCCAGCAGCCCTTGTATTCCAGCTTCCCGTACATCGCCTCCCAACGCTCGCTTTCCTCTTTGGAATTGATCAGTGGAAACTCCGCCCCTGCAATCACAGGGATGTCTGTCCGTCCCGCAATTTCCAGCAGCCGAAGCGTGTGCTGCGTTTCCTCCTTCACCCACTGGTCTCCGCTCACGGTGGTGATGCCGAGAACTTCAAACTTATCGGATTGCAGGAATACAAGAATCGCCTGCTGGTCACTCGTACCCGGCCCCCGCGCGTCCTGGTCGACGATGACTTTGATCTTTTGGGCGGAGGCGGACACTGCCAGAATGATGACGGAAAGAATTACCGCTTGCAGCTGATGCCCAAGCCGGTCCATGAGTTCCCCTCGAACGTCAAAATGCCACAACCAAAAATTACGGGCAGACGGGACTTCGGGAATTCCCAGATGTCCTATCTGCCCGGACCTGACGAAGCAACGAATCTGACCTAGAACGTGAGCTTCAGCGCGAATTGAACCACGCGTGGGTTATTCACGGTCTTGTTAACCTTGTCGAAGTTTGAAGCGATGTTTATGTCCTGCATATGGTGATTGCCGCCGCCGTTCAGGAAGAACTGGGGGTGATTCCAAACATTGAAGAATTCGGCGCGGAAGTCCAGATTCATGCCTTCGCGGGGAAGAGGGAAGTGCTTGATAAGTGAGAGATCCGTGTTCACGAAATCCGGGCCATAAAGCGGCGCCCGGTTCGAACTCCCGAGTTCCCCTGCAGCCGCATGTGCAAAGGCACAAGGATTGAACCAATTCTCCAAGGTGTGGATCTTCGACGGTGCCTGACACGTTGGATTGGCGGCCACCGGGCCCGGTTTATTGGGATCACCCACTTGATCTGGCCGGCTCAGGAAATTTCCGTTCCAGGAGAAAGCCACACCCGAGGGGTTGGCCCCGTCGACCAGGAAGAGCGGGAACCCCGAAGTGATGCGCTGGATGACATCGACTTCCCAATTTCCCAGCACGGCGTTGACCGGAGCGCTCCAGCTACTGCCGAACTGCTTGCCCTTTCCGAAAGGCAAGTCATAAGTCACGCTGGCCGTGAATTGATGATTGAGGTTGAGCTGCGAGAGCGCCCAATCCAACTTCTGATATCCCGGCAACGGGAAGTAGGTGGCACCGGGCATCGAACCCAGACCGTCCGGGAGGCCAGTGTCGAATGTGCGCGAATAGGTGTACCCCAAAAGAGCGTAGAGGCCACGGCGGATGCTCTTGGTCTCTGCCTTGATTTGGATGGAATCGTATTGCGCCTTGCCAACGTCGTTGTTGCTGTTCATCGTCAAAGGAAACAGGAAGGTGGGTGCGCCCCATTTCGGCGCAAAAGCAGCTCCGCCCGGACCACATCCGCGCGTGTAACCCGCGACCACGCCGCACGCAGTGGGAGATCCGACATTTAGGTTTACCTGACCGGCAAGGATGTGCGAACTGCGAGAGCCCGCGTAGCCAGCCGTAAGGACTACACTACCGGGAAGCTGCCGTTCCACGCTGAGATTGAACTGCTGCACCCTGCCTTGCTTGAAGTCCAGATTTTGTGTCTGCAGGGCGCCTGGGAATGCTTGCGGGCTCGGCGGTGCAGTGATGGGATTAAGGTTGGTGTCGACGAACAGATATTGATTGCCGCAGTTCAGTACTGTGGGATTGGTCCTGTTGTTAAAAGGACACGGACCATGGAAGTTGGAGGCCTCTGCGAAGTACGGGGGGTTCTCCCACAGGCCCTGGGCCCCCTGGTTCCAGGAAGAGTCGTGGAAGATTGCGAAACCGCCGCGAATCGCTGTTTTTTGCGACCCAAACGGTTTCCACGCGAGTCCCACCCGAGGTTCAATGGCAGTCTTGTCAAACTCGATTCCTACGCGGCCGTCCGATTTCACACAAATCGAGCAGCCGGGCGGCATTACGCTTCCGGCGATAAAGTATCTGCCGGTGACGAAGTCAAAGTTGGCTTGGCGATTTTGCGCTTCCGTGACTGGTGTCACGAGAGCCCATGCCACGCCGAGGTTCAATGTCAAGTCGTTAGTGATACGCCAAGTGTCCTCTACGTACGGCCGGTACATCTTCCAGCGGCGCCCGGTGGTTGCTCCGAAGAACGTCTGATCGTGAAGGCCGCCCCCCATCTGCCCGAGGAGAAGGTCGGCAGTCGAATCGCCGGTAAGATCGAAGTTGATGTAGAAACCGTCCTGAAACGCATTGGTTCGCACGTTCATCTGCTGGGCACGGATGCTTCCCCCGACTCTGATGTTGTGCTTGCCGCGAATCATGTCGAACGAGTCAGAGATGAAGAAAACGTTGCTACCACCCTGGAACGGGGCAAAACCACGATCTCCCAGTGCCCAGTAATTGTTCATCAGGGTTGAAGTCAGTCCGCAGCTGATGCAGTCTTTCGTGGACTGGTTCACTACCCCGGCCGGAGCGTTGGGACAAATGCTGTTCAGATTTGCGCCCGCAATGCCGAACTGGGCCGACTGACATGTGCGGTCGCCAAACGACAAGATGTGATTGAAAATCCTGTTAAAGCCGAAGGTGAACTGGTTGAAATTCCGCTCGGAGAATACGTGGGTCTCCGATATCGCAACATTGCGTCCGTGGTTATCGATGTTCTGCGTGCTTCCGAAAGCATCCTCTTCCGCGAATCCCGGCGAACCGCCAGGGACGAAGTTCGTGGCCTGGTCGTAGCTGAATCGCGCAAAAGCCGAATCTTTAGCCGAGAAAGTGTGATCCAGGCGGATGTCGAACGAGCCTTCATTCAGTTTTCTGACCGGCACGTTTGAGTAGTTGGTAAGTGTCTGGGTGTTGATCACGTTCGGTTGAGGGTAGAGGTTGATCATCGCCAGACCGGACGGATCAACCGATGGATTGACCGCCGGATCGAACATAGCGCGTGGGATCTTGTTGCAATCGAAAAGGGTGGGTTGGCTTCCATCGGGACCTGGAGCCAGGGGGTTGCTGGTAGCGGGATTCGCCGAGTCACATTGGAAAGGGGAAAAGGTGTAGGGATTTACGATATTGGGAAATACAAGGGCTCCATTGTAAGTGGTGACTCCCCGCGTACCTCCCAACGGGTCGAGGGTGTAGTCACCGTTTCTCATCGCCTCTGTGGGAATGAGCCCGTTGTGCGGTTCTCCGTGGCGCCTCCGGGTGGCTTGATAGTCCACAAAGAAGAACGTCTTGTCCTTCTGAATGGCGCCGCCCAAAGCACCGCCGAATTGATTCAGATTGAACTGCTCCTTGGTCGTCGCAAAATAACTTCTTGCATCCAACTTCGTGTTACGGAAGAACTCAAAGAGGGAACCGTGCAACTTATTCGTCCCCGATTTTGAACTCACCAGCACCGTCGGTCCCGCACGGGTTCCATATTCTGCGGAGTAGTTGTAGGTCAGAACCTTGAATTCCTGGATGGCGTCAATCGAGGGCAAAATCGCGATGCCACCCGCAGTCAATTCGTTATTGTCCACGCCGTCAAACAGCCAATCCGTGCTTTGAGGACGTGAGCCGCCGACCGAGAGCGAAAAAGTTCCGCGGGTCGATACTTCGCTGCTGGGGCCGTTGTTGAAGAAACTGAATGGATTGGTTTCCTGAGTGACCCCGGGCGTCAGGGTAGCAAGCTGGACAAAATCGCGCCCATTCAAAGGCAGGTCGGACACCTGCTCGGAGGTGATCACCTGACCGAGGGTTGGATTCGTGGCCTCAACCGCTACTTCTGTTGCGTTCACCTCAACCGTTGTCGTCACCGATGCCGGTGCCAGAGCGAAATTCAATTCTCGATGCTCATCTACCTGCAGCCGCAAGTCTGACTGTTCGACGATCTGAAATCCCGACGCCTCAACATGGATGGTGTAGTACGCCACGGGCAGCAGCGGAATCAGGTAATGCCCGGTCTCGTCGGTCTTCGTGTCGCGGACCGCACCCGTACCTTGCGAGGTCACGCGGACGGTCGCTCCCGAAATCACCGAGCCGGTCTTGTCCGTCACCGTTCCCGAGAAGCTTCCGTTAGCTTGTCCGTAGAGAAGTGAACAGGTAGAAAATGCGAATGAACAGAAAACGACAGCGAGCAGCGCGCGTCTTTGCACCATTGACTTCCCCCTTATGCAACCCCGTCACACGACGAACGGAACTCTCCCTCCCCACCGATAGTCGGAGTTCCTGATGTGCGGCCTTATATCTGGTGTGTCTGCGTAAAGTCAAGTCAAATTGCCACTTCGCGCGCAAACGCAACAATCCGCACGCTTGCGCAGTGACTCATTCACAACACACAGACGTCAATTGCAATCTCGAAACAATTAATTTCCGTTTGCGATGAATTGCCCCACACTGACGACAATCTACGCTCGCGACCGTGCGGCCCACTCCGCATCAAATCGAGCGCGGTCGTAAAACGATTTCTGGGTGCCCACTCCGGTGGTTGAGAGCCCCGCGTACAAATTCGCGCACCGCACTGCTTCGCGCTCCTCCACAGCTTCACCGAGAAAAACGGCAAAACTTCCAATGAACGCATCGCCGGCTCCGGTGCTGTCCACTGCTTTGACGGCGAACGCCGGCAGATGTTCCATCCCGTCCTTCCCAGCGAGCAACGATCCGTTGGCACCCAGAGTAAGAATTACGCGACGGACTCCCCCCGACAAAAGCTTCGCTGCGCATTTCTTGGCATCCTCGAGGTTGCGAACGGGCATGCCGGTGATTGTCTCGGCTTCGCTCTCGTTGGGGACGAAGTAGTCCAGGCCCTCAAGCGCGTGCATGTCAACCGGCTGCCCCGGTGCCGGATTCACAATGCAACGAATGCCATGTTTCCGCGCAAACGCGACGGTGTAATAAACCGTTTCCAGCGGAATCTCGAACTGCAGCACAATGCAGTCCGAGTGCTTCAGTGTATCCGCGGCTGCGTCCACGGATTCAGGTTTGACGGCATCATTGGCGCCCTTGACCACCAGAATGCGGTTCTGCCCACTGGGGTCCACGAAAATCGGAGCCACGCCACTGGACAGCCCCTCCACCTGCTTCACGTGTGTGGCATCGATCCCCTGTCTTTTGAAATTCTCGATGGTGGCCGGACCAAACAGGTCGTTGCCCACGCGCGCCACCATGAACACATCCGCGCCGCACAGGCGTGCGGCCACAGCTTGATTCGCGCCCTTCCCACCGAAGCCCAGGTCAAACTTCTCCCCGAAGATAGTTTCGCCGGGCTTCGGAAATTGCGCTGTGAACGTGGTCAAGTCAATGTTGGCGCTGCCGACTACAGCGATTCGAGGGCGTCTCTGCATGGCGTCTTCCGAGGAAAAACTTGCGGACGCCGAGTCTAGTGAGCGTTGGCAGTTGTGTCAAATGAGGGACACAAGCCGTAAAGGGAAGGGCACGAGTTCACGGGCTGCTGAAAGAGTCCTATAGAAACAAAAAAAGGGAAAGGCACGAATTTATTCGTGCCGTAAACCGTTGAAAATCCGTCGGTGCTTCAGCGCCTGAGGTCCGCTCTCCTCAGCGCGGCAGACTTCCTCCGCAGAGCGTTCACTCGCATTGCTCGCCCCTGCAAGCTCGAGGGTAGGAGTGTCCCCGCCACGACTCATTCCCCGTACGGTACCCAGATGTTCTTCACCTGTGTCGCGTGCTCCAGGAACCAGCGGCCCTCGCCCTGCTTGGCATCGAACCAGTCGATGGCGCGGCCTTCGTTGGTGAACACCTGCTTCAGATTTCCGATCGACATTGCCTTTGCCGCCGCGGCACTCGCTTCGTCGGCGAAACACCAGATGCCATCCAGGTCATCGTGCTCAGCCAGCGTCTTCAGAAGTTGCGACGTGTACCCGCACAGCAGGTTCACGGCCCCGCCCGGCAAATCACTCGTGTCGAAAACCTGGTACAGGTCTCCGATGATCAACGGATATTTCTCTGAAGCAATCGCGATGACGGTATTGCCCATCGCGAGAACTGGCAGTACCAGCGACAGCAGTCCGAGCAGCGGCGTGTCACTGGGACACACGATTCCGATCGTGCCGACCGGTTCTTTCATCGCGATGGCGATCGTGCGAAATGGTGGATTGTGGACTGTTCCTTCAAACTTGTCAGCCCACGCCGCGTAAGAGAAGACCCGCTCAATGCCCAGCGCGACTTCGCGGCCGGCCTGCTCCGCACCCACAGCCTTTGCCAACCGAGAGGCGATTTCCTCCCGCCGCAGCGAAAGATTCTCAGCCATGTAGTAGAGGACCTGCGCGCGATTGTGCGCGGTGCTCTTGCCCCAACTGCTTGCCTTACGCGCTGCTTCCACAGCATTGCGAATGTCTTTCCGATTCCCCAGAGGCGCTTCGCCGAGCAGTTCGCCATTCGCGCCGCGTACCTCCATGCTGTAGCCGGAATCCGGCCGCGCCTGCTTCCCGCCGATGTAGAGCTTCACCGTACGATCGATGGCCAAATCCGCGTGCTGCGGCTCCTCCGAGCTGGCGGCAGAATGTGTCGCACTCGGAAGTGTTGGTGCAGACTTGAACCATGCCGGCTCGAGGTATTCCAACAGCCCTTCGCGCCCACCCTCGCGACCGTAGCCACTCTCGCGATACCCGCCGAATCCGCAG
>Ga0075425_100003714_pt1 | contig 15560 bp, 11 predicted proteins | sample SoiMethybrSBSTD4_FD_75300 | JGI IMG/M metagenome (GOLD analysis project Ga0075425, IMG submission 75300) | Bulk soil microbial communities from a Populus tree surrounding site in Tennessee, USA - Soil MetaG P. TD hybrid SBSTD4 | ecosystem: Environmental > Terrestrial > Soil > Tree plantation... | reverse complement strand
ACCGGCGATATCACGCTCGCCGCGTCCGACGCAGTGACCGGCCCAAGACAAACGGCGACAACCGACGGCGAAGCGGTCGATCTCTACGGTAATGAGGTGAGCGACGCCATCGCGACCTACAGCCTCGACCCGACCGGCAGCTTGTACGAACTCCATTCGCCGCAGACCGAGCTCCCACGCCTCGCCGAACCCAAAAGCTAGACGATCGCATTATGATTGCCGCGTTCTCAACTGAGGAGCGGCACCCATGCGTCATGCGAAGCGGTTCGTGATACCGCTCGTCTGCCTCGTCGCCTGTATCGGGTCTCTGTCGGCGCAGTCTTCACGCACCTTCAAGACGCGGCTCTCGCCGGTGCCGATTGACGTGTCCATGCAATCGACAATCGCCGGCACCGGAACGGTGACGGCCGTCCTCAGCGGTTCGAAGTTGTCGATTACCGGCTCGTTCGAGGGGCTGAAATCGCCGGCGACGACCGCGCAGGTGCACCGGTCGCCGGTGCGCGGCGTTCGCGGACCCGTGGCATTCGATCTCGCGGTCGCAAAGACCGACGCCGCCAGCGGAACGCTGACCGGGACGGCCGATCTGACGCCGGTGCAGGTCGCCGACCTCGAGAAGGGGCGGCTGTACGTCCAGGTGCACAGCGAAAAAGCACCCGACGGCAACCTGTGGGGCTGGCTGATGCCGCAGGAGACCAAGCGATGACCAGGATGAGGCTGCCGGTCGTGGCGCTCGCGCTGTCGGCGCCGCTCGGGCACGTGCTGCTTGCGGGGCAGCAGGCCCCGGCCACGGTCTACTCCGCGGCGCAGGCCGCCACCGGACGTACGGTCTACCAGGCGAGCTGCGCGAGCTGTCATCTTCCCGATCTCGCGGGCCGCAACGAGGCGCCGCAACTCGCGGGGAACAATTTCCTGAACACCTGGCGGTCGCGCTCGACACGCGATCTGTTCGAGTTCATCCAGTCGACGATGCCGCCCACCGCCGCGTCTTTGAGCGAGGACCAGTATCTCGCCGTCACCGCGTTCATTCTCCAGGCGAACGGCGCCGCCGCCGGCGAGCAGGCGTTCACGCCGACCACCGCCGTGCCAATCGGCACCGTTGCGACCGGCGCCGCCGCGGCAACGGGCGCCGGCGCGCGACAGGCGCAGACGACGACGGCCGTCGACGCGCCGCCAGCGGGCGGGCGCGGCGCAGGTCGGGGCGGGGCCGGCGGTGGACCCGGGGGGCGCGGCGGGACACCGGCGAACTCAGGGCCGCTCGGCCTCACGGTGTCGGGCACGGTCAAGAACTACGTGCCGGTGACCGACGAGATGTTGCGCAATCAGGATCCAGGCGACTGGCTGATGGCGCGCCGCAACTATCAGGGCTGGAGCCACAGTCCGCTGACGCAGATCACGCGCGACAACGTCAGGGAACTGCAGCTTGTGTGGACCTGGTCGATGAACGAGGGGCAGGCGAACGAGCCGACGCCGCTCGTCCACAACGGCATCATCTACCTGACCAACACGATGAACACCGTGCAGGCGCTCGATGCGCGCACGGGCGATCTGATCTGGGAAAACCACGTCGGGCCGAACGCCGCCATCGGCATCGCCGCCATGCGCAACATGGCGATCTACCAGGACAAGGTGTTCGTCGCGACGACCGACGCGCGGATTGTCGCGCTCGACGCGCGCAGCGGCAAGACGGTGTGGGATACGCCGATCGCCGATCGCGCCAAGGGTTACGCCAACACCGCCGGTCCAATCGTCATCAAAGGCGTCGTCGTCAACGGCCTCGTCGGCTGCGACCGCTTCGGCAACGACGGCTGCTGGATCAGCGGCTACGACGCGGCAACCGGCAAGCAGTTGTGGAAGTTCAACACGGTGCGGCGCGGCACCGAGACCGGCGCAGAAACGTGGGGCAAGCTCGCCGACAACCTCCGCGTCGGCGGCGAGACGTGGATCGCCGGCAGTTACGATCCGGAGCTCGATCTCACCTACTGGGGCGTGGCGCAGGCGAAGCCGTGGATGCGCGCGAGCCGCGGCACCAGCAACTTCGACAACGTGCTCTACACGAGTTCGACTGTCGCCTTGCGGCCGAAAGACGGCACGCTGGCCTGGCACTACCAGCACGCACCTGGCGAGTCGCTCGATCTGGACGAGGTGTTCGAACGCGTCCTCGTCGACATCGGCGATCAGAAAGTGGTGTTCACGATCGGCAAGCCGGGGATTCTGTGGAAGCTCGATCGACGCACCGGGCAGTACCTCGCGCACAAGGAGACGATCTTCCAGAACGTCTTCGAGTCGATCGATCCGAAGAACGGCACACCGCAGTATCGCGGCGACATTCTCGAGCAGGCAACCGGCCAGTGGGTGGACTCGTGCCCGAGCACCGAGGGCGGCCACAACTGGCAGGCAATGAGCTACGTGCCATCGAATGGCTCGCTGGTGATTCCGCTCAGTCAGTCGTGCATGCAGATGAACGGCCGCAAGCTCGAATTCACGAACGGGTCGGGCGGCACCGGCGCCGATCGCCGGTTCTTCGAGATGCCCGGCACGGAAGGGAACGTCGGCAAGCTCGCCGCGTTCGACGTGAAGACGATGAAGGAGCTGTGGAGCCGCGAGCAGCGGACGCCGTTCCTGACCGCGGTGCTGACGACCGACAGCAACATCGGTTTCGTCGGCGATCTCGATCGGGTGTTCCGCGCCTTCGACGCGAAGACCGGCGACACGTTGTGGCAGACGCGCCTCGGCACGACGGTGATGGGCTACCCGGTGACGTTCAGCGTCGGCGGCCGCCAGTACGTTGCGGTCACGACCGGCGGCAGCGGCGGCGGCAGCCCGCGCCAGGTCCCGCGCACGATCATCCCAGAGGTGAAAATGCCCGCCACCGGCAACGCGCTGTACGTGTTTGCACTTCCCGAGAAGAGGTAGCCGCGGCGTTTCGATCGCTTGCGGCATTAAAGCTTCAACACAGAGACCGCAAAGCGCACCGAGGATCACAGAGTCGCACGGAGCTGTTGAGCGCACGTCGGACGTGCGCCGCGCTCGAAATCTTGCGGCTCCGGGCGTGGCTCTGTGCCGCCGTCTCTCTGTGGTTACCAAGGGCCGGGTGGGCCCGGTGGGTCGGGCAGGCCGGGTAGGTCGGACGGCCACATGCGCCGAAGAGATGGGTAAACCCGATCAGGTTCACCCATGTGCCGGAATCGCGTGGCCGTTCGACCTACTTGACCCACCCGGCCTACCGGCCTACCCGGCCTACCCGGCCTACGCGAGCGAAGCGAGCGCCGTCACCCAGCGGCGGCGCGAATCGCAATTATCCACACAGTCCACCCGCATCGAGGACTAGAATCCCGCCATGAAGTCCGTACTAAGTCTCGCCGCTGCTGTCGCGATGACCGCGTCCCTTGGCGCGCAGAATGCCTCGCAGCTCGTCAACCTGCGGCACTGGACGGGTCAGGCGGTCGCGCCCGTCTACGAAGGGTTCGACGTGAACGCCGACGGCTCCTTCAACATGTGGTTCGGTTACATGAACCGCAACTACGAGGAGCAGATCGATCTGCCGGTCGGTGCCGACAACACGTTCGAGCCGGGCGGCGATCGCGGGCAGCCGACGCATTTCGTGCCGCGCCGCCACAAGGACGTGTTCAGTGTCCGCGTACCGAAGGACTTCGCCGACAAGACGCTGGTCTGGAAGCTGAACGCGCACGGCCAGCCGCAGCAGGTGGTCGCGACGCTGAAGCCGGTGTGGCAGATCGATCGCCTTCGCACCACGCGCGGCGGCAATAGCGAAAAGGTCAGCTCGAACCTGCCGCCCGAAGTCGCGCTCGGCACGACCGACCAGACCGCCACCGGCGCCACGCTCACCGTCACCGCAAAAGACGACGGGCTGCCGGCGCGCCGCGGGCAACCGGTCGGCATGACCGTTCTCTGGGCGAAGTTCCGCGGGCCGGGCGACGTCGTGTTCTCGGAGCCGCAGGCGAAGCTCGCGAACGGCCGCGCGACGACGAGCGCGACGTTCACCGAGCCGGGCGAGTACATCCTGCAGGCGGTCGTCGACGACGGGTCGGGCGAATCGGCTGGCAACTTCGGCTACCACTGCTGCTGGACCAATGCCCAGGTCAAGCTGACCGTCAAAGGCGAAGCTGTTCGCACCACAACAGCCGCAAGCCACAAGCCACAAGCCGCAACTCCCGCGCAGCCGACGTTCGCGAAGGACGTCGCGCCGATTTTCCAGCGCCGCTGCCAGAGCTGCCATCACCAGGGCACCTCGGCGCCGATGTCGCTCGTCACCTATGAAGAAGTGCGCCCGTGGGCGAAGTCGATCCGGCAGCGCGTCGCGAATCGCGAAATGCCGCCGTGGCACCTGGACAAGACCGTCGGCATCCGGCACTACAAAAACGATCGGTCGCTGAGCGACGACGAGATCGCGACCGTCGTACGCTGGGCGGATAGCGGCGCGCCGCTCGGCAATGCCGCCGACATGCCGCCGGCGCTGGCGTTCCGTCCCGAGTCCGACTGGTTCATCGGCGAGCCGGACCTGAAAGTGACGACGCCGAACGACTTCGTGATGTACGCCAACGGGCCCGACTGGTGGATCGATCAGTACGCCGACGTCGTGATCGCCGAGGATCGCTGGATCAAGGCGATGGAGATCAAGCCGAGCAACCCGAAGATCGTTCATCACGTGGTCATCTACGTGATCGAGCCCGACGCACCGGAGGGGACGCCGGAGGGCGGCGTGCAACTGCACGAGTACGCGGTCGGGAAATACGGCGACATCTACGGCGAGAACACCGGCCGCCTGCTCAAGAAGGGCACGCGCCTGCGCTACGACATGCACTACTTCGCCGTCGGATCCGAGCAGCACAACAAGACGACGATGGCGTTCAAGTTCTATCCGAAGGACGTCGTCCCGAAGTACCAGGTCCGGTCGCAGGCGATTCGCAACATCCCCAACGACGAGCTCGAGGTTCCGCCGAACACCGTCGTGCGCACCGACGGCTACTTCCGGATGCCGCGCGCCGGCCGCATCGACGCCTTCCAGCCACACATGCACATGCGCGGCAAGGGGCTGACCGTCGAAGCGATCGATCCGGCGACCAACCGCACACAGATCCTGAGCTCGGTCGATCACTTCGATTTCAACTGGCACATCAACTATGTCTACGGCGACGACGCCGCGCCGCTGCTGCCCGCCGGAACCGTGCTGCATCTGATCGGCATCCACGACAACACGTCGGCGAACCGGCGGAATCCAGATCCGAACATGTGGGCCGGCTTCGGCGAGCGCAGCGTCGATGACATGCTGCAGGTCTGGCTCAACATCGTCTATCTCGACGATGCCGACTACAACCGGATGGTCGAGGAGCGGAAAGCCAAGCCGGCGGCGACCTCCACCGCACAGCCACAGGCGCCGCAGCCTTAAACGGAGCGCGAGGGCTTCAGCCGAGCGACCAGTGACCGCGCGCGTTCCTCAAGCGGGCGCGATCGTCTTTCGCACGGAAGGCGATCGCACCACCGTGCTACTGGTGCGATCCAAGAAAGATCCGACGATCTGGGTCTTTCCCAAAGGGCACATCGACGACGACGAATCGGAACGAGAGACGGCGATCCGCGAAACGTGGGAAGAGGCTGGCGTGAGCGGCATCCTCGGTCCGGCCGTCGGGCGGCCGCTCGAGTTCGATTCCGGCAAGGAACCGATCAGCGTGCAGTACTTCCTGATGCGCGCGACCAGCGAGTTGCCGTCGCCCGAGGGCCGCGACAAACAGTGGATCACCGTGAAGGAGGCGCTCGCGACGCTCGCCTTCGAGAGCGCGCGCGACAAACTGCGCGAGGCGGCTGCTCTCTTCGCGGCTGGGCGGTAGAACGCAAAGACCGCAAAGAGCGCAAAGACGCTTTGCGCCCTAAAAAAGACCTTTGCGCTCTTAGCGGCCTTTGCGTTCCCTCACCTGCCGGGGAGAGCGAACGCGACGTATTCTCCAGAGTAGTTTCCGCCGCTGATCGCGACGACGATGTACTGCTTGCCGCCGGCGAGATAGGTCATCGGCGAACCGCTCTGCGGCGCCGCCATCCACACGGCACCGGCTTCTTTCCCGTTCGCCTTGTCGTAGGCGCGCAGCATCGCCCCGCGCGGATGTTCGGGCGTCGTCGTCAACTGCGGGTCGCCCATGACGACGAGCGACTTGGTCACCATCAGCCCGATGCCGCCGGTTCCCGCTTGCCCGGTCTTGGCGATGTTCATGCCCTTGAGCGCTGGATGATTCCGCACGTTGTCCGGCGTATCGCCGTGCGGCACCTGCCAGAGAATTTCGCCGCGATCGAGGTTCACCGCGGAGATCGTTCCGTACGGCGGCTTGAGAATGGTCAGACCGTCGACGAGCAGCCCGCCGCCACCACCACCGCCGCCTGCGGCGCCACGTCCGCCGGCGGCCGGAGGTGCGGGCGCGGCGGGCGGTGGCGGAGCCGCGGCTGCCGCGGCCGCGGCACGCTGCGCGTCGAACTGGGCCTGCGCGCGCGGTGAATCGGCGGCGCAGCAGTCGCCCGGGCCGAGCACTTCCTGGAACGGGCGGCCGGCCACTCCTGACACGTAGCGGATGTCGGAGAAGTTCGCCGGCGGCGCGACGAGCGACGTGGAGGTGATACCGACGTTGTTCGCGTTGGCGATGATGTTGTGTGTGTCGGGATCGTAGGCGACGCCCGGCCAGTTGGTTCCGCCGACGGCGTTGCCCATGTTGATCGCGCCAAGGATCCCGTTGGCGTCGCCGAGCACCGCCGGGTTGTACATCCACGGGCCGACCTTGTAGCGCTTGATCTGTTCCAGAGCCTTCGCGCGCAGTTCCGGCGTGAAGTCGATCAGATCGTCGGGCACCTTCAGGACATTGCGTGCGTAGGCCGGTGGCTTGGTCGGGAACGGCTGCGTCGGGCTGGTCTTCTCTCCCGGCACGTCGGACTGCGGCACCGGCCGCTCCTCGATCGGCCACACCGGCTGACCCGTGACGCGATCGAACACCCACAACATCCCCTGCTTGCCAGGTACGGCGACGGCCTTGATCGCGCGCCCGTTCGCGGTGATATCGGCGAGGATCGCCGCCGACGACATGTCGTAGTTCCACAGCGGATGGTGCACGAGCTGGAAGTGCCACTTGCGCTGGCCGGTCTTCAGGTCGACGCAGACGAGGCTCTCCGCAAAGAGGTTGTTTCCCGGGCGGTGACCGCCGTAGAAATCAGAGGTCGGCGTCTCGACCGGCAAATAGACGAGACCGAGATCTTCGTCGACGGTGATCTGCGTCCACACGCCGGTGTTGCCGTTGATCGCCCACGACTCGTTCTCCCACGTGTCGTTGCCGAAGTCGCCCGGCCGAGGGATGGTGTTGAACGTCCAGAGCAGCTTGCCGGTGCGCGCATCGAACGCGCGTACCAACCCCTTGGTGTTGTTGTGCGTGCCGACCGTCGCGCCTTCGCGGAACGACGAGCCGACGATGATCACGTCCTTGACGATGGTTGGCGTCGAGTGGACGCCAATCTCGCCGGTCTCGAGATCGATCTGATCGCCCTTGCCTTTCACCGCACCCTGCTTCAGATCGACGATGCCGCCGTTGCCGAACGACGAGACCAGCGATCCGTCCTTCGCATGCAGTTCGACCAGGCGATAACCGGTGGTGACGTAGACGACGCGATCGTCGCCGCGGCCGTCGGTCCAGAAGGACAGCCCGCGGCCGGACAGCTGCCGCGGCGCGACGGCGGCGCGCTTGCCTTCGCGCAGGCTATGCGTCCACATCAATTCGCCGGTTCTGCCGTCGAGGGCGACAACCGAGCGGCGCGTCCCGCCAGTGGTGTAGAGCACGCCGTTGATCGCGACCGGCGTCCCTTCGAGCTTGAACTCCGGCCGCGGGCCGAGCATGTCGGTCTTGAACCGCCACGCCACCTCGAGCGAGCTGAAGTTGGCGGCGGTGATCTGGTCGAGCGGCGAGTACTTCGTGCCGCGCAGATCCGCGGTGTAGGTCGGCCAGTCGCCGTTCGCGGTCGACGGCAGCCGCGGCGCCTGCCCCGAGACGCCCACCGCGATTCCCACTAGCACGCCGAGCAGACACAGGCTCCCGACTCTGCGCGTCATGTGTTCCTCCCACCCATCGCTGATTGCTGAGGGCTGATTGCTGATTTATTGATCAATTTCCAATAATTCAGCAATCAGCAATCAGCAATGGGTGGCTACCGCGGCAGATAGTGGAGCAGTTTCAGGATGTCCGAGAAGACGCCCATCGCGGTGACGTCGGCGCCGGCGCCGGGGCCCTGGACGACGAGCGGCGTGCGCGCGTAGCGCTTGGTGGTGAAGGCGATCACGTTGTCGCTGCCCTTGGCGGATGCGACCGGGTGCTGCCGCGGAAATTCCTTCAGCCCGGCGCGCGCGCGGCCGCGCTCAAGTGTGCCGACGTAACGGAGCACCGCGCCGCGCGCCGCCGCGCGCCGCACCCGCTCGGCGATCGTCTTGTCGTAGCGCGCGAAGGCATCGAGGAACGCCGGTGAATACTTGCCCCTTGCGAGCGGCGCCGGCACCAGGCTGTCGACCTGGACCTCTTCGAGATCCATCTGCAGGCCGATCTGCCGCGCGAGAATCAGCAGCTTGCGGGCGACGTCCTGGCCCGACAAATCCTCACGCGGGTCAGGTTCGGTGTAGCCCATGCGGTGCGCGTCGCGGACCAGCGCGCTGAACGGCGCCGTCCCGTCGAACGTATTGAACAGATAACTCAGCGTGCCCGAGAGGATGCCCTCGATGCGCACGATCTCGTCGCCGCTGGCGATCAGATCGCGCAAGGTCGAGACCACCGGCAACCCGGCGCCGACGTTCGCCTCGAACAGGAAATGGCGCTTGCGCTGGTCGAGCATCTCCATCAGCGTCGAGTAGCGCTGCCACGGCAGCGCGTTCGCCCACTTGTTCGGCGTGATGATGTGCAGGTTGGCGTCGATGTAGGCCGGATAGGCGTCGACGATCGTCGGACCCGACGTGCAGTCGACCAGCGCCGCGTTGGTCAGTTCCATGGCGGCGAGGCGGTCGGCGAAGGCTTCGCTGTCCATGCGATCGCTCGACGCCTGCAGCCGGTCCTTCCACGCCGACAGATCGATGCCGCGGGCGTCGGCGACGAACCGCTTGCTGTTCGCGACGCCGACCACCGACACATCGAAGCCTTTCGAGAGCAGATAGTTGCGCTGCTGCTGCACCTGCCGCAGCACCGCGCCGCCGACGTTGCCGACGCCAACCACCGCGAGCGCCAGCCGTTTGCGGTGCTCGAAGAATCCCTGGTGGATGGCGTTGAGCGCCCGCCCCTGCTGCGGCGCGTCGATGACGCACGAGATGTTGCGCTCCGATCCGCCCTGCGCGATCGCGCTGATGTTGATGTTCTGGCGGCCGAGCGCCTCGAACACCTTGCCGGCGACGCCGGGCCGTCCTTTCATCCCCTCGCCGACCACCGCGAGGATCGCCTGCTGATCCTTGACGTCGACGAGCATCGACTGTTCGTGGAATTCGAACTGGAACTCGTGGCGGATTGCGCCGACGGCCGCCGCGGCGTCGACGCTGCGAACCCCGAAGCAGATCGTGTGCTCGGACGAGGCCTGCGAGATGATCACGACGCTGACTCGCCGCGACGCGAGCGCGCGGAACAACCGCTCGGCGACGCCGGGCACGCCGACCATGCCGGGTCCGCGCAGCGTCAGCAGCGACAGGTCGCCGACCGAGGTGATGCCCTTCGCGAGATCGCCAGCGGTGTCGGCGCCTTTGCGCGAAATCAGCGTTCCTGGCGCCCCCGGATTGAAGGTGTTCTTGATCAGGATCGGGATGCGCTTGGCCACGGCCGGCGCGATCGTCGCCGAGTGGAGCACCTTGGCGCCGAAGTACGAGAGCTCCATCGCCTCTTCGTAGGTCATCTCCGGCAGCACGAAGGCGGCCGGCACGATCCGCGGGTCGGCGCTCAGCACGCCGTCGACGTCGGTCCAGATTTCGATCACCGACGCGCCGACCGCTGCCCCGATGATCGCCGCGCTGTAGTCCGACCCGTTCCTGCCGATCGTCGTCGTCTGGCCGTCTTCGGTGGCGCCGATGAAGCCGGTGACGATCGGAATCGACCGCGGCGAACCGCGAAACAGCTGCGTGAAGTAGGCGTTCGTGCGCCGGTTGGTCTTGCGGAAGATCACCGCGGCATGCGTGAACTGATCGTCGGTGACGACGAGGTCGCGCGAATCGACCGCCACTGAGGGAACGGTCTGATCGAGGTAGGCAGCCACGATCACCGTCGACAGCCGCTCGCCGAAGCTCGCGGTCATGTCGAGCGCGCGCAGCGGGCAATGGCGCAGCAGGTGGATGCCCTGCAGCGTGCTGTGCAGCTCGGTCAGCAGCGCGTCGACGGCCGCGCGCACGCGCGCGCGGCGCTTCTTGACCAGCTGCGAGACCGCGGCGCGATGGCGCCTGGCGATCGCGTCGAACGCCGGCTCGAACCCGCCGTCGCCGCGCTCCGCGAGCCGCGCACACTCGAGCAGCTGGTTGGTGACGCCCTGAAAGGCCGAGACGACGCCGATGACCGGCTCGCGCCGCCGCGCCTCGAGCAGAATCCGCCCGACGCCGCGAATCGTCGCCGGCGTCGCAAGCGACGAGCCGCCGAATTTAAGGACTCTCATAGGGCGCACATCGTGGTCGGCGGCTCGCTGCAATTAAGAATTAGGAATTATGAATTGAGAATTCGTATATACGTCCGTGAGATGCGGGCACTTCAACCACCGCAATCTCGCGAACGCTTGTACGAATTCTTAATTCTTAATTCGTAATTCTTAATTACTTCACCGTGACTCCCACGTGAGCGTTGGTCCAGCAGCACTGAAACCCGCCCCCGCCGGCGCCGGTTGAATCGTTGGCTTCGACGCGGAGGAGATACTCGCCGGGGGTGGCGAAGGTGACGTTGACCGTCGCCTTGCCGCTGACGGTGCCGGCCGGGCGATTGGGCACGTTGTCGACCTCCACCTTCGGCTTGGCGTTGTCGAATTTCACGTCGCCGGGGCCGCGGTATTTCGACCAGGTCAGCGCCAGCGGCGGTGCTGGCTGGAACTCGGGCGGGATGTCGCTGCGGTCGCCGGCGCGGCCGCCGCGTCCCGCCGCCTGATCGCCGCGGCCTGCGGCGTCACCACGGCCTGCGGCCGCATCCGCGCCACGCCCGCGTCCACGTCCGCGCCCGCTCGGCTCCGGCACGTTCAGCTTTGCGCCCTCGTCGGCTGCCCACACCGTAATCGCCAGCGGCGTACCCGCCGTCGCGGAGTACTTCTCGGCGACGTCCTTCGGCGCGCCGGTGAACGGCGCACCGTTCTCCTTGAAGCGGAGCTTCGGCGGCGTGTTCTTGTTGGCGGCGTCCTCGAACGGTTCGACGACATAGTCGGCCTTGGTGTGCAGCGTGATCGCGTTGGTGAAGCCGTTGGCGACAATCGTCCACGTCAGCTTCTTGTCGCCGAAATCCTTCGGCACCGGAATCGAGAACACGCCCCACCCGCGACCCGCGCCGAAGTGGGTTGGTTGTCCCATGTCCGGCCCGCCCGGCTCGATGCGGTTGTTCGGACCAACCGGAATGTCGAACTCCTGTTTGAGGTTGCGATTGAAGTAGCCGACGAGCAGGCGCACGCTGCCGTCCTTGTCGTAGTACCAGCCTTCGAAGGCCGGCGTGACGCTGGAGCCGCGCTCGCGGACCGGCTGCGTCAGCGGCAACGAGCTCGGCGTCTGGCCGATGCCGCCCTGCGGCGGCGGCTGCTGGCCCGAGACGACGAGCGGTCCGCCGGCAGACGCGGCGAGCAAACCCAACAGAGCGAGAGAACCTGCGCGCATCCTGATGTCACCTGAAAAAAAGGCGCCGCCCAATCGGACGGCGCCTTGTCGTCTGTCGAAGTCGCGAGCGGGTTACTGCTGCCGATCGGCGGCGGTCGTGTTCACGGTCTTGGCCGCGCGCGCTGCTGTTTCAGCCTTGAAGTCGTCGTCATTGTAGTAGGTGATGTTGATCCACGCGTGGCCCATCTCGTCGACGGTGCGATCGCCCCAGCCCACCCACTGATCCGGGTCCGGGTTGTCCTTGTTCTGCTTGGTGTTGTCGTACCACGCGAGCAGGTGAAGGATCGTCCCTTTCGGCAGCAGCGGCGCCGCGTCGTCGTCGTAGATGTACATGTTGTGCCAGTTGAAGTTGAAGTTGGTGACCTGGCTCAGCATCTCGCGACGGCCGTCCGGGTAGATCGCTTCCATCGACATGCCCTTGCCGCGCAGGTGCATGTGCGCCTGGAAGTTCTCGATGCGCGCGTTCTGCTTCAACGTGACGAAGCTCTCGGTCGTGGTCACCTGGTTCGGCGGAATGTCGAGCGACCGCGCGCCCGGCACCGAGCCCGAGAAGGTGTTGAAGAGGGCGAGCACTTCGCGGTGCTTCGGCTCCTGGCCCTTCGGATAGAACCACACGGCGAGCTCGGTGTGCGCGGTGATCTCTTCGCCGACCGCGTGGTAGTGCATCTCCCACACGATCTTCGAGTTCGGCAGCATCAGACGACCCGCGTCGGGACGCATCTCGTCGCCGTTCTTGCCGACTGCCCACTCCATGAACAGGCCGTCGCCCGAGACGTTCGGGTCGTTGGTGAAGAGCGCCGGATCCATGTCCTCCGGCTGCTGCAGGCGCGCCAGCGCGTGATGCGTGATCTTGCGCGCGTTCTTGCCCACCGGACGGATTTCGATCGCGCGCACCCAGCGCGGCTCGGCGAGATTGGTCGGCACGCTCGGCCGCCACCAGGCGTCCTGCGCGACCGGCGGCATCGTGTACTCGGGCGACTTCACGACGAGGTCCGGCTCGCCGTACTTGTTGGCCATCGCCCAGCCGGATTCGTCCTTCCAGACGCGCGGCGCCGGCATGTCCTTCGGATCGCCTTTCGGCGCGCCGGCATTCACCCAGTTGACGATGGTCTCGATCTGCTCATCGGAGAGCGACCGATCGTTCTTGAACTTCTGGATGCCGATGGTCTTGTCGATGTGCCATGGCGGCATCTGCCGCGCCGCGACGCGCGCCGCGATCGACTTGGCCCAGGGCCGCGCCTGCTCGTAGGTGATCAGCGACATCGGAGCCATGTTGTCGGGTCGGTGGCACGACTCGCATTTCTGCTGGAAGATCGGCGCGACGTCCCTGGTGAACGTCGGGGTCTTCGGCGTGTCGGCCGCGGTCGCGGGGAGTGCCGCCGCCAGCAGGCCGCTGAACGCCAGCGCCATCGAAACACGCAACATCATGGGCTCCTTTCAACCGACGAATGCTGTCAACTGCAGACAGCAAGACCGCTATCTGCCCGATTGGCAACCGCCATTATAGGAGAGGATCTCGCCGGCCCGCATGTCTCGATTTGTCACTTTTGCGCAGGGCTGCAGCGGCTCGACCGCGAAACAACGTCCCGGGCCCCGGTTCCATGCGTTCGATCCAGTCATCGTCGGAGGTGGTCGCGAGCGACGTCTATCGCTGGGAGAACGAAGGCGGCGCACGCGGGCCGACAGAGATCCTTAATTGGAATCGAGCGAGTTTCGATCACGGATGTCGCGCAGCGTCCGCCACAACTCTTCGGTGGCCTTCATCTGCTCGAGAGTCGACTGCAGCGTGCCGGCGGTCGCGGCCACAGCCGCCACCACGGCGTGACGCGCTTCCTCGGCCGCGGCGCGCGCATCTTCACTCGCGACGCGCGCTCCCTCCGCGGCTTCGCGCAGCCTCTCGCGCTCCTGTCGCACGTCTTCCAGCGCTTCGCGATGCCGGTCGCGGGCCTCGCGCGCCTCTTCGGCCAGTCCCCGGCGATGTTCGGCCTCGCGCCTCGCGCGCTCCGTGGCGTTGCGCTGTTGCTCGCTGAGCGTGTCGTCTGGTGCCTCGGGATTGTGATCCATGCCGGGTCCTCAGGCTGCTGCCATGTCGGCTCCCAGCGTGCTGGACAAGGTCTGGTCAGTGGTGTGCTCAAAGCGACACCAGTCCAGGACGATCGGAACCTGCACGCGATCGGCGTCGCTGACACCCAACGGCCGCGCGCGCCGAGTTCGTCTCCGCTGCGTTGCGATCCGCGGCGGGTCTACGGGATGAACTGTCCTTTGTTCGCGCGGCGCGCCTTGTCGGCGGCGGCGCTCGCATCGTCTCGTTCCTTTTTCTGCCTGGCGATTTCGCGCTGCGGCGCCTCCTGCTCATCGAGCCGCAGGGCTTGGGTCGCGCTTTTCCGCGCCAGGGTGGCGACGACGGTGTCAGTCACGATCAACCGGTAGACCTCGCGGTACGACGAGGTGCGATAGAGCACCACCGCGTTGGTCGGATCGGCCCAGCGGGCCACGGGCCTGCCCGATTCGATCTCGAGTGGTGACTGGACGCGACCGGGGCTGCGTGCCGGTTTGACCGGTCCGTAGGCGGTGGAAATCGCGGCAATCATGTCGGCGTCGGTCATACCCTCGGTTCGATCACGGCCGTAGTCGACGACGATCTGGAACAGCCGGTCGTTGTAGAAGCTGAAGACAATCCGGTCGACCGGATCGGTGGACTCCGCTGTCGATCCCGCCGCCCACCGCGACGGTCGCCACTCCAGGTCCTGCAGGAGGGCCGGCCGCTGATGGAGGGTCGTGGCCTCCGACGCGGCGACGCCGGTGGCGGCGGAAACGGCCGGCACGCTCGTCCCGAGCTCGAACGTGCGGTATCGCGAGAGATCCTGTGCATCGACTGTCTGGCCCGCGATCGTCATCGCGAACGCACACGCCGCGACGGTACGGAATGTCATCATGCGGACCGCCTTCCATTTCTCTGCTGGTGAACCGGCGTGTCAGCGCCCTCGTGACCGCGCCCGCAACTCCGCCGATCCGTACCAGGGATCGCTGGTGACGCCGCCAGCGGCTGATCGGCGGGCCACATCAGCACCACCAGCACCGGCGGAGCCAGGGCCAGGGCCACGAACAGGGCTCCGCCGGTGACCGTCACCGCTGCACCAAACACGATAGCCGCGACGATCATGAACGCCATGGCCGCGAACCACATCTCGATCGATTTCGAGCGCGTCATTGGGATGAGCATCTGATTCACCTGTCTCGGTTTTGTCCGGCAACTGATACTCAGTCAGCCTAGCCTGGGCGAGTCGTGCGGGCCTGTGCGCAATGGAACAGCCGCCGTTGACCGATCGCACCTACAGTGAACCGTGCCGACGGTCGCTGGGTTGGACGGTCGAAGCCAACAGATTCGCCAACTGCGCGGGCGTGGTGCGATGGAATTGCAGATTGGAGCGGAACGGATGAATGTCAGACCCCTACACGATCGCCTCGTCGTTCGCCGGATCGAGGAGGGCGAGCAGAAAAGCGGCGCGATCATCATTCCGGACACGGCGAAAGAAAAGCCACAGCGCGGCCGCGTGATCGCCGCGGGCGTCGGCAAGGTGAACAAGGACGGGGACCGCTCGCCGCTCGACGTCAAGAGCGGCGATCTGATCCTCTTCGGCAAATATACGAGTCAGGAAGTAAAAGTCGATGGTGAGGATCTGCTCATCATGCGAGAAGACGAAGTGCTGGCCGTCATCGA
>Ga0075425_100003712_pt1 | contig 15561 bp, 13 predicted proteins | sample SoiMethybrSBSTD4_FD_75300 | JGI IMG/M metagenome (GOLD analysis project Ga0075425, IMG submission 75300) | Bulk soil microbial communities from a Populus tree surrounding site in Tennessee, USA - Soil MetaG P. TD hybrid SBSTD4 | ecosystem: Environmental > Terrestrial > Soil > Tree plantation... | reverse complement strand
CAGCTCGTAATATTCCGCGCCGGCCAGCGGGTTATGGCGATACGGCGCGATGCGCGTGAAGCCGAGCGATGCGTATAGGCCGTTGGCGGCTTTCATCGACTTAACGGTATCGAGGCGCATGCGCCGGTAGCCGATCTCCTTCGCGCGGAGAATAACCGCCCCCGCCAGCTTGCGGCCGATACCGCGGCCGCGAGCTTCCGGGCGAACATAAAGGCGCTTCATCTCGCACGCCTCGCTGTCAAGTTTTCGGAGTGCGACGCAGCCGACGCTACGGCCGGCTTCTCGCGCCAGCAGAATGCAGCCGCCGGGCGGCGCGTAACCGCCCGGGAGGGTTTCCAACTCGGCGGCGAAATCCTGGAAATCGAGATCGAAGTCGAGCGATCGCGCATAATCCTCGAAAAGCCCCCGGGCGGCGTCGATGTCGGCCGGACTCTGGGCTTCGATGATGCCGGAGCTTCCTTTGGCAAAGATATCCGCGATCTCACGCCAGTCGCCTAGCCTCGTGATCAGGGGATGATCCTCCATCTGATTCCACGGGCGATCGAGGAGGGCGACCGGCACCTTCATTTCGGTCGCTAAAAACCTGGCCATCGTCGGCGAGTCTTCGACGGCGAAGGAAAAGCGCCGTTCGGCGAGCTCCGGCAAAGTGATCGCGACCGTGTTCTCGGTCGCGAAGCGCCCGTATTTATCGACCATCACGAAATCGTGATGCGGCACGTCATGGCGCGTAAGCCACGCGCGCGATACATCGTAGGTCGACGGCGGCCGGCCGGTGACGATTGCGATCTCATGGCCGCTTCTCGCCCAATGCGAGAGGACTGTTATGGCTTCTGAGATGGGCGCCATCGCGAGCATCTCCTCGGGGTGGTGCGCCAGGCGGAACAGTTCCTCGATCTCCCTCATTTCGAGGCCGCACGCCTCGCCGACTTCGAAGGTGTTTAGCTGATCGTAGGGAATGGTCTTGCCGAACTCGCGCGCGGCGATCCCCAGCAGCGCCTGCGCGGTCTCGCAAAGCACGTCGTCCATATCGACGTAGATGGGTTTGTTTTCCGACATCCTTTAACGTCCTACGTCCACGGCTTAGCCACGGCGTCAAATCTCGCTAGAAACGCCGCGCGATCCGGCTCCGGTAAAAAAGCTGCTTCGAACCCGGTGCGCGCGATCCGAACCAGCTCGCGATCGCTCAGTTCGAATTCGGCTTGCGCCCTGGCGTACTCCGCCGCAATGTCGGTGTCGAACATCGCGGGGTCGTCGCTCGACAGCGTGATGCGTAAGCCGGAGCGAAAATAGTGCAGGAAAGGGTGTTGGCGAATCGCCGGCACGACGCCTGTACAGACGTTGCTCGTAAGGCAAATCTCCAGCGGAATCCGCTCGCGCCGCAAACGCACGAGTAGAGCCGGGTCTTCGAAGCTTCGCGTGCCATGGCCGATGCGTTCGACGCCCAGCTCGTTCAATGCGGCCCAAATGCTGGCCGCTCCGGCGCACTCGCCGGCATGTGCCACGCGGTGCAGCCCGAACTCTTCCGCACGGCGGAAGAGCCGCGCGTATGGTGCTGCCGGAAACTCAGCTTCCGAGCCGCCGATTCCGACAGCGACAATCCCGGTGTCGTGCGCTATCTCCCGTGTTTCTTCGAGCCAACGTAGACCCCTTTCGGGTCCGAAATCACGCACCAGATCGACGATCAGGTTGATCCGAATCGACGTTGAGCCGTTGTCGCCCGCACCAAATTCCTGGAGACCGCGTCGGATCGCCTGCGCCAGGGGCTGAAGCAGGAGGCCGTGCTTTTGAAAATCGCCGGGACTGAACGACACTTCCGCGTACCACACGCCGTTGCTTGCGAGGTTCCGCGCCAGATCCGCGGCGATGAGGCGGAAATCCTCATACTCCCGGAGATATTTATTTTTCCAGAGCCACGCTGCGACGAATTGGCTGAAGTTGCCGTGTAGGAGCTTCGCGCGAACGGCGTCGGTGTCCGGAAACGTTTTCCCATCGCCGTATTTGCGGATGAGCTCCAGCAGGGCCGAGTGCGGGACCGCTCCTTCAAGATGAAGGTGCAATTCCGTCTTCGGCAGAGCTTTTAAATCCATACTGCTCGCCTACACATGCCGATCACGTCGTATAATACGCGTTCTCTTTAATATACTCCTCCGTGAGATCGCAGCCCCAGACGCGCGACTGTGCCTTGCCTATGCCCAGATGGATGCCGATTGTCACCTCGGAGTTGCCGAGATAGGCGCGCAGCGCTTCGAGGTCAGAGTCGACGGGCGCGCCGCGCTCGAAGACTTTTCCGTCGCCGAAGCGGATGGTCACGCGCTTGGCGTCGATCGCAGGGTCGAAGGTTTTACCGATCGCCGCGATGACGCGCCCCCAGTTGGGGTCCGATCCGTACACCGCCGTCTTGACCAGCGGCGAGTTCACGACGGATTTGGCGACGCGCTTCGCCTGCGCCTCGTTTTTCGCGCCGGAGACTTCGACCGCGATGAGCTTGGTCGCCCCCTCGGCGTTGCGGCAAATCTCGCGCGCCAGATATTCGCTAACCTCGAGCAATGCGGCTTCGAATGGAGCGGGTTTCACCGGTCCCGCGAGGCCGTTCGTCATCAGCACGACCGTGTCGCTCGTGCTCGTGTCCGTATCGATGCTGATGGAATTGAACGTCCGGTCGACGGCACGCTTGAGCATCGGCTTGAGTGAATTCGCCGGCAGCGCGGCGTCGGTCATGAGATAGACCAGCATCGTCGCCATGTTCGGCTCGATCATGCCGGCGCCCTTGGCGATGCCGGCGATCGTCGCAGAGCCGACGCGGCGCGAAGTAAATTTCGGCCAGCGATCGGTCGTCATGATCGCCTGTGCCGCTAACTCCAGATTATTCTCTTTAAGCTCGCCGCGGATGCCCTTCAACCCCGCGCGGATTTTCTCCATCGGCAGCGGCCGGCCGATGACGCCGGTGGAGAAGGGGAGCACATCGCGCTCCTTGATCCCCAGTTCAGCTGCGACCAGCCGGCACATCTCGCGCGCGTTATCGATGCCCTGCTGTCCCATCGCGACATTGGCGTTTTTGCTGTTGATGACGAGCGCCTGGACATATCCATCGGCGATATATTTTTTTCCGACGATCACCGGCGCGCCAGGGAAGCGGTTTTTCGTGAACATCGCGGCGCCGCGCGCGCGGGTTTCCGAATAGATAACCGTCAGGTCCAGCGTGTCATCTTTGATTCCGATATTTTTTGCGAGTGAGAGAAAACCTTTCGGTTGTAAAAATTCTTTCATTTTCGAATCCGACATCTTCCTCCTCCTAGACAAAAACAATTATACTTTAGTTGTTAGCCGAGCGACATAAAAAAGCCCGGCCGGCTGAGAGCCGGTCGGGCTTTTGCTCGAACGACTCTTTCGATTATACGTTTACGATCACCACGCCCTTGGGCTCGAGATAATAATCCAGCGCCTCGGGGCCGTGCTCGCGCCCGATGCCGCTCTGCTTCACGCCGCCGAACGGCAGCTCGTCGTAGCCGTAGTGAAGCGAGTTGACCCAGACATTGCCGGCCTGGAGCCTGTCGATCGCCCTGTTGGCGCTGGCGAGGCTCCTGGTCCAGATCGACGAGCCGAGGCCGAAAATCGAGCGGTTCGCTTTCTCGAGCGCCTCGTCCAGGGTCTTGAACGTGAAGACGGGCAGCACCGGACCGAAGGTCTCTTCCGTGCTGACTTTCGAATCTTCCGGCACGTTGCTAAGCAGCGTCGGCAGGTAAAACCAGCCCTTGTCTAAATCGCCGCCCTTCGGCCGCTCGCCGCCGAAGACTACTTTCGCGCCGCGGGACTTTGCGTCCTCGACCTGCTCCTCGATCTCTTTGCGCTGCGACTCGATATGGATTGGTCCCATGCGCGTTTCTTTGTTGGCGCCGTTGCCGACGGTTTTCGTTTTCAAAATCTCCGTCAGCTTGCCGACGAACGATTCCGCGATCGACTCTTGGAGGAACAGTCGCTTCACGCCCAGGCACATCTGGCCGCAGTTGAAGAAGCGGCCGATGTCGGCCATCTTGATCGCCACGTCGAGATTGGCGTCGTCCATCACGATCATCGGGTCGCTGCCGCCGAGCTCCAGCGTGACGCGCTTGATCTCGCGGCCCGCGACTTCCATGACGTGCTTGCCGACGGGCGTCGACCCGGTGAAGGCGATGCGGCGGATGCGCGGGTTTTTTAAAATTTCCTCGCCTACCGTGCCGCCGGGGCCGGTCACGACGTTGACGGCGCCTTTGGGAAGCGTCTTCTGCTGCTTGCCCTCGCCGTAGGTCGCTTGTTGAATCTGCTCGATCGCGAGCAGCGTCGCGAGCGGCGTCGTGCTCGCGGGCTTGATGATGATCGTGTTGCCTGCCGCGAGCGCCGGGCCCAATTTCGTCCCCATCAGCGTCAGCGGAAAGTTCCACGGCACGATGCCGGCGCAGACGCCGATCGGCTGGCGCACGACCATGCCGTAGGCGTTCTTTTGGGGCAACGGCACGTGCGCTCCCCGGACCTTGGAGGCTAGGCCCGCGTAGAATTCCAGGCCGTGCAGCAAGTGGTGAATTTCGAGGCCGGCTTCGAAGAGTGTCTTGCCTTGCTCCTTCGTCAGCGCCTGAGCGATCTCACCCTGTTTTTGCTTGATCAGCGCGCAGGCGTTTTCGAGCATCTTGCCGCGGTCTTCGGCAGTGACGTCGGACCATTCTTTGAACGCAGTCTCCGCCGCCTGGATCGCCTGCTCGACGTCCTTCTCGTTGCCCTTGGGAACCTTGTCGACGACCTCGCCGGTCGCGGGATTGCGCACTTCATAAGTCTGGCCGCTCACGGAATCGACCTGTTCGCCGCCGATCAACATCTTCGCCATGTCGTAACCTCCATGGAAGTCAAAAGTTAAAAGTAAAAAGTAAAAAAACGGGACCGGGGAAAAGTAAAAAGGCTGCCCAGGGTTTCGCCTTTTTACTTTTTAATTTTGCCTTGCTTATCTGCCTTTGAACTGCGCGGTTCTTTTCTCGATGTAAGCTTTGACGCCTTCGTTGCCGTCTTCGCTGCCGAAAGTCTGCGCCAGTAGCTCGCGCTCGAAAGCGAGGCCGTCGGGGAGCGAAAGCTCCCAGCCCGTCTGCACGGCGCGCTTTACTTTGCCGACGGCGAGGCTCCCCTTGTTGGGCGTGACGAACTGGCGCGCGTAATCCATGACCTGGCCGAGGAAGTTCTCGCGCTCGTAGATGTAGTGAATAAGACCCAATTCGAGCGCCTCCTCGAATGCGATCGTGCGGCCTGTCGCGCAGAGCTCGAGCGCGCGCCCTTTGCCGATCAAACGCGGCAGCCGCTGCGTCCCGCCCATGCCGGGCATGACGCCCAAATTGATCTCCGCGAGGCCCATGCGGCCACCTTCCTTGCGCGCGATGCGGATGTCGCATGCCATCGCGATCTCCAGGCCGCCGCCCACGGCGTGGCCGTTGATCGCCGCGATCACGAGCTTGGGCGTATTTTCGAGCCGCATCAGCACTTCATGCCCGTGCAGCGCGAAATTGTTTTTGAAAGAAAGCGGCTTGTTGGCGAGCATGTTGATGTCCGCGCCGGCGGAAAAAAACTTTTCGACTTTTCCCGTCAATACCAGCACATGGACGTTGTCGTCGAAGCGGGCCTGGAGGATAGCATCGTCGAGCTCGCGCAGGAGCTCGTGCGTGTAACTGTTCACCGGCGGGCGGTTGAGCTCGATGAGCGCAACGCCGTTCTCCACGCGATACTCCACCGCCTTTTCGTTTGCCATTGTGGCCCGACCTCCGCTAATAAGTTTCACTAAACTCTGTATCCGTCAACTTCCGTTAAGTCAAGGCCGCGCGTTCGTAAGCAGGCGAAATTGTGCCTATTTATTACCGCTTTATTACTGCATCGGCTGTGCTAAGATGGGGCCGTAAAAAACATGCGCCGCCGCTTCGAAATCGTGCTTTTCCTCTCGCTTTGCGCGCTGTCCGCGTGCGTCAATAATGTCCCGCGCATCAGCTCCGAAGAGGAAAAGAAAATCAAGGAGCAGCTCGAAGCGGAATCGAAAGAGTGGCAGCAAAAGCAGCAGGCGAGGGTGGAAGAAGTAGCCAGCCGGCTTATCGAGGCCACCGGAACGCAATCGGTGATCCGGTTCGTCTTTGCGGCGCGGACGGATCAGGTGAAGGCGTCGCAGATCAATCTCGACGCGGTCAACGCGTGGACGGACGGTAAGACCGTGTGGATCACGCGCGGCATGCTGCGCTTCCTAAAAAACGATGACGAGCTCGCCGCCGTGCTAGGGCACGAGATGGGGCATGCGCTCCGCGGGCACATCCGCCAAGGCGTAGTGCAGGATGTCTTCGGGACCGCGCTCTCGATCCCCGCCGGCATTTTCGGCGGCAACATCGGGCAGCAGGTCGCCGCCCGCATGGTTCAGCTCGCCACCGCCAAGTTCGACCGCGACCGCGAGCGCGAAGCGGACATGTACGGCCTGCTGTGGGCGCATCGCGCCGGCTATAACGTCGACGAGGGAAAAGAAGTCTTCAAGCGCATCGCGATCGAAATGCCCGGCAGCACAGAGCGCGGCTTTCTTTCGACGCATCCTACCGCGCCGGAGAGGTTTCTCGCGTTGGACAAGATCGCCGCGGCGCTAAAATCCGGTCAGGACCCTCTGAAGATTTTCGGTCCCAAAGCGGAGAATGTGGTGAGCGGAGAGAAGCCGGCGGCGGACGAAAAAGTCGCCGGTGCGGCGGTGGTCGGAGGCGATGAGGAATATTGATGCTCTGCGCCTCAGCGCCGCTGCGGCTATTCTATTCGCGTTAGTCCTCGGCGCGTCGTGGAAGAAATCGGAGGCTGCCCCCGCGAAGCAGCTGCGCGTCGCCACGCGCGAAATCCCGCCTTTTGTTTATCAAGAAAACGGCCGACTGACGGGCTTCAGCGTCGAGCTCTGGCAGGCGATCGCCGAAGAGATGCGCCTGGGCGGCACGCTCGTGGAGCATTCGACCGTCAAGGACCTGCTCGAAGCGGTCAAGGCCGGGAAGGCGGATCTCGGCATCTCGGCCATCTCGATCACCGCCGAGCGCAGCACGGAGTTCGATTTCTCCCAGCCGATGTTCGACGCCGGGCTGCAGATCATGGTGCGCGACCAGCCCGGCGGCACCTCCGCCGGCGAGACCCTACGGCTGCTATTGTCATTCGCATTCCTGCCCTTCGTAGGATTAACGCTGCTCTTTATCCTCGTGCCGGCGCATTTCGTCTGGTGGTCCGAGCGGCACCATCCGCGCGGCATGATCGAAAACCACGCCTATTTTCCCGGCATCTTCGAAGCGTGCTGGTGGGCCGCGTCGACGCTCGCGACCCAGGCGGACCAGATGCCGCGAAGCGCTTTCGGCCGCGCAATCGCGGTGCTCTGGATGTTCACGAGCGTCGTCTTCGTCGCGTATTTCACCGCGAGCGTCACGAGCTCGCTCACCGTGCAGCAGCTTCAGGGCGACATCAAAGGGCCGGAGGATCTTCCCGGCAAGCAGGTCGCGACGACGACGGGCAGCACCTCGGCTCTTTATCTGCGCCAGCAAAACGCTAACGTGACGGAATTTCCCAAGATCGAGCAGGCGTACGAGGCGCTGCTGAGCGGGCAGGCCGACGCCGTCGTCTTCGACTCGCCGGTGTTGCTGTACTATTCGGCGCATCAGGGAAAAGGAAAAGTCACACTCGTCGGACCTATCTTCCGAAGAGAAAGCTACGGCATCGTCTTTCCGCAGAACAGTCCCTATCGCCTGCACGTCAACAATGCCTTGCTGACGCTGAAAGAGAACGGCGGCTACCAGCGGATTTACGATAAATGGTTTTCGAGCCGCCCGTAGTCGTCGGCGGGAAAATCCAATTCACACGCCGGAATCTAGTTCTTGACGATATCCTCGAAGGTGGGTGTCGGCATGCCGGTTTTCCAACTAGCGTCGCGGAGCTCCAGCATGTTGCCGCTCGGATCGAGAAAATAAAGCTCCCGGCCGGTGAAGTGGCCTTTCGCGCGGTAGACGATCGGCTCGGCGATCTTGACGCCGATACGCTCGAAGAGTTTGCAGGCCTGCTCGAACATTTCCGGACTTACGTCGAACGCGTGATGCAGACGGTTGTCCTGTTCGGGCGTCCGTTTGAGCGTTTCCTTGCGCTGGCAGAGGAGAATCGAATGGCCGCCGACGGCGAAGCAAGACATCCTGGAGCTGCCGAGCCGTCCCTTGTGTTGCAGCCCGAGGACTTCGCCGTAAAACCGCTCTGCCTCGTCGAGATCGTTGACGGGAATCGACCAGTGTGTCACGCCGTCGATTTTTAACATGCCCATGGCAGCCTCCTGAGGCTCTGCACTATCGCACGACAGAGGCAATGTCCAGCCGCTTGGCAACGTGCCGCAAGTGTGACAGAAGTGGCCAGTGGCGGGGCGATTTCACATCGGGGGGATGAGATGAAGCAGAGAAGAGCGCCGATCAAATGGCCGGACGGGGCGCGCATCGCGATCACACCTTGCGTCGCGTTCGAGACCTGGCCGGAGGATCTTGGGACCGCAGTTTCGAAGCAGCAGGAGAACCGCCGCGGCTATCCCAAAGACGCGGTCACGAAAAAAAGCCTCGCGACGATCACCGACCGCGAATTCGGCGAGCGTGTCGGCGTTTTTCGCTTTTTGGAAGTTTTCCGCAAGGAGGGCATTCAGACGAGCTGGTTCCCGACCGGCATCACGATCGAGAATTATCCCGATGTCATCAAAGAAGCAGTGGCCGACGGCCACGAAATCGGCACCGAGACGTGGATCCACGATTACAGCTACATGAAAAAACCGGCTCAGGAAAAAAAAGACCTCCAGCGCACCGTCGACGTCGTAAAGAAGGTCGTCGGCAAGCCGCCGCTCGGCTATCTATCCACCGGCGTGGCGCCGAGCGCGGACACGGTCGAGATCATCGCCGATCTCGGATACAGGTATTGGATGGACCCGCAGCACAACGAGACCCCTTACACATTGAAGGTGAAAAACAAAGAACTGACCGTGCTGTCTTATTTTCAGGATCTGAACGACTACTCGAGCTACCAGCGCGCCGGCCGCACGCCGCGCGACCTGCTGCAAATGTGGAAGGATACCTTCGACTGTCTCTACGAAGAGGGCGAGAGCGACCCCAAATTCATGATCTGGGGCAATCATCCCTTCGTCGGCGGCCGGCCGTTCCGCGCGATCCTGCTGCGCGAATTCATCCGCTACGCCAAGGGCCATTCGAAAGTCTGGTTCGCCCGCGCCGGCGACATCGTCAAATGGGTGCGCGAGAATTACCGCGACGCGAACGTCGAGGAGTGGCCTAACTTCACGATCGCCGGGCGCCGCGGCAAGAAGGCGGATTTGCTGAAGCCCGGATAAGAATCGCTCGACCTCGAAACCCGCGCGCACCGCTTTAACATGGACGGCGCGATGCGCGATCCAATCTCATGGCGAAAAAAGACGCACGCGAAGCCGCGCTGAAACGCGGGCTGGAAAACCTTCAGCAAGCCGGCTTCGACCAGGCGGCTCTCGCCGCAACGTCGATCGAGCCGCTCACGCGGCGCCTCGGAGAAAATGCCGCTGTCGATGTTGCTGTCGCATTTCTTCTCGGACGCGTAGCCGAACCCGCCGCCGTCGACGCACTGATTAAAATCGAGCGAAGCGCGGCGACGAAAGAGCTCAAGCGCGAGGCGCGGCGATCGCTCTTCAAACTGGAGCAGCGCGGCTTGATGGTCGCGCGCGAAGATGCGTCCGCCGGCAAACGGACGGCTGTCGGGTCGATTTCGGAGATCGAGGGGTATCTCTCCATCATCGACGGCGCCGGCGACCGGCTCATATGGCTCGTGCGGCCGCACGCCGGCGGAGGTCTCCAGCTGCTCCAGGGCGTCGTCAGTGACCGTACCGGCCTGCTCCGCGCGGACGGCGGGGTTGTCAAGCGAAAAGACCTCCGCGCGCAGGCGGCGGAGATGCAAAAAAACGGCGGCTTGCCGATGGCTCCGGTGCCGTGGGAGTACGCCGACGGAATTCTTTACGACGCCTACGAGAAGGCGAAGTCCGCGGGCCAGAAAACCGCGCAATTCTCTTCGATGCGCGCGGCGTTCAACGCGACGAAGCCGAGAGCAGTCGAGCATCCGGTTTACGGCCGGTTGATGAAAGATTCCGCGCAGACCGAAGACTGGCGCAGCCAGTCGCGCCGGCTTCTCGACGAGCCGGCGTTCCGTTTCTGGCTCGTCGACGAGGACTGGATGCAGCCGTATCTCGATCGCATCGAACAGGCGCAGGAGAGCCGCCTCGTACTGAACGACGCGCAGAAGGAAGAGCGGCTGGCGGCGATTATCCGCGACGGCGCGCGGGAGATATTCTCCGGCGAGAGCGGCGCGATTTTCCGGCGTCGGCTGGAAGACGCGTCCTGGTGCCTGGCGGAATCGGGGCGCCGCGAGCCGGCGCTCTTCGCCTTCGCCGTCGCGCTTCAGCTCGCCGAAGGGGAGACCGGGATGCTCGACATCGCGTTTCTCACCGGCCTCGTGCAGAAAAGCATCGCGTACTATCTCGCGCAGGCAAAACAAAAAGCCAAGGAGGAACCGTCGCTCATAGTCAAGCCTTAAGAGTCACCAATGCCCTTTGATCGATCGAAAAGGAAGGTTTCTTCCGCTGGCGGAAGCGTTGATCGAAAACATGCGGCACTTTATCAAGCGCTTCCTTGTTTTGTGTTAAAGCGCAGGGTTAATCCTACCTAGTGGAGAACCAATTCCTACACTCCGCGACCCCGCGTAACGTCTTTTGCCACTCGATTGCAAGGTCCGGGTCGGAAAATATGGCGTAAAACCGCGCTCCCCGACCGAGTTGCACCATAGGATATCTCGGCATAAATCCTGCTTTCTCTTTGCCGCATTACTACTTTTGGGAGGTGCGGATTATGTTGAACAAGAAAGTAATCGTAGTTTTAAACGCGCTTTTGCTGGCGCTATTTGTTGGCTACAGGCCGCTGCCGGCTCAGGTCGTAACCTGCGACCCGCTGGACCCCACGGCTGACTGCGACAATGACGGCATTCCCAACGGCACCGACACCTGTAATAACCTCGATCCGCTCGCCGACTGCGACGGCGACGGCGTCGCGAACGGCGTCGATCAGTGCCCGGCAACTATCGTCGGCGGTGATTTGATGATCGGTGATATCCCTGTATCCGGCTTCGGCGACACGATTCTGCCGACGGGATGCAGCCTGGCCGAATCGCTCGCTACGACGATCCAGGCTTGCGCCACCGGCACGCCGGGAGCGTTGAAAAAGCCCAAGGGCGGCCCCGGCGGCGGCCCCGGCACGGTAAAAAATCACGGCCAGTTCGTGAGCTGCGTTGCGCACGCGACCAACACGCTCAAGAAGGCGAAGGTCATCACCGGCCAGCAGAAAGGCGAGATCATGAGCGCCGCCGCGCAAGCGGATATTCCGTAGAGCGCCGACGAGCCAGCTAAAAAGGGCCGGCCCGCTGCTGCGGGACCGGCCCTTTTTTTCAATCGAGCTTGAATGCCGCGAGGCTTTGTTCGATGACGCCGTCTTCGCGGTAGAATTTCGACTTGACGAACCACTTGACGGCGGGCGCGTACCATTGATCGGAGATAAGCTCGCCGCCGGGCGACGCGTAGGTCTCGATGCGGAAGGCCGGAAACGATCCCGCCGGCACGCGGATGACTTCGAAATCGCCGACGACCACTTCGGTGTCGATTTTAGCGCTTTGCTTTTCCTTGACGTCCTGGATGACGTAATGGTTTTCCCAGCGCTTGCCGACCTCCAGCGGCCAGTCGAGCGTCAGCGACGGCGGATCGTTTTTGATCACGACTTTCCCGCCGGAGAGCGTGGCGAGGACAGCGAGCGTGGCCTTCTCATGCGGGTATTCCTTGTTCCCCATGGCTAAGACGTAGGCCGGGATGCCGTCGAAAGTTTCCTCGCGCACGACTTCGTTCGGCACGAGCGCCGCGCCTCTCAATCCAGGCGCGACAAGCGCATAGCGCCATTGATACCCGACCTTCCATTCCGGCTTCTGCGCTTGAAAGCGTTTCCCGACGATGGCGGTTGCGTTGTAGGCCATCGCCAAATCCTTTGCCACGGCGCGCTGGAAATCGTCGGGGGACACGCGGAACGCCGCTTGGAAATCCCTGTACGCGAAATAATCCATTATCGCGGAGACGCCGTTTTTCTCGATCAGCTTATCGACGGCAAAAAAGGCGAGATCGTAAGTCGCGGCTCGGCCTTTCGCTTGCTGTGAGATCTTCGTCCAGGCATCGGCGGTTTCCAACTGCGACAAGACGGGCGGTTCGAGCTCGTAGCGCAAGAGCTCGCGCTCGGCGCGCCCGAGCGATGAAGAATAGCTCTCCCAGCCGAGAACATCCATCACTTTGGCCGCGACCCACTCGGCGAAGCCTTCGCTCACCCATCGCGGCGCAGTCCTAGAAGCGGCGACGACATATTCGATGTTATGGCCGTATTCGTGGGCCAATAATCGCAGCAGCGCGCCCCAGGACTGCCCGCGAACGCTCGCCATATTGATGTGCAGGCGGTTTTCATACGGCAGCGCGAGCGACAACGCGCCTTTGTGCTCCGGCGCGTTCTCCCGCGCGCCCGCGAGGCGGCCGGTGTAGGAAGCATAGCTATTCGTGTCCTTGTACAGCTGGACGTAAAACGGCTCGACCGGCGGAAGCTCCAGATCCGTCGTGCAGACCGTCACAATCGCGGCGAGCGCCTCGGGGAGAGTCTTTACCTGCAGCGGGCCGCGCGGCCGGAACTCCGGCGGATTCGTGATCGGCATGATACGCGGCGCTTCCGCCGTGGCGCAGCCCGCGGCGGCGAGCGCGAGACACAAAGCGAACGCACAAAGGCGTTTCTGCGACGGCATGGCCGAGATTTTTAAAGCGCGCACTGCGCGGGACTTCACCGTGGACTTACGCCGAACGCGGCCGCTCGCGGCTGCAGATGTCGAGCGCGACGAGCGCGTAGATCTGCGCCGCCTTCACCATCTCGTCGATATCGATTTCTTCCGCGCGCGGACCGATGCGCCGGCCGCGCGGGCCGACCTTCACGGCGGGGATGCCGAGCTCGTTGTAAACGTTCGTGTCGGTCCAGATGCTCGCGCGATCGGGAGCCTCGAAGCGGAGCTTCGACCCGAAGAGATGCTGGTGGATTTCTTCGAGCGATTGGACGACCGGCTCGACGCCTTTGCCCTCGTGGCCCAACAGCGACTTGTAGAGGTCGAGCTCGTATTCGACTCCGAGAGACGCGAGCGTTTTTTCCACCTCGTGCTGAATCGTGACCGGTCGAACCTGCGGCGGCATGCGGATGTCGACGTAGATGCTGCAGACGCCGGGAAAATAGTTGGGCCGGTAGGGCGCGCCGCCTTCGATCGCGCCGATATTGACCTTCGGAAACAACGGTCCCGTGGGAGAATTGTAAATATATCGCTCCTCGAAGCTCTCGGCCCATTTCTCGATGCCGGCGATAATTTTCGTCATCTTCACGATTGCGTTCAGCTTCTCCATCGGATGCGTGGAGCGCTTGCTGCCCCATGCGGCTTCGGCCTTGCCGAAGGTCGTGATCTTGAGCTGCACGACGCCGGTCTGCGTCCAGACGATGTTCATGTCGGAGCCGTCGGCTACGACGGCATAGTCGGTGTGCATGCCGTGCGTAAGCAGATGCCTCGTGCCGGCGCCTTCGCCGCGGTACTCTTTCGTCTGCCACGGACCAATGGGCGTGCGCGAGATCTCGCCGACAACGGCGGCGAACACGGCGTCGCCCTTGAGCTTGACGCCGCTCTTTTTGAGCGCCTTGGCCGCTGTCATGAACGCCGCGACTCCGCCCTTCATGTTCGAGATGCCGAGGCCGCGGACTTTGTTGCCGGCGATCGAGCCTTTGAGCATTTCGTCGGGCTCGATGTCGGCGACCATGCGGAGATCTTCCGCCGTGCCGGTGAAGCTCGTATCCATGTGGCCGTTGAAGCCGAGGCTGAGTCCCGTGCCGTCGCCCTTGAGCACGCCTACGGCGTTCGGTCGGTCGACCTCGACGTCTTGGCGGACCGCCTTGAGCCCGTTCGCTTTGAACCAATCGAGAATAAATTCCGCGACGGCTTTTTCCTGTCCCGTGGGGCTGGGGAGATTGACGAGATCGCAGCCGAGCCGCGCCAGCTCGTCGCGGTCGATCTGGGCGAGCACTTTTTGCGCCAGTTCCTTATTGAGGGCCATGGTGATTTGTCCTCTCTCGCGCAAACATACTTTTCACCCGCGATGGAGTCAACCACGACGGTTGACAGCGCGGCGGCGCGCGCATAGATATACAACCGGCCGGAAAGTATTTCGCGGAGGAAACCATGGACCGATTCGAAGACCACTGCTGGAAAGACGTTGTCGACGAAGAGCTGCTCGAGATCTACCGGCACTACCGGCGCGACACGTACATCGGCGCGCGCCCGGCGCTGCTCGCGATCGACCTTTACAACCTCGTCTTTCAGGGCGGCGCGCTTCCGGTGCGCGAGGTCGTGAAGCAGTTTCCGAGCGCGTGCGGCGAGCACGCCTGGAACGCGATTCGGCCGATCCAGGAGCTCATGCAGGCGGCGCGCGCGCGCGGGCTGCCGGTCATCTACACGACGGGCGAGACCCGCGAATCGGCCAAGCCGTCGCGCGTCCACGCGACCAATCGCCAGCAGCCGCAGAAAAAAGATCCCGCAGCGTTCGAGATCTACGAGGCTTTCAAGCCCGAGCCGGGCGATCTCATCGTCTACAAAGAGCGCGCGAGCGGCTTTTACGGCACGCCGCTGGTCGCGCATCTCACGATGCTCGGCGTCGACAGCCTGATCGTCTGCGGCGAGACGACAAGCGGCTGCGTGCGCGCGAGCGTGGTCGACGCCTATTCCAACGGCTTTCACACGGTCGTCGCGGAGGAGTGCGTCTTCGATCGCAGCCTGCTGTCGCACAAAGTGTCGCTGTTCGACCTACATCATAAGTACGCGGACGTCATGCACCTCGAGGAGATTCTCAGCCTGCTCAAGCCCGCCGCCGCGCGACGGGCGTAGGCGTCTTTCGGAGATTTCCCTTATCGGCTCCATTGACAGCCGCCCCGGGTCGGTGGCAGAATCCCACTCCATTGTCTTCTCGGAGAGGGTAGCCGTATGGGTCGGTGGATTGCCGGTTTCACGATTCTCTGCGGTCTCGTATATATCGCCATCGCCGCTCCCCACGCCGCGCAGCTAAAACCGCAGGAAAACTATACGGGGCCGGTTGCCGAAGCGCCCGTCATTGAGCCCGGCGATTATTGGGTTTACGTGCGTCCGGACGGGACGAAGTTCAAGAATCGAACGGATTCGTCGTTGAGGTATGTCAGTTTCCCGCTTTGGATCGGTAAGTCGTGGTCCTATGAAACGCAAAGTCGCGGCCGATATCTGAAAGGATTTGCCGAACGGGCGGCGCTGCGAATCGAAAACCGATGCGAAGTGCTCTCCTACAAGCCGGTGACCGCAGTGGGGGAAACGTTCGACGCGTTCGAGTGTCGCTGCGAATGCAGCGTTCCCGGCGACATGGATGCTTTT
>Ga0075425_100003711_pt1 | contig 15562 bp, 14 predicted proteins | sample SoiMethybrSBSTD4_FD_75300 | JGI IMG/M metagenome (GOLD analysis project Ga0075425, IMG submission 75300) | Bulk soil microbial communities from a Populus tree surrounding site in Tennessee, USA - Soil MetaG P. TD hybrid SBSTD4 | ecosystem: Environmental > Terrestrial > Soil > Tree plantation... | reverse complement strand
AGAGCAACGTGGACGCGTTCCAAGCGACCACAAAGTCTGTGACCGGGACCCAGAAATAAGAACCTGCCGATCGAGGAGTGTCGTGATGCGAAAGCACCTGGTAATTTTTTTGCTTTTAGTGCAGTCACTATGGGCTCTTGATCGCCAGCCCACGGCGGACTATCGCGCTCGGCGCCAGGCCTTGGCGGCCAAACCGGATGGTGGAGCGGTACTGCTGTTCGCCTCGGCGGAGTCTGAAGGACCGAACGCGGTGTACGGCTATCGTCCCGAGGATAATTTTTATTATCTTTCTGGTTGGCCCGAGCCGGGAGCAGCGCTGCTGATCGTTCCTGCTACGGAGAAGCAGCCGTACACGGAAATACTTTTCCTCCCCAACCGTAATCCGGTTCAGGAGAAGTGGACCGGCCCAAAGCTAGGCCCGGAAAACTCCGAGGCGGCCAAGATTACGGGTTTCGATCACGTTGAGGGGCTCGATAATTTGCGGGCCGAGCTAGTCCGTTTGCTTCCAGCGCAACTCGCTGCTATTTTCACCGACGTTCCTGGCGACGAACAGAATTCGAACTCTGAAGCCGCGCTGAACTGGTTACGGCGATCTCACGCCTTTCCGCTGTCTACAAGTTTTAAGGATGTGCGGCCTCAGCTTGCTGCGCTGCGGACTCGCAAGGATTGGGGAGAGATCGAGTTAATTCGCAAAGCGACGGAGGCTTCCGTCGCCGCGCACCTTGCGGCCATGCACATGATGAAACCGGGCATCACTGAACGTGAAGTCGCGGCAGTGTTGCAGTATGAATGGGGTAAGCGCGGTTGCGAGCGGCCGGCTTACTCCCCGATTGTGGGATCGGGGTTCAACTCGACCGTCCTTCACTATTCTCAGGATTCTCAACCGATTCAGGGAGGAGATGTCGTGGTGATTGACGCGGCGGGCGAGTACTCGATGTATGCCTCCGATATTACGCGGACACTCCCAGCCTCGGGCAAGTTCACGGCACGGCAGCGGGAAATTTACGACATCGTACTGGGAGCACAGCAGGCGGCCATTGCGGCGTTCAAGCCTGGAAAGTCGCGGTTGAGACGAAAGCAGCCCGATTCGCTATACGACATAGCTTATAGCTACATAAATTCGCATGGAAAGGATCTGCATGGGCAGCCGCTGGGGCAGTACTTCATTCACGGGCTGGGACATTACGTGGGGCTGAATGTTCATGACCAGGGGGATTACGATGTCGCGCTGGGGTCGGGCATGGTTTTTACGCTGGAGCCGGGGATTTACATTCCTGAGGAAAGGCTGGGCGTGAGAATTGAGGATGTGGTTTACATCGACAAGGATGGAAAGCTGGTGAACCTGACGGCTGGCTTGCCACACAGTGCGGAGGAGATAGAGCGTGAGATGGCGGGGCGGTAAAAATCTTAACCGCAAAGTTCGCAAAAGCGACGCGAAGGGCGCAAAGAAAAGCGTAAGCGTTCAGAAATATCCTATGACACAGGCGACCTGACGGTTTGATATTCTAGGTGGTCGTGCGGATGATCTGGTGGTTTCTGATTTTGGCCTGCAGCGGCGGAGCAGCGCTGTGGGCGGCACTGGCACTCTTTCTATATGTGCGGCGCCAGATGAAGGAAGCGGCTAGCAAGGAATCGCCAGAAAGTGAGTAAGAACTCCGGAGAAGGTTATGATGGCAAGAACGGCTTCTGCGGTTTTACCTGGCAGCGATCGAGCACAGCAGTGGGTTCTCGAAACCAGCATCATCGTTGGCGCAAGCCTGTTCATCGCGTTGTGCGCTCGAATCACACTGCCCCTTCCCTTCACGCCGGTGCCTTTGACGTTGCAGAATTTTGGCGTGCTGCTGGTGGGGTTGTTGCTTGGCGGCCGCCGTGGATTTGCCGCGCTGGCGCTGTATCTCTGCGAAGGGCTTGCGGGGCTTGCGGTGTTCAATCCCACTGGGCCGGGCGGATTGGCACAGGTTCTGGGTCCAACCGGCGGATATCTAATCGCTTACCCGTTGGTGGCCTTTGTCGCGGGATGGATCTTTGAACGTGGAAAAAAGAGCGTTGGCCGGGCTATCACAGCTAATTTCGCTGCTGAGATCGTGCTGTTTGCGGGCGGATTGTCATGGTTATGGATACTGACGCATTCATTTTCGCGGACGTTTGTTTATGGGCTTTACTGGTTTGTATTTGCGGAAATCATCAAGATCATGGTGGCTGCAGCGATCGCCAGCGGATGGCAACGGCTGCATAGGTCGGAATCATGAGTCCACAGGCAACGATCCCGCTGGCTCGCGAGTCTACCGAACGTGGGGTACGAGAGATTACCGTTGCTCACAGTCCTGATTCCGATGACGCCTTCATGTTCTACGGTCTCGCGACCAATAAGGTTCGGGTTCCGGGACTGCACTTCACGCACACGCTCTGCGATATTCAAACGCTGAATCAAAAAGCGATGGAGGATGGCGGGCTGTACGACGTGACCGCTATCTCGTTTCACGCGTATCCATACATTCAGGATAACTATGCCCTGCTCTCGAGCGGCGGCAGTGTAGGCGAAGGCTACGGGCCGATGATCGTGGCCACGCAGGCATACTCCGAGAGTGAAATCAAGCGCAAACGCATCGCGGTGCCGGGAACGCTTACCACGGCATATCTTGCGCTGCAGCTTTTTGCTCCGGGGATCGCAACCCAGGTTGTGCCCTTTGATCAGATCATTCCTCAGATTGTGGAAGGCCGCCACGACGCGGGGCTGATTATTCACGAAGGGCAGCTGACGTATTCAAAATCCGGGCTGCACCGCGTGATTGATCTCGGGAGATGGTGGCGCCGCGTGACTGGCCTTCCGCTTCCTTTGGGCGGGAATGCCATTCGCCGAAGTCTGGGAGCTGAGGTGATTGCGCAGGTTGCAACCGCACTACGGCAAAGTATTCAGTATGCGCTCGATCATCGCGAAGAGGCGCTGGCATATGCACGGCAGTTTGCGCGGGACCTCGATCCGCAGCTCGCGGACCAATTCGTCGGCATGTACGTGAACGAGCGTACGCTGGATTATGGGGCTGACGGACGCGAAGCTATCCGGCGACTATTGGAGATGGGGCACAATGCCGGGATCATCCCCCGTCCGGTAAAAGTGGATTTCGTGTAGCTCCGTAGCCTCTCTTTCAACCTGCATCTCTCCTTTAAGATGATGTGCGATGACTGCTAACGAGAAGGGCGCGCAGACGCTGCTCATCGATGCCGATGACACGCTGTGGGAAAACAACATTTACTTCGAGCGGGCCATCGCCAATTTCATTTCATTTCTCAATCATCACGAATTCTCCCCTGAGCAGGTTCGTGAAGTTCTCAATGATGTGGAACGCCAATGCATCGTCAGCCACGGCTACGGATTGCACAGTTTCGCGCATGCGCTGGTGCAGACATTTGCACGGCTCGCGGTTGAGCCCCTCACGCCGGCTCTGCATGAGACTATCAGCGGCTTCGCTCACACCATTGCCGAGCATCCGGTCGAGATACTGGCGGGGGTTCCGGAGACATTAGAGTATCTGGGCGAGCGGCATCATCTGATTCTGCTGACCAAGGGCGCGATGGCGGAGCAATCGGGCAAGGTAGAGCGCAGCGGGCTGAAAGAATACTTTTCTGCGGTTGAGATTGTTGCGGAGAAAGATGTATCGACGTATGAGTCGATAATCTCGAAGTATGGTCTGGTTCCGGATATTTCGTGGATGATTGGGAACAGCCCGAAATCTGACATCAATCCTGCTCTGTCGGCTGGCCTCAATGCGGTGTTCGTTCCTCACGGAGATACGTGGGTTCTGGAGCATGAGGAGCTGGCTCGTGTGCAGCCGCCGAGCCGACTGGTCGTGGTGGAGAAGTTCGCAGGGTTGAGGAAACACTTCTAGAAACAAGCAACTGCACCAAACTAACCAACAAACCTCATCGTCTTCTTGCAACATGCGCGTGTTACTCTTTTTTTGCTCTGGTTTTTCTGCCTCCGCTCACCCGTGGCAGTGCAGAAAAGTAATTTTCGGCGGCTTCTGCGAACCGTGGAGTCCCTCGCCGATCTCGGCCCCGAGATGACGGCCGAGCGCGACTTTACGCAGACAGCGCACGCCATTGTGTCCGCCTTGCTACAGGCCGGCAGCGCGCGCGAAGCCGTGCTCTTCAGATTCAGCGACAAGCCTTCCATGCTCACGTCCATAGCTTCGGAAGGCTTCGCCTTGATGCCCGATCCGGCGATCATTCCGCTGTTGCCAAAGCACGTGTATGCACTTACGGCGGCGCGTGGGCCGGTCGTCCTGAGTTCGAATTCCTACGAGAATTTTCTAAGTTCCAACGGGAATGTTGCGCCCGAGCTCTTCAAATGCATAGCGCCACTTAAGGTCGGAGGCAAGCTGGTGGGTATGGCAGCCTTGGGCCGCCGCCAGGGCGATGGCCTCTATGAGCAGGATGAGCTCGAAGCTCTTGATCTGCTCTGCCATTACATCGCGCTGGGAATTCAAAACCAGGCGCTCGCACAGACCCTGGCGCAAAGAGTCTCGGAGAATCTTCGACTGATGGCTTCCCTGCACGGTTTCTATGACACGGCACTCGAGGCCTTCGCGGCGGCCATCGATGTAAAGCATGTCAACATCCACGGTCACTCCTTGCGCGTAGGGCGATATGCAGCAGGCATCGGAGAGGCCATGGGCCTGGAGCCGAATGACACCGGGGCACTGCGTTCGGCGGGGTATCTACACGACATTGGCAAAGTTGCCGTGGATAAGCGCCTGTTCGGCAAACCGACGTCGCTGGATCCGGAAGAATTTCGTGAAATGGCGGACCATACCGTTGTCGGACATCAGATCGTCACCGGAGTGCAATTTCCCTGGCCGCGCATCCCGGAAATTGTGCGCTGGCACCATGAGCGCGGAGATGGTTCGGGATATCCAGACGGGCTCATGATGGAGGATGTGGCGATGCCGGTACGCATCATTGCCCTGGCGGATACCTTTGACGCTATGACAAGTGAACGTCCCTATCGCGAGTCGCTTTCGGTGGGCAGTACACTGAGCGAGATCGTGCGATTGTCGCCGCAGAAGTTTGATCCCACCGCAGTGCATGGGTTGCTGGTGCAGATTCGTCGTGATGCCGTGGGCAGCAACCGTGAGCCGTTCCTGGCAGATCGCATGTCCGTGAATATTGCTCCCGCCGATGTCGACCAACTGGCTGCAACGCTGCAACACAAGATCACTCATGGGCGGTTGTATCTGACCTAGAACGTGGTTTTGGGTCAAACGGATTTCCCAGCCTCTCGCTGACGCCTCCGCCAAGAGCTTTGTACCGCAAAGGACGCAAAGAAAATCATAAAGTGCACAGAGATTTCCGAAAGGAACCGCTGAAATGGTTCCCTGCCTAGAACTTACGTAATCCCGGCGGCAACAACTTTTCTCATCCTTTGGGTTAATAATTCCTAGTATTGGCATTCATGAGAGGCTCACGCCGAACCCTTGCGCTGGTACTGCTGGTCTCAAGTCTTGGTGTCGGCGCCTCGATTTCTTTGGCGCTCGGGAAGAAAGATAAGCACAGCCTCCCTCCATCACAGATGGAGGAATCGAAACGGGCGCTGCACGCTCTGAATCGTCTGACTTTCGGTCCGCGACCGGGGGATGTGCAACGGGTGCTCGCCCTTGGTATCGAAAAGTGGATCGATGAGCAGCTTCATCCAGAGAAACTTGACGATCATGCACTTGAGGTGCGTTTGGCTCCCTTTCGCACCTTGCGCATGGACACGCGCGAGATGGTGGAGAACTTTCCACCTCAGCAGCTAATCAAAGCAATCGCGGAGGGAAAGCAGTCGATGCCGTCTGATGCCGCTCAGCGCGCCGTGTACCGTGCCCAGCTTGAGCGTTACGAGCAGAAAAAAGAACGCAAGGAGGAGCCCGGTGGGTCGGACGCGGCGGCATCGGGAAACACGCCGGTAAATGACAAGCTCACCGAGGAACAACGCGCGCGGCGGCGGGAGGACCGATTCTATGCCGAAATCAAGGCAGGAGAAGTGCTTGATCTGCCGCCCGACCAGCGATTCAAAGAGATTCTGAAAATGCCGCCCGAAGAACAGCGGGCCTTTTCGAGTTCATTGAAAGGCGACCGGCGAGACGAGTTCATGGAGGGTATGGATTCGCGGCAGCGCGAGACGCTCCTGGCCCTGAACAACCCGCAGCAGGTGGTCACGGATGAACTGTTGCAAGGCAAGCTTCTGCGCGCGATCGATAGCGAACGCCAGCTCGACGAGGTGATAACGGATTTCTGGTTCAACCATTTCAATGTATTCATTGGCAAGGGCGCAGACCGCTACTTGCTTACAAGTTATGAGCGCGATGTGATTCGTCCGCATGCTCTAGGCAAGTTTGAAGACTTGCTGATTGCTACCGCCCAGAGTCCTGCAATGCTGTTCTATCTCGATAACTGGTTGAGTGTGGGACCGAATTCGGATATGGCGAATGGAGTTCCCAGGCACGGGCCGAACCGCAAGTGGCAGCGCCGCATGGCGCGCAGGCGTCCGCAGCAGCAATCCAAAGGGAAGCGCGGTGGCTTGAACGAAAACTATGGCCGCGAACTGATGGAGCTGCACACGTTGGGCGTGAACGGCGGATACACGCAGAAAGATGTGACCGAAGTCGCGCGCGTCTTCACCGGCTGGACGCTGAAGCAGCCGAAGCAAGGCGGCGGCTTCACCTTTGAAGAGCGGATGCATGAGCCAGGAGACAAAACGGTGCTGGGGCATCGGATAAAGTCCGGCGGGGAGAAAGAGGGACGCGAGGTGCTGCATCTGCTCGCGCGTCACCCGTCGACGGCGCGATTTATTTGTACCAAGCTGGCTGCGCGGTTCGTTTTCGACAATCCACCAACGAGTCTGGTGGAGCGGATGTCGCAGACGTTCCTGAAGAAAGACGGCGACATTCGCGAAGTGTTGAAGGCCATGCTGAGTTCTCCAGAATTCTGGTCGCCGGATGCTTACCGCGCGAAGGTAAAAACGCCGCTGGAGTTTGTGGTTTCGGCGGTGCGCGCGAGCGGCGCTGATGTGGGCGACGCGATGCCGCTGGCACGGCAGCTGCAAACGCTGGGCATGCCCTTGTATGGAGCACAGCCGCCCACTGGCTATTCCACGAAGGCGGATGCGTGGGTGAATTCATCTTCGCTTCTGGGACGCATGAACTTTGCGCTGGCGCTGACTGGAGGGAAACTGAGAGGGGTACGAGTGGCCTCAAGCCTTACTGCAGCATCTGCCGATCCACGGCAAGCCCTTGCTCAGCTGGAGAACACTCTGTTGGCTGGTGACGTTTCAAAGCAGACGCACGAAACAATTGCTGCGAAGTTGGATGATCCCGCGATCACGCAGCGCAAGCTTGACGATCCGGAGCGGGCGCCTAATGTTAAGGTGATTACCGGCCTGTTGCTTGGTTCGCCGGAGTTTCAGAGGAGGTAGCGATCAGCTATCAGCCGTCAGCTTTCAGTCTGACCAGGTGCAAATGCATGGATCCTTCGGCGCAAAGCACGTGCCTCAGGATGACCAGGTTAAGAGGAAGGCCTTAACTGAGAGCTAAGACTTATGTCCATTACGCGACGCATCTTCCTTCGTGATAGCGCGCTGACGGTGGTGGGGACCGCCGCGATTCCGAGCTTCCTCACACGCGCGGCGCTTGGCGCCGCTTCGACCGGAGCTGGGAATAAGCGATTGGTTGTGATTTTTCAGCGCGGGGCGGCGGATGGCCTGAATATCGTCGTTCCGCATGGCGAGCAGGCGTACTACGCAATGCGGCCGTCAATCAATATTCCCCGCAGCTCGGTAATTGATCTCGACGGGTTCTTTGGGCTTCATCCGGCCATGTCTCCGCTGCAGGCGTTGTGGAATCAGCGTCATCTTGCCATCGTGCATGCCGCCGGCTCGCCCGATCCGACGCGCTCGCATTTCGATGCGCAGGATTTCATGGAATCCGGGACACCTGGCCTAAAAGCGACCGAGGACGGTTGGCTCAACCGCGCCCTGCATTCTGAGACTGCTTCGATCGAGAGGTCTGCATTTCGGGGGGTCGCTTTAGGGCCGTCGCTGCCGCGGATTCTCACGGGTAGCGAACCCGCGATCGCAGTGAACAACATCAACGATTTCGGAGTAGGAGGCCGGAACGCGAATGCCTCATCCGTGGCCAACACGTTTGAAGCCATGTACGCGAACTCCGTCGATACTGTGCTGCACGGTACCGGGAATGAAACTTTCGAAGCCGTAAAGATGCTGAAGTCGGCCAATCCGGCAAAGTACGCTCCTGCTCCAGGCGCGAATTATCCTCGCGGGCGTTTCGGTGAAAGTCTGAAAGAGCTGGCGCAACTCATTAAGGCCAACGTGGGCGTCCAGGTTGCGTTTGCTGACATCGGAGGGTGGGATCACCACGTTAATGAAGGAAGCACGCAAGGACAGTTGGCGAATGTGCTACGTGAATTCTCGCAATCCCTGGCGGCGTTCTGGATTGATCTCGGCGACTTGGCCGAAGATACGGTTGTTGTAACCATGTCCGAGTTCGGACGGACGGCCCGCGAAAATGGTAATCGCGGCACCGATCACGGCCATGCCAACATGATGTTCGTGCTGGGCGGTGCGGTGAAGGGCGGCAAGGTCTATGGCCGCTGGCCTGGGCTGGAACCATCGCAGCTTTACGAGGGCCGCGACCTAGCGGTCACAACTGACTTCCGGCGGGTGGTTGGAGAAGCAGTGTATCGGCATCTGGAGAACCAAGCCTTGGATCAGGTGTTTCCGGGATTCCGCAATCAGCCCGAGCAGTTTGTCAGCTTCCTGGGATAGAGGTCCCTGCACCTCGAAGGCTTTTTAGACTTCAACCATCACATCCCCGTTTTCGATGTTGATTGGATAAACAGCGACTCGGGCATTGGGATTGTGAGCGGTTTGGCCGGTCTGGGGATCGTATTGCCAGCCGTGCCAGGGACACACCACTTTGCCGCCCTCAACCATTCCCTGCCCTAGCGGGCCGCCGTGGTGAAGGCAGACGTTGTCCATGGCGGAAATCGTGCCGTTTACGTTGGCGACGCAAATGACTTTATCGCCGAGTTCGAATTCTTTGGCTTCGCCCGGGGCGGGGAGTTCGGATTGGCCGGCGAGTTTGGTGAAAGGCATAGCCGTAAAAGCAGGTCCTAGGTGCTTCGACTCCGGCCTCGCCGCGCAAGCGCGGCTGCCGGCTTCGCTCAAGATGACAACCTGTATTAAGAAACTTGACGCTGATGGCCCATAGCTGAGAGCTGACAGCTATTTTGGTTGCAGAGTCTGGGCGATCATGACCTGTCGCTTGAAGTTCTCCACCATGTTCGCATCCAAGCGAACCTCGGTTGGCTTCTTCGCCAGGGACATTTGATCGATCTTATCCTGCAGCTTGAGCAGCGCGTAAAAGAGGTTCTCGGGACGAGGCGGGCAGCCGATTACGTAGACATCCGTGGGAACGATTTTGTCGACGCCCTGCAGGACTGCATAAGTATTGAATGGCCCGCCGACCGAAGAGCAAGCGCCCATGGAGATCACCCACTTGGGATCGGGCATCTGGTCGTAGATGCGCTTCAGCACTGGCGCCATCTTCAAAGTGACGGTGCCGGCTACGATCATCAGATCGCTCTGGCGCGGGCTGGGACGGAAAACCTCTGAGCCGAAGCGCGCGATATCGAAACGAGCGGTCGATGAGGCGATCATTTCAATAGCGCAGCATGCCAAGCCGAAGGTCATCGGCCAGACGGCGGACTTTCGCGCCCAGTTGAATACGTAGTCGACGGTGGTGATCAGGAAGTTCTTTTCGAACTTATTCTGGAGCCAGCCCATTCGAGTCCTTTAGAACCGCTACAATGCCTGCATCGGATGGAATCATTGTTAGTCTAGGTGGGGCCAAACAGGCTGTCAATTCACGCTCGCCGCGTAGGGTCGCAGGTTAACCGCAGAGGACACACGAGGCGGCACCAAGAAACTGCAAGGCGCAGCTATGAAGATCGAAGTCGTTCAAGGCGACATCACGCAGCAGCCGGATATGGATGCTATCGTGAACGCGGCCAATACGGAATTGATATTGGGATCGGGGGTCGCAGGGGCCATTTTTCGGCGCGGAGGAGCTGAGATTGATCGGGAGGGGCAGGCAAAAGGGCCAATCAGGCTTGGGGAGGCCGCGGTGACGGGCGCGGGACGGTTGCCGAATAGATATGTGATCCACGCAGCCGCTATGGGCTATCGCCCGGAGGATGCGCACGTTCCCAAGAGGACGGGATCGCTTTCAAGCGCAGCGATTATTGGCGACGCCACACGCAATAGCTTGCGGCAGGCGGACGAATTAAGAGTCGAGAGCCTTGCCTTCCCTGCCCTGGCGACGGGCGTCGCCGCGTTTCCAGTGGATGAATGCGCGGAGACAATGATTACGGCTGTGCGTGATTATGGGCGCGAAAACCCGGAGAGCAGCATACGGCTTGTCCGATTTGTGCTGTTTGGGCGCGCGGACCATGCGATTTTTCAGCAGTATCTGGCAAATGCAGCTGGGTGAGCAGGCTTAATATCAGAAATTCATCACTACAAGAAACATTCAATGCATAAATCCTTCGGGATCGCTATGCTCACCCTCAGGATGACATCGTAAAAAGTTCGGGGGACTGACCTTGCCTCAAATCACTGCGCTTTTTTGGGATGTGGGTGGTGTGCTCTTGACCAATGCGTGGGACCGGACGCAGCGCGAACGGACGCTGCAGGAATTTAAGTTAGATGATATCGAGTTCCATGACCGGCATGAGATGGTGGTCTCCTCGCTCGAACGCGGCAAGATTTCCTTTGATGAGTATCTCAATCGAACTGTGTTCTACCGTCCACGACCGTTTACACGCGAGGCGTTCAAGCAGTACATCTTTTCGTTGTCGCAGGCGCACGCGGAAGTTCTGGCATTTGCTCGAGAACTGGCAAAATCGGGCAAGTATTTGATGGGCACGATCAACAACGAATCGATCGAACTGAACCTGTACCGGATCCAGACCTTCGGATTGCGGAATCTGTTCACGAATTTTTTCAGCTCATGTTATGTGGGTTTACGAAAGCCGGAACAAGGGATCTATCAGCTATCGCTTGATGTCACTCAAAAGCAGCCACAGGAATGCTGCTTCATCGATGATCGAGCTCTCAACCTGGAATGCGCGCGGATGCTGGGCATGCATACGATCGAGATGAAGGATCTGGGTCAGTTGCAGCAGGAGCTGCAAAAGCTAGGGGTCACGACATGATTTTCCGTTAGAGCTTGCGTGGAATGCGCTGCGCCGGAGTGAACGGGACATTGGGCTTGGCAGCTTCGGGAGTAGTCAAGCTCAAGTCATTGGACCAGCTGTCGGCTGCGATTTTCCATTCGTTGCCAGCCTGTCGGTTCAGCACCAGCAGATACTTCCCGCGTTCTTCCCGCCGTTTGCCCATGGCAATCGGTATCAGACTCTTGCACTTCCCCGCTTCGTAAGCGATATCCCCGAAGATCTCTACTCGCAGAGTTTCGAGTTCCACTTCGCCCAAGCCCGCGTCGAGCACGCCGAAGAAGAACTCGCGAATTGCCGCGGCGCCCCGAACGGCGGGAACGTTGGGTCGCAGCACCGTGGCGTCTGCTGTGTAGAGGTCCACCAGGTCATCCAACTGTTTTGTGTTGCAGGATTGGGCCCAGTCTTGGCTAACTTTTCGTATCGCGGCTTCCGCGCGGCTGAGCGCCGCGCCGCCGAGCGGGGCTCGAAACCTGGCGGTTTCACGAGGAGCGGCGCTCTCCACAGGAATCCGCCCCTCGAAGGTGGTAGAGGACGGCACACCATCGACGGGAGAAACATAGTGGTGGTGATAATGGTGATGATAATAATGAGGCCCGGCCTGAACTGGTCCTGCTTTGGCGGCTGACGGGCCAACGTTGGAAGCTCCAGGCCTGATGGAGGAGATAGGAACGCCGCAATGAGCGCAAAACCTGTGTCCAGGACGGTTCGGCTTGCCGCAGGAGAGGCATGTGGGACCGCTTCCTTCTTCCAGGCCAGACTCCGCAGTAATCGATTCCTCGATATCTGCTTCCAAGGCGAGCCTCTGGATCGCCTGCAGGGCAGCAGCCACGGATTCCTCGCCGGGCTTTGGGAACTTTAGGCCGTCTTTGAGACGAGCCAAGAGCTCATCTACTTCGGCCTCGCGAAACTCCGATTCGCGGGCGACCGGCTCTTCACTCCGCTGCGCTTTCGATCTCTGATTTTCGTCCTGGTTCACGGCCGATTACCCCGACAGCGCTCATTCTAGTCGAAAATGAAGGCCATGCTGCCGAACCGAAGTAATTCTCTCGACAATAGTCGGCGTTATGAGTTACATCTGCATGACCGGATCATGAAGCTTATTCTGAGGAAATCTCGCATCTGCCGGTTTGTGCCATGCCTGCTGATTGCATTCGTCGCAGCAGGCCCAGTCCGGCGGACGTGGTTCGCGGGGTGGTCACTGACCAAACCGGGGCGGCTGTCGTTTCGGCGAAAGTAGTTCTGCTGAGCTCCTCCACTCAGCTGACGAATGAAAAGGGAGAGTTCACGTTCTCTCCTGCTCCAGCCGCTGCCGTACAACTGCAGGTTTCGGCTACCGGGTTCGAGAGTCGCACGGTGGAATGGCGCCCAGGGACAGGTCGAACCGAGATAGTTCTCCGGCCAGCAGTTCCGGGACAAGAAATTACGGTGAGTGCGAACCGCACCAGTACCAGGCTGGTGGAGAGCCCGGCCAGCGTGGTCGTTCTCTCGCCCGAAGATTTGAACGCAACCGCCGCCTTCAGAACCGATGACATTTTGCGTCAGGTTCCGGGGTTTAGCCTGTTTCGCAGGACGACTAGCCGCACGGCCAATCCGACGTCGCAGGGGGTATCGCTTCGCGGTCTTGGGGCGAGCGGCGCAAGCAGGGCGCTCGTGCTGGTGGATGGGTTTCCCCTGAACGATCCTTTTGGTGGTTGGGTGTACTGGGACCGAGTGCCGCGGGAAGAGATCAGCAGCATAGAGGTGGCAAGCGGCGGGGCTTCGCACCTGTACGGCTCTGACGCTGTGGGCGGCGTCATCAGTATTTTGCGCAAGCCGGTGGACATCGATGAGCTCTCACTGGAAGCTGCGTACGGAAACGAGAACACGCCAGATGTATCATTTGCCGCCAGCAAACGGGCAGGACAGTGGTCCGGCGGTTTGAGCATGGAACTATTCCGTACCGATGGGTACATCGCGGTACCCAGCGATCAGAGAGGCCCTGTCGATACCCCGGTGAACTCGCAAGATATAACTGGTGGCGTGACTGTGCAACGAAGGTTCCGAGATGCAGGATCGATTTTCGTCAGGGGATCGGTGTTCGGTGAGGAGCGCAATAATGGCACACCCTTACAAACCAACAGCACTACCGTTCGCGAGCTGGACGTTGGCGGTGATTGGAACAGCAGAATCGGTTCATTTGCCTTGCGGGCATACGCTGACCGGCAACACTATGCGCAGGTCTTCTCCACTATTGCAGGTGATCGCAGCGGAGAGACGCCCGCGCGAGATCAGCAAGTCCCAGCTCAACGTACAGGTTTTTCCTTGCAGTGGCGCGACAGTCGAGGAACGCGGCAGCATCTGGTCGCGGGGCTGGAGGAATGGAATACTCACGGCACGGATGACGAACTGGGGATTTTCGTTAATGGAGTCCCTACGGCGGAGTTGCTGGCGGGCGGGCGAGAGGTGAACTGGGGTGGGTACGCTGAGGACATCATCCGACTCACGTCACGTTGGCTGCTGACAGCGGGTGGGCGAATTGATCACTGGCAGAACTTTGATGCATTCACGTCGGGACTTCAGCCGATCGGTACGCTCGCGGTGACGCCTTTGCCGGATCGCACTGAGAGCTTCTTCAGTCCACGGCTCGCTCTGCTTCATAAATTGACCGGTAATGTTTCGCTTACGGCCTCCGGATATCGATCCTTCCGGGCGCCTACTCTGAACGAGTTGTATCGCAGTTTCCGCGTTGGTAACGTGTTTACGGAGTCGAATGCTGACCTCCGCGCCGAGCGCCTGACAGGCGCTGAAGGTGGCGCAATTCTTACCGGATGGGATCAACGGCTGATGCTGCGCGGCACATTTTTCTGGAATGACATCACGCGTTCAGTGGGCAATGTGACCATTTCGTCGACGCCGACACTGATAACCAGAATGCGAGAGAATCTAGGCCGCACGCGTTCTCAGGGTGTGGAGCTCGAAACCACGGCCCGCCTCAGCAATGCTTTGACGCTTTCCGGCGGCTACGAGTACACGGATGCAACGGTCATTACTTTTTCACCTGATCCGACTCTGATCGGGCGGGATATTCCCCAGGTTCCGCGGAACGTATTCACCTTCCAGGCACGTTATTCCAAACCTTTCATTCTGCTTGGGGTGCAGGGACGCTACATCGATAACCAGTTTGATGACGACCAGAACTCGTTTCTGTTGCGACGTTACTTCACCATGGACACCACGGTGTCGCACGCGCTCCGTCCCGGAGCCGAATTGTTTATCGCGATCGAGAATCTATTCAATCAGCGTTACGATGTCGGCCGAACTCCGGTCCTCACCCTCGGCCCGCCGATTCTGGCGCGAGCGGGACTGAGGCTGCAGTTCGGCCGAAGATAGCGGACAGTCAGCAGAAGAACACTTGTGCGCTAGCCGCCGTACCTTTCTGTCGCCCACGGAACCGACGCCAACAGCGGACACTTAGGCGCACAACAGGACGCCAATCTTATCCCGTGCTCTACCGCAACGGCAGCCGAACCCCGAAATAAATTTGCAGACGCTTATTGAATGGAACTGCTCACCGACGAGAAGACGTTGTTCGCGTTCGTTCCGACCAAGCGGATGGTGCCTACAACGATCACCAGAATCACCGCCAGCATGACAGCGTACTCGGCAATATCCTGACCACGATCGTCATTCCACAAGCTGCGAAAGAGACTCGTCATTTTTTTTACCTTTATTGCGAATCACGCAGCCGCGGGGCTGGATGATCCGTGGGAGTTGAATTCAATTGTTGGCGGCTGGAATCTTTGAACTGCGGCTGGCGATCACGATGTACTTTCTGCGATTCTGCGCCAGCGATGCATCTCTGTCAAGCGCGTTTAGTTCAAGAAATTCACAGTTTTTATGGTTCAAAATCCACAATGAAAAAACTTGCAGGTTGCGAATCACACCTGGATATGTCCGTGTGCAACGTAATTACCAAATTCACGATGCAAATAGGTGAGTTAACTGTGCAGGTGAACTCCCCAGAAAAAGAGATTGCCATTGGGCGGCGCTTAGGGACTAGAATTAGAAGATTAACCCTATGAATAATCCTTTTGAGAGCATCGAGAGCGCTCAGGAATATTTCCAATATCTCGCGGAAGCCGTTCTTGAAGCGAAGGAATCCGTTGAGAGGGACATTACGACACACTCGAGCCCTGAACTCCGGCGGCGCCAAGAAGCGCTGAGATTGGCTTTGTATAAGTTGGAGAGGCTGGAACAGCACACGAAATCAAGCCGCCGACTTCTGAATGAT
>Ga0075425_100003709_pt1 | contig 15563 bp, 17 predicted proteins | sample SoiMethybrSBSTD4_FD_75300 | JGI IMG/M metagenome (GOLD analysis project Ga0075425, IMG submission 75300) | Bulk soil microbial communities from a Populus tree surrounding site in Tennessee, USA - Soil MetaG P. TD hybrid SBSTD4 | ecosystem: Environmental > Terrestrial > Soil > Tree plantation... | reverse complement strand
CTCGGAAATCACCGGCATGGAAGGGGACGTCATCACCATGCAGGAGATCTTCCTGTTCGAGAAGCTCGGCGTCTCGCAGGAAGGCAAAGTCATCGGGCGCTTCCGCGCCACCGGGGTCCGTCCCAAGGCCTGCGATCGCCTCAAGGCCGCGGGCATTCACCTGCCGCCCGACATGTTCGAGGGCGTCACCGAGGTTCGGTAGAGGTTCCCATCATGATCGTATTGCTGGTTTTCCTGTTCGGCGTCGCCGCGGTCATGGGCGCGTACCTGGCCGTGACGAAGCTGCCGGGATATCTCGCGCAGCGCAAGCTGGACGCGCGCCTGGAGGAAGTCACCAAGGTCCAGGACACGACGGCCGAGGGGGGCGCCGAGCTGGTCAAGGGGAACGAAGAGGGCTTCGTCCCGGTCATCGAGCGCTTCACGACCAGCACCCAGAAGGGCGCCGACCTGGCCATGTGGATCGAGCAGTCGGGGGCGCGCATCAGCCTGAGCGCCCTGCTGCTCATTTCGACGCTGCTCGGCGTGCTGTTCGGCTTCATCGTCGCCAGCGCGCTGCGCATGGGCGTCGGCTGGATCCTCGGCGGGGTGCTCGGCTTCGCGCTGCCGTTCATCGTTCTGCGCGTGAAGCGGACCCGCCGCCTGCGCAAGTTCGAGGAAGAGTTCCCCGAGGCGCTCGATCTCATCGCGCGCGCGCTCAAGGCCGGCCACGCCTTCGCGACCGGCCTCAAGATGGTCGCCGACGAGATGGGCGAGCCGATCGGCCCGGAGTTCCGGAAGACGTTCGACGAGCAGAACTTCGGCCTGCCGCTCAAGGACTCGCTGCTGAACCTGACGACCCGGATTCCGCTGCTCGACGTGCGCTTCTTCTCGACCGCGGTGCTCATCCAGCGTGAGACCGGCGGCAACCTGGCGGAAATCCTGGAGAACCTCGGCCACGTCGTGCGCGAGCGCTTCAAGATCCTGCGCCAGGTGCGCGTCTACACCGCGCACGGCCGGCTCACCGGCTACGTGCTGCTGGGCCTGCCGGTGTTCCTGGCCATCGCGCTGGCGTTCATCAACCCCGAGCACATGCAGCTCCTCTTCCGCGAGCGCATCGGTCACATGATGCTGTTCGCGACCGCGGTGATGCAGACGATCGGCTACTTCTGGATCAAGCAGGTCGTCAAGATCGAGGTGTAACGGTGTCCACGATGATTCCGCTTCTCGCGTTTCTCTTCGGGACCGGGCTGGTCGCGGCGGTCGCGTATGCCTTGATCCCGTCGCGCGCCGATGCCATCGAAGATCGTCTGCAGGAGCTGACGCTCAGCCGCGAGGAAGAGCGCAAGCCGCGCTTCCAGTCGCTGGTCGGGATGTTCAAGCGGCTCGGCGAGCGGGTGCCGCGATCGCCGAAGGAGATGGGCACGCTGCGCCTGCGCCTGGTCCAGGCCGGCTACCGCCGCGAAGAAGCGCTGACGATCTTCTTCGGCATGCGCGTCGCCTTCGCGCTGCTGCTCTTCGCGATCTTCGCGACGTCGATCTTTGCCCGCCCGAACATCATCGTCGCGCTCGCGGCGATGGGGCTCGGCTACGTGCTGCCGGGCATGCTCCTCGCGCGCCTGGCCAAGCGCCGCTCGCACCGCATCCGTCTCTCGCTCGCCGACATGCTCGACCTGCTGGTGGTCAGCGTCGAGGCGGGCCTCGGCCTCGACCAGGCGCTGCAGCGCGTCGGCCAGGAGCTGGCTTTCGCGTACCCGGAGCTGTCGGACGAGCTGCGCCTGATCAACCTCGAGCTGCGCGCCGGCAAGCCGCGCGCCGAGGCGCTGCGCAACCTGGCCGACCGCACCGGCGTCGACGATCTCAGCTCGCTGGTGACGATGCTGATCCAGACCGACAAGTTCGGCACCAGCGTGGCGCAGGCGCTGCGCGTCTACTCCGACACGCTCCGCACCAAGCGGCGCCAGCGCGCGGAAGAAGCCGCGGCGAAGACCGGCGTCAAGATGGTGTTCCCGCTGGTCACCTGCATCTTCCCGGCGATCTGGGTCATCACCATCGGCCCGGCGGCGATCAAGTTCGTCACCGTCCTCTTCCCGATGGTGGAGAAGACGAAATGAGGCGCCTGGTCGCGCGCAACACGAGCACCAACCAGCTGCTCGCCGATCGCGTGGGCGTTGCCGCGACGCGCGCCGAACGCGCCGTCGGGCTGCTCTCGCGCACCAGCCTGGAGCCGGGCGAGGCGCTGTGGATCGTGCCGAGCCGCGGCGTGCACACCTGGGGCATGCGCTTCGCCATCGACGTCGTCGCGCTCGACGAAGCGGGCACGGTCATCGACTGCGTGCCGAACATGGGGCCGTGGCGGCTGCGGCTGCCGCGCCGCGGCACGGCCGGCGTCCTCGAGCTGCCGGCCGGCACGCTCGCCGCCTCCGGCACGCACGTGGGGCACAGGGTTCTTCTCGAAATGTCCGGGCAGGAGGCGCGATGACGGTCACGGCCACTCTCGAATCAGGAACCGTCAAGGCGCTCTCGCAGCCGGTGCCCCCCGCGCCGCCGGCGACGGTGGCGGAAACCGGGCTCCATCCCGACACGCTGGCGCAGCTGATGATGAAGACGCTCGTCGCCGGCGAGGCGTCGGGCACGCAGCTGTCGGAAGCCATGCGGCTGCCCTACTCGGTGCTCGACGCGATGGTCCAGCACGCGCGCGTCGAGAAGCTGATCGAAGTGCGCGGCACCGGCGGCGTCGGCACCGCCGGCTACCGCTACGCGCTCACCGATCTGGGCCGCGACCGCGCGATGCAGTTCCTCGACATCAACCGCTACGTGGGACCCGCCCCGGTGCCGCTGGCGCAGTACCAGGCCTACACCCGCGCCTGCATGGCGGCGCGTCCCTGGGTGTCGCGCGACATTCTGTCGCACGGGTTCGATCAGCTCATCGTCAACCAGGGGATGTACGACAAGCTCGGGCCGGCGGTGAACTCGGGCAAGTCGCTCTTCCTCTACGGCGCGCCCGGCAACGGCAAGACCGTCATCGCCGAGGGCATCGGCCGCGCGCTCGGCACCGACATGCACATCCCGTTCGCGGTCGACGTGGACGGCCAGACGATCACCATGTTCGACCCGGTCAACCACGTCCGCACCGCCGCGGCCGGGGCCTCCGACAGCGTCATCGCGGCCGCCGCGCAGGATCGCCGCTGGGAGAAGATCAAGCGGCCGGTGGTCGTGGTCGGCGGCGAGCTGACGCTCGAGATGCTCGACCTCACCTTCAACCCGATCGCCAAGTTCTACGAGGCGCCGATCCAGATGAAGGCCAACGGCGGCGTGTTCGTCGTCGACGACTTCGGCCGCCAGCGGATTCCGCCGCGCGACCTGCTCAACCGGTGGATCGTGCCGCTCGAGAGCCGCGTCGACTTCCTGACGCTGCACACCGGGCGCAAGTTCGAGATCCCGTTCAACGTCTTCATCATCTTCGCGACCAACCTCAAGCCCGAGTCGCTGGCCGACGAGGCGTTCCTCCGCCGTATCCCTTACAAGATCCGCGCGAAGAACCCGACGCAGGACGAGTTCACGCAGATCTTCGAGCTGGTCTGCCGCAAGCGCAGCGTCGCCTTCGACCCGGTGATGGTCGAATACCTGCAGCGCAAGTACTACCAGCCGCGCAAGCTGCAGATGCGCGCCTGTCACCCGCGCGACCTGGTCGAGCAGGTGATCGACATGTGCCGCTACGAGGAGCGCCAGCCGGCGATCAGCCGCGACCTGCTCGATCGCGCCTGCGCCAGCTACTTCCTCGAAGAATCCGAGTCGCAGGGGAACGAAGCGAAGGAGACCAAATGAACGTCGCCCTGACGCGTGGTCTTGCCGGATACCGTGTCCAGCTGCAGCGTGCGCGCCGGACCGCGCCGCCGCGGGCGCTGGGCGACGTGGCCGCGAAGTTCGCCATCGTCGGGCTCTTCTCGATGATGGTCTCGGCCATCGCGCAGGACGCGGCGCGCACCGGCCACGTCACCGGCCTGCTGCTGCTCGTCAGCGAGGCCCTGGTCGTCGTCCTGACGGTGATCCGCCGCTCGGCGACCACCGTCGACCGCACGTGGAAGGCCCGGGTCCTCACCGCCTTCGCGACCTTCGCGCCGCCGCTGGCGCGCCCGGGCTCGGTGGCGCTCCTCGGCGAGACCTACACCATCGCCATCGCCGGCATCGGCCTGATCATCGTCGTGCTGGGCAAGCTCTCGCTGGGCCGCAGCTTCGGCCTGGTGCCCGCCAACCGCGGCATCGTCAGCACCGGCATGTACCGGTGGGTGCGGCACCCCATCTATCTCGGCTACCTGATCACGCACGCGGGCTTCGTCCTGGCGAACCCGACGCCGTGGAACATCCCGCTGCTCATCGTCGCCGACGTCGCGCTGCTGTTCCGCGCCGTCTGCGAGGAGCAGACGCTGGCGCGCGACGACGCGTATCGCGGCTACATGACGCGCGTGCAGTGGCGGGTCATCCCCGGCGTGTTCTGAGCGGTTGCCCGTTGCCAGTTGCCGGTTGCCGGTTGCCGGTTACCGGTTACCGGGGCGCAGCGTCTTGCGGCGCTGCCAGCTGAGGGCCACGGCGTAGATCGTCCAGGCGACGATCGCGCCGATCGTGTCGCCGACGAAGACGCGCGGCGACACCGTCCACGTCGTGTCCACCAGCCCGCGTGACACCGCGAACACGGTGAGCACGAGCGCCACCAGGCGGACGCCGCGGAGCCAGCCGCGCCCGTAGATCAGGTCGCGCGTCCGTCTCAGCGCCTGCACTTCGGCCCCGCTGGACATCCGCGCCGCGGCTTTCGGCAGCTCCAGCGCGCCGCGCAGCGTTGCCGCGAACGCCGGATCACCGGCGACGAACTCCTCGACCAGCGCCCTGGTGTCGGCGCTCGCCTCGCCCGACTCGTAGACGGGCCAGAGATCGGAAACGACGTCCCTGGTGACCTTCATCTCAGTTCCCTCCACTGCGCAGCTTCAGCGCCGCCAGCTTCATGCGCGCGCGGTGAACCTTCACCCGCGCCGCCGCCGGCGACACCGCGAGCGTGCGCGCGATCTCGTCGTACGACAGGTCGTTGGCCCGTAACAGCACCGCTGCGCGGTCGATTTCCGGCATGGCGTGCAGCGCCGCCATCACCGACTCGAGCTCGTCGCGGCTGCTGACCGCGTCTTCAGGATCGGGAGCGCGGTCGCGCACGTCGGCGGGCCACTCTCCCTCGCGCCGGTGACGGCGGTAGCGCTCGATGCACAAGCGGCGAGCGATCGAGAACAGGTAGGCCTTGATCGTCTCGACGCGGATCTCCTCCGTCGCCGCCCAGGCGCGCACGAAGGTCTCGGCGGCAATCTCCTCGGCGTCGGCGCGATTCCCGCTCAGGTACAGCGCGAACCGCAGGACGTCCACGGCATACCTCTCGTAGATCGCGCCGAAGTCCATCGACTGCATCTGCGGCTGCGAGACTGTACGGGCGGGTCGCCGATCTGTTACAGGATGTTCGAGACGAGGATGGCGACCGTCGCCCCGAGGTGCGACTCGGGGGCGTCGTGGAAGCTCTTGACCAGCGGCTCCTTCTGCAGGGCCGACTGGACGATGCCGCGCTGGACGCCCTTGCCGCGGCCGTGAATCAGGCGGATCTCGCGCAGTCCCGCCTGGTGGGCGGCGTGGACGTATTCCGCGACCACCGAGGCAATCTCGCGCGCCTGGAAGGTGTGCAGGTCCAGCGTGCCGTCGATGGGAATGCGCAGCGGGTCGGTCACGGTTGGTTCACGGTTGACGGTTCGCGGTGCACGGTCGGTTAACGGTTAACGGTTAACGGTTCGAGGTCGGCGGTTTGCGCCTTCGCGTACTCGGCGGTCACGATAGTCGAGATGCCGCCGCGCGCGGTGAAGTCGCCGACGACCGTCATGCGCCGGGGCGCGCAGGCGGCGACCAGGTCGTCGAGGATCTGGTTGGTGACCGCTTCGTAGAAGATTCCCTTGTTGCGGAACTCCAGCAGGTAGTACTTCAGCGCTTTCAGTTCGAGGCACCGCTCGTCGGGTACGTAAGTAATGCGGATTTCGCCGAAATCCGGCAGTCCCGTCTTGGGACACATCGAGGTGAACTCCGGACAGCGGATCGCGATCTGGTAGTCGCGCCCCGGCTGCGGGTTCGGGAAGGTCTCGAGCGGCATGAAAAAAGTGTAGCATTCATGCGGGTTTTTCGCGGTTCGGCGTTTGACACCCGGAAAGGGCGCGCTATAGGATACGAAGCTGTTTTCATGATTTTTGTCCGCTGCCTCCGCAATGCGCGCGCGGCTCATGCGGGATAGTAAAAGAGCGCGCTCCAGCAAGGGGAATAGCCGATGGCAGAAGCCCGCAGGATGGGCAAATCCGAACTCTTCTCGCATTTCGCGGACCGGTTCGAGGTCAAGCGCACCCAGGCCCGCGAGTTCTTCGACGAGCTGAACGTGCTCGCGGAGAAGGAGCTCAAGCGCTCGGGCGAGTTCGTGCTGCCGGGAATGGTGAAGCTGGTGGTTCAGAAGCGCAAGGCGCGGATGGGCCGGAATCCGGCGACCGGTGAGGCCATCAAGATCCCGGCGAAGACGGTCGTCAAGGCGCGGATCGCGAAGCAGCTCAAGGACGCCGTCCTGCCTCGGAAGTAGGGCCGGCCGGGCCGGGCCGACGGGCCCGGCCTCGTGCCGCCTTACGCCGCGACCCAGCGCTTCGACGCCAGTGCCCGGCTGTAGATTGTCGCCGGCGCCAGCCGCGCGACCTTGGCCTGCAGGCTCGTCACTGAGTCGTCGTCCAGGATGACGCGGTCTCCCGCATCGAGCACCACCTCGCAGCTGAAGCGGCGCGCCCCGCGCGCGGTCTTCTGCTCGAAGTAGTGCGCCACGTAGGCGTGCCCGTCCACCTCTATCTGGCCCGTCTGAAGAAGCTTGCGGAACATTGACCTTCCCCTTGAAAACGATGCCGTCAGCCGGCGGCCTGCGCCATCGGGCGCGCGCTGGTGCGCGGGAAGTCGATGACGAAGGTCGTCCCCTTGCCGACTTCGCTGGCCACCGAGATTTTTCCTCCGAGCTGCTCGACGATCTTGCGCGTGATGGCGAGACCGAGTCCGAGCCCCCGGCGCTTGGTCGTGACGAAGTCCTCGAACACCGCCTGCAGGCGATCCGCGGGGATGCCGCACCCGGTGTCGTAGACCCGTACCTGCACGCGGTCCTGGACGGCCTGCACCGCGGCGACGACGAGCCCGCCGGGCGCGGTGGCCTGGATCGCGTTGACCACGAGGTTGCGATAGACGCGGCCGAGCGCGAAGACGTCCCCCTCGACATAGAGCGGCTCGGGTGACAGTTCCGCGCGCAGCGTGATGCCGGCGGTCTCCGCCAGCGGTTGCATCGACTCGATCGACTCGCCGACCGATCGGTTCAGCTCGATCGGGAAGCGCTCGAGCGGGATCGGCTTGGCGATGTTCTGCAGATCCTCGAGGACACGCTTGACGACCTGCATTTCGCGCTCCACCATGCGGCGGAACGTGTCGCGGTACTCGGCGTCCTCCCACATCTTCAGGATCAGCTTGCAGCTGTTGCCGATGTTCTGGATGGGGTGCGAGAGGTCGTGCACGAGGCCGGCGGCGATGCGGCCGAACATCACCTGGCGCTCCTGCTTGCGGATGTCTTCCTGCAGCTCCACCAGGCGATCGGCCATCGAGTTGAAGGCGTCGCCGAGCTCGCGGATCTCGTCGTGGCCGGTCAGCGCGACGCGCGTCTCGAGCTTGCCTTCCGCGATCGATCGCGTCACCCGCGTGAGCGCGAAGATGCGCTGGATGAAGGTGCGGCCCCACAGCCAGCCGAGGATTACGGTGCCGAGCAGGGCGATCACGATCGCGCCGAACAGCTGCCGCTCGATCGTGCGCGCCGGCGCGAGCGCCTCCGCGGTGGGCTGCTCCACGATCACCGTCCAGATCGGATCGGCGAGGGCGGCGGCGACCGCGAGCATCGGCGTGCCGCCGGCGTTGCGGTACTGCCGGTAGGGCGGCTTGCCGCCGCGGAACTCCTCGGCGAAGGTGACCTGCTCGCGCGCCCCCGCCTGGTCGACCTCGGCGATCTGCCTCTTCTCGTCGGGGTTGCCGTGCGCGATCAAGCGTCCGTCGTCGCTGACGATCAGCGCGTAGCCGGAGCTGCCGACGTGGATCCGGTCGACCATCTTCCACAGCTCTTCGAGCTTGAGCTCGCCCACCACCCAGGCCGTGCCGCTCTGCGAGCCCTGCACGCGGATCGCGATCGTGGTCGTCGGCAGCATGTCGTCGTCGACCTTGAGCGGCGCGATGTAGGGGCGATCGGCCCGGTGCATCGCCGCCTCCGGTACGTTGAGGCGCGTGCGGTCGATCGCACTCGTCGCGAGCGGCCGAGCGGAGGCGTCGAAGACGGTAATCTCGCGGAATTCCGGAAAGTCGAGAACGTAGTCCTTGAGGATGCGCTCCTGCTGCCAGGGCTCGAGGCTGGTGGCCCCGAGCTCGGACCCGACCGACTTCAGCACCCGGGTGTTGTCGCGCAGGTACATGCTGACCAGCTCGGCCACCTGGCCGGCAACCCGCAGGTTGCCGTCACGGATCGACGTCCCGGTCCCGGTGCGCAGCGAGCTGATCGACACGTAGCCGTAGACCACCAGCGGGAGGACCGCTGCCGTGGCAATGAGCAGCACGAACCGTGACGTGATCCGTCTCATCGCTCGATGCGTCTCAGTGCGACGCCAGCCGCCAGTTCCAGGCGTTGGGCACGATGTCCCGCCCCGGCTCGCCGGCGACGTCGAATTTCCTCGTGACCGCCCGGCTCGTCTCGCCCCAGGTCAGAAACACCGCGGGCGGATCGTCGTGGATGATCTGCAGGAACTCCGCGACCCTCGCCCGGATGTCGTCCTCGGAGCGGGCCAGGCGAATGCGCTCCAGGACGGCGTCCGTCGCCGTGTACCCGGAGTCGTTGAAGGGAGCATTATTGCCCGAATACCAAAAGGCGTAGGCCCAGCTCAGCGAGCGCCCGTTCATTTCGAACAGGAAGGCCTCGAACTGCCCCCTCCGGATTCGGACTGCCAGCTCCTTCAACGGGAGCGGGACCAGCCGCATGTCGACGCCGATATCGGCGAGCTGCTTCTGTACCAGGACTCCCATCCGCTCGAACCGAACGTCATCGGCGAGGATCAGGCAGTCGAAGCTGAATCGGCTGGGCATCCGGCCGGCGCCGACCGGGTGCGTCTTGAGCCCGATGGCTTCGAGTCGCGCCGCCGCCCCCTGCGGGTTGAAGACGAAGGGATTGGCCGGTGGCGAGTAGGCCCAGTGCCCGGGGATGAGCGGCCCGTCGGCCGGCCGGCCGCGGCCGCGCAGTCCGTCACGCACGAGCGCGTCCTTGTCGATCGCCTCGTTGAGGGCGCGGCGGACTTCGGCGCTCTTCAGCACCGGATGTCGGACATTGAAGCCAAGCAGGTTGTAGTACGGGCGCAGGAACGAATAGGTCTTGACCGTCGTTTCCGCTTCGACGAAGTCGACGGCGTCACGGCTGACGTCGTAGAGCATGTCGATCTCGCCGCGCATCAGCGCCGCCCAGGCGTTCCGCTGTGTCGGATAGGTCGTGACCGAGACCTCGTCCAGCGCCGGGCGTCCCCGGTAGTACTTGGAGAAGGCGCGGAACTGCGCGTGCCCTTCGTCGCGCTTGACCATTTCGAACGCGCCGGTGCCCAGCGTCTGTTTGTTCCTCGTCAGCGTCACCGAGCTGAGCGACAGATCGATCAGCAGGAACGAGTTCGGCTCGGAGAGCCGCAAGATGAGGGAATCGTCGCCCGTCGGTTCCACCGACCGCACCGTCGCGAAACTCGCGTATTCGCCGCTGGCGAGCGTTTCGCGCATGGCCACCGCCGCGACGTCAGGCGTGAACCGCGTGCCGTCGTGGAGTTGCACGTCCTTGCGCAGCTTCAAGTGCAGCACCGTATTGTCATCGCTCCACGTCCACTCGCGCACCAGCCGCTCGGTGAGCCGGCCGTCCGCTCCCTGCGCCAGCCACGAGTCCGCGGTCATGGCGCTGGTGAGGTAGTCGAGGCCGGATCCGCGGGTCCCCTGCGCCGGCACCCCGGCGCCGATGCGCAAGATCGGTGGCTGGGACGACACCGGCTCTCGGCGCTCACAGCCGGACGCGCACGCGCCCGCCGCGGCGACGACAAAAACGACGACTTCCACTCGTCCAGCCCTGCGCATGGTTGCGGCCGTCCGATTATCGGCCGCAACGCGTTGCCGCGCCAGTCATTCCGGCGGCGGCGCCGGCGGCTACTTCTTGGGGGCGACCGACGAATCGTCCAGGATCCAGGGGCATGCCGCGCGGATGCTGGTGACCTTGTCGTTGCTCTTCTTGATGATCGTGATTTTCATGTTCGTCTCCGCCCTGTGAAAAACCGTGATGCCCGCCGCGGACGACTACTGCTTGCCCGTGGCCGCCGAGTCGTCGAGAATCCAGGGGCACGCCGCGCGGATGCCGGTGACGACCTTGCCGTTGCTCTTCTTGATGATGGTGATCTTCATATTCGGTCTCTCCGGTTAGCGAAGGCTGTCGACGACGACGTCCACGAGCCAGGGGCGCAGGGTGCCGTTCTTCTTGGGGTTGTTCGTCTTCTTGGCTTTCATGTCTGCTCCTTGTCTAACTTGTCCAACGTGTCCGATGCTGATTGGTCGATCCGACGCGTGAGCGATCCGCTCACGCCATCGCGTGCTCCCGCGCCGCGTCCCGCGCCATCGAGGCGACGCCCGCGAGGAAACTCGTCTTGTGGCAGTTGGGCGCGTGCATGTCGCCCAGCTCGTTGTGGGCCGCGACCGTGCAGCCGCCGGCGCACACCGGGATGAACGCGCAGTCGTGGCACTGCTCCCACGCCGCCAGGCGCTCGAAGTTGCGCAGCGCCTGCGTGCGGTAAGCCTCGGCACGGCCGTCGATGTGCCCGATCGACTGCAGCGCCTCGCCGGCGAAGCCGGGGCAGGCGAACAGCGATCCGTCGGGCCCGATCGTGTGCGCGTGCCCCTTGTGGATCTCGCACGGCCCCATGTGCACGCCGTCGGCGGTCTGGAACCCGCGCTTCTTCGTCTCCTCGCGCAGGAACGACATCTGCTCGTCGGCCACGTCGCACGAGTCGCAGGCGCGGCTCACACCGGTGCCCGCCGTCGTCATGCAGGCCCCGTTGAGCGGCTTGCCCTCGCTGCCCCCGCTACCCACGACGGTCAGCGGGATGATGCCTTTGGCCGCGCGCTTCTCGCGGATGACCGGCTTGAAGGTGACCTTCTGGAGTCGCGGCGCGAAGTCCTGCGCGGCGAGGAAGTCGAGCAGCGCCGGGTAGCTGTCGGCCGTGTCGGCCTCGAAGTTGCCGCCGACCGCGATGCTGGTGATGTCGGCCACGGCGCGCGTGTTGGCGATGATGCGGTCGAACGTCCCCTGCCCGCCGCGCAGCGGCCGCGAGCGGTTGTGCGCGTCGCGATCGCCGTCGAGCGTGATCTTGATGCCGTTCAGCCCGAGCGGGTTGAGCCGCTCGACCATCTCGCGCGTCAGCAGCAGGCCGTTGGTGACGATGTTGATCAGCAGCCGCACGCCCCGTGACTCGCAGGCGGCATGGAGCCTCTCCGCCATGTAGTAGAGGACCGGCATGTTCAGCAGCGGCTCGCCGCCGAAGAACGTGAGCACCAGCCGCTCCGGAGCGATCGCGTCGAGACGCCCTTCGACCCACTCCGACACGCGCCCGGCCATGTCGAGCGACATCTTGGCCGCCTGCTTGTTGTAGTCGCCGTGATCCCCCTGGATGCAGTAGTCGCAGGCGAAGTTGCACTGCAGCGTCGTGAGCACGGTGATCTTGAGCGTGTCGCGCCCTTCGCGGACCTCGCGGAAGAAGTTGCGAAGCTCGGCGCGCTCCTCTTCGCGACTGGAGACGATGAAGCCATGCTCGCTGAGCTGTTCAATCGTTTCGCGCTCGAGCTCGGTCAGCTCGCCGTCGTGGTCCAGGCGATCCAGCAGCTCGACCACGTCGGGACTGACGATGAGCTGGGCGTCACTGAAGGTGTTCATCAGGAACACCTCGCCGCGATCCGGCAGCGGCACACGCACGTTGAACATTGACGACTGCATACGTACTCCAAGCCCTCGGCTAGCGGACGCTCTACTCTTGCGTGGGGAAAATGTTGATGTTGCTCGACTTGTTCGAGCGCCCCGGCAGCCCTGAAATAGCAACGGGTGTTCCGGAGCAGGGTAGGAGTGTCGCAGGAGTCCTATGCGGTGCGCGCGGTGCGCAGTTACACCCTTAATTGCGAGGGGTTCGATCTGACTCTATGGATCACTTCGGTATGCGCGGATACCGCCCAGGACCTTAGGCACAACCGCGAAAAAGGGACAAGAAATTGGCCGGCTCGGCCAACGGGTTGGCCGCGCGATCAGGCGCCGCGCAGCTTGCGCGCGAGATCGCGCAGGTCGAGCCGCGCCATCTTGTGCTTCAGCGTGCTCAGCGGTATCCCGAGATAGCGCGCCGTCGCGGTCACGTTCCAGTCGGACTTCTCGAGCGCGCGCAGGATGAAGTTGCGCTCGAAGGTGTCGCACGCTTCCTGGAAGCGCGTTTCGCTCGTCGGCGCCGTCGCGTCGAGCTTGGCGAAGTGGTACTCGAGCGGCAGGTCCTCGTCGGTAATCCACTCCTTGTCGCTGACGGCGACGAGGCGCTCGATGAGGTTCTCCAGCTCGCGGATGTTGCCCGGCCACCAGTACGACGCGAGGATCTTCAGCGCCGAGTCCGAGAGCCCCTTCACCGGCTTGCGGAACTTCGTCTTGTAGCGCTCGAGGAAGAGCCGCGCCAGCTCCGGCAGATCTTCGATGCGATCGCGCAGCGGCGGCATGCGGATCGGGATGACGTTGATCCGGTAGTAGAGATCTTCACGGAACCGGTTTTCCTTGACCGCGCGATCGAGGTCGATGTTGGTGGCGGCGATCAGGCGGAAGTCGGTCCGGATCGGCTTGGTGCCGCCGACGCGCTCGATCTCCCCTTCCTGGATCGCGCGCAGCAGCTTGGCCTGCAGATCGAACCGCAGATCGCCGATCTCGTCGAGGAACAAGGTGCCCCCCGCCGCCAGCTCGAACTTGCCGAGCTGCTGTTTGACCGCGCCGGTGAAGGCGCCGCGCTCGTGGCCGAAGAGCGTGCTCTCGACCAGCTCGTGCGGAATCGCCGACATGTTCACCGCGATGAACGGCGCCTCGCCGCGTCCCGATTCCCGGTGCAGCAGCCGCGCCAGCAGCTCCTTGCCGGTGCCGCTCTCGCCGAGGATCAGCACCGTCGCCGACAGCTTGGCCACGCGCTGCACCAGATCGACGATGTCGCGGATCTGGCGCGACGGGCCGATCAGGAACTCGCGCTCGCTCTGCTCGGCGACCTGCGCGCTGAGCGTGATCACCTGGCGGTTCAGATCCTGCCGCTCGCAGGCGTTGCGCACCAGCGAGCGCAGCTCGTCGTAGTCGAAGTCCTTGGTGATGTAGTGATACGCGCCGTGCTTCATCGCCTGCACGGCGGTCTCGACCTCGTTGATCGCCGAGATCATGATGCACTCGACGAGGCTGTAGTTCTCCTTGACGATGCGCAGCACGTCGAAACCGCTGATCCCGGGCAGGCGGATGTCCTGCAGGATGAGATCGACGTCTTCGTTCTTCAGCAGGCCGAGCGCCGCTTCGCCGCTGTTGACGGTCAGCACGCGGTAGTCGCGCTTGAGGATGGCCGTCAGCGTGTCGCGCATCCCCTGATCGTCGTCGCAGATCAGCACCGTCTTGGTGGGCCGGGTCATAGGGTTCCGCGGGCATTGTAACCTAGCGACTGCATGGCTGATCGCGGTGCCCGGCCGCCGTCCGGAGGGCCAACGAGCCGGGACGGCGCGCGTCCGTTCGTCATTCTCGTGTGCAGCGCCGTCCTCTTCGTGCCGCTCGCGCTGCCGCTCTTCATGGGCCGCGTCTTCATCTTCAACGACCTGAGCTGGTTTCACCTGCCGATGCGCTACCTGTATCAACAGGCGCTGCGCCACGGCGATTCGATCCTCTGGACACCGGCGATCTTCTCGGGCGTCTACGTCATGGGCGAGGGACAGGTCGGCCTCCTTCACCCGCTGCACCTGCTCTGGTACGCGGTGCTCCCGCTCCAGACGGCGTTCGCGCTCGAGCTGGTGTTCAACTACGCGGCCGCGTTCGCGGGGATGCTGTGGTTCCTGCGGCGGTTGCGCTGCAGCATGGCCGCCGCGCTCTTCGGCGCGATGCTCTTCGCCTTCAGCGGCTTCAACCTGCTGCACCACCATCACCTGAACATGATCGCCGTCGTCGCGCACCTGCCATGGCTGCTGGCGGCGGCCGACGTCGTGATTGCGGAGGACCGCGGGCAGGCGCGCGTGGCGGGGTTCGCCGCGATGGCGCTCCTCATGGGGTCCGCGTTCCTGCTCGGATTCCCTCAAGCCGTGTGGTGGAACCTCATCGCGCTCGCCGCGTTCGCGGCGTGGCGCGCGCACGGCGAGCAGCAGTGGGGCCGCCTCGGGCCCTGCGCTGCGGCGATCGGGATCGGGGTGCTGCTCGGATCGATCCAGATCGTGCCCTCGGCTGACGCGGCCGCGCACTCGGTCCGCTCGTCGCTGGCGCGTGACTTCGCGCTGACCTATTCGCTCCACCCGTTCAACCTGGTGCAGTTCTGGGCGCCCTACGCGCTCGCGGGCGGCGTCTACGGCCGCCTCGAGTTTCCGTGGGTGCACGAGCTCGGGATCTATTCGGGAGCGATCCTTCCGGTCGCGCTGATCTGGGTCTGGCTGCGCCGCGGCGCGCTGCCCGCGCGGCGGTCCCTGATCGTCGCCGCGACTGCGTTCGCCGCGTTCACGCTGATCCTCGCGCTCGGCAGGCACGGCGGCGTCACCTGGCTGCTGACCTACCTGCCGGTGCTCGGATCGCTGCGCGCGCCGGCGCGCTACATCATGCTGACGCAGTTCGCGCTGGCGATCCTCGCGGCGATCGCGCTCGACGACCTGCGCGACGTCGTCGGCGGACGCTCGGAGCCGCCCGCGCGATCGCTGGCGCTGCTGTGGATTCCGGCGGGGCTCAGCCTCGCCACGTTCGTGTTCAACCTGCACGTCCTTCCGTTGGGTGCGCAGGCGTTCGCCACTGCAGCCGTTGCAGCGCCGGGCCTGCTGTTCGTGCTGGCGGTGACGGCGCTGGTCTTTTTCGCCGGCCGCCGCGCGCAGTGGGCGATGGCCCCGCTCATCGTCCTGACCGCGGCGGACCTCGCGTGGTGGGGCGTGCGCTACGTCTACCAGGACAAGCCCCGGACGATTGCCGCGCTGCTGCAGGACGCCTCCCCGCCTCCGCCCGGCGGCGGGCCGGCGTACGCGGCCGCGCCGGCGGAAGCGCTGGCGGAAGGACCGTTCTGCTGCGATCTCCTCGTCATGAAGGGGTACCGCCTGACGTCGGGCTACGTCGGGCTGTTTCCGGCGACGCGCCATCCGCTCGAGAGCGACGAGGCGCTGCGGCTGTCGGGGACCGAGTGGCGGATCGACGCGAAAGGCGTCCGCGTGCCGTGGCCCGG
>Ga0075425_100003707_pt1 | contig 15565 bp, 11 predicted proteins | sample SoiMethybrSBSTD4_FD_75300 | JGI IMG/M metagenome (GOLD analysis project Ga0075425, IMG submission 75300) | Bulk soil microbial communities from a Populus tree surrounding site in Tennessee, USA - Soil MetaG P. TD hybrid SBSTD4 | ecosystem: Environmental > Terrestrial > Soil > Tree plantation... | reverse complement strand
ATGAGCGGCATCGGCGGTGTCTGGAACCTGGATGCGCGGCCGTTTGAGAGCCCGCTCCGCGACCGCAGCGCCCTCGCGTTCGATGGCCGCCTGGACAATCGAGACGAGCTTCTTGCCGGACTCGCGGGCCGCGGCGTCACCTCGTGTGCGTCAGATTGCGCGCTGATCCTCGACGCGTTTCGCGAGTGGGGCACAGAATGTCTGCGTCGGCTGAATGGCGAGTTCCGACTGGCGATCTTTGATTCAGCGCGCAAGCAACTGATCCTGGCACGCGATTCGGTTGGATGCCGGCCCTTGTACTACTGGACCAATGGCCGCACGTTTGTGTTCGGATCGGAAATCAAGACCGTTCTCGCCTGCCCGGGAGTGCCATCCAGACCGAACAGGGATCTGATCGCGGACTACTTCGTCAGGGATCGTCTTCCGTACGAGGACTGCGGCGAAACCTTTTTCGACGGCATTTATGCCGTTCTTCCGGGCCACCAGGTCACGGCGTCGGCTGCCGGAGTGACGGCGAAAACATTCTGCGATTTCAATCCGCAAGCCGCCGTTCGGTTGACGTCCTACGCCGACTACGCGGAGCGCCTTCGGGAGCTGGTGTTTCAGGCCGTGAAGCGGCGTTTGCGGACCGGGCATCCAGTGGCCGTCGCCGTCAGCGGAGGGCTCGACTCGTCGATCGTTCTATGTGTCGCTGACCGGCTCCAGAAAAACGGCGACGTCGCCAGTCCGCTTCTGCCAATCTCGTTGACCGCGCCGGGTCGCGAAGCAACTGAAGACACTCATGCCCTCGCGCGGCTCGAGTCGACAACCGGGTTGCGCATCGAGCGCCTGCCGTTTGGCGTGCCCGGTGATCGAGAGGGTCTGGATAATGCGGCCTGGAATTCAGAATGGCCGCGTTTTGACGACGGGTGGTGTGCGCAGCGGCCGCTGTTCACCTGGGCACGTGCACAGGGTGCAAGGACGCTGCTGACAGGTCACTGGAGCGATCAATTCTCATTCGCCACCGGATATCTCAGCGATCTCTTCGTGAGATTCAAGTGGGGAGAGATCGCGTCCCACCTGAATGAGTACTCACGATGGTTCGTTGACGCCGATCCGCGATATTTCCAGAGAAGATTCCGGCGCGAACTGGCGTTCAATGTGACATCGCACCGACTGCGCAGGTGGATTCGCCCGTTGGTTCGCGAGAAGCGCGTCGCCGGCCGAGAAGCCCTGATGGCTTCAGATGTCGCGGCTCGTATCGATCGCGCCCGGCCGATTCTTCCCCGCCCGCGTTGCTACAGCGCTCATGCCCGCGACATCTACCAGGCGGTTCACGCCAGGTCGCACCGCCTGCAGTTGGAGGCCGATGCCAAGCTTGCCGCAAGCTGCGGGATCGAGTGGACCACGCCATTTCTGGATCGTGATCTCATCGCATATCTCATGGCCGTTCCGGGCGAGATTCAGAATCGCCACGGCGTCCCGCGCGCCCTCTTCCGCGACGCGATGCGCGGCATCGTTCCGGACGACATTGTTCGGCGCCGATGGCGCAACGAGGACGACTTCGTGCGGACGCGTGAACTCGAATACATGTCGAGGAGTTGGTCACTCGACGCGGCGATCGGTTTGGGTCTTGTGCGACCGCCTTTTGTGCTGAGGCGGGACACGCTCGAGTTGGTCGGCCTCGAATCCTGGAGTCGGGTATTTTTTTCTGATAGGCTCACGTCACTTCAACATTCGCGGACCGACCCGAGCAGGCCCGACGGAGTCTGTGAAGCTATGGATACACATCCAACGCCAAAGGACGACCGTGAGAAGCTGCCCTACTCCCCGCCCAAACTCACGGTTCACGGTGATCTGCGAACGCTGACCGCCGCGAAACAAAGCGACAGGAGTGAAGCCGGGCAGCCGAAGACCTTCAGCTCAGGTATGCCGTAGCGGACCATGAGAGCTGGTGCGGTCCGTAGAAGCCATTTCGAGACCCAGTACAGCGCTGGGCGAACGAGCGCGCGAGTGAGCCACGCGAGCGGAGCGGGGATCGTGGGGCCCCCGCGAGCGAGCGTGTAGGGGAGTCCGAGGGGCAAAGCCCCTCGGAGTGATTATGAGTGGCGTTTTTGGTTGCTGGCAGCTCGACGGCCGGCCTCTCAACCTCGACACCTTCCGCGCCTCTCTTGAACGCCTCAGCCCTCCACGTGCGATCACTGCGGCGTGGCATGACGGCCCCGTCGGCATCGGCCACAAGTCAAACTGGAATTCAGGCGCATTGAATCCGCCGCCGATCGGCACACCAGACGTCGCGTGCGTGTTCGACGGTCGACTCGATAATCGCGACGAACTGTTGCGGACGCTTGACGATCGCTCGCTGCATTCCGAGAGTGACGACAGCGATGTCGTCCGCGCGGCATATGTGTCCCACGGAGAGCTCTTCGCCGCGTGGCTCAAGGGTGATTTCATTTGCTCCGTATTCGATCGCGTTCGGAACCGGATGGTCGTCGCGCGCGATCGTCTCGGCGTGCGCCCGGTGTGCTTCACGGCGACTCACAGCACGTTCCTCTTCGCCACTGAGGCAAAGGCGTTGTTGGCGTGGCCCGGTGTGAACTCCGCTCCCGACGACCTGATGATGGCGGACTTCGTCCTTCAGTTTCTCTCCCTGGACAGTCAGAACCGGACCTTCTTCCGAGACATTCATTCGTTGCCGCCGGCGCATGTCCTGGTCGTCACGCCTGGCGGTTTCACGCTGCGCCGGTATTTCGACTTTGACACCGAGGAGCGCGTGCGATTTGCCTCGGTCGGTGACTACGTCGATGCCTTTCACCAGCTCGTCACCGCATCGGTACGGAACAGGCTCCGTCACCGGCAGGCTGTCGCGGTGTCGGTCAGTGGCGGGCTCGACTCGGCCTACATCTTTTCAATTGCCGCCAGGCTCGCTCGCGACAATGCGGCTCGATGTCCGTCGCTCGTCGGGTTCAACTACTCAGGCGCGCCGGGTACAGCATCAGATGAAGAGACCTTCGTTCGCGCGCTCGAGCAAGCCTGCCGCATCCCGATCGAGCGCATCCCTCAGCGTCCCGGGTTCATGCAATTCGCCGCCGACGAAGTGCGGCAGTCGGAGTCGCCACTTGGCGAGGCACTGGCCTGTCAGCGGCAGGCGATGTTCCGGAGAGTGCGCGCGGCAGGAGCCGGGCGTCTCCTGACGGGGCATTGGGGGGACCAGATGCTCTTCGACACCGACTACCTCGTCGATCTGTACCGGTCGCGACAGTGGACTCTGCTCGAGCGTCACGCGAACGCGTGGGGAATCGATCGATCCCGAGTCGCATTGCGCGTTGCCAGAGACTTGATGGCGCGTCACCTTCCCGCCGCTTTCCTTCGCACCGCTCGTCGCATTCGTCGCCGCGACGAGGGAGCGTGGCGCGCGAGCTGGTATACGAAGCGATTCAGAACACTTCTTCGCGAGCGATTCGAGGAGAGCCGCCTGGCGCGCCCGCGCGGCACCAGTCACGCCTGGGCCATCTACCAGCAGTGCCGCCGCGGGTATCACGTGCAGTGCATGGAGTGGAACAGTCGACTGGCCGCGAGCCACGCGCTCGAGATGGCTTTCCCGTATCTCGACTGCGACCTCGTGCAATTCCTCATGAGTATCCCCGGAGAGATTCAGTCGTGCGACGGCGTGCCGCGGGGCTTGATGCGACGGGCCATGCGTGGGATCGTCCCGGATGCGATCGTCGATCGCCGGAGCAAAGGAGAATTCACGCAGCTCGCCAACCGCAGCATCGAACTCGACTTCTCGACGATTGCAGAGATCCTGGGGGCGACATCTCTCGCCGTGCGTTTCGGTTATATCGATGGGCCAGCAGTGTGGCGACTGCTCGGAGAATGGAAGAACGCCCTGGCCGCCGCTGGCAACGCCACACTCGCGAACCGCCTTATTGAGTTGTGCGGCATCGAACTGCTGCTCCGCGAATTCACGATTCCGCATCAGTCACCGGCCATGGCCCCGGAGCAACTGAGCGTCGCTGAATGCTGATCGCAGATCGGGCCGTTCGTCCCGTGGTGCAACAGCTGTACGGCATTCGAATCCGAACGCCGTGGCCGGTTCGTGGTGTCAGCGAGTGCGACGACCGGTGGGACGTCGAGTTCGTGGCGGATCAGACCGATGCGCTCACTCGGGCGGCATCGCTTGTTCCCGAGGAGCAACAAGACAGATGGGCACAGTACGCGGCGCTGCCAGATGGCTCAGCCTATCGCCGTTGGGCGAATCTCTTCGAGTTTCTCGTGACCCCCGACGCGCGCCGCATTTACGCCCGGGCGCTGGCCGACGTCGACGACGAGGCGATGCTGGCGTATCTGCTCGTTGACGCGTTGTCGTTCTCGATGGTGAGGCTCGGACGGGAACCACTGCACGCGACCGCGATATCAACGGATCGCGGTGCGGTTGGCTTCCTCGGCAACAGCGGCGACGGCAAGTCGACGCTTGCGGCGCTGCTCGTGCGGCAGGGATGCAAGCTGGTCACCGACGACATGCTCGTGCTCGGGCGCGATGGCGGAACATGGCGCGTCCAACCCGGTCCGCCACGGCTCAAACTGTATCGAGGCATGGCGGATCACATTCTCGGAACCGCGGACGATCGCATCGCAATGAACCGGGAAACGACGAAGCTGATCGTTCCGCTCGACGCCCGTGACTGCGCAGCCGAAGCAAGCCCGCTACGAGCTCTGTACATTCTGAGCGGCGCTGACGAGGGGCGGTCAGGTGCGCGCATTCGACGGCTTTCGCCGGCGGCTGCGCTTCCACGCGTGCTGGCGCACACCGCCGGCCACTACCCGTCTGAGGTAGCCCGGCTGCAACGACAGTTCGAGTTCGCGACATCGCTCGTGCGAGAGATTCCCGTCAAGACCCTGTCGTATCCTCACGAGACGACCGAAATGCGCGGTCTGACCGATGCGGTGCTGGCAGACATCGCGTGCGCGACTGAGTAGCAGATGGCGCACTGGCGATCGACGATCGCGCGGCTGCTGTTCCATGGCGGCCGGATGGCCGATCGAATATCGCGCGTAACGACCTACCTGGCTGCGGGGACGCGCCGGCTCGAAGAGATGCAGGCCGATCACAAACGCTCCTGGGATCGGTTCTACCAGAGCCACCCGTCTCAGGAAACGCGCCTGTTGCCGTGGGAAGAGGCGTGCCTCGGGCGATTCATGATCTCGGGCGCGAAAGTCCTGCTGATCGGATGTGGCAGCGGACGCGATCTGCTGGCACTGGTCGAGCGCGGCTGTGAGGTGACCGGCCTCGACGCGAGCGGCGAAGGACTCAGAATTGCGGAGCGTCTCCTATCCGCGCGCGGTCTCTCGGCGAAACTGATTTGTGGATTCTTCGAGAGCACGCCGCTTCCACACCGATTTGACGTCGTCATTTTTTCCTACTACTGCTACGCTGCCATTCCAATGACGTCCAGGCGCGTCGCGGCACTCGAGAAAGCTGCGGCCCAGCTCAATGCTGCCGGTCACGTGGTCGTCAGCCACGCCGCGGGCGTTCAACGTCCGCGCTCGGTCCTCGTGCACGCCGGCCGGATCGCCGGAGCGCTGACGCGGTCCGACTGGCGTGTCGAGTCCGGGGACCTGCTCTCCGCCGACAGTCGCGACCGGCCACCATCGTTGTCGTTTACGCACGCGTTCGAACACGGCGAGCTCGAACGGGAGGCCGCCGCGGCGAACCTTCGGGTCGTGTTCCGTCATGTTGCGGACGACGGAACTGTGGTGGCCGTGTTCGCACATCCATGATGCCGGGACCGCGCGTGCAACAGATCCTGCAGAATGAATCGCCGTCACGATCCGCCGTCGCGGGCGAACTCGTTCGCGCGCACGAAATCACCCACGTTCTGGACGCTCTGGCAGCGCGCCGGGTATTTCCGATTCTCATGAAGGGCGCAGCGCTGGCTTACAGTCTGTATCCCTCTCCGGCCATGCGACCACGCGTCGACACCGATCTCCTGATACCGCGCGAAGACATCGCCGCCGCACGCGACGTCCTGTTGCGCCGCGGGTACGTCGAGCCGGCGATGACTGACGGCGAACTCGTCCTCGGCCAGATGCAGATGGTGAAGGTGGACGGCTTCGAGATCGAGCACGTCTTCGATATCCACTGGCGAATCAGCTCGCAGACACTCTTCGCGGACGTGTTGACCTACGACGAAGTGCACGCGGGCGCTCTCGCGGTCCCGCCGCTGGGCCCGCACGCTCGCACGGCGTCCGACCCGCACGCGCTGCTGCTCGCGTGCGTTCATCCGGTCATGCATCACCGCAATACCGACCGCCCGATCTGGTTTTCCGACATCGATCTCCTCGCGAGACGGTTGTCGGACGACGGCCTGCGCGAATTTGCGCGGCTCGCATTGAGCAAACACGTGGCTGGTATTTGCGCTCGGCAGCTCAGCGTTGCCCGAGAGCGGTTCCAGACGCCTGTTCCATCCGACGTAACGGACATGTTGGAATCGTCGCCATCGGAGCCAACGGCGGTATATCTCCGGCCGCATCGACGATGGCATCACGAGTTGTGGTGGAGCGTCCGAAACCTTAGGACATGGCGAGATCGGCGGCGGTTACTCCGGGAGGTGTTCTTCCCGGGCGCGCAGTACATGCTCGACACGTATCACGTTGGCCCGCGCGGCGTCATTCTTCTGCCTGCCTTGTACTTCCATCGATGCGCGTATGGCGCGTTCAAGGTTCTCACTGGCCGCAAATAGCCAGGTCCGCAGCGCGGCGACTGTATGAGGCGGATACGCGAAGGCGGAGTCTCGGGGCCAGTCCATTCGTGGATTTGACTCGCGGGGAAGGGCGGGGCGGATCGTGCCAAATGTGTGAAAACTATGCAGGTTTGGCCCTTTTCCGGCTTGTCGCAATTGAAGGAGTGCACTAAAGTACTGGTGTCGTATCCCCACAGCTCAACGATCGGCTCGCCTCGGTGAGGGCGGCAATGAGTGTCCGGCATCGATCTGTCGGCCCCGGCGTACGTCTGCTGCTCTGCGGCGGACTCGCGTGGGCAGTGGTCTGGGGCTACGCAGCGGCCAGCCCCGCTGAACCGGGTGAGGTTCGGGGCGTCGTCTGGACCAGCGACAACTCTCCCGTCGCACACGCAAAGGTCCGTCTTCGCAACGTCGAAACGGGGCGCGTCGCCGCCGCGAGCGAAACATCAACGACCGGCCAATTTGTGTTTGCCGATGTCGCGACAAGTTTGTATCTCGTGGAGCTCGTCTCCGATCACGACAAGGTCCTCGCGGTGGGATCAACCTTTCGCATCGAACCGGGTCAAACTGTTTCAACGGTCGTTCGTCTGCCGACGCGGCGATCGTGGTACGCCGGCATGTTCTCGAATGCCGCCGGCGCCGTCATCGCCGCGGCGTCGAGTGTTGGCCTGACCGCGGTCGGAACGCACGGGCCACCGATCAGTCCGCAATGAACGCACCTATCGTCTGATGTTCGACGCTCAGGACCTGCCCCCCTCGTCTGTCGCGCAGATGGATGCGCCGGCGCTGCCCGCGCCGGGAAGCTCGCAGCCCGTTCACTTGCTCGATCGGCTGGCCGCGATCTTCAAACACCGCCGGCTCGCTGGAGCTGCCTTCGTCATCGTCGTCGGCGTGATGATGGTGCAGACCTACTCGCAGGTGCCGATGTACCGGACCAGTTCGCGGGTGATGATTCAGGACGAGCGCACGCTCGCGGTCGGGAATCTGAACGCCAACGATCCGGCGTTCTGGGAAGACAGCGATCCCTACTTCAACACTCAGTACAGCATTTTGAGAAGCCGCGGCCTGGCGAAGCGCGTGGTGCAGAAACTGCAGCTCCAGAATCATTCGCTCTTCAACGGCACCGCGCCCCGTCGTCAGGGCATCGGCACCGCGCTCGCCGACCTACGACGAAAGGTGACCGGGACGGTGCAGTCGTTGCTCGGTCGAGGTCGACCAGGTCCCGCCGTCGAAGCGCCCGGTGCGGACGAAGGGGCCGCCGAGGCGGCGCTTGTCAGCCAGTTCCTGGGTGGTTTGCGCGTCGCGCCAGAATCAAAGACACGGCTGGTCGAAATCATTTACGAATCGTCCGATCCGCAATTTGCCGCGCTCGCGGCCAATACCGTCGCCGAAGAGTATGCCGCGCAGAACCTCGAGCTTCGTCTCGCGACCTATCAGAAGAATTTGCGCTGGTTGAATGAGGAAGTCGCGAAGCAGGAAAAGAAGGTCACCGACTCTGAGGCGGCGTTGACCCAGTATCGCGAGGCCAAAAACGCGTTGTCGCTTGGCGATCGACAGAACATCACGGTCGCGCGACTCAACGCGCTCAACGAGACGGTGACGCGTCAGCGAACCGAGCGGCTGCAGAAAGAAGCGACCTACAACCAGCTCAAAGGCATCGACCCGGCGTCAGATGCCGCGGATGGATTCCCGGTCGTCGCGGCCAGTCCCGGCGTCGTCGAGGCGAAGAACCGTTTGACCGACCTGCTGGCGGAGCGGGCGCGCCTGTCGGCGCGGTATCTGCCGAGCCACCCGGAAATGCAGAAGCTGGATCTGCAGATCAAGAACGCGCGCGAGACGTTGATTGCGCAACGGGCCCGCGTCGTCGAGAGCGTCAAAAACGATTACCAAACGGCAGTTGCCCAGGAACGAAGTTTCGCCGCATCGCTCGATCAGCAGAAGAACGAGGCGATGGATCTCGAGCGAAAGAGTGGCGGCTATCTCGTGCTCCAACGTCAGGCCGACAGCGATCGGCAGCTCTGGCAGTCTCTGCTGCAGCAGCAGAAGGAACTGCAGGTGGTGAGCAATAGCCGCTCGAACAACGTCCAGGTGATGGACCGGGCAGAGATGCCGGGTGCGCCGTTCGCGCCCAACACACGACGCGAATGGTTCACAGCGATGATGGCGGGGATGCTCGTCGCGTTTGGGCTGGCGTTCGGCATCGAGTACCTCGACGACACGGTGAAGACGCCGGAAGACGTCTCGAAACGGCTGGGTCTTCCGCTTCTCGGGCTCGTTCCTTCGATCCGCGGCAGTCGCGTGCCGCTTCTTTCGGAAACCGTTCCGCATGATTTCGGCGAGGCCTTTCGATCGCTCAGGACCTCGCTGGTATTTACCGCAGGCGCCGGGCAAGCCCGGATCGTTGCGGTGACAAGCAGCCAACCGCTCGAGGGCAAGACGACCACTGCCTGCAATCTCGCAACCGCATTGGCGCTCGGCGGATCTCGCGTGCTCCTTATCGACGCGGACATGCGAAGACCGGGCCTGCACCAGATCATGGGGGTCGAAAACAGGAGCGGGCTCTCCCAGCTCCTGGTCGGACAATCGCGCGTCCGCGAGGCGGTTCAGCGCACCACCGAGTCCAACCTCTTCGTGATCACGGCGGGACGGACGCCTCCGAATCCGTCCGAGTTATTGGCTTCGGATCGGATGAGGAGTTTTCTGGAAAACCTGTCGCACGGGCCGTTCGACTGGATCCTGCTCGACACACCGCCCGTACTGGCGGTGACGGACGCGGTGGTGCTCGCCGGCAATGTCTCGGCGGTGGTGTTCGTCGTCGGTTCGGAAATGACGCGACGGGTTCACGCCGAGCGTGCGCTGGGCACGCTGCGCGCCGGAAAACCGCGATCGATTGGTGTGGTGCTGAACCGCGTCGATTTCGATCGCAACAAGTATTACTACGCGCGGTACTACGGGTACAACTACAAGAGCTATTACGGGAGCGCGACGCCTGCCGCGTGACCGCCGGTGGGCGGGCCGCGGCAGTGCAGCGCTCGTGGTGCTCCTTCTCTGGCCTCTCGCGGCCTTCGGCGGCCGCTCTGCCTCTGTCGCCTTCATTTTCGGTCTCGGCTGCGTTCTGCTCGCCGTCGTATTGAGATCCCCAATGCTCGCAGACGGTCGGTCGCGCTATCTCGATCGACTCGTTCTGATGACTGGAATCGCGGCGGTTGCGCCGGCCACACCGTTGCCCTCGGCGATCACCAACATCCTCTCGCCTCACGCGGCGATCGTCCGTCACGAGCTGGCACTGACGCCGCCGGCCGCAGCCTGGATGCCGTTGTCAATCGACGAAGCGTCAACGCTGTGGGCGGGCGTCATCGTGGTCGGTACGATCGCGCTGTTTTTCGCCGCCCGAACCGTCGTGGCTGGCGGCGGATTGCGACAGACGGTCCGCGGTATCAGCGCCCTTGGTTTCTTGTTTTCGGCGCTCGGACTGGCGCAGGCGGCGACCGCCGGGCGCCTGATCTACTGGCGTTTTCCGACTGACTACGAGGGACCGCTCCCATTCGGGCCCTTCGTGAACCGCAACCACTTTGCGACGTGGATCATCATGGCGGCTCCGGTCTGCTTCGGCTATTTTCTGGCGCGCTCGAGTGGAGCGGATGAGGCGAGCGATCAATTCGTCAGCCGACGAACTCGACTCGCAAGAATGGCCGACGGACGCATGGCGTGGCTCGCCGTCGCCTGCGCGCTGATGCTCGCGGCATTGCTGGCCTCGATGTCGCGTTCTGGAATCCTTGCGCTCACAGGTGCGGTGATCTGGTTTGGCGCTGCACACCGGAGACGTTCAGCAGGGCGGCGCGTGGAGTGGATTATCGCGGTTGGCGTGCTGATCGTCGGATTCGCTCTCACCCGCGCGGACGTTCCCGCGCTCGTCGAGCGATTCAGTCAATCAGGAACAGGCATCCGCGACCGGGTGAAGATTTGGACTGACACAGTGCCGATCGTGAAGGATTTCTGGTTGACCGGCACCGGGGCGGGAACGTATCGGGCGGCCATGCTCGTTTACCAGCGCGCAGATCGAACCGTTCAGTTCAATCAGGCGCACAACCACTATCTCCAAGCCGCCGCCGAAGGGGGGATCGTGCTGGTAAGCCTTGTTGCCGGTATGCTTGCCGCGCTGGTCAGGACAACCAGGAGGCACCTGGCAGCGGAGTCGTCGGGCGCCTACTGGATCCGCGCCGGCGCTGCCTGCGGTCTGTTCGCCGTCGCCTTGCAGAGCCTGTGGGAGACGGGCCTGGTCATGCCGGCGAATGCCGCACTTGCGGCAGTTCTCGCGGCAATTGCGTCTTACGAGCGATAACCGCGCGGAAAGAGTATTTTTATTGGCCGATGGCGCTCAGGCTGGGAATAGACATCGACGGGGTCCTGGCGGACTTTCGCACCGCCTTTCGCGAGACGGCACGCGAGTGTCTCCGTCGCGAGGTCGTCGCAGACTCGGTGGCCGATAACAGCCTCAGCCACGTCGATATCGATCGCGTCTGGAACCACATCGCACGACGAGCGAACTGGTGGATGACGTTGCGGGCGTACGAACCGGCGGAGATCGGCCGGCTCTACGCCCTCGCGCGCTCGAACAAGTGGGAAGTCTGTTTCCTCACCAAGCGGCCGGCGAGCGCCGGCGACTCGGTTCAATTCCAGACGCAGTGGTGGCTCGAGCAGCAGGGATTCTACTTGCCGGCGGTGATCACCGTGCCGGGCTCTCGCGGCGATCTCGCTAACGCGCTTCGTCTCGATGTCGCGATCGACGATCAGTTCGTCAATTGCGCTGAGATCATCGGCGCCGGGCCGACAAAGGCGCTGCTCATGCTGCGCGATCCCAATCCGTCGATGCAGCGGCACGCGATCGACCGCGGGGTCGGCGTCGTTTCCACCCTCGCCGAAACGCTGCCTGTCCTGCAGCAACTCCAGGAACTGCTGCAAACTCAGCGCGGCAGAATGATCCGTCTTTCAGATTGGTTCCGTCCGAAGACGGCGGAAACGCTACCTCAGAACCCTCGGTCGACCCGTCCCGTTCCCGACGAGCCGGAACCTGCGAAGCCCTGGCAGTAGCTAGGGACTCACGCCGTTCCTTCACCTCTTTCGGCAGACGAACCACACCTGGCTGTTGAGCCATGGTCCGGTGAAGGGGACCGGCGAGTACAGCCGGCGCTCGATCACAAACGTGCTTTCGATGACCCGGGCGAGCATTCGCCAGTTGAATCCCTTGTGCCCGTGATACCGCACCGAGTCGCCGTGCGCGTTGATGGTGATGGTGGCGTGGCGCTCGATCTGTGACGTGTCCCGCGCAAGCAGCATCCGCATGAACTCGGAAATCCGGTAGCGCTCGCGGCTGTCGTACTCCGCGAGACCGGTCGCCGCCGCGGCCGCTCTGACGGCCTGCTTCACGGCGAGCGCCGGCCCGATCTCGATCGGCACACTGATGATGACCACACCGTGAGAGCGGACGAAACGGGCAAGGTCTGCGAGGACATGAGGCTGAAGATCCGATGGACAATGCTCGAGCACTTCCATGCAGACGACGGCGTCGTAACGTCCGTCGCAATCCGGGTGGCGCAGCTCGTCGAGCGACGCGAAACGCACGTCCGGCACCGCACTCAGCCGCCTGCCGCAATCGCGCAGTTGCTCGACGTCGACGTCCGTCCCCGTGGACTCGCGAAAGAGATCGTGGGCGAGCGCGATGAACGTTCCGTCACCACAGCCGTAGTCGAGCAGCGCGCCGCCCGCTGCGACCGCCGCAAGCTCGCGCGCGAGCGCAAACCGGCGCCGATGGCTCCACGCCACGATCGCGTTCTTGCTGAAGAGCTGTTTCCGGGCGTAGTGTCCCTGCTCGAGCAAATGAGAGGTCGTGGTAGTCACCGATGATCTATCGGCCGATGGGGGATGCATCTGTGGGGTGTGCCTGGGACAGACTTCGGACTAAAGCCTAGGACAGACTTCCGGCTAAAGCCGGAAGCCACAGTGGAACGTTCAGCTCCAAATAGAACTGAACACGACGCGGCGGAACGACGGATGTTTCAAGAGCGACCGGGCTGCCGCGCCGTGCCAGTTGAAATCCGCTGTCTGCTTGAGCAGAGGAACGATGCCGTCAACCCGCGCCAACTCGATCACCTTGTCGATCGTTCGATCGCTCAAACGGCTGGCCAGGGCCCGGAAGGCGAGACCGGCGCGAATCTCCGGCCACAACCGCGCCCGCCATTTCCGCTCGTATTCACGAAGCCGCGTGCCGGCGAGACAATTGTCGCGCAGAGCACCAGCCAGCACTTCTGCCGCCAAACGACCGCTGAGAAGTCCGAAATAGATTCCGCCACCCGTCGTCGCTTTGACCAGGCCCGCGGCATCGCCGACGGCGAGCACGCGCCGCGACCATGTCCGCGTGACCGGTGCAAGCGGGAGCACCTTCACTCGCGGCTGATTCCAGATTGTCGCCAGGCCGAAGCGCCGGTCGATGCAGGCGGCAAGCTCCTCGAATGCGGCACGAGGCCGTCCCTCACACATGACCCCGACACGCGCGTACGACGATGCCCCACGGCGAAACGGCACGAGCCATCCGAATCCACCGGCAGCGATTCGCCGGCCGAGATACACCTCGACGTGATCGGCCGCCGGAAACGCGACCTCGCGCTGCGCGCTGTGGACGAACAGGCGCGGCAGTCCGAGACCCAGACGGCGATTGAATCGATAGTTTGCGCCGCACGCGATGATGCAGGCGCGACCCTGAACCTGGCCGCCGGAGGTCGACACGGTGACGCCGTCGCGCCCAACTTCGATCTGACGGACCTGGCACCCAGCCTGGATTTCCGCGCCGGCCGCCGCCGCGCTCGTCGCAAGTGCCGAATCGAACCTGCCGCGATCGATGATCGCTGCACGCACGCGCTCGTGGTCGATCAGGATCGACGAACCGTCGGCGGACACGAACCGTGCAGCATGCGCGGTGTGCAGAATCGTGTGTCGAGGAAGATCGAGCTCGGCGAACGCGTCCATCCCGAGGACGCCGGTACAGTGCACCGGGACGCCGATCGTGTCGTGCTCCTCGACGACGAGGGAACTGTAGCCGGCGGTTGCGAGATCGCGCGCTGCCAGAAGGCCAGCAGGACCGCCGCCGACAACGATGACGTCGCGCCGCCCCGGCGTCAGTACTTGCGGTCCCTGGACTCCCATGTGCCTCGGAAGCTTATCCAAAACGAGAGGAGAATCAAACGCATATCGAGCGCGAACGATCGGCGGCGAATGTACAGTCGGTCGTACCGGAACTTACTGCGTCGCGAAATGTCGCGGGACGCGTACACCTGCGCGATGCCGGTAAGTCCGGGACGTACCACAATCCGATCGGCATAACCTGGAACCGCCTCGAGCGGTACCGCCGCCGCCCCTTCGAATTCGATCTCCCCTGGCCGCAGCGCTCGCGGACCAACGAAACTCATGTCTCCTCGAAAGATGTTCCAGAGCTGCGGCAATTCATCCATCGCCGTCGCCCGCATCACGCGGCCGGCGCGCGTGACACGCGCATCACCATGCCGTGCCTGCAGCGGTCCGGTCGTGCGATCGGCGTCGCAATGCATCGACCGGAATTTCAGCGCGCGGAAGACGCGACCGTCCCTGCCGACGCGGTCCTGGCTGTAGAAGACAGGCCCGCCATCCTCGAGCTTGATCGCAAGCGCGAACACGCACCACAGAGGTGCGGAAACCACCAGGCCGATCGAGGCGAGTGCGACATCGAAGGCGCGTTTCATTAATTGCCCGCAATCTCCTCGCACAGCGCGACAAACCGATCGGCCATCAGATCGAGCGTGAAGTCTGCACGCACCCGTTCGATCCCGCTGGCCCCGAGCTTCGATCTCAATGGACCATCCGCGAGAAGCGTCTCGATTGCGCGACGAAGCGCGAACACATCCCCGGGTGTGACGACGAGCCCTGTCTCACCATGCCGATTCACCCAGGGCACGCCTGACTCGACATTGGTGCTGATCACCGGCGTCCCGCTTGCCATCGCTTCGAGCTGCACGACGCCAAAGGCTTCTGCTCGAGTGACCGACGGCAGAACCAGCGCATCGGCCGCGTGCATCCACGCCTTCACATCACGATCAAGCAGTGCACCCGGAAACTCGAAGGTGGCAGGTCCGTCGATTACCGAAGCTTGCGCCATCCACGCAGTCCGCATCGGTCCATCACCGGCGACCACGACGTGGACCGATAAGGGGGAGGCGGCCTTGATCAGAACATCCACGCCCTTGTAGGCAACAAGACGGCCGAGAAACAGAACAACAGGCTTGCCGACCGCCGCTCGAATTGCCGCGGCTCGTCCATCGGTCTCGCCGTCGCTTCTCCACGCCGCTGGATCAATCCCAAATGGAATGATGGCGGTCTTCGCCGAATAAGGCGTGAGCGCGGGCGACAGCGACGCAAGCGGCGGCGACGATGCGACGAACCTTCGGGCTTTCCTGTATGCGGACCGGGCGAGCGGCGCATAGAACAGGCGATATTGCAGCTCCGGACGGACAACGTCGCTATGAAACCAGATCGCAAATGGCATGCGCGCCGGACTGATCAGCAGCGAGAGCAGGGCCCACGGATTTGGTTCGTGGACGATCATCAAATCGGCCCGCGCTCGGCTCAAGTGCGACGCGAACTTCGGAGCGATCGGGACCGAGCCAGCCTGCCCCAAGGTGCCAACCCTGGTCACCGGAATTCCATCGATCACATCTTCCCTGGTTGCTCTGCCGCGATCGAATGCAAGGACTCGACTTTGCAGGCGGCCACGCGAGACGCGGCAGAGGGTTTCGACCACGCGCTCCATGCCGCCG
>Ga0075425_100003706_pt1 | contig 15568 bp, 12 predicted proteins | sample SoiMethybrSBSTD4_FD_75300 | JGI IMG/M metagenome (GOLD analysis project Ga0075425, IMG submission 75300) | Bulk soil microbial communities from a Populus tree surrounding site in Tennessee, USA - Soil MetaG P. TD hybrid SBSTD4 | ecosystem: Environmental > Terrestrial > Soil > Tree plantation... | reverse complement strand
GCGGTCAGCGCTTCCTCGTATGCCTCGACGGAACGGCGCGACTCGAGCTTCGTCATCGCGGCGGCGTAGTCGGCCTGCTGCTTCGAAAGCGGAGGAAAGACGCGGGCGAAATCGATCGATGCCGCGAGAAGGAGGACGAGCATGTTCAATTAGACGTCTGGACTGCGGCGACGCAAGTCGCCGCTCTCATCGCGGAGGCGCCAGCCTCCGCCCCCGGCCGAGGCTTGCGCCTCGGCTCGCCAGAGCGGTGGCTCGCGCCACCGCAGTCCAGAAATCAGAACCCGCCGCTATTAAGAGACGACCTCCCGTCTGGACTGCGGCGACGCAAGTCGCCGCTCTCATCGCGGAGGCGCGCCAGCCTCCGCCCCCCGGCCGAGGCTTGCGCCTCGGCTCGCCAGAGCGGTGGCTCGCGCCACCGCAGTCCAGAAGTTAGAAACCGCCGCTCATGTACTTCCACTGCACGATCTTCTCGTTGATCTCGCGCAGGCGGCGGCTGATCATCCGGCAGAGAAGATTGAGGAACTGCAGCGACGCGTGCGGGTCCATCGAGAGGATCTCGTTGAGCGTCGCGCGGTCGATCGAGAGCACCGTCGCGTCGATCTCGTGCGCCTTCGCGTCGGCGGAGCGCGGCTTGTCATCGATCAGCGCCATCTCGCCGAAGAAGTCGCCGCGATCGAGCACCGCGAGGGCCTCCTCGCCGACGCCGGGGATGAACTTGGAGATGCGCACGCGGCCGTCGAGGACGATGAAGAGCTTGTCGCCCTTCTCACCCTCGCGGAAGATCATCGATCCCTCGCGGAATCGCTCTTCGGTCGAGAACGTCGCGAGCAGTTTCATTTCAGCCGCGGACAGTCCGCGCTCGCGGAAGAGGTCGACCTTGTCCTCTGACTTGACGGTGACCTGCGCCGTTTCGCGCTTGCCGTCCGCGCGCTTGCGGCCCTGACCCTTCTTCGCGTCTTCCTGGAAGAAGAGCTTGAGCTGTTCGTTCGCGTCGCGGACTTTCTCCGCCAGCGATCGCCAGAACGCCCAGTGCAGGCCGACGGCGAGCTCCTTGTCCTCGTCCATCAACTGATCGAGCGCGCTGAACGAGAACGTGTAGCAGGCCGACGAGTCGATCGCGAGGGCATCGCTGGAGCGATGCATGCGATCGATGAAGTTCATCTCGCCGAAGATCTGATCGGGACCGAGGGCGCCGAGGATCTGCGGACCGAAGGGCGTGTCCTTGCGGATCTCGATGCGGCCATCCTTGACGACGTAGAAATCCATCGACTTGTCTTCCTCGCGGAAGACGTAGTCGCCGGGCGTGTAGCCTTCGGTGCGCGCGAATTTCGAGAGCCGGAAGATCTGCTCGTCCTTCATGTGCTGGAAGACGAGCAGCTTGCGCAGGTCCGCCGACGTCGTGATCAGGTCCTCGCGCTTTTCCTCGGCGCGCGTGATCTTCTGCATGATGTCGCGCAGATCGCTGCGGCTTTCGAGGCGGAAGAGATTTTCTTTCCGCAGCTCGAGGCGCTCGGTGCAGAGCTGCAGATGCTCGACGCGCTCCTTGATGCGGGCGTTGAGCTCCTTCGGCTCGATGTTGTGGATGCGCTTGAGCGTGTTGATCATCCGCCGCACGGGCTCGGTCGACTCCCCCTTCTGATCGGTGGCGAGGAGGAAGGAGTCGATGAAGTCGTTGAGCGCCTCATCGAAATGCTTCAGCTCGAACTGAATGCGTCCGGAGATCTCGGCCAGACCGCGATCGAAGGGATTGAGCTTGCGCGCGCGCTGGATCTCGTCGAACGCGGGCTCCCACTCGCCCTGCGAGTAGTACAGGCGGCCGAGGATCTCGAAGGGGCGGTAGTTGTTGGGAGTCTTCAGCTTCGCGATCTCGAGCAGCTCGATGGCCTTCGAGGTCTGATCCTTGGCCATGTAGTACTGCGCGAGACCGACGTACTGCGATGAGTCGATCTCGTCGCGCGCGCGCTCGCCGTGCACTTCCTGCTGCACGGTCGAGTAGCGCGACAGCTCGGCGGCTTTCTTGAGATCGCGAACGCGGGCGAGGTTGATGCGCAGCGCGACGGAGCCGGGCTTGAGCTTCTCGGCCATCTCGTAGAGGTGGATCGACTCGTCGTACATCCCCTGATCGGCGTAGCGCCGCGCGAGGACGAGAAGGTCGTCGGCCTCGATGGCGATGGAGGTCTCGCCGGCCAGAGTCTTGAAGCGGGCACGGGCGGCGAGCGGTTGTTCGGCCATGGGATTGGTCATTATATGGAGAGTGCGTAGAGTGCAGAGATCAGAGTGCAGAGGACAGAGTTGAGAGTGTCGAAACCGTGCGTGATGGCGCTTCTCATCTCTGCACTCTGCACTCTGCCTTCTGCACTCTACGGCCAGTTCAAGTCCGCCGAGCCCGGCTACGAATTCAACTTTCCTTACGACCACGGCGTCCACTCGGATTACCGCACCGAGTGGTGGTACTTCACGGGCAACCTGCACACGGAGAGCGATCGCCGCTACGGCTTCGAGCTGACGTTCTTTCGCGCCGGCGTCGTGCCGGGCAGCGATGGCGCGACGCGATGGGATCTGCACGCCATTGCGCCGGCGCACTTCGCGATCTCGGACATCGCGGCGAAGGACTTTCGCTTCTACGAAAAGATGAACCGCATGTCGCCGTTCACGGCGGACGCGGCGGAGGGGCGGCTCGACGTGTTCAACGAGGGATGGCGCGCGTCGACGAATCCCGACGGCTCATGGCGTCTCGTCGCGAAGCAGGGAAAGGACGCCATCGATCTGACGCTGCGCTCGCGCAAGGCGCCCGCGATTCACGGCGAGAACGGCGTGAGCGTGAAGGCGACCGGCGCGGGATACGCGTCGCACTACTACTCGATGACGCGTCTCGAAGTGACCGGCACGCTCAACGGGCAGCGCGTGAGCGGCGAGGCGTGGATGGATCACGAGTTCGGCAGCTCCGCGCTCCGCGAGTCGCAGCAGGGGTGGGACTGGTTCTCGATTCAGCTCGACAACGAGACGGAGCTGATGCTCTACGTCATCCGCCGCACCGACGGCTCGCCGGACGTGACGTCGTCCGGATCGCTGATCACGAGCGATGGCCGCGTGATTCATCTGCGCCGCGATCAGTTGCGCGTGACCTCACTCGCGAAGTGGCGATCGCCGAAGAGCAAAGCGGTGTATCCGATGCGATGGCGCGTCGAAGTCCCCGCCTTCGACATCGCGCTGATGATCGATCCGCTGATGGAAGCGCAGGAGCTGATCACCACCGGCTCGACGCACATCACCTACTGGGAAGGCGCCGTCGACGTGCAGGGCCGCAGCGGCGGCAGCCCCGTGCGCGGCGAAGGCTACGTGGAGATGACGGGGTATGAGAGGGCGTTTCGTGCGCCGTGAATGGTTGTCGGTTGTCAGTTGTCGGTTGTCTGAGCTTTCCTCCGGTTCGCCACACTCTCGCCGAGTTTGATTTCTAAAACTGCCGCCATGTTTGAAATCGCGCTAACGCTCCTTCTCGCACTTCCGCCCGGACAACCGACAACTGACAACCGACAACCAAACCTGGGCTACTCCGCCCTCCACCTCGAATCCAACAAACGCATGACCGTGCGCGGCAACGAGTCCTTCCCCATGGGCAGCGTCTACAAGTTTCCGATCGGCGTGTCGGTGCTGAAGCGCATCGATGCGAAGACGTGGAGTGCGGACGAGAAGATCACCATCACGAAATTCAGTCCGGGATGGAGTCCGCTGCGCGAGGAGGCGAAGGGGAAGCCGATCACGGTCACGCTTGGCCGTTTGCTGGAGCTGATGGTGCGCGACAGCGACAACACGCCGTGCGATTACTTTCTCGAGAAAATCGGCGCGAGCGTCGTGACGAAGGAGATCGGTGCTCCGGGCATTCGCATCGACCGGCAGGAGCGCGTCATCGCCGCGGACATTCATCGCGACGGCCGCGCGAAATACGCGACGGATATTCGCGACACGGCCACGCCCGATGCGATGGCGGCGTACCTCACGAAGTTCTGGCGACGCGAGCTCGGTCTCTCGAACGCGAGCCACGAGCTGCTCGTGCGGCTCATGACCGAAACGAAGACGGGGCCGAAGCGCATGAAGTCCGCGCTGCCGCCCGGCGCGACGCTCGCCCACAAAACCGGGACGATGCCGGGCACCGTCAACGACGTCGGCGTGATCACGACCGCAAGCGGTCAGCACGTCGTCATCGCCTTCTTCACGAAGGGCGGGTCGGGCGACGCGTCGGGGCAGGAGCGGCTGATTTCGACAACCACGCGCGATATTTTGACAAGATTACTTGATAATCAGTAATGCGGACACTACGTTGTCGGGAATGATCAACCTGCTCTTCGCTCTCGCGCTTCTCTTCTCGTCCATCGAAGGCCTCTGGTACGGCACCATCCCCGCCGGCGCGAAACAGCTCCGCGTTTCGATCACGATCAAGGCCAGCGGCGACGCGCTCACCGGCACGTTCAACAGCCTCGATCAGGGCAGCGGCGAGCTGCCTCTCGACGACGTGAAGCTCGTCGACGGCACGCTGCGCTTCAAGCTGAAGCTCGCCGGCGGCGATTACGAGGGAAAGCTCGACGGCGACACGATCGACGGGGCGTGGACGCAGCACGGACTCTCGGCGCCGCTGAAGCTCGCGCGCGTCGACGCCATCCCCACGCCGCCGCGTCCGCAGGAACCGAAGAAGCCTTACCCGTACGCCGAGGAAGAAGTCCTCGTCGATCACGCGAAGGCCGGCATCCACCTCGGCGGCACGCTCACGCTTCCGAAAACGAAGCCGCCGTTTCCCGCGGTCGTTCTCGTGTCGGGATCGGGGCCGCAGGATCGCGATGAGACCGTGTTCGGACACAAGCCGTTTCTCATCCTCGCGGACGATCTGACGCGCCGAGGGATCGCGGTGCTGCGCGTCGACGATCGCGGCGTCGGCAAGTCGACCGGCGTCCGCGACAAGGCGACGACGGAAGACTTCGCGGGCGACGTCGCGGCCTGCGTCGCGTTTCTCAAGTCGCGGAAGGACATCGATCCGAAGCACATCGGTCTCGTTGGCCACAGCGAAGGCGGGATGATTGCGCCGATGGTCGCGACGCGCTCGAAGGACGTCGCGTTCATCGTGCTGCTCGCGGGGCCCGGCGTGCCGGGCGATGAGCTCATCAATCTGCAGCAGGCGGCGATTCTTCGCTCCATGGGCGCGAGCGATGCGATGGTCGCGGAGATGAACGCGCTGCAGCGGAAGATCATCGCCGTCACGAAGGAAACGCCCGACGAGACGACGCTGCGCGCGAAGCTGAAGGCATTGATGACCGCGGAGATCGCGAAGTCGTCCGATGAGGCGAAGCCGATGTTCGCGGACGTCGACGCGATGATCGATTCGCAGATCAAACGCCTCAGCGCACCGTGGTATCGCTGGATGCTCGCATACGACCCGCGTTCAAATCTCGCAAAGGTTCGCGTGCCGATGCTCGCGGTCAACGGTTCGAAGGACGTGCAGGTCACACCGAAGGAAAACCTCGCCGCGATTCACGCCGCCGCTCCGAACGCGACGATCGTCGAACTGCCCGGCCTCAATCACCTGCTGCAGACCGCGCCGACAGGATCGCTGCTCGAGTACGCGTCGATCGAAGAAACGATGGCGCCTGCGGCGCTGAATGTCGTTGGGGAGTGGATCAGGAAGCAAACGATGAACGATGAGCGATGAACTGGTTCCGTCATCCTGAGCGAAGCGAAGGACCTCTACTACGCTACTGTCTCGCAGAAGAGTTCCTTCGCCGTCTGCGCGGCTCAGGATGACGATGGTCACATTGCCGTAACGCGTCGGATCTCGCGCACGAGCTGATCACGCGCTGAATTTCCCTTTTGCACGAAGCTCGTCACTTTGGCGGTCAGGAGTTCGCGATCCTCGTGCGTGAGGTCTTTCGACGTCAACACGAGGATCGGGATGTTCGCGGTGTTCGGGTTGTCCTTGAGCGATGACGCGACGTCGAAGCCGCTCATGCCGGGCATCATCAGGTCGAGGATGATCACGTCGGGCGGATGGTCGTGCGCGACCGTCAGGCCCTCCTCGCCCGAAAACGCGCTCTCCATCGAATAGCCGAGGGTCGTGAGCTCCTCGGTGAGCAGCGAGTGCACGGCGTGGTCGTCGTCGATGAGGAGCAGCCGCGGGCGCGTCGTTTCGCTGCGCGAGGCGATCTCGCGCAGGCGCTGCAGCAGGCGATCGCGATCGACCGGCTTCACGAAATAGTCCGCGGCGCCGAGAGCGACGCCGAGGTCGCGGTTGTCGATCATCGAGATGATCACGATCGGGATCGCGCGCGTGGCCTCCTCGTTTTTGAGGCGCTTGAGCACTTCCCATCCGTCGATTCCCGGCAGTACGAGGTCGAGCGTGACCGCGACCGGCTGCGTTTCGCGCGCGAGCTTCAGCGCTTCCTCGCCGTGCCTCGCGCGGACGGGGAGATATCCCGCGCCGCCGAGCGCGGATGCGATCAGTTCGTAGGCATTCGCATCGTCCTCGACGACGAGCACGCGATCGGCGATCGGCGTCGGCGTGATCTCCGGCGGCCGCGTGATCACCGCCGCGCGCGATCGCACGGGAAGCGTGAAATGGAACGTGCTGCCGCCGCCGAGCTTGCTCTCGACGCCAACGCGTCCGTCCTGCAGCTCGATGAATTTCTTGACCAGCGCGAGTCCGAGTCCCGTGCCGCCGAACTCGCGTCGTGCGGTGCCGTCGACCTGGCGGAACTCGTCGAAGATCACGTCGTGGAACGCCGTGTCGATGCCGATCCCTTCGTCGGTGACCGCCACGGTGATCTCGTCATTGCTGAAACGCACCTTGATCGTGATCGCCGAATCGGGCGGTGAGAACTTCACCGCGTTCGAGAGCAGATTGAAGAGCACCTGCTTGAACTTGGCGAGATCGGTTTCAATCTGCGGCAGGTCCGGCGAGATGTCGACGACGAAGTGCGGGACGACTTTCATCATCCCTCGGGTCATGTTGCACACGCCCTCGATGACCGGCCCGATGGCGAAGAATTCCGGATAGACCTCCATCTTCCCGGCCTCGATCTTCGAGAGATCGAGGATGTCGTTGATGATGCCGAGGAGGTGCTGACCTGAGGCGTGGATGTGCTTCACGAAGCCGTGGTACTTCGGCTCCACTTTTCCTTCGAGACGCTCCATCAGGATCTCGGAGAAGCCGATGATCGAGTTCATCGGCGTCCGCAGCTCGTGGCTCATGTTCGCGAGGAACTGGCTCTTGAGGCGGTCCGACTCCTGCGTGCGGCGGTTCGCTTCCGCGAGCTCGTGCGTCAGCCGCGTCAGCTCCGCCACCTTCCGGCTCTCCTCGGTCTCGAGCTGCCGGATGCGCACTCGCTTCTCCTGCAGGTTCGCGACGCCGAAGAGGAAGAACGCGGACGCGCCCCAAACGAAGAGCATGCGCGTGATCGCGAGCAGCATCGTGTGATTGAAGAACGTGGCCTGTCCCATCCAGGTCAGCAGCGCGATGTACGCGAACGCGTTCGCGAGACTGACGAGGTACGCCTCCTTCTTGCCGCCGGCGAATGCGGCCGCGGTCGCGGAGGCCATGTACCAGATGTAGAACGGGCTCTCGATGCCGCCGCTCGCGTAGACGCCGATCGTCGCGAGGAGGACGTTGTTCAACATCCAGATCGGATTGAGAACGCGCCGGTCGATGCCGCGCCTGTAGAGCGAATAGAAGATGAGAGCGCCGCTGACGGAGTAGACGAGGATGAAGATCGCGACGTCGAGGCGCAGCGGAAAGATGCCGAAGAACCGGCCGAGCAGACTGGTCACGAACGCGGCGAGATAGACGAAGACCTGATTCCGCTGAATGCTCAGATCGAAGCGGAGAACGCTCCCAGCGCGGAAATCGCCGGCCATTGTGGACATGGGGATGGTGGATTGTAGTTGGTAGTTGGTAGTTGGTAGTTGGTAGTTGGTAGTTGGTAGTTGGTGGAACCCTGGGTGATCACCGACGAACTACCAACTACCAACTACTAACTACCAACTACTCAATGGTGACGCCGAGGAAAGCGATGCACATTTCGTCGGTCGTGGCCTCGCCCCAGCTCACGGCCTGCGCGGTCGTGTTGTCGTACCACGCGGCCGCGGAAATGCGCGATCCGATCGGAATGACGATCGGATCCTTGAAGAGATAGGCGCCCTGCCAGTTGAAGTCCCAGTTGTCGATGTTGATCAGACACTGGGTCTTGTTCGTGGCGAGATGCGTCGTCTCGACGTGCATCTTTCTGCCGAGGAGGTGCATGTGCGGCGCGATGAACCAGACCTTCAGGCCGACGGGCGTCAGGAGCGGGAACGTCGCGTCGACTTTGAAGTTCGAGGTGAAGGGCGGGATGGTGAAGTCGCGATTCCAGATCGGCAGGACCTGCATCGTTTTCTTCGGCGTCGTTTTCGCGAAGTAGATGCCGTATTCGGTCTGGTCCGGCATGGGCATGCCGGCGTGCGGGTGATAGTGGATCTGCAGAACGACGCGCGCATTCGCGGGGAGCTCGAATCCGGTATCCGGCGGAAGTTGCAGCGGACGCGTGCCCGGCGCCCATCCGCCGAGCGTGCCGGTGAGCGCGAAGCCGGGACCGCCGAAGCAGGTGTAGCCCGGGCCGGGATCAGCCTCATCGAGCTTCACCGACTCGCCGGTCGTGTCGATGAACGTGAGCAGGTGATGCACGGTCATGCGATCGCCGGGATGCGCGTCGACCGCCGAGACGTACTTGAGCGAGGTCGTATTCGCAGGGAGTGTGAAGCAGCGATACGTATCTCCCTCGGCCTTCGGTGTGTACGGTTCCGGAAGTCTGAGGACGAGATCGGGCTGGCCGAGAACCCAGCCGCTGCCGAAGTCGAGCGGCGCGGGAAGATCGGAGCGATTGCCTTCCGGCGCGCCCGCCTCGACCCACTTGCCGAGCGTGTCGATGTCCGCCGCCGACAGCGTGCGTGCATCGGCGAAGTCGCCGCAGCCGCCGGTCGGTTTCCACGGCGGCATCTGCCGCGTCTGAGTCATGAACTTGATGAGCGCCGCATGCGGCTTCGCGTCGGCGTACGTCACGAGCGAGAACGGCGCGATGTCGCCGTCGTGATGACACGTCTGACAGTTCTGCTGAAAGATGCGAACGACCTCTTTGCTGAAGGTCGGCGTGCCCGCGGGAACCGGCTCCGGATGCGACACGGCGCGCTGACGGCCGGCGAACGACAGGATGAAGACCGCGAGCAGGGAGGCGGTGCGGCGCATGGAGCGTTAATGCTACACCTCTGAGTCTCACAGTCTCACAGTCTGAAAGTCTCACAGGCTCCTGTGCGACTGTAAGACTGTAAGACTGTGCGACTGTGCGACTTACTCTCCCTTGAGGGCGGCCGCGATCTGAATCCGATTCGCGAGTCTCGCCGGCGCGAGGCCGGCGACAACGGAGGCGAGGAAGGTCGTGAGCAGCGACAGGGCGATGAGCGACGTGGGCGTGTGGAAGTTGATCGTCCAGCCGAAGGACTGTTTGTTGATCACGTAGATCAGGATCCACGACAGCGCGTAGCCCATCACCAGTCCGACGACGGTCGATGCGACGCCGAGGAGGGAGGACTCGAGGACGAGCATCGTCGTCAGCTCGCGCGAGGAGAGACCGCCGACGCGCAGCAGCGCGAGCTCGCGCGTGCGCTCGAGGATCAGCGCGGCGAGCGTGTTCACGATGCCGAGCACCGCGACGATCACGGCGATGCCGAGAAGCGCGTACGTGATCAGAAACGTCTGATCGAAGATCCGCATGATCTCCCGTCGCACCTCGGCATTCGTGACCACGAACGCGCCGTACTTCGGACCGAAGCGCGCCTGCAGCTCGCGGCGAGCGACTTCGAGATTGGTGCCGCGGCGCAGGAACACGACGATCGTGTTGACGGAGCTGTCGCCGAACGCGGCGATGTAACGGCGGCGATCGATGACGATCACGCCGCGATCGCTCGAGTAATCGCGATAGATCCCGACGATCGGCGCGCGCAGCGATCCGATGGCGATCGCGTCGCCGACGCGCTTGCGGAACTTCTCCGCGAAGCTCTCGGAAACGATCGCGCCGTCGGGGCGGTTCAGCGCGTCCTTCGCGCGCGGCGGCGAGACCATCGGCATGTCGCGGTCGCGATCGGCGAGTTCGAACTCTCCGGCGACGAGTGTGACGAGCGAGTCTTCGTACAGCAGCTCGCGACTGCGTATGCGATCGACGTCGGCAACGAACGGCAGCTTCTCGACCTCGTCCGCAACGTTCGCGGGGAACAGCGCCTGCGCGGTGGTGAGGTTCTTCGCGGGCCGCAGCCAGAGGTCGGAAACGATCGTCTGCCCGACCCAGATCCGCACGGTCTCGCGGAAGCTGCCGACCATCAGCGCGACGGCGATCATCATCCCGGTCGCGAGCGAGAGCGCGGCGCTCGCGATCGACGTGCGCCGCAGCGACGCGGGCAGCGACGCCGCGGCGAGCTTGCCGACAATGCCGAACGTGCGATCGAGGATCGGAGCGAAGAGACGCGACGTCGCGCGCACGATGATCGGCGCGAGCAGCGAGAAACCCGCGACCACGAGCAGCACCGCGATGTAGCCCGCGATGGCGATGCCGTGCACGGGCGGCACGCGCGAGACGAGCGCGCCGGCGATGAAGCACGCAACCGCGCCGAGCGCGAGTCCGCCGCGATGCGCGACGCGCTGCTGCAGGCCGGCGCGGATCATCGCGCTCGGCCGCAGACGCGCTGCCTCGAGCGCCGGTTGCAACGCGGAGAGCAGCGAGAGGATCGTTCCGACCGCGATGCCGAGAACGATGACGCCCGGCGTCAATGTCAGCGCTTCCGGCCGCGACGCGACGTACAGCGTGTTGATCGTGCTGACGACGGTTTTCAGAATCGCGGCGGCGAGCAGAAATCCGAGGGCGATGCCGACGGCGGAGCCGACCAGACCGAAGAGCAGGCCCTCGCCGAGAAATGCTGCGAAGATCTGCGATGGCGACGTGCCGAGCGTTTTCAACACGCCGACGTCCTTGCGCCGCCGCAGGATCGAGATCAGCACCGTGTTGTAGACGAGGAACATCCCGACCAGCAGCGCGACGCCGGCCAGTGCGAAGAGATTCACGCGAAACGCCCGGAGCATTTTTTCGACACGCTCGTTGCGCCGCGACGGACGTTCGATGCGCAGGCCGTTCGGCAGGTCGATCTTCCGCAGCAGTTTGTCGTCGGGAACGATCAGATCGATGCGCGAGAGCTTTCCGTTGAATCCGAAATTGCGCTGCGCGGTGCCGATGTCGCAGACGGCGATCGCTCCGTTGAACGCGGTGGCCGGTCCGCGCGCCTCGAGAATGCCGCGCACGATCAGCGTGCGGCGATTACCTAGGATCGAGATCGTCACGGGACTGCCGAGGTGCAATCCGTTCTCGCGCGCGAACGGAGCGGGCAGGATGATCGAGTCGGGGCGAAAGAGCTCGAAGTACTGCGTGAGATTCGTTGCGCCTTTGCCGACGGCAATGCGCGCGTAGCGGTAATCGCGAAAGTGCAGATCGCTGAACAGATCGACGCCGAGCAGACGGATCGGCTGCTGCGACGGCTCGATGATGCCCTCGACGTCGATGACCGGCGCGAAGCGAACGCCGTCGCGCCAGAGCGGCTGCAGTTTCAGAAGAAGCCGCTCGTCGAGCGGCATGTCGCCGGCGATCTGGTAATTCGCGCGCCCCGCGATCGCATCGACCGACTCGCGAAACGCGCGCAGCGCGCTCTGATTCGCGAGCTGAATCGCGACGACCACCGCGACGCCGACGGCGATGCCGAGAATCGTGAGGGTCGTGCGGATCTTTTCGTGGAAGAGCGGGCGCAGGACGAGCGCGCGGCCGATCATTGAACCCTGCCGTCCGCGATGCGCACGACGTAATCGCCGAACTCCGCCGCGACAGTCGAATGCGTGGCCATCACGATGGTCGGCTTCTGTTCCTGATGAATCTCGCGCAGCAGATCGAGGATCGTCGCACCGGTCTTCGAGTCGAGATTGCCGGTCGGCTCGTCCGCGAGGATGAGCGGCGGGCGGTGGATGATCGCGCGGCCGATCGCGACGCGCTGCATCTCGCCGCCGGAGAGCTCGTTCGGAAAGTGCGTGGCGCGGTGATCGAGTCCGACGCGGCGCAGCACTTCATCGACGCGCGTCGCGATCTCATTCTTCGGCCGCCGCGCGAGCGAGAGCGGAAAGGCGACGTTCTCGAAGACGCTCAGCGTCGGAATCAGATTGAAGAACTGGAAGACGAATCCGATCTGCGTGCGGCGCATTTGCGTGAGATCGCGCTCGTGCAGCGCCGACGTGTCGGTCTCGCCGAGCAGCACGCGGCCCTTCGTCGGCCGGTCGACGGCGCCCATCAGATTGAGCAGCGTCGATTTTCCGCTGCCCGACGCGCCCATCAACACCGCGAAATCGCCCGAGCGGATCTCGAGCGAAACGTCGTCGAGCACGTGAACCGCGGCCGATTCCTCGCTGCTCCCGTAGTCGTGGCTCACATGGTCGAGCGCGATGCGCACGGGCGCATTCTAGATGGCGGATTGCGGATGGCGGATGGCGGAAGCGTTCCTGCGATCCGCCATCTGCCATCCGCCATCCGCCAAGTGGTATCGTCATTGCGTTCAGGAGGTTCCATATGGCTGAAGACACGAGCACAACGGGAACGACTGGCGCGGCGGACGACGAGACGTCGAGCCGCTTTGGACGTGCGAAGCAGTTCGTGAACGAAAAATACGAAGACGCGTCGGGCAAAGTCCGCGACGGCTACAACTCCATGCGCGAGAAGATCGAGGACGTCGACTTCGGCGCGATCACGGACCAGGTCCGCAGCTACGTGCGCTCCAATCCCGGCAAGGCCCTGCTGATCTCCGTCGGCGTCGGATTCCTGATCGGACTCCTGCTGCGCCGCGACGACGAGGACTAATGAAGATGGCCACACGCAATCCTGAAGATCACGAGCGTTCCGCCGCGGGCATGGACTTCGAGGACGATCCGATTCGCGATCGGGCTTCGTCGCTCGGCGCGGCCATGGCCGAGGGAGGGCCGGAGGCATTGCTGGACGAAATCGAAAACCTGCTGCCCGAAACGTGGCGCGAGCAGATCCGCAATTTCCCGATCGCCGCGCTGCTGGTCGGCGTCGGCGTCGGCCTCTGGCTCGGCATGAAGAAGAGCGACGAGATCATCAGCGCCGGCACGTCGATGATCTCTGCCGCCGCGATGGCCAACGTCTCGAGCGTGATGGACCGCGCGAAAGGCAACGGCTGACGCTGTAAAATGAGGTCCGATGCCGCCGAAACCGACGGATCGTCTTCCATTCGTCACCGTTGATCGCCTTCAGTCGCTCGCGGCCGAAGTGCATCGCACGTACTTTTACAAATACCCGCCGCTGCCCGTGCGCTGGGGCCAGCAGATCTCACGCAAGCGCCGCCGCAGCATCCGCCTCGGCTCGTACAACCATCACACGGCGGAGATCCGCATCCACCCGATTCTCAACGCGCCGAACATCCCGGCGTTCTTCATCCAGTCTGTGATTCACCACGAGTACCTGCACCACGTCCTCGGCGCGAAGCACAACCGCAAGTTCCATCACCACGAGCGCCAGTTCCACTATCACCGCGAATCGCAGGAGTGGATCCGCCGGAACCTGTTCTGGATGCTGGGACGGAAACGGACGGAGGTCGGGCGCCCGGTTCCGCCTGTGGCGGCGGCGCCTGCGCAGTTCGTCGCGCAGATGGCGCTGTTTTGGTAGTTGGTAGTTAGTAGTTGGTAGTTAGTGCTTGCGAAACCAACTACTACCTACCAACTACCAACGACTCAAACCCCCATCGGGAACGTCAGGTTGTAGACGTAGCGTCCGCGCGCGACGGACAGCACGATCGACGAGCGTTCCGCTCCGCGAATCAGTTCGTCGTTGAGCTGCTTCACCGAATTCACCTCGGTGCCGTTCACGCCGACGATCACGTCGCCTGCGGCGAGACCGACTTCTTCCGCGCGTGTGCCGTGCGCCACTTCATCGATCACGACGGAGCGGCTTTCGTCCGCGACTTTCAGACCGGCCACTTCCTCGAGAATGCGCAGGCCGAGGCTGTCGGGGGCGTCGCTTGGACGGATAGTGACGCTGCGGCTCGAGCCGCTGCGCGCAACGGTGAGCTGCAGCGGCTGATTCGTCGGGATCGTTGCGGTCGCGGTCGAGAACGACTCGCGCGAATCGACTGATTTCCCTGCGACGCTCGTGATCACATCGCCGGCGCGCAGTCCCGCCGTCGCGGCGGGTGATCCGGAGAACACGCGCACGACGAGTGCGCCACGGTCGATGTTCTGGTTCTGCCGCTTCGCTTCCTCGGGCGTGAGCGTCGCCGTCACGGCGCCGATCCACGCGGAGTGCACCTGGCCGTAGCGCAGCAGATCCTGGATGACTTTCTTCGCGCGATCGACCGGAATCGCGAAGCCGATGTTCTGCGCCTGCGCGTAGATCGCGACGTTGATGCCGATGACGCGGCCTTCGATGTTGAGCAGCGGGCCGCCCGAGTTGCCGGGGTTGATCGACGCGTCGGTCTGGATGAAGTCCGTGAACGTGCGGTTCTGCTGCTCGGACGGAACCGAACGGCCGAGTGCCGACACGACGCCGGTCGTCACCGTTCCGCTGAGTCCGAACGGATTGCCAACGGCGACCACCGTTTCGCCGATCATCAGGTCCGCGGACGTTCCGATCGGTGCGGCGCTGAGATTCTTCGCTTCGACGCGCAGCACGGCGAGATCGCTGTCCGGGTCCACGCCGATCAGTTTCGCTGAGAGCTGCTTGCCGTCCTGAAGATTGACGGTGATGCGCGACGCGCCTTCGACGACGTGATTATTCGTGACGATGATGCCGTCGCTGGTCCAGACGAATCCCGATCCGAGGGACTGCGAGGTGTAGGTGCGATCGCCGCCGCCGCCGAAGAATCCGAACGGATCGAAGAACGGGTCGACCTGCCGCCGCCGGATCGTCGCCTCGGTCTGGATGTTCACGACCGAGGGCAGGACGTTGTGCGCGACGACGACGATCGGCGTGCGCCGCGAGGCGCTGACGCTCGGCGGAATCTGATTCGAGGGCTGCTTGGGCGTCTGCAGCGTCTGCGATTCGGCTTCCGTCGCGGGCTTGCAGGCGAGAGTGAGGGCGAAGATGAGCGTGACGGTCCGAAACTTCTTCATTGCACCCGATTCTACGTCCGTGGTTGCATTGGGTTCCGTGCACCTCAAGCTGATCTACAACCCGTACGCGGGGCGCGGACGCGCTCGCCGTCACGTCGCGTCGGCCGAGGAGCATCTGCGGGCGCGCGGCGCGCGGGTCGATCTCGAGTCGAGCACCGATCCGGCGGATCTCGTGCGCATCGCCTCAGAGAGCTCGCGCGCGGGTTACGACCGCGTCGTGATCGCGGGCGGCGACGGTTCGCTGAATCTCGCGATCCGCGAGTTCGATCTCACGCGCGGCACGCTCGGTCTGATTCCGACCGGCTCCGGCGACGACTTCGCGAAAGTGCTCGGCCTCCCGCGCGACGT
>Ga0075425_100003703_pt1 | contig 15574 bp, 14 predicted proteins | sample SoiMethybrSBSTD4_FD_75300 | JGI IMG/M metagenome (GOLD analysis project Ga0075425, IMG submission 75300) | Bulk soil microbial communities from a Populus tree surrounding site in Tennessee, USA - Soil MetaG P. TD hybrid SBSTD4 | ecosystem: Environmental > Terrestrial > Soil > Tree plantation... | reverse complement strand
GAATGAGAATGAGCGGGGGCTAAACAAGGTATTGGGCAAGAAAAGAATAAAAGATTATGACGCGATTTCGAATGAGGGATCAGGATAGTAGTAGTAGTAGTAGGAGAGTAGCAGTGAAAATATCTGAGAATAAAAAAGCCATAGTTGTCGGCGCCATTGCCGCCATTGCAGTTTCAACTGTCATACTGCTAATTTTGACCTCTCAAAATTATTATCAAAAACTACCGGCAAACTTAGGGAGAACTTCGTTAGCACGGTTCAACGTTACTAATGCAACGGATAGATTTGGGATACTAAAAATTTATCCTACAGCTAAAGACGGGGAAACATGGTTTTTTAATTCTGCCGATCCAAATGACGGACAGTTCGATCCAAATGGTGCAGAGGTATCAAGAAATCAAGATGGCAGCTGGCATGTTAATCCCGGCATCACTAGAATATTAGCCTTTACTAAAAGCTCAGGACATCCATCAGACAAACTGAGGAGTAATTTGCCAACCTACAACTATTCGAAGTTAGCCGAGCAGGGATACTGGTATAAACCAAGCGATTGGAAGAACGTGGAAGTTACTGGATACTTCAAATTCTTATCTGCCGATCCTACTGCTTCCGAGGGGAATGCGCTTTCACTTGTAACTCGTAGTGTAAGACACAACGAGAACGTTCATCTGGGCTGTGGAGGGTCTTCTTACCACAATAACATTGAGCTATTCCATGGAAAGTTTAATTTCAAAAAAGAGGAATGGCACGTCCATTATGATATACTTCCACTATCAGAAAATGGAATAGGGCCCACTTTTGGAAGATGGGTCGGATTCAAAGGCATTGTTTACAATTTACCGGACGGGAAAGTTAAGCTTGAATCTTACGTGGACAAACAAGACAATAATCATTGGGAGAAGGCCGACGAGTATGTGGACTCTGGAAATTGGGGAGATGACATGACTCGGTGCGGCGCGAAAACCCCCGGAGCTTTAGTCAGCTGGGCATCACCCATGGTTATTTTCAAGTCAACTTACGTAACCTATGATTTTGGGTATCTTTCTGTTAGGGAAATTCAGCCATTTAAGTAAATTCATCAGCATAAGATTAAACCCCACTCTGTCATATTTCTGCATTTATTGCTATGATTTTTCAATTAATCATGGATAGTTTTTTAGAGCAACTCTCTTCTTCTTCAGGCTCATGAATTTTCTAAATCTCACTCTCTGGTTGATTTAAAAATAAGTCCAGTTAATCCCTGTTTGTCTATATGTCGATGAAACTCTGCTTTACCGTTACTCTATTGCTCATCTGCTCTTTTTCGTATTATATGAATACTATGGATGTTAACGGCAATCAAAAAGAATATCCTGAAAGAGACAGATCAGCTCTTGAGGCTAATAATCACAACAGCTTAAACTTGCTAACTCATCCAGAAAATCATACGAATTCCGGTAGTTGCCAAAAACAAAAGTTAGAACATGGCACATGGCTTTATCCGCAAGAGTTCAATATGGCACTTAATAAGACGTTATTGAAAGATCTTGTCATTAGAAAAATCAGTGTGATATATTTTTCGATAGGAGATGCGACGAATCTATCGGCCCAAACACTGCATCGGTATCGTATGTTTATAGAATTAGCTAAAAAGACCGGTATCAACGCTTATGCAGTAGTACTGGAAGACCCTTCATTTGTAAATGCAAGTTCATCAGACCTTCGAGAGAGGTTTGGGAATATAATTAAACTTACAAAGAATATGTTTAATGTCTTTATTGTCGACGTAGAACCGCAAGTGGTCCATGGATCAAATCCGGAAAATTATCTTCACAAATACGTTACCATGTCTTCTGTACTTAGAAAAGTGGCCGACAAACATCATGTAAAGTATTATGATACCGTTCCTGATTGGTATCAGACGAAAATGAAAAATATCGGAATTGTAGATGGCCTTAATTCACTGTCAAGCAGTGGGATATACCTTTTAGACTATAGCTCAAACGTTACTCAAATAATTACTCGACTAGATGCAATTAAATCAGATGTCAACAAGTGCATAGTACTTAATTTCAAAATTAGCCCTTCCGGAAATGAACCATACCTAAACTCTTTGCAAATCCCGTCTATCATAAGTTACCTGAAAGCTCGCGAATCGGGGTTCGGGATATTCAAGGCAATCGATCTAGTAGGTCTACCTCAGAACCTATTTTCGTAATGAACTTGAAGGGTTTTTGTGTGTTATTAGTATTTAGGGAAATACAAGTTCGGTTTGGGTGAGACGTCTACCTCTCTTTTTCTTTAATCCGTTTTCGGCGAGCAAGTTCTGCATCACTCGGAGTCTCAAGACCAAACGATCCTGTCCTAACTTCACCTGCTCGCTCATATGAAGCAATGATGACTCCATTTGGTGAAATCTCGCTCTTAATAAGTTTGAATGCCGATGGAATCGTACCTTCTGCAAACAATCGTTTACCGGTGCCTAGTGTGACAGGGAAAATCTTTAGCCAAAGTTCGTCAACCAAATTGTGCTTCAAAAGGGTCTGGACAAGGTTGCCGCTACCATGAACCTGGATATCTGGACCATCCTGCTTCTTTAGTTTCTTAACTTCCTCCCCAACGTCCCCTTCAATCAGTTCAGAATTGCTCCAGTCAAGCTTCGTAAGCGTCTTTGAAGCCACATATTTCTTTGCGTTATTAATCTTGGCTGCAAACGGGTCATCTCTAGAGTTTACATACGGCCAGTGCGCCGCAAATATCTCGTACGTTTTTCTGCCAAGTAACAAATCCAAGGGTTTGCTCATCTGCATGACCATAGCTTTGAGAAGATATTCATCGAAATATCCGGCAACCCAACCTTCGTACTTGAAGTCTCCAGTAGGGTCTTCTTCAGGACCGCCTGGAGCTTGCATCACCCCGTCGAGCGAAATAAAAGTTAGGACAATCAGCTTCCTCATTTTATTCTCCCTTTTGGAATTTAGGCACTATATCCATTGGACTACATTACTCTTAAAAATGTCCATAAATTTGTGCCAAAGAAGGAAAGAAAAAGGAAGTCTATAAAGAGAAACGTGCCGATAGGCTTGACAACAGATCATCAGCATGTGCTTGTCTTCAGGAAGCGAACTGATACAGAATATCAATTTATTACTACTCTTTCTTATCGTGGTTAAACTAGGTTGTTGCTGTTCATTGCCTAGCGGTGGCAAATTGCATCTCTAAATTAGAGCGAGACTGGAATTTTCAATCTACAACACAAGCTTCAGACATGCACAGTAATTGTAGCGCAATAATTGTAGCGAAACGCAGAGTAGTGAATAAATGATCCTTCTTTGTTCACTTCTTAGTTATGTAACTGTTGGGGGAAGTTATCCGACAGATAGATTGTTTTGACGTCAGCCTACTCAGCTGTACCCAGCACTTTCAAGTCGGTTAACCAACCTGGGTCAGCACCAACTTTTCCTATTTCTGTAAGTTTAATGTAACGAGCCGATACAGGGTCCCCACCGAAGTTGTAAATTTCTGGGGCGGAAGCGGTTCCAGTATTAGAGAAATATTTCGGTGGTGTAAATGATGTTCCATTTAATGAAAGACTAACCGTAAAGAACTTGACTTCGTCAATTGCTTGATTCAGTTGAACTTTAACTCCGCACACTTGTTTTTCGGCGCCTAGGTCAGCAAGAACCCAAGGTCCAGACTGCTCGCTCATATTAGTATTGTTACCAAGGGCAGAATTAGTCAAAGAAGCATTATCATTTGTACTAAGTGTACGGATTGGAATTTCTTCTACTAAACACCCGTCGTTTGAACTGCTATCTTGGGACGCAAATATTGTGGGTCCTGGTTTAATTACACTACCTTCATTGAGCATTGACCCATAGACGTTCGCAATTTTATTTTCCAGGGTGTCGACTTTGCCACCATTCTCTCCGTTTAGTGAATTTATGCTTTTAAATTGTGAATTGCTCTCATAATTAGGATTCACACTCTGAACATTCTTACCATTCATATCGTTTCCTGCTTGAGGATTTTCCGGCGAGTTTGCCAGGGATAAGGCTTGACTTTTTCCAAAGTCTATAAGCAAGGTGTATGTTACATATCTGTCGTCGGGATAGATGGCACGGATTTCCAGTGTACGTGGCCCTGACACATCTGATACACTAAAGCTATTAGTTCCTAATTTGTTAACGGGACTTACCGCCGTAACATCGGCGTCATAATCTATAACTAGCGCATTTGTCTCTCTTGGCTTGGAGTCAAATGCGACACTAAAAGATTGCCCCTGGGGGATACTGACTACAGGTTGAAAGTCATCTGGAAGTTGAGGAAAATTGATCTTCTTAACGTCGTTTCCCTCCACCACTACAAACGGCAGCATCGCATAAGTATGACCTTGGTAGGAAAGCTTTACAGCTGGAATATTTTTCTCAAACTTTACGGATATGGGTTTACCAGAGTCGGGGAAAGAATCACTGGACTTTAGTTGGTCAGTCTTCGCCTTATCTAATTTTGCCATTATATTTTGGGGATAGAGGCTATTTCCAGTAATCAAAATCAATAACATAGCACTGAGAATAAAGACATTAACTACTACAGAGCTTGTATGGGTTCTATTTTTATTCAAGCTTTTTCAATAAATAATCTAGGCAATGCTATAAACGGAATGTCGAACAATGTACAAATAACAGTCACAGGTCGATGAATTCATAAACCATAATAATTGTTAGATAATTTGGTTCTTCCGAGTCAAGCCAACCCATTCCAATTATAATTTATTCGGCAATATACTCGATAAAAACATCTATTGATGAACTTAATAACGCATGTTAAACTAATTAATTATTCAGGCTTTGGTAAACTAGACGAAAGTGGAAATTACTTGTGCTAGGTATGAAAATCGTTGATATCCTATAATTTATCATGAAAACTCTAAAAAGAAATGAATAAAGAATAATATCGTAAGCAATGCCTCAAAGAAAAAAATATAAAAAATTTTACTAACTTTTTTACTGATCAATGTACATGCCTCGTAATATGGTCACGGATTGTAGCAAGAGCATCATACAATTGATCGTCAAGTCTCAAAAAGAGAACATAGTTAAGCAATGCATTAAATATAGAATTGTTTTCATTTACGAAAACAGACATGGTAGGTTCCAAGTACAAAACTTACATTCTTACGTTGATGATAACGCTGGTATTATTATTCACTGTCAATCAATTACATTTGGGACAGGTAACTATTACAAGCGCCGCGGAGCCGCAAAATACTCAAAATTCGTTGATCCAGACCAACTCTTTATCACTTCCAGACTTATATAGCAAAGTACGAAATTCCGTAGTTCAAGTCTCAAGTACCGTGGGTACGCTGGACGGTGAAGGAACAAGGCTAGGTTCTGGATTTGTTTACGATAAGGAAGGCCACGTTATAACTAATTATCATGTAGTTGAAACTAATTCAAAAAAGGCGCAATTTGATGTAGCCTTTTCTGATGGTAACTCTTACACGGCTCATGTAGTCGGCACTGATCCATATTCTGATCTGGCGGTCCTGAAACTTGAGGGTGCTCCAAATACTGCGCTGATATCACTTCCAATAGCAAATTCTTCACAATTACAAGTAGGTGATTCTGTTATTGCAATCGGAAATCCATTTGGCCTTGCTGGTTCTATGACGACTGGAATTGTTAGCGGCCTTTCCAGAATATTGCCCTCTAGTGACGAGGCTGCGACGAACCCTTTGGCTCTATCGTTCTCAATTCCTAACATTATCCAGACAGATGCGGCAATAAATCCAGGAAATTCTGGAGGCCCTCTTCTTAATTCTAACGGGGAGGTGATTGGTATTAATACTGCCATTTATTCTGACACCGGAGTATATTCGGGAGTCGGATTTGCGGTACCATCTGATACCATATTAAGGATAGTGCCATCGCTTATTCGTATTGGAACATACCAACATCCATATCTGGGCGTAGCTGGATCTGATATCACACCGAGTCTTGCCAGACAACTTGGATTGAAAGAAGCAAGAGGCTTTCTAATTACAAATATCACGCCAGGTGGACCAGCAGATAAATCTGGCCTGCACGCTGCGCAGTTAGCCCGGACTGATACTGGGACACAAATTGCGTCAGGAGGAGATATAATTACCAAAATTGATGACAATACAGTAAATAAGATAGACGATGTCCTTTCGTATCTAGAGACTCATTCCTCAGTCGGTGATACCGTTCATCTTACAGTGAACAGTGACGGAGTTATTAAAAACGTAAATGTAGTACTTGAGGCGAGGCCATCGCAGCAAACGCTTCAAAAAGTTGCTGCTGAAAAATCTGGTTCAGGTTCTGATTTTGGGTCCCAGCTTGGCAATGGAGATGATAGCCTATACAATCAATGCAAAAGATTTGGAGGCGAAGACTTTTGTGGATTCTTTTTTGGCAGGTAATAAATGATCATGAAATTGATTATATGGATGATAAAAAGATCGCTCTGATTTGATTATAATTCTAGCATAGCCTCATTTTTTTGCTCAGTTTATTTCACCGCATCATGGGGAGCCGATTGATTTTTTAAAACATGAATAGAATTTTCGCAGGTTGAACTATTTAATTTTATCGAGTCGATATTATAAGATTTGTTCAAGTAAATACGCACTTGCGTGTGATCAAATATGCTAGATTTATTAATCATGTTTGAGATGTCTGGATATTGATAGAATACATAGCCAAAAATAGATCATCTCAACCGAATTCATTTGGCTTGACCTCTTCGATTCTCATAGTGGTATTGGGAATAGTGTTACTCAGTGGAATTGGCATTAATTTGTACAACATTAATCGAGCTCATGCGCAACAGCCATCACTCGAACTTATTAAGGTTAACAAATTGTGGGAAACATCAAATGATCTGAAGAACCCAGAATCAGTAGCATTTTCTCCCAAGCAAAACGTCTTGTTTGTTTCGAATATAAATGGAAATCCAACTCAAAAAGATCAAAACGGATTCATTTCTAAGGTCTCGCCCACTAATGGGAGTATAATTGAATTAAATTGGGTATCAGGATTAAATGCACCAAAGGGTATGGCCATTTCTAATAATGGCAATAAATTGTATGTCTCAGATATTAACGACCTCGTTGAGATAGACATCGACAGTGGAAAAATAATAAAGCGCTACAATGCACCGGCAAGTGCTTTTCTTAATGATTTAGCATCAGACAATCAGGGAAATATTTACGTGTCTGATACGATTACCAATACTATCTACAAGTTAGATGCCAAAGATATAGGCGTAAATGGTACCTCTTCTTTGCAGGCTTGGCTACAAAGCCCGCAATTGAACGGCCCTAACGGTTTACACGTGGACAATACGAAAGATAGATTAATTGTCGCTTCTTTAGGAAATATGAGTAAACCTGGAGCCGGTATAGAAGTTGTTGATTTGAAGAGTAAGACTGTGACTGTACTGGGAAAGGTGGGAACGACCTCTCCATTTGGTGGTCTTGATGGAATAGAATCTGATACCGTAGAAAAGTATTATTACGTTACCGATAATCCAGCAGGAAAGCTTTATGTTGTCAACGCAGACGGATCAGGATATAGAATCTTGATGGATTTACACACGCATGGAGTTGCTGACCTAGGACTGATACCGTCTCAAGGTACAATTATTATACCAGTGATGCAGGACAATAAACTTGTCGCATTCAAATTAACAGAGTAGTGCAGTAATTGTAATGTGAATCGTGTATTAGGCCCAAGCGACGGTTTGATCTAATCTATTTGAAAAAATTCTACCAACAAAAGAAACTGTTTATTTGCCGAAAGAAAACGGATCGTTACTTTCTTTTGGATTTGTTGGCTCGTGAACTGGCTTTGGGGATGATGGTGATGATGGATTGTTTTGCAATTGTAGTTCATTTTTTAATTTTATTTCTTGATAAGAAGGAGTACTTATGCTATTAGCGTATACATTATTATTCTCAGCCGCTCCCTCTTCTATACGTAGTTCATCTGATAGATTTGGGATGTTTCTAACTACATTATTGTAAATTACATTGCCGTAAGATTCCTTATCCAAGTCAATGCCTCGGCCGCTATAGGAGACATTATTGTTGTAAATTTCATTACTATGTGACTCAGAGATAACTATTCCACTATCTTCGTGACTGACAATATTATTCCTCGCAACAGAGTCATACATATTCCTGCTAAACATTATACCCATTTTTGTATTATTATATACTCTGTTACTATCAATTAATACGTTATAACAGTCCAATGAGCAAATAATGCCTATACCGCCATTATCATGTACTACGTTATTTCTTATTATCATATTATTTGTCCCCGTATGCGGATCTAGGCCATAATGGGCATTATGGTGTACTGTGTTATTTTCTATTGTAATGTTGCTTACCCCATGTGAGTAAAAGCCAAAGTAAAGGTTGTGAATATCATTATTTTTAATAACACTGCCGTTGCCGCCAAAATAAGTGATACCATCATCAGGACCGCCGCCAACTCCGCCTTCGTAGCCTAGATAGGCTATTTCTGAGTTAGATATGTCCGTGGTACCCGTAGCATCAGATTCGATGCTAATGTAAGGACGGGGAGTTCCTAGCACCATGTAATTTTCACTGAGGTCTCTGGTTCCAGGATTCCTCCCATAGTCGTTTGAGGACAGATTCCATGAAGTTATCTTAACTGAATCTAATTTCAAACTTCCATGGACCTCAATAATGTTTGTTTCCACTCCTCTTTTTCCCTCACCTCCATTACCTTGTTTCGTTAGTAACTTGAGCCAAGAAAGGTCAGATGAATTGACGTAGAGCATGGCACCTTTGTCCACCACTATGCTTGCATTCAAAAGCCAAACACCGTCTGCGTTCTCCATACGCAAAATGCTTGGATTATTTAAGTGATTATCAATATCTCTCAGACTGGCCGTTTGACACTTTACTGTAATTACCATCTCTGCAGGGTCGTATGATATGCATGAGGCAGATTCGGGCTTACCAGCGTGCACATTTGCTTCCAATAACGACATCACACACAATACGGAAAGTAAAAGAGATAATCCAATAGGAATTGAGTATATAGTTTCAATTCTAAGCATTGCAGGTATTTCGCAAAAAACTTCTTTTAGATTTAGATAATCAGAGCTGTTAATTGCTTTTGACCCTGTTGTTCTTCTTTATCAGAGGTACAAATTACATGATCAGGGTAGGCTCGGTATACTGTCAAATAACTTTCTGTCCTTACTGTTGAGCGTCGACCAAAATGGTCCCTACCTCTTTTGTTCTATTTCGGTTGCATTTCTATACTGTGGAATAGTTCTTCCCTTTGATTGATTTACTTCCTGCCCAGCGATTTAAGGAAAGAACTTACCAGTGAGAGAGGCCCCGAGCCCCGTTTACTTATTTATGGGGTTGAAATGACTAGTTCACAATCCGATGAAGCAGTATCTCCATCGGTAGGATTTATGAAAGCCGTATCGTTACCGGGCCCACATGTTAGAGTATCATTACTACCATCACTAACAGAAGTAGACCCTAGTATAACATTGGCTTCTAAAAGATCGTCACCATTCCCACCATTAATTTTATCGCCGCCGGTGTTACCAATAAGTACATCGTTCCCGTCATTTCCATCCAATGTGTCGCTACCCTGCTCACCTTGAACATAGTCACTTCCGGAATTTCCTTCAATATCGTCATTGCCTCCGCTACCATAGAGACTGTCCATTCCCTTTTTCCCACTTATTGTGTCATCTGCCATGGTCCCATATAATGTATCGTCTTTATCAGTTCCAGTTAAGTCTGCAGCATACAATCTAGAGGGAAGGTAAATCGTTGAAGACAATAAAATCCCAGATATTATCGACAGAGACAAATATCTCATCAGAGTTCCAGAAGTTAAATGCATACTTATTAGAAACACCTGGATCTGTCAATTTAATAAGCAATTCTCTCGATTTTTCTATTTGAAGTTGAGGTCATTATCCTCTTGCTTCTGTGAATTTGAATTGGTCGTGAATCCGACTCGCTGAAAGTGGACGAGTCGCGTCGATGACTAGCACAAAAAATTCTATCTGTTAATCCTTACCATATCCACCAGGTTGGTATAAAGTCTTAGGAATTTTTTTCCCTTTTCAGTTATAGAGTAGGATTTATCATAATGATTTAACAAATGTCCTTCCACTAGAAGCCAAATGTGAGAACGAATTTGGTGATTAGAAAGTCTCGAGTCATACGCCATTTTGGTAATTCTCATCTCGCCTTCCTTTGCGGCGGTCTCAAGTACCGAAGCCAAGATGTCCATTCGGCTACGATACTTGGCTCTACGTTCCATATACTAAATCAGACAAAATAATAATAATAAGTTCTACTTTCATGAAGGACTCTAACCACAAACGAAGCAATTTTTCGAGATATTTAACCAACATTAGAAACATTGCCCCAATTTAGACAATGAAAAATTGGTAGCAAATTTCTTGTCTTTTATGGAGTCAGTACGAACAGGCGCTGTCGTGCCACATATATACGACAAATATCAGCAACTAAAGGTTGGGGCTATGAACAATTCTTGCGTTTCAACAAGGACATTATATTAACGGAATCAGTCGGAAAAAAATAACTTATAAGAAATATAGAGAAGCGGAATTGTCAAAGTCGATAGAACCTTAAATATTACATAGCCTTGAATTGATTTGTGCGCAATTTACTAAACATTTCAATTTGTGTATCTGTCGTATTGTTCTGCGAATTAGTTTATTCTAATTCAATAGCATTTGGAGAAAATGTGGACCGATTTTGGAGTGTCCTTACTGGGTCTCGGCAAGTTCCCCCAAATAATACCAATGCTGTTGGCTACATTGGTTTCAAATTTGCGGACGAGCCCAACAGGCTTGTCTACAACGTTAATGTGGATGATATTCGTAATATAACCAATGTTTACCTTTACGATCAAAATGGAACTGTGATATTGGATTTATTGGAAGAGGCAAAAGAACTCAAAAATGATGATGCAAATATAATTAAAGTAACAGAACATGAAATAGAAGGTACTCTGGCAGTTGGGGGTGTAACGTCTGATGATCTTCAAGGAACATTAAAAGGTAAATCCTTGTCAGATCTTCGCAAAATGGTAATGGAAGAACAAGTATATGTAAGTATTCTAACGAAAGCCTATCCACATGGAGAGATAAGGGGGAATGAATTCATACCGATAGACAGGGCACTTCCAGATATGTCTGATTTTCACTGGGATTGACGCCTGTCCTACGCTATCATTCGAAAGATCTAATATTGCAGTGAGAATTTTGCAAATATACTTGAATGTTCAAAAATCACATTGGATGGAATTTTAGAGATCTTCGGATTCGTGTCTGTTTAACATCAAAGACTTGTTCGAGTTAGTTTTAGTTTGTTTAATTTAATTTTAAAAATGGAATAGATGTTGAGTGGAAGGGCTATTCACTCGGTAATTAGTTTTACTGACGTACCTTTTGTCAATGTATCGAACGCAGGTGAAAATTTTCTTCCGATTTCATATAACTTATCTATTTGTTGTTTTGAAGCAGTATCACTTGTTATTTTCATCTTTACTCTAAATTCTTGTGCTCCTGGTCTGGTATTATTAGAAAGTCCAGAAATACCTCGCATATCTATATCACCCTCCACAATAGCATTAATGCTATCAAGTTTTATACCCATGGCCGTAGCATGTATAACTATAGTCTGCGTTAAACATGCAGCCAAACTACCCATGCAATTTTCACACACAGTCGAACCGAGATCTTGTCCTGCGACTTGCCCTGGAAAATCGTATACTGTGACGTGCTCATTACCTCTCTCCATAATTTTATCACCTAGACGAAAATCCTTACTTCTAGTTGTGACATTAACGCCGCCATTCCATTCGGATTTTACAGTGAAGGTCGCTCTTGCCGTCTCAGGCTGATTCTTAATCGCATTAAATATTGAATTAAGCACGTCGGTGTTTAGTCCATTGAATTTATTGTTGCTACTAGACATTGCGCGCTAAAGGTTTTCGAGAGTACTTGAATATAAAAATAATTTCCAATGCTTTACAAAAATGCACCTGGAACGCTGGCCTAATATTAATTCCTAGTGGGATTTGGAACTCACTTATTCAATCTCCTGATAAGCGGTAGCCAGTCCATCAGATTCCTTTAATAATCACCATTATTAGTTAACAAAATTAATCAAAAGTTATATAATAATTAAATTTTGGTAAGTTAATGCTCTCAAATCGAAGAATATTCATCGTCCTAGTAGTAGCTATACTTTCAATTGGTATAGCATCTATTCTGTCTAACCTTACATACGCCCAAGAAAAATTCCAAGCGTCATTGAGTGGTAATCAAGAAGTTCCACCGAATACATCAACTTCAAAGGGCTGGGCTTCGTTCAAACCCATGGGTAACACTGTTTCCTATAAAGTAAATGCAACTGGAATAAGCGGAGTGAGTATGGCCCACATCCATAATGCAAAAGTTGGAGAAAATGGAGACCCTATAGCAATGCTCCAAATTAAGGAAGCAAATGGACCGGTCGTAGCAGAGGGTAACATTACCTCATCCGATCTTATGGGTTCACTAGCAGGAAAGAGTATTTTTGATCTTGTAACCAAGATGCAAAGTGGAGAAACCTATGTTAACGTTCATACGAGTACGAATCCAAATGGGGAAATCAGAGGACAGATAGGAACGGCAAACAGTACAACTATGGGAAAATAGCAACATTACTAAAAGATTAAGACGAGCCTAGTGCTGAACATCCCATTTTAATTTCTTTACTTTTTCAAATGTAAGGACATAAGGGCGCTTCGATATCACAACCCTTAACCCACCAACAGAGCGAACGGTTGGAAATAATACGCGTCCATCCTATAATTTTTGTAATATTCCAAGTTTGAGTTGAGGGTGGCACATTTTATATGACGATAGCACCGTATTGATTTCATGACGTAAGTCAATGGAAAACTGGTTATTACTATCGTTTTAATTATAGTCGCCGCGAGTGTAGTATGGCCTCCGCTTCCAAACGTTCCTCATAGTGTTGACGCTAAAGCCAAAGGCAGATTGCTAACTATATCTACAGAAGCAGAAAAGGCAACTAACGCGGCTGAGTATAAAATATGAACGAAAATAACACATCTCCAGTCAGAGGGCATTTAATAATTCGGCTAACCCCCTAATCAATGAATAATTTAGTTAGAGACTTCTATCGATTAATCTTGTAAGAACACGAACGACGTTTGGAGACTTCGCTACCATCCTCACTTTTTTCATCTGATATGTCATCATAAAATTGGGTTTCGCGATGGAAGTTTGATTCATAATCACTCCTAGGCGCTTTGCAGTAGCATGGGTCGTCCACTCGATCTGCCACTTCCTTCTCCCTTTCTTCTAGCTCATTTTCATCGGCCCCATCGGCTTCAAGGACATCAAAATCCTCCCGAGATGAGGCTTTATTTCCGCTGTTTTGAACTTTGTAATAGTTTGGACGATTTTCTTCTTCTGTCCTAAACTTTGCAGCGTTGTCTGAATTCTGTGTGTAATTCTTCTCAACTGTCATTATTTGGCTGGCAATTTCAGGCTTCAGGTTATCCTTCTTCTCTTGAGGCAGGTACGTACACGATCTTCTGGACCTATAGAAAACATTTTCAGGCTTCAGGTTATCCTTCTTCTCTTGAGGCAGGTACGTACACGATCTTCTGGATCTATAGAAAACATTCTGCCCTGGTGGCCCAATATTCAATGATTTGGTGTTCGTAAAAGAACGCGCTTTTTCCATCATAGAATCATAATCAGGGGTCCTTTCTTCAAGTCTAACTCTATTTTCAGGTTGTTTCTTAAAAGAACAACTTCTTGAGATTTTATTTACGTTCTGCTCGTCAAGAATGGCTGAATCAAAAGCGGTTTTCCCAATCCCCATTTGACTTTGAACTTTTAGAATAAAGGCGGCGTAATATGCCATTTTATCGGTGTCGCCACGGCTCTTGGCAATTTTAAAACCTAGCCAGCTCCTGCGTATAGCAGCCCACGACTGAGCGATGGTATACTTACAAGGTAGCATAAACTCTTTCCTATCGGAATGACTCATCGAATCCTCATCGGTCAAATGGCGAGAAAGGGCATCCGGATTGTAGGTTCCGCGCATAGAATGGGATGCGACCGATCTGTGCCACTTTTTAGGACGGTCGAAATTGAGATCTTTATAAAAAGGCCGTGTATATCTTCTCAGGATTTATTTTCACTTTTGCAAAGGTCCGCCATCTTCACGACTATCCGTCGTATTATTTTTCGCCTAATTTTACTGTTTCGGTCTCGCTATAATATTTTTTCGGAGAGTTGGATTGAAAAATTGTTAATTTAGGCCTAATCATGCCTGATATCTTTACTTTTTGGCAATCTATTGGACACTTAGGCAGCCAAATGGGTATTTAGAGACTGCTTTGGTCATTATATTCAGTAAAAATGGCGAATATGCGGTCACTAGAAAGTCAAGTCTTCATGTAGACATATAGTTTAAAAGAAGCGAAAACTTACTTATGTTTGATTACCATGCCTAAGAAAATTACCGGTGAGAGATTTGTGAAGGTAGTCTCGACTAAATTAAGTGAAGAGGACTACTTATTATTGGATAGATACGCGCGGGGATATTACTTCGAAAATAAGATATCTCAGCCCTCTATTTCTCATATGCTCAGATACATTTTCAAGGTCTGGGCTACACAAGTTAAGGAGCGTGAAAAACGGAATAGCTTGTCGATAAAGATACCAGGAGTCAATGATATTTTAAAAGGCTCTGGAACAAGATCAATATCCAGTCCATAAGGGGATAGATCGGTGTATTTTTCTTACAAAAATATTTAACGTATTTGTTAGCCAAAAAATAATGGTTATTATTACACCAGTTCGAAACGTCTGCAAGGGCCGTCCTTATTTGATTGTGATCGGTGAAATAAATAACTTGCATGGATTGCCGGCCAAGAACTCCCTACACTTTTTACATTTCTGTCTTTGGTCCAACATAATTACTTCCCATCTATTTTCTTAAATTCTGCTAGCGTCATGTTTCTCATAATCCAGCCGCAGAAGAGAGGACACGTTTCATATTTTATTGCCTGTAAGATGGTATAACGCTATTAGCCGTCAAAAAGCCATTGCAGCATCACAATCGGTGGGCCCAGACTTCGTCATCCCAATCCATCTTGGCCCATCTTATTCTTCCTCACCTATGAAATTCGGTTTCATTTTAGACATTCTTTATGAACTGTTTGTAAGCCTAACGTAACTTCATCAATAACCGGTAATAATCAACCAGAGGGTTTTTCGTTAATAGCGAGTAGATATCTAGCGGTATTCACTTGTGATACAAGTATGTAACCGTCCTTACGAAAATGTGCCTAATTGCTATTTGAAAGGGAATCCTGAACCGAAGATTCTCGAATTAATTTTCTTATCTATTTTCTGTTTTATGCTCTCTGAAATTGGTATCGTGAAATCATTATTTGCATTATATTTGTTCTTGTGCTTGAATTTAATACTATTTGTCCCCCAC
>Ga0075425_100003702_pt1 | contig 15574 bp, 17 predicted proteins | sample SoiMethybrSBSTD4_FD_75300 | JGI IMG/M metagenome (GOLD analysis project Ga0075425, IMG submission 75300) | Bulk soil microbial communities from a Populus tree surrounding site in Tennessee, USA - Soil MetaG P. TD hybrid SBSTD4 | ecosystem: Environmental > Terrestrial > Soil > Tree plantation... | reverse complement strand
CGGGGCCGCCTCGAACGGCACGTCCTTCGCTTCCCGCGAGTGCGGCGCGTGGTCGGTCGCGATCGCCGCGATCGTGCCGTCGCGCACGGCGTCGATCAACGCCGCGCGGTCCTCCTCGGCGCGGAGCGGCGGGTTCATCTTCAGGTTCGGGTCGAGCGTTCGAACCGCCTCGTCGGTCAGGCACAGGTGGTGCGGAGTCGCCTCCGCCGTCACGGGCGCGCTCGCGGCGCGGGCGCGGCGAAGGTGCTCGACGGACTGCCGCGCAGAGAGGTGCATCAGATGCACGTGCTGCCCGGTCTCGGCTGCGAGGTCGACGTCGCGCGCGACCATCAGGCTCTCGCCGAGCGATGGCCAGCCGCCGAGCCCGAGCTCGGCCGCGACCTGCCCGGCGTGCGCGTGGCCGCCACGCGTCAGCGACGGCTCCTCGCAGTGCACGGCCACCGGCTTGCCGGTGACGGCGTTGTACTGGAGCGCGCGCCGCATCAGCCCGGCCGACGTGACGGGTCTGCCGTCGTCGGTGAAGCCGGCGGCGCCTGCATCGGCGAGCGCGCCCAGCTCGCTCAGCACGGCGCCGTCCTGCCCCTTCGTGATCGCGGCGAGGAAGCCGATGGGGATGCACGCCTCGGCGGCGGCCCGGGCCTGCAGGCTCCGGAGGAGCTCGGGGTCGTCGACGACCGGGTCGGTGTTCGGGATCGCGAGGATCGCGCAGTAGCCGCCGGCCGCGGCGGCGGCCGCGCCGGTGGCCAGCGTCTCCTCGTCCTCGCGGCCCGGCGTGCGGAGGTGGACGTGCGGGTCGACGAACGCCGGCGCAAGGATCCGCCCCGCCGCTTCGATCACCCGGTGCCCGTTCGCGTCGACGCTGTCCCCGAGCTGGGCGATCACACCGGCGTCGAGGCGCACGTCGAGCACGCGGTCGATGCGCTCGACGGGATCGACGACCCGCGCGCCGCGGATGACGAGGCTCGCGGCGCCCATCACGCGACCTCGACGGTCGTCTCGACGGCCACGGGGCCGGTCGTCAGCAGGTCGTAGAGGACGGCCATCCGCACGATCAGGCCCGCTCGCACCTGGTCGACGACGAGCGCGGCCTCGGAGTCGGCGACGCGGGAGTCGATCTCGACGCCGCGGTTCATCGGGCCCGGGTGCATGACGCGCTGCCCGTCGCGGACGCGCTCCGGCGTGATCCCCCACCGCTCCGTGTACTCGCGCAGCGACGGGACGAAGTTCGCGCCCTCGAGCATGCGCTCGCGCTGCATCCGTAGGACGTAGACGACGTCGGCGTCCGCGATCGCGTCGATCTCGTGGGACGTCGGCGCGAGCCCGGCCGGGAGCAGCGTCGGCGGGCCGACCAGGATCGGCTCGGCGCCGACGAGCCGGAGCGCCTGCACGAGCGAGCGTGCGACGCGCGAATGCGCGACGTCGCCGACGATCGCGACCTGCAGGCCGTGGAGCCGCCCGAAGGCCTCGCGCATCGTGTAGAGGTCGAGGAGCGCCTGCGTCGGGTGCTGGTGCTTGCCGTCGCCCGCGTTCACGACGCATGCGTCCGTGAGCCGCGCGACGAAGGCGGCGGCGCCGACCTCCGGGTGCCGGAGGACGATCACGTCCGGGTCGTACGCGGCGAGAGTCAGAGCGGTGTCCTTGAGCGACTCGCCCTTGTCGACCGACGAGCCGGCGGCCTTCAGCGTCATCGTGTCGGCGGACAGGCGCTTGGCAGCGAGCTCGAAGCTCGACGACGTGCGTGTGGACGACTCGTAGAAGACGTTCAGCACGAGTCGGCCGCGCAGTGTCGGCAGCTTCTTGTTGTCGCGCTCCTGTGAGCGGGCGAACGACGTCGCCGTGGCGAGGAGTCGCTCGACGTCGCCTCTCGTCAGGTCGGCGACCGAGAGCAGGTCGCGCTTGCCGTGGGCCGGCGGGCGCAGGTCGCCTCCCACGACCCGGAGATCAGTCACGGTCCGCCTCCTCCGGCTCCGACACGAGCAGGACACGGTCGAGCTCGTCGATCTCGAGCAGCTCGACCTGGACGCGCTCGTTCCGCCCCGTCGGGAGGTTCTTGCCGACGTAGTCGGGCCTGATCGGGAGCTCACGGTGGCCGCGGTCTGCGAGCACGGCGAGCTGGACACGGTCCGGGCGGCCGTACTCGAACAGCGCGTCGATCGCCGCGCGAATCGTCCGGCCCGTGTAGAGCACGTCGTCGACGAGGATGACCGTGCGCCCCTCGAGCTCGAAGTCGAGCTTCGTCTCCCGGGCGAGCGGCTGCGGCCGGCGCGGCGCCTGCCCGGCGCGGACGTGCACGTCGTCCCGGTGGAAGGTGATGTCGAGCTGGCCGAGCGCGAGCTCCTCGCCGGTTCGCTCCTCGACGAGGTTCCGGAGGCGGTGCGCGATCGGGACGCCGCGGGTGTGGATGCCGACGAGCGCGACGGCGTCGAGGTCGTCGTTGCGCTCGATGATCTCGTGCGCGATCCGGGAGAGGGTCCGCCGCATCGATTCCTCGTCGAGCAGGACGTGCGGCGCCGGCTTGAGGGCAGAGTGAGACATCGGGCTCCTTTCCGGCCTCGCTGGACCGGGTTAAAGGGTGTGTTGCCGAATCGCAGGTTAGACGATCGGGTCGGACGGAGTAGGCTCCCGCGCAGCGGTGGACGAGGAGACACTCGGGCGTTACGCCAGGCTAATCGTCGAGGTCGGCGCGAACGTGCAGCCCGGCCAGACCGTCTGGGTCGTGGCCGAGCCGCGCGCGGCGCCGCTCGTCAGGCGCGTCGCCGCGGAGGCGTACGAGCGTGGAGCGAGGTTCGTCGACCCGTGGTACTTCGACCCGTTCGTGAAGCGGATCCGGCTCGAGCGGGCGCCCGCCGACACGCTCGACTACGTGCCGCCCTGGTACGGCCGGCGGCTGGAGCAGCTCGGGGAGGGCCACGGCGTGCGCATCTCGATCACGCCGCAGGTTCCGCCCGGCCTCCTCGACGACATCGACCCGGCACGTGCCGGCATGGACGCGCTACCCGCGCACAAGGAGAACTTCGACGTCATCAACGCGCGCACGACCAACTGGACCGTCGTGCCGTGGCCGGTGCCCGAATGGGCGCGGCTCGTCCACCCGGACCTCGACGACGACGCCGCGCTGGCCCGGCTGTGGGAGCAGCTCGCCTACGTGCTACGGCTCGACGAGGACGATCCCGCCGCTGCCTGGCACGCACGCCTCCGGCAACTGCACGACGTCGGGCGACGCATCGACGAGCAGCGGTTTGATGCGCTCCGGTTCGAAGGGCCCGGCACGGACCTGACGGTCGGCCTCCTGCCGTCCTCCCGCTTCGCCCTCGAGACTCCCGGGATGGAGACGGTCGACGGCGTCGTGCACGCGCCGAACCTGCCGACCGAGGAGATTGCCTCGACCCCGGACCCGCTGCGCGTCGAGGGCGTCGTCCGGGCGACGAAGCCGCTCGACGTGTCGGGCTCCGTCGTCCGCAACCTGTTCGTGCACTTCGAGCAAGGCAGGGCGGTGGAGATCGAAGGCGACGGAGCCGATGCACTCCGCGGCCGCGTGGCGAAGGACGAGGGCGCCGCCCGCCTGGGCGAGGTCGCGCTCGTCGACAACGAGGGCCGGATCGGCAAGACGGGCACGGTGTTCTTCAACACGCTCCTGGACGAGAACGCGGCCAGCCACCTCGCGTTCGGGAACGCCTACGCGGTCTCCGTCGGCAACGAGGACCGGGATGCGATCAACAAGAGCGCGATCCACATCGACTTCATGGTCGGAAGCGATGAGGTCGCGGTGACGGGCCTCACGCGCGACGGGCGGGAGGTCCCCGTGCTCCGCGGGGGGCGGTGGCAGCTCTAAGAGGTGTCTGACACCTGGGCGGGTTCCGCTCCGGCAGCGCGTCCCGCGAAGGTGTCAGACACAGCGCGCTCGGGTCGCGCGCCACGGCGGACGAGCGTGGGCTCGCCGCGCTCGGCGAACGGGACCTCGATCACGTCGAAGTCCTTCGGCACGACGGTCGGCTCGAACACCTCTCGCGCCTCGCGCGCGAGCTCAGGGCCGAAGTAGCGCGTGGACACGTGCGTCAGCGCGAGCAGGCGAACGCCGGCGTCGCGCGCCAGCTCGGCCGCCTGCAGCGCCGTCGAGTGGAGCGTCTCCGCAGCCCGGTCGCGCTCGTCCTCGAGGAACGTCGCCTCGTGGACGAGCACGTCGGCGCCCTCCGACAGGACCCGGACGGTCTCGACCGGCGCCGTGTCGCCGGGGAGCACGATGCGCCTGCCCGGCCTCGGCGGGCCGACCACGACATCGGGCGTCAGCACGCGCCCGTCGTCCAGTGTGATCGACTCGCCTCGCTGCAGCTCGCCGCGCTCGGGCCCGAACGGGATGCCGAGCGCGTCGGCCGCCTCGGCGTCGAACTCGCCCGGGCGCTCGTCCTCGGCGACGACGTAGCCGACCGCGGAGACGCCGTGATGCACGGGGAACACGAGGATGCGGTAGCCGTCGCGTTCGAGAGCCTCGCCGGGTCGCAGCTCCTGCAGCTCGACCGGATAGCTGAGCTTGCCGACGATCCGGCCGAGGCTCCGGTAGAGCTCCACGAGGCCGGGTGGGCCGTAGATCGTCAGCGGCAGCTCGCGCTGCCGGAGCGAGAAGGTCTTGAGCATCCCCGGGAGCCCGAGGTAGTGGTCGGCGTGGAAGTGCGTGAGGAAGATCTCCTCGAGGTCGGGCAGCCCGAGCGTCGAGCGCAGCAGCTGCCGCTGCGTGCCCTCGGCGCAGTCGAAGAGCAGGCGGTCGCCGCCGCGGCGCACGAGGAGCGCCATCGGCGAGCGCTGCGCCGTCGGTGCGCTCGCGGAGGTGCCCAGGAACACAAGGTCCAGGTCCACGCGAACTAGTGTCGCAGCGGCGCGGTCGACGCGAGGTGCGTGGTCGTTGCAGCCGCTTAGGGGAGCACCAGTCTCTGCCCCACTCGCACGTCCGCCCCCTGCAGGTGGTTCGCGCGCTCGATCTTCCAGACCGCGTCGCGGACGTCGCCGCCGTAGTGCCGTGCGGCGATCGACCACAGCGTCTCGTACGGACGCACCGTCACGACCTGCTTTGCGCCGTGGGCCGTCGAGGAGTGGGCCATCGCGCTCCAGAGGAGAATCGCCACGCCGACGATGAGGAAGACACGGACGAACATGTGTTCGCCACTCTAGCGAACACCTGTTCGTGCTGTCAAGGACCGAACGTCAAGAGCTCGGGCGCGATCCCGTCGGCCGTCACCGTCAGCCAGAGCATCGAGCGGGCCGGCGAACGCCGCCGCTCGGTCGGCGAGCCCGGGTTCAGGATCCACGTCCCGCGGAGACGGACCATCTCCGCGACGTGGGTATGCCCGTAGACGATGACGTGGCACCCGGGAAAACGGGCAGCGAGGCGTTCCGCGCGCCCGGCCGAAGGGCCCGGAATGTGCACCATCCCGATCCGCGCGCCGGCGGCGTCGACGACGCGCTCCTCCGGGAGCCGCTTGCGCACAGCCGCCTCGTCCATGTTGCCGAGGACGGCCGCGAGCGGCGGCCCGAGCGACGAGAGCTCGTCCAGGAACGCCTCGCCCGTCAGGTCGCCGGCGTGCAGGATCAGGTCTGCCTTCTGCAGCCGCTCGAGGCACGCGTCGGGGAGCACGCGTGCGCCCCGCGGCATGTGCGTGTCGGCGATGACGGCGATCTGCACGGCCGGAGGCGCGGCGCCCGGCGGCTAGTGCTTCTTCTTCGGGGCCGGCTTCTTCCGCTTCGGCTTGACCGAGGGCTTGCCGACGGTGAACGACTTCGACGTGAGCGTCGTGCTCCGGAGCGCGTTGGTCGACGCCCGGAGGACGATGCTGATCCGGTAGTAGCCGACCGGCAGCCGCTTCTTCGTCGTGAAGCGAAGCCCGGGCCTGTGGTAGGCGCGCACGAGCCCGGTCAGGGTGACGACGCTCTTCGCGCCGCGCTCGATCTTGGCGGTGGCCTTCTCGGGCCCCTTCACGCGGATCAGGAACGCCCGGTACGTCGCGTCCTCGTTGGCCGTCACGCTCGTCCACACGTTCTTCACGCCGAAACGCCTGTTCGCCGGCTGCGAGCCGGGCTTCGTGCCGGGGCCGGCGAGGATGCCGAGGGCGCCGATCACCTTCGTCGTATGCGACCACGTCCGCGGGATCCCGGCGACGCCGCTCTGGCAGTTGCCCTGCGCAGAGGCGATCTTGTCCTTGATCGCGCCGTAGACCTGCTTCCTGCCGAGGCCGGCGAAGAGGTCGCCCGACTGGAAGCCGGTCGAGATGCCGGTGTCGTCGATCAGCGGGAAGAAGAAGACAGCGTTCACCGCGGGGTCGCATGCGGCGATCTCGGCCAGCTCGACCTCGTGAGCCGCCTGCTGTGCCTCGCTGATCGGCTTGACGTTCTCGGCCGTTCCGTCGTAGGGGCCCTGGTCGCCGGTCACGACCGTCTGTTCGGCCGCCTCGTCGAGGTTGATCGGCAGCCGCTGCGGCGCCGCGAACGCGGTCTTGCTGCCGCCGACCTGCTCGGTGACCGTCGGCTGGCCGGTTCCGTTGAACGCGTCCCAGAGCGCCTGCTTGATTCGGTCGAGGTCGGCGGCGCCCGCCTGCGGCCACTCGAACTTCTTCGAGAACGGGTCGGTGTCCTGGACGGGCGGATACGGGTGGAAGTTGAACACGTCGAAGATCGGCGCCTTGCGGCCCGAGAGGCGGTAGGCGGTGCCCATGTCCTTGATGAACCGGACCGGCGAGTGGCTCGGGTTCGAGGCGGCGGTCGGGCTGTCGTTGCCTCGTGAAGAGATCGCCGGGCCCCACACGAGCGCGTCGGGGCGCACCGCCTTCACGGCGTCGTAGGAGCGCGCAAGCGTGTGCTCGTAGTCGGCCGCGGCTGCATCCTTGGCGTTCACGTACTGCGGTTGCCAGAACCGGTTCACGTTCGGCTCGTTGCCGACGATGAGGTCCTTCACATCCGGGAACGCCTGGGCGACCAGGCCCGCGAAGGCCGCGAACTGCTGCTGCCTCGACGGGTCGGAGCCGATCGAGTTCGGTCGCGCCGGATAGATCGCGAGGATCGGGCGGACGTTGTTGAGCTTCGCGCAATCGATCGCGTCGGCGACGTGATCCTGGAACGGGATCGCGGTCGGGTTGTCCGCGTCCCACTGCACCGTCATCCGGAAATCCTGGTAGCCGATGTCCTTGACGGCGCTCCACCAGACGTCGCCGCAGGGGTGGAACTTCGGCCAGTCGTCGGCGACGCCGTAGCGCAGCGGGTCGGCGCTCGCCGAGCCTGCGACGGCGAGAGTTGCGACCGCGACGAGCGCGGCAAGCAGGGTCTTCGGCGTGTTCATCTGGGTGATCCGCAGTGTCTAGCCCAGGAGGGATTCGAGCGCGGCCACCAACTTCCCTGCCCCGAAGCGGACGGGGTCGTCGGCGGGGAGCCCCGTCTCCGACTCGGTCTCCTCGACAGCCCGCCGGGCTCCGGCGTCGTCGAGGTCGCGCGTGTTGAGCGCGATCGCGTGGACTGTAGCGGGCCGCGCGAGCAGGCTCATGCGTGCGTGGAGGTCGGCGAGCTCGCGAAGCGGCGGGATCGGGAAGCGCTCGTCGTCCTCCACGAACCGCTGCCCTGCCTTGTGGCAGAGCACGAAGGCGTGCGGCGCGGAGCCGTGGATGAGCCCGAGCGTGACGCCGGAGTAGTACGGATGGAGCAGCGACCCCTGGCCCTCGACGAGGAGCAACTCGCCCCCGCGCTCGGCGCCCTCGAGCACGAGGCGCTCAGAGGCGCCGGCGATGAAGTCGGAGACGACGGCGTCGACCGCGATGCCCCAGCCGGCGATCGCCATCCCGGTCTGGCCGGTCGGCACGAACTCGCTGCGGAGGCCGCGGCGGCGCGCCTCGCGGTCGAGCTCGAGCGAGACCGTCATCTTCCCGATCGCGCAGTCGGAGCCGACCGTCAGGACGGTCGTCGCGCCGTGGGTCAGGTTCGCGCCCGTGGGCACGTTCAGCCCGGGCGGCGGCTTGCGCAGGTCGCGCAGCTCCACCTCGTGCTCGCGCGCGAGCTCGGCGAGCTCGGGATCGTCGGAGACGAACTCGTGCAGGCCGTTCTCGAGATCGAGGCCGCCGCGGATCGAGTCCTTCAGTAGTTCGCGCCAGTGCGGCGGGAAGCGGCCACCCTGCGTCGCCACGCCCACGAGCGCGGTCGTAGGCTCGTACCGCGCAGCCTCCGCGACACTGCGGACGACCGGGAAGCCGTCCTGCGTGTCGCCTTCTGCGCGCTCGGTGTCGAGGATCGCGACGACGTCCTGCGGGCGGTAGCGGATGACGCCGCGCGCCGTTTTCCCGTAGTGCGGGTCGGCGGAGCGACCTTCCGCGAGGATGAGGAGCCTACGCGGCCGCGACACCCTGCATCTCGACGCCGAGGCCGGGCCTCCGCGACGGTCGCTGGATGCCGTCGACGAAGTCGACGCCCGGCCAGGGGTCGTCGGCGAGGAGGAGGTTGCCGTCGAGGTCGACATGGTCCATCAGGCTTGCGATCTGCGCGCCGGCGGCGATCCCGAGGCCCGACTCGACCATGCAGCCGAGCATCAGCCCGAGCCCGAGGGCGCGCGCGGCGTACGCCATCCGCACCGCCTCGCGGATTCCGCCCGATTTCGCGAGCTTGATGTTGATCCCGTGCGCCCGCTCGGCGCAGGAGGCTACGTCGGCGAGCGAATGGCAGTCCTCGTCGACGTAGATCGGAACGGGCGAGCGCTCCTTCAGCGTCGGGCCGCCCGGGTCGCCGGCCTTCAGCGGCTGCTCGCAGTATTCGACCTCCAGCTGCGGGATGATCTCGAGCGCCTCGTCGAGCGACCACGCCTCGTTCGCGTCGCACATGAGCGGCAGGTCGGTCACGGCGCGGACGGCCCGGACGCGCTCGACGTCGAGACCGTCGAAGCCGCCCAGCTTCAGCTTGAGGCGCTTGAAGCCGCGACCGAGGATCCGCTCTGTACGGCGCGCCATGTCGTCCGGGTCGCCGAGCCAGATCGTCCACGACGTCGGCGGGCCGAGCTGCCGCAGCCCGAGGAGCCGGTAGACGGGGAGCCGCGTGAGCTTGCCCTGCAGGTCGTGGAGCGCCGCGTCGACGGCGGCGCGCGCCGCCTGCTCGCCCGGTGGGAGCGCGTGCTCGATCTCGTCGAGCGCGAACGGGTCGTCGCCCAGCTCGACCCGCTGGAGCCAGGAGAGCGCGGACTCGGCAGATTCGTCGTAGCGCGCGATCGGCGCTGCCTCTCCATAGCCGGTCGTGCCGTCGTGCGTGACCTCGACCTGCACGACCTCGGCCTCGTCCTCGGCGCCGCGCGAGATCGTGAAGGTCTCCGCGAGCCGGAGCGTCACTTTGCGCGCCGCAATCTCCACCGATGCAAGCCTAGTGGGGTGGCCCCGGTTACACTGGCCGAACCCCCGCGCCCGTAGCTCAGGGGATAGAGCGTTCGCCTCCGGAGCGAAAGGCCGCAGGTTCGATTCCTGCCGGGCGCACTAATCGCCAAGTCGCCACGCGGTTCCGCTCGACAACGCGGCGCCCGTCGCGTCAGTGGTGTCCGAAGCGACGCCCCGTGACGGTGACGGATTGCGATGCATCGAAACCTCGTGGGCAGGGTGCTTTACCGAACCGCGCTCTTCGTCACGGCATCAGGCGTCGGTGATCCTCGTCGAGACCGCCGCCAAACCGCAACCGACGCTCTATCCGAGCGCGAGGACGAGTCCCGATCGAGACACATAGTGGTGTATAGTGACACCATGGGGCGGACGCAGATCTACCTCGGGAGCGACGAGCTCGAGCTCCTCGACCGCGTCTCCCGCGCGACCGGCGCCTCCCGGTCCGAGCTCGTTCGCCGTGCCGTCAGGAGCACCTACGGACAGCCCACGAAGGCCGACAAGCTCCATGCGCTCGACGCGAGCGCCGGCTCGTGGCGTGGTCGCACATTCACCGGCAGCGAGTACGTGGATTCGGTTCGCGGCGATCTCGGCGAGCGCCTGAGCCGGCTCGGCCTCGAGTGAAGCTGCTCGACACGACGGTCGCCGTCGACCACCTTCGAGGCCAGCAAGCCGCGGTCGATCTCTTGAAAGGGCTCGTCGAGCACGACGAAACCCTCGCCGCGAGCGAGGTCGTGCGGTTCGAGCTGGTCTCGGGGGTGCGGGACGACGAGCTCCCAGCGCTCGAGCAGTTCTTCTCCGCGGTCTCCTGGATCCCGGTCGGCGAGGACGTTGCACGGGCGGCCGGCGAACTGGCGCGCAAGCATCGGCGGGCGCACGGCGGCGTCGACGACGGCGACTACCTCATCGCCGCAACGGCGCTACTCCTGGAAACCGACCTGCTGACGACCAACGTACGCCACTTCCCGATGCTTCGCGGCCTCCAGTCTCCGTACTGACAGCTCTGCTGGAGAAGTCGGGCGAGACTCGCTCGCCTCGAATCGACTGCCGCCCTTTCCTCGGCATCCGGAGCAGTGTAAGAACTTCCGAGCTGAGATAGTCGCGCGGTGCCGGACGAGTACCAGGGCTACTTCGGCGAGGCAGCCGCCGCCCGCTACGACGAGGACGACGGCATGTTCGACCCGGCTGTCGTCACGCCTGCCGTCGACCTGCTCGCGGAGCTCGCGGGGAACGGACGCGCGCTCGAGCTTGCCGTCGGCACCGGACGGATCGCGCTGCCGCTCGCGGCGCGCGGCGTCCCGGTCGCCGGCATCGACGACTCGGAGGCGATGGTCGCGCGCCTGCGCGCGAAGCCGAGCGGGGACGCGATCGAGGTCGCGATCGGCGACATGACGACGACGCGCATTGCCGGCGAGTTCTCCGTCGTCTACCTCGTCTTCAACACGATTTTCAACCTCGTGACGCAGGACGCGCAGGTCGCATGCTTCGAGAACGCCGCGGCACACCTGGGAGCGGGCGGCTGCTTCGTGATCGAGACCGGCGTCCCTGAGCTGCAGCGCCTGCCGCCCGGCCAGTCGATCATCCCGTTCCGCGCGGCGCCGGACGGGATCTCGTTCGACGTCTACGACGTCGTCACGCAGCGGTTCAGCTCACAGCACTTCGTCTTCGAGGAGGGACGCGTGCGCGCGTTCCCCGTCGAGTTCCGCTACGCGTGGCCCGCCGAGCTCGACCTGATGGCGCGCATCGCCGGGCTCACGCTGCGCGATCGCTGGGCCGGCTGGCGGCGGGAGCCGTTCACCGCGCTCAACAGCTCGCACGTCTCGGTCTACGCGAAGCCGGGCTAACGCCGGCGCCGGCGCCCGGCCTTCTCCCGCTTGCGGAACTCGTCCTCCGTCGGCAGCTCCCCGCGGCGGCGCGCCGCGACCACGCACTCGAGATGCGCGTGCCGACGCCTCGACACGTCACCTTCCGGCGCGATCAGCGCGTGCTCGCTCGTCGCGTGCAGCATCCCGTCGCAGAGCGGGCAGACGTAGCTCGCGGGCTTGAGGCTCTGCGCGGGCCGCATGGCCCACCACCGGGGTTCCACGCCGCGACGATAGCCTCGGCACGCCATGCGCTGGTTGCGCTCGCTCGATCCGCAGCTGCCGCGCGAGGTGTGGCTGCTTCAGCTCGGCGGCGTCGCCAACTCGTTCGGCAACGGCCTCGTCCTGCCGTTCCTCGTGATCTACCTGCACGACGTCCGCGGCTTCGGCCTCGGCGTGGCGGGTCTCGTCGTCGCGGTCTCGGCGGCGGCGCAGCTGACGGCGGGTCTCGTCGCCGGCCCGCTCGTCGACCGCGCGGGCGCGAAGAACGTCCTCGCCGGCGGCCTCGTCATGCAGGCCGTCGGCTTCGGCCTCTACCCGCTCGTGCGCAGCCCCTGGCAGGCATTCGCGCTGATCGCGATCGAGGGGGCGGGAAGCGCCGGCTTCTGGCCGAGCCAGTCGACGCTGATCGCGCGCCTCACGCCGCCCGCCCGCCGGCACGCGGCGTACGCGCAGCAGCGCGTGACGATGAACCTTGGCATCGGCCTCGGTGGGCTCACGGGCGGGCTGATCGCGAGCGTCGCGCACCCGACGTCGTTCACGGTGCTGTTCCTCGTCGACGCGGCGACCTTTCTCGCGTACGTCGGCGTGCTCGCGCTGGTGCACGATCCCGGCGTCCCGGGCGACGAGCACGCGGACGAGCCGGCGTCGTACCGCGCCGTGCTGCGCGACCGGCTCTTCATCCGCCTCTGGACGTTGAACTTCCTGTTCGTGACGGCCGGCTACTCGCTCATCAACCTCGTGCCGCCGTTCGCGCGCGACCAGGCGGGCCTGAGCGAGCGCCAGATCGGGATCGTGTTCTTCGTCAACACCGCGGTGATCGTCGTCCTGCAACTGCCGATCAGCCGCGCGATCGAGGGCCGCCGTCGCCTGCGCGCGCTCGCGCTGATGCCGCTGCTGTGGGCCGGGTCGTGGCTGATGGTCGACGCCGCCGGCTACTGGCTCGCGGGCACTGCGGCGTTCGTCCTGATCATGGCCGCGCTCGCACTCTTCGGCGTCGGCGAGTGCTTCCACGGCCCGGCGCACCAGGCGCTCGTCGCGGAGATCGCCCCCGATCACCTGCGCGGTCGCTACTTCGCGGTGCACTCGCTGTCGTGGGGACTCGCCGGGACGGTCGGCCCGGCCGTCGGCGGATTCCTGCTCGCCGAGGCGCCCTTCTCGCTCTGGTTGATCGCCGCCGGCATCTGCATCGGCGCGGCGCTCGGCGCACTACAGACCGAGTCGCTCGTGCCGGACCGCTTCCGCCGCATCCCGCGGGCCGAGCCCGCACCGCCTGTCCTCGACGTCGCCGCTGCCGGCTGAGAGGCGGGAAACGGCGGTAGAATGCCGAACATGCCGCTGGTTCCCGTGATCGAGGACCCGTTCAGTACCGATGCCGAGCCTGCCTCGCATCCGGCGCATGCGTGCGCGCGACACCGTGGTCACGACCTCGGCGCCGCCGTCACCGCCTGCTGAGCTCAGCGCCGCCGGCCTGACCTGGATTCATCTCGACTCGCCGTCCCTGCCGCACGCGCAGGAGCTGGCCGATCGCTTCGGCTGGCATCCGCTGGACGTCGAGGACGTGATGTCGAAGCGCCAGCGGCCGAAGGTCGACGACTACGCCGACGAGGGCTATCTCTTCGGCGTCCTCCACTTCCCCGTCTACGACCGGTCGATCCAGCGCCTCAACGCGGCCGAGCTCGACGTCTTCGTCGGCCCCGACTACCTCGTCACGCTCCCGACCGTCGAGCTGCTGCCGATCACGCGCCTGTTCCGCCGGTGCGAGGAAGACGAGTCGTTCCGCGAGCAGCTCTTCTCGAAGGGATCGGGGCGCCTGCTCTACGAGGTGCTCGACGACCTCTTCGACTACTGCTTCCCGATCCTCGACAAGATCGGCTACAAGCTCGACTCGCTCGAGGACGACGTGTTCGAGGGTCGTTCCGAAGAGGTGGTCCGCGACATCTCGAACGTCAAGCAGGAGATCATCAGCTACCGGAAGATCATCAAGCCGGAGCGGTCGACACTGCGCCTGCTCGAACGGCACGTGGAGCGGTTCTTGCCGGAGGAGCTCGAGCTCTACTTCGACGACATCGTCGACGCCGCGGAGCGCATCTGGGACATCCTCGACAACTACAAGGAAGTCGTCGAGGCGCTGGAGGACACGAACGAGTCGGTGATCCAACACCGCCAGAACGACGTGCTGCGGATCCTGACCGTGTTCTCCGTCGTGCTGCTGCCGCTGACGCTGATCACCGGCTTCTTCGGGATGAACGTCCACTTCCCCGGCTTCGACACCGCCTGGGCGTTCTGGGTGATCTTCTTCTGCATGGTCGCGTCGCTGGCGGGCCTGCTCACGTTCTTCCGCCTCAAGCGCTGGCTCTGATGCCCAAGCCGTTGTGGGCGCCCTGGCGCCTCGAATACATCGAGCAGGCGGACGAGCTCGACCGCTGCATCTTCTGCGACCCCGAGGAGGCCCTGCTCGTCCACCGCGGCGATCACGCGCTCGTCGTGCTGAACAAGTACCCGTATGCGTCCGGGCACTTGCTCGTGGCGCCGCACAGGCACGTCGGCGACTTCGGGCTGCTCGCCGACGAGGAGGCGCTCGAGGTGCACCGGTTCGCCGCGGGCGGGGTCGACGCGCTCCGGGCGGAGTACGCCCCCCACGGGCACAACCTCGGCTGGAACCTCGGCCGGGTCGCCGGGGCGGGCATCGAGGACCACGTCCATCTGCACGTCGTCCCGCGCTGGAACGGCGACACGAGCTTCATGCCCGTACTCGCGGACGTGAAGGTGCTGCCCGAGGCGCTCGAGCGGACCGCGGAGCGGCTGCGGCCGCACTTCGCCTGATCGTCGGTGCTACCGGAGACCGCCGGTCGCCTTGCCGGCGTTCCGCTTCTCCTGGCGCTTCTCCTTGAGCGTCTTCTGTGCCGGCTTCTTCGCGTCCCGCCGCGGCTTCTGCGCGCCTTTCATGGAGCCCTCCTGTCTGTGCCAGCACGAGCTTAACCTGAGCGCGGAGGAGGCGAGGGGCGGCGGACGTCCTGCGGCGACGTCCTGCCGCCGCCCTCGCGCCGCTCCTCGGGGTCCCGAGTGCGGCTCATTCGACCGTACTGACGTCGAGCGCTTTTACAACGCCCCGAATGGGCAGGAGAACGGGGTAGGGCAACGCCTCCGGAAGGCCGGTCTTCCGGAAGCCTTGCCCTTCGTTCCCCGGATGCAGGCAAGACCCCTGACATCTGCCTAGCGCGCGCAGCCTGACACATCGGGTCACGATATTCAAGTCCAGGAAATGCGCCGCCGCGAACCGCTTGGGCGGATCATCAACCCGCAGCGCTTCTGCAGACTTGACATCATCGCGGGCGCGGCGATCGCGCCGGTTTTCGGGGGGGCCGCCCTTGGGCGGTGTCCGTGGGCGCGGTCGCCGCCTCGCTCACCTCGCGCGGCGATGTGCGCGGGACGAGCGGGATCAGAGGCAGACCGACCCGAAGAACACCTGAAGCGGGGAACGGGGCTCGAACCCGCGACCCTCAGCTTGGGAAGCTGATGCTCTACCAACTGAGCTACCCCCGCGCTGAGCCGGATTGTAACCGCAAGATTGGGCGGCGCACGGCGTCTGTATTCGCACCCACCGACACCGACGGGGAATGGCGCCGCGAGCGCGTTGCGGCAGGGAACTGCGATGCGACCCGGTGTTGCCGTTGCCTCGGGCCGAAGTGAGGGGCTTCGACCGAGGGAGGGCCTGGGAAGTATCCGGCCCTCCCCCGTCGGTGCTGTCCGCCTCTACGCCGGGGCAGGCGCTCCCTCGTACACCTCGATGAACCGGAGGTACTTGCGGGCGATCTGCTCGACGGCGCCCTGACGGTCGAAGCCGTCCGGGTCCGCGGCGTAGGTCTTGACGGCGTCCGCGAAGATCGAGCGGCCGATGGCGAAGCCGGTGTAGCCGTCTAGGCCCGTCGCCGCCCGCAGCCACTCGTCCACCTTCTCGTCAGACGCGCCGCGCCCGAGGACGATGCACGAGACCTTGTCCCGACCTTCGCGGCGCGCGAGCGTGGCGATCTCGTTGCAGGCCTCGCGATCGGAGATCCCCTCGATCTTCCACACGTCAGGCTCGACCCCTGCGTTCTGGAGCTGCAACAT
>Ga0075425_100003700_pt1 | contig 15579 bp, 9 predicted proteins | sample SoiMethybrSBSTD4_FD_75300 | JGI IMG/M metagenome (GOLD analysis project Ga0075425, IMG submission 75300) | Bulk soil microbial communities from a Populus tree surrounding site in Tennessee, USA - Soil MetaG P. TD hybrid SBSTD4 | ecosystem: Environmental > Terrestrial > Soil > Tree plantation... | reverse complement strand
GCGATGCGCTCGCCTTCAGAAGTTTCGTAAACCACACCGGTGAAATCGGCGAACAGGCCGTGGTCCTCGTAAAAGGCGCAGGCGTCCTGGGTAAGGGGATCGAGGAGACGGCCCAGGGTGGACCATGCGCGCCCGTAGACGGAATGGGAGTGGGCCGCGGCGATGACATCCGGGCGGGCGGCGTGCACGCTGGAGTGAATGGCAAAAGCTGCCGCGTTCACGGGATACTTGCCCTCCACCACCTGGCCGTGCTGGCTAACCAGAATGAGGTCGGAGGCGCGAATCTGCCCGAAGTGCACGCCGAAGGGATTCACCCAGAAATGGTCGGGGCGCTCCGGGTCGCGGGCGGTGATGTGGCCGGCCACCCCCTCGTCGAATCCGTAGGCGGCAAACAGCCGGAAAGCCGCGGCCAGGCGCTGTTTGCGGTGGCGGCGCTCTTCCTCCTTGCTGGCAAAACCGGGGCCCTGGGGCATATGAAAAACGTTGGCAGGGGCGGTGGCCATGGGTCTCCTCCTCGAAGCGCGACAGAATATAGTCCCTGAACACCTGCCACCGCAAGTGGGAGGACCGATTAGGCGCGCGGGTTACAGATGACGCGAGAAGCAGTGCTCATGAGCACGCTTGCCTTTTGTTCCGGCACGGGTAAATGATGGGGATTCTGATTCGTCAACTGCGCCGAGGTGGGAAAATTCCCTGCCACAACTACCAGGACAACTGCCAGGACGAAAACTTTCATCGTTACCCCCGCCGGCGCGAAGTGGACCGCACCCGGCTGTTCACATTGCCGTGGACCCTCCCATGGCTCGCACGACGAGGTCAAATAAAGGCACATGAGGTTTTCGTCTTAAGATCTAAGTGGCTGATTCCTAAGCAGGTTGCGTTGCTATCGTTTTGAGATTTAGCTATTGCGGCCGGAGGAATAGGTGTATGCTTTCGCCTTCGCGAGGTGGGCAAGATGCCATCGCCGGATAGAGTGCTGCGCTATGTTTTCGGCCCCTACGAGCTGGACATCGCGAAGGGGCGGCTACGCAAGTACGGTGTGCGCATGCGCTTGGAGCGGAAGCCCTTGCAGCTTCTGCTTGCCCTTCTGGAACAACCAGGGACCCTGATAAGGCGTAGCGACCTGCGGCGCCGCCTGTGGGGCGAGGATGTCTTCGTAGATTTTGAGAACGGCTTGAACGTGGCGGTAAAGAAGCTGCGGACAGCGCTGGGGGATTCCGCCGAAGCTCCGGTGTATGTTGAGACGATTGCAGGGGAAGGGTATCGCTTCATAGGAAGTGTGGAGACGGTATTGGCTGGCGCAGACCACGAAGAACTGCAGCCGGCGGAAACCGAGTTCCTTCCGGTTGCTGACAACGAACCGGTCATGCCTTTGGTTGAGCAGCCCAGGCCGCTCTTTTGGCCGCGTGCTGCATTAGCTGTAGCCGTTGTGCTGTGCGTGGCAGGCATCGCAGCTTTTTATCCCCGACCGTCGGAAGTCCGGCCGCCCAGCAGTTCTACGGTTCTAATCGGTCCCTTCGAGAACACTACCGGAGAACCAGTGCTGGACGGCACCTTGCGCTTCGCGCTGGAGCGCGAACTCAGCAACTCGCAATCTGTTCGGGTGGTCCCTCCGGAAAGAGTGCAGGACATTCTGAAATTAATGCGCCGCACGCCGCCGGATCAACTGGATAGGTCTGTGGCACTGGAAATCTGCCGCCGCACTCCCGAAATTCGTGCCCTCATTACCGGCCGAGTAGACAAGATTGGCTCGAAATACCTGCTAACTGCGCAACTGATTGATCCCAGAAGCGGAGCCACGCTGCGGGGAGAGGAGGCGCAATCCGATTCTCAGAATGCGATTTTGCCTGCGGTGCATGGCCTTGCAGCCCAGGTTGGCCAGGACATTAGTCAAGCCGTTTCCGCGCCGGACAGCGGCAGCGGAGCCGTAGAACAGGTAACCACGAGTTCACTGCGGGCGCTTCAGCTCTATTCAGAAGCTGACGACCTGATGATCGTGAATGGGCCGGGAGGCCAGGACATTGTTGACCTCCTGGAGCAGGCCCTGGCCGAGGATCCCGACTTTGCGACCGCCCATGTAATGCTGGGGTATGTGTTATCGAACATGGGCCATCCGAAGGAGGGCATGCCGCATTTTGAACGAGCGATGGCCCTGGCCGACAAGGTCAGCGAGCATGAGCGCCTGTTCATTGTCGGCAGTTATTACGAGGTTCACGGGGATATTCCCAGGAGGATAGCCGCGTACGAAGAACTCTTACGGCATTATCCCGATGACATGTGGGCGCTGCGGAATCTCGCCGACGCCTACAGCGACGCAGGCCGTAACCGGGATGCGCTGCGGCTGGTGTTTCATCGGGCTATGCTGAGACCCGAGACTGAAGATATGCCTTTTGCGGACATCTGGAGCCAGTTGATGGCCGCGCATGAGGTCGACAATGCTAACCAATTAGCTGAACGCTGCCGGCAACATCCCGAAACGGGGCCATGCGAGGCGTTGCTGCTTCAGGTAGGAGCCCAGCCGATTTGGCAGCAGCTACGGGCGGGACACCCCGAAGAGGCGCTGCGCATCGGACGGCAGCTGAGCCAGCGCTCCTCCCAACTTCGGCCCGCGGCGGCTGAAATTTTGAATAACACCTTGTACGAATTGTACATGGATTTGGGAATGCTCGAGGAGGCCAACCAGAACGTCATATTGAACATAGACAAACCAGATTACGACTATGGAGAGGCCATGATTGCTCATGCGCGGGGGGACCTGAACGCGGAGAGTACGTACCTGACCCCCGTGGTTCGCAACCCTGACTGGGTGGGACCTGGGACGTTCATGCGCCTGATTGAAGTCAATCGGATTCCCGAGGCTCGCATGGTGCTTGCGCACAAAGAAAAGGCGGACAAAGCCAGCGGCCTCGTCCGCCTGGCGCGGGGGCTATCAGGTCGGCCGAGGGTGATCCGGCAGGAAGCCTGCCTGACCTGCGCCGGGCAATGGACGATCTGCAGAAACACGTACACATCGCCTACGTAAGTGCGGCCGACCACATGGCTACCGCCCTGGAAGAGAGCGGAGACATTAATGGGGCAATCACGGCCCTGGTTGACCTGCAAGAGCAGCTTCCCGCACTGGGTAACAACTTTGTCGTCCATTTCTATAATCTGGATGCACGCTGGCATTTGGCCCGGCTTTATCGGAAAACGGGTCAGGTGGATAAAGCAGAAAAGGTTGAGAAGGGCCTGCGCGTACAACTTAAGCTGGCCGACCCAGATGTCGCCATCGTGCGTGGGCTAAAGGAACTGTCCGGGTCAGATATGCAAGCGGCCCTGCAGCACTGAAGCGCAACCCGCCGCGGCAAGAATTAAAAAGCCACTTTCAACGCAAACTGCAGGTTGCGCGGATTAGCGGTGCCGCCCGCCTGGCCGAACTGTGGATCGGAAATGTTATTGGATCCCAAATAAAAATTGGTGTGGTTGAATACGTTGAAAGCTTCCGCTCGGAACTGCAGCTTGCACCTTTCTGAAAGGCTGAAGTTCTTAAAGATCGAAGTGTCCGCATCCCAGTACCCTGGACCAAGAAAGGTGTTGCGTCCGAGATTGCCGACGCAGCCCAGGCAGGGAGCAGAAAAGAAATTGCTGGGCAAGTTGAAGCCGTTGGTCCACTGGTCATGGGTGGGATGCAGAGTTTCAGCGATAGCATTCGGACGGTCATTGTTGATGCCGTCCAGGTTGTAATCGCCACCGGTGTTGATGCAGTGTGCGGGATCGAAAGTAGCGCTGTCGCAGGCGCCGGGAGCAGAAGCTTGCAGGAAGGCGTGCCGTTGGTTAAACGGTGTCCAGTGGCTGCCGCTCTGGAAAGACCAGATGCCGTTTAATTGCCAGCCGCCCAGCACTGCTTTTGTCAGTCCCCGCCCGTTCCGGAAAAAGGGCAGTATCCAGATGAAATTGAAGGTGGCACGGTGGCGCATGTCAAAGGTGGAGTTGCCCCGGTCCAGGCCAGGCATGGTCTGGTCGGTGGTATAGCCATCGCCTGAGGCACGTCCATTATCGGTGGTGGCCGAGTTGTGCCAGCCCGAGCCGTTGTCAATCGAGTGGCTGAAAGTGTAGTTGCCGCTTACCTGCCAGCCAGCTCTCAAACGCCTGCGCACCGACAGCTGCAACCCATGGTAACTGGATTTGCCCACGTTCGACCACACGCGCAGGTTTCCGTAATTCGGATTCAACAGGCCCTGGGGATTGATAGGAAAGCCATCGGGAGTGAGATTGGTGTTGAACTTGCTGCACAGCTTGCGTCCGAAGTTATCGGTGATGCAGGTGCCCTCGGGCAGGAGCGCGCCGGGAATGCGATTAACACTTTCGGCGTGGATCAGATTATTGGCAGCCGTGCCCACGTAATTCACTTCCAGGATCAGCTTGGGACGTATTTCCCTCTGGACACCAAAGAACCAGTTGCGCACGAGCGGGTCGCGAATTCCCTGCGGGAAAATGATACCGGTCAGCCCTGCCAGGTTGGCGTTGGCGCTATCCCACCCGGAGATGTCACCGGTGGCCTGCACTCCGAAACCAGCATTCTGGCCGGATGGCGCTGGGCCGAGAAAGGTCGGCGGTCCGCCTGCCGTTGGACCATAGACGATCTGCTGTGTGGTGCCGGGGAATATCAGATAGTTGAACGCTTGATTCAGGGAATAATAAGGCGGGTTCCAGCGTGTATCCGACATAGGAGTATAAATTGCTCCCTGGTAAGCCATGCCAAAACCGCCGCGCAAAGCGGTTTTGCCGTCGCCGAAGAGATCATAAGCAAATCCAAGCCTCGGACCGAGGTCCAGGTGATTGCCAGCACCGAGGGAAGATGCCGGAGCAAAGCCGCCCGGCCCACAAAAGCCAGCCAGAACGGCACGGGGGTTTCCGGGGCAGGGAGTGCTGGCGTTCTGAATTTGGCCGGCGCCGGTTGTAATGTTGTCAATTATGCTTTGCCCCGGCCCTTTCACGAAGGTAGTGGCAAGGTTGTTGGCGTCGGTAAGCCGCGCGTAGAGGTCGTAGCGCAGACCCAGATTGAGAGTGAGGCGCCGGGAGAATCTCCAGTCATCTTGAGCGTAGAGGCCGAATGTCCAGTTGCGAAAGTGGCGAATATTGGTGGCAAGGTGGGAAGGGCCCCCGTTCAGCAGTCCCGGGTCAACCCCGGCCCCTTCCCCGTAAGGTGCGTCCAGAGCAAAGAAAAGAGGGTCGAAGAAGGAATAAGTAGGCCTGCCCTGATTAGACTCGGAATGCTGCAGATTGCGGCGAACGTCTCCGCCTATTTTGATGAGGTGCTTGCCGCGGCTAAGCGAAACCAGGTCGGAATAGGAGTACGTGTGCTCGCGGAAATACTGTGGGTAGCCGGAGTACGAGCCAAAGCCGACGGTACCATCGTCGAGGGCTATGTTGGGCACGCCCGGCAAAGATACCGGGACCAGGTTGAGATCAGAGGTGTAGCCGGCGCGAAACTCGTTCACGGTGATAGGGCTGAAAACACGGATAAAGCTGAATTGGAAATTGGGCGTAGTGTTAGTAGAAGGGCTTAGAAAGTTGTGGCGAGGCGCGACGTTTTCGCCGAAGGCAAAATTGTCTCTCGATTTTGCCCAGTTGAATTCTCCGAAAAACCGGTTTTCAGCATTGGGGTCGTAGTCTATCCGGAGCGAAGCTTCGTTGCCGTTGAAAAGGTCGTCGCTGGTCTGGGAACTGAATGGATCGAGGGCATTCATCAGGAATGGCTGGTTGCGCTGGAAAACGCCAGGCTGCGGAGCGCTGAACGGCGACCCGCCCGGACAGACACCCTGATTCATCTGATCAATGTCGCCCTGCTGCACGCCAAACAAGCGAACAAATCTGTTGGCCAGTGTTCCAGTTCCATCAGTGTAGGCGGGGCAGAGGTACTGGGCAAAGCTGGTGAACCCCGACCCGGAGTAATTGCCCTTCACATACTGCTGCAAGGTATAAGCTGGCCGGCCTGTATCGGCCGGAAAGCTGGAATAGAGCAGCGAGGCCACCGATCTGGGGAATGACGTCTCTACCGCTTGCCGGAACTGGGGTGATTCGACCAGAACCTCTCCCGGGGAAGAGGTAATAAAGCGGTCGCCCTGGTAGGCGGCGAAGAAAAAGAGCTTGTTACGCACAATCGGGCCGCCAATGGTTCCCCCGAACTGGTTCAGGTGCAGGGGGGACTGCTTGCGATTGGCAGGATTGGGATCGTTGTTGGCAAAGTAGGAATTGGCGTCAAAGGCATTGTTGCGCACGAACTCCCACGCGCTCCCGTGCAGGAAATTGGTTCCTGACCTGGTGACTACGCTGGTAATCGCGCCGGCGTTGTTGCCGAACTCGGCCGAGTTGTTGAGCGTGAGGACCTGGAATTCCTCCACGGTGTCCTGAATAGGCTGATTCACGGGTCCACCGGACAGTCCGGTGTTGGCAACGCCGTTAAGAAGAAAGCCGTTGAAGTTCTCACGCACGCCGTTGACCACGGTATTGGCGCCTTGTTCGAGGATGATGCGACGCACGTTCACCGCGCCGGGAGCGTACTGGACCAAGTCGTAGACGTTGCGGCCGTTCAGAGGCAGATTGGCAATTTGCTCGGGGTTAACTATTGCAGAAAGCCGGCCGTCTTGGGTATTAACGGAAGCAGGTGAGGTGATGACCTCAATGGTCTCCCTGGCCTCGGCCGGTCTCATCTGGAAATCAACCCTGACCGCTGTTCCGGCGCTGAGGGTTAGCGCCGCGGTGGAGAGGTTTGCGAAACCTTCTGTCTGAGAACGCAGCCGATAGCGGCCCGTCAGAAGCCCGCTGGCATAGTAGAGGCCGGCTTCATTCGTGCGAAAGACAAATTCAACACCAGTATCGAGGTTCAGAACCAGGACGCGAGCGCCTGAAATCACCGCTCCGGTCGGATCGGTAACCACGCCGGTGAATTGTCCGTGTTCGACCTGGCCTAAGGCGGGGATCCCCAAAACGAAAAATAAGACGAGGCAGGCGGCGCAACGTGCCATTCGAACTTCCCTTCCTTGGACTCGTTCGACCGCACCACCGCGAAGCTTCGCGAGATTGTCGTTTTAGCATCATGGCCGGTCATATTTGAGGAGGGAGTATACCCGAATCCGCTAAATCGCCACCATTAATAATTGAATGAGAGGATGCAACTGGCAGGATGTCAGCTGAGCTGTAGGGATTCTTCAGCAGAGCTAACCAAACCTCGGCGCACCGCGTTTTGATGGATGTATATCCTGAACCGCGAGAGGCTCTTTCCCTGAGGGAGGAGCCTTGGCAAAACTGCTGCCCTTCCGGCGCTTCTGCTTTCTCGGCTTTTGATTTAAGCTGCCCTCATCAGCCTTCGTCCACAGCAGTAAAACTTCCATGGGAAAAATTCACGTACTCCCGGAGCACGTCGCCAACAAAATCGCAGCCGGCGAGGTGGTGGAGCGGCCCGCCTCGGTGGTCAAGGAACTGCTGGAGAACGCGCTGGACGCGGGCGCGCGCCGCATCCAGGTGAACGTGGAGGCGGGCGGCAAAAAGCTTATCCAGATCACCGACGACGGCTGCGGCATGAGCCGCGACGACGCCATGCTCGCCTTCGAGCGCCATGCCACCTCCAAAATCCGCACCGCCGACGATCTGCTCAGCGTGGCTACCCTCGGCTTCCGCGGCGAGGCCCTGCCCTCCATTGCTTCGGTTTCGCGCCTGCGGCTGGAAACCTGCCCGGGTTCGGACCAGGCACCACCGGTGTGGGGGCCGAGTTCCGGTCCGCCCATGGGCGGGTCAGAGACCCGCCCCTACACAACTAGTGCAGGGACCGTCATCGAAATCAACGGCGGCAAGCTGCTGCGGGTGGAAGAGGCCGGGCTGCCGGCTGGCACTTCCATCACCGTCCGCGACCTGTTTTTCAACGTTCCGGCACGCAAGAAGTTTCTGAAGGCGGAAAGCACCGAGCTTTCCCATATCGCATCGCTGGTAACGCATTACGCGCTGGCGCACCCGGACAAGCACTTCGAGCTGCACTCGCTGACCAATGCCATGCTGGTGGCGCCGCCGGTGGCCACGCACGCCGAACGCGTCTACCAGATTTTCGGCAAGGATACTCTGGACCAGTTGATCCCGATTGCCGCCGCAGTCGAACTGCAGCGCATTGGCCTGCCGCAGCCGCCACCCTGGGCGAGGCGCGAACCGGAAGATGAAGAGAATAGGCCCAACGTCAAGGAACCCGGCGAAGTACGCGTCCACGGCTTCGTTTCCAAACCGGAAATTCAGAAGCTGAACCGCAACTCCATCTACATTTTCGTCAACCAGCGCCTTATTCGCGACCGCCTGGTGCAGCACGGCCTTACCGAGGCGTACCGCAATATCCTGCCGCCCACCGTTTTTCCTGTGGTGCTGCTGTTCCTGGAGCTGCCTTCGGCCGAGGTGGACGTCAACGTGCATCCCTCGAAAACCGAGGTGCGCTTCCGCCAGCAGAGCGTGGTTCACGATTTTGTGCGCGACTCCGTGCGCGCGGCGCTGATGAAGGCGCGGCCGGCGCCCCAGTTCGCCGCCGAAATTGGCGCCCGGCCTACCGCCACGCCCGCGCTCTCCAGCGCAGCGCGTGCGGAAGGCTCGGCTCCGGTGTCAGGCCACTGGCGCGAACTCTACGCCCCGGCTGGCGATTTTGCTCTGCGCGCTCCGGAGCTGCCACCGGAATCGCAGCGCCTGCAGTTTGAAGGCGGCATTGCCGTCGAAGGCAATGCCGCCTTAGCGGTGGCGCGCTTTCCCCGCCAGACCTTTGCCGGCGGCGATAGTTGCGGCAATATCCTCGCCGAACCGGAAGCGGAAACCGAATCCAGCCTGGCTTCGCTCTCCACGCTCAAACCTCTGGGTCAGATTCGCAATTCGTTTATCGTGGCGGTAAACGAAGATGGGCTGTGGATTGTGGACCAGCATGTGGCCCATGAACGCGTTCTGTTCGAAAGAATTCTGCGCCAGCGCGCGGCGGAGCGAGTGGAGAGCCAGCGCCTGCTCATGCCCATCATTTTGGAGCTCACCCCGGCGCAGCAGGCGGTGTTCACGGAAATTGCCGACGAACTGCGGCGCAACGGCTTCGACCTGGAGCCCTTCGGCTCGCGTACCGTCGCGGTGAAGCTTTCGCCCGCGGGGGTGGATGCGGCGCAGGTGGAGCATATGCTGCATGAGCTGCTCGACCAGTTTGCCAGCGAGGAGCAGGCGCTCAACCTGGAGAAGGCGCGCGGCCGGATTGCGGCTTCTATCGCGTGCCACGCTGCCATCAAGGTGAATATGCCGCTGGAGCAGAACAAAATGGAGTGGCTGCTGGCGGAACTGGCCAGAACTGAATGTCCCATGAGCTGCCCTCACGGCCGGCCCGTCGTCTTAAGGTATTCTGTAAAGGACATTCAGCGCGCCTTTAAAAGAATCTAAATCAGAAGTCAGGGTCAGGAGCCGGTAGTCAGGGGTCGGGTATCAGAAAGTGGAGTGTAGGCACGGGGCTCTGCCCCGTGCAAGGGCGGATCGGAGATCGGCCCTCCAACGTGTGAACAGAGCATGACAGACCGGGAACTGCAGGAAGCGAGGCGCGAGAAGTGGCGCGTAGCGGGCAATCCCGCGCGCACGCTGGAATCTCTTTCTGAATTCCTGGAATCGGTGGGCTTCTGCCTGATGTATCCCCAAAAACCCATGCCACTGGTCCCCACTTTCATTGGTGCGTTTGCCGGCGGAGACGACCAGCTGCCCACGTGGCAAACCGCATTCTCGGATGAGCGCGCGCGAGACGCCACAGAATTGATGGTGCGCCTGCTGCGGCAACGCTCCGCTTACGAAGCCAACCTGTTCGGAGAAAATAATTTTCTGGTGGCGGCCTCGGTGTTTCCTTATTGTTACGCGCTGGTCGGGGACCGTAGCCCGCGGCGCACACCGAAGGCCGGAGTTCGCTCGGAGTACGGCGACCTGGCGCGCGATGCCTTCGAGGTTATACGCAACCACGGCCCGGTCTCGCGGCAAAAGCTGCTCGAGGCGCTAGGCGGCGGAGTTTCGGCGGCGGCGCTTGACCATGCCCTGGGGGAGTTGTGGTCCAAGCTGCGCATCACCCGCGTGGGCTATGAGCCGCGCGTAGGCGCCTCCTGGGACGCGCTTTATCGCTGGTCCCCCGAGGCAGTGCGCCAGGGCATCAACATGTCGGTGGCGGAGGGGCTCTCGGCGCTGATTTCGAAGTACCTGGATTGCGTGATTGCCGCGGAACCGCAGGAAGTGGAAGAATTCTTTGCTCACTTCGTGCCCCGCTTCAAGGCGAAGGATGCGCTGAACGCGCTGTTGTCGGCGCGCGAGCTGAGTTTTGTACACATCGGCCATCGCTCCCTGCTGCAGGTTTCCCCGGCAAAAAGCGAGCGCACACAGGAAAGGGCGTAGGGCAAGGTTTCAAGGTCTCAAAATTTCAAGGTTTCAAGGTCTCAAGGTTTCGCAGGTTTCAAGTTTCAGGCCGGCGTCGGCGTCATCCAGAGGGCCTTCAGGCCCGAAGGATCTCGCGCGCAGTGCAGGAGCGCTTGGGCAAGCACGCAAGATGCTTTGCGATCGAAGCTGTTCAGCCTCAGGGCCTGTTAACGTTAAGCTTCACGTCCGAAAGTGTGAAACGTTGAGACCTGCGAAACCTCACTGAATCACAACTTGACCACTGACAAAAAGCCAGACCAGAAGCTAACCATCGCCATTGACGGCCCGGCCGGAGCAGGCAAAAGCACCATCGCCGCTCGCCTGGCGCGCAAACTGGGCTACGTGAACCTGGAGAGCGGAGCCATGTACCGCGCCCTGGCGCTGAAGGCCATCCGCAATGACATCTCCTTCGATGACGAGGCTGCCCTGCTCGGCCTAGCCAAAAGCTCGCAAATTCGTCTGGAGCCCACGCGCGAGGGCAACCGCGTTTTCCTCGACGGCACGGACGTTTCCCAGCGCATCCGCGAGCAGGACGTGACCGACGCCGCCTCGCGCGTGTCCGTGCATCCCGCCGTGCGCCAGTGGATGGTCGAACGCCAGCGCGAACTAGGCGCAGGCGGCGGCGTCATCATGGAAGGCCGCGATATTGGCACCAAGGTGTTTCCCACTGCCGCGGTTAAGGTATTCCTCGACGCCCAGCCTGAAGTGCGCCAGGAACGCCGGATTCTGCAAGGCGCCGAAAAGGGCGCGCAGCCTGAACGGCAACGCATCGCCGCGGAATTGCAGGAGCGCGACCGGCGCGACCGCACCCGCGCCGCTTCTCCCCTGACTCCCGCCGAGGATGCGGTCATCATTGACTCCAGCCACATGTCCATCGACCAGGTGGTGGATAAGGTGGAAGAGTTGGTGCGGAAGAAATTGGGTAATTCAATAACCGGGTAATTGCGTAATTCGCGCTTTAATATTCAATTACTCAATTACACAATTGCCCGATTATTCAATCCCATTACTTTCGGACCCTGTAACGCCAGCCTGATTTCCGCCATCATAGTCAGGTTGCCGCGATGGCCGATTTTACTAAGCTGGTGCCAGAATATGTTCGTACCCTGGCCGGGTACACGCCGGGCAAGCCCGTTCGCCTGGCGGAACAGGAGAGCGGCGTGAGTTGCATCAAGATGGCGTCTAACGAGAATCCCTTCGGCCCTTCGCCGCGGGCCATTGACGCCATGCGCGCCGCCGCTGACCAGGCCCACTTCTATCCCGATAACGATGCGGTGGATCTGCGCCTCAACCTGGCCGAGCGCTTCGAAGTAAAAGCTGAGCAGGTGTTGGTGACCGCCGGCTCCACGGAACTGATCAACGACATGGCGCGCATCCTGCTGCGGCCCGGACTGAACGCCATTACCAGCCGGCTGTCGTTCATCATCTATCCCATAGCCACCCAGGCCAGCGGCGGAACCTTCGTTCAGGTCCCGATGAGAGATAACGGTTTTGATCTGGACGCCATTGCCGCCGCCGTTGACCAGAACACCCGGCTTATCTACCTGGCCAATCCCAACAATCCCACCGGGACCATGTTTGATGCGGCCGCATTTGACCGCTTTCTGGAGCGGGTGCCCGAGAACATTATCGTGGCGCTGGATGAAGCCTACTGCGATTTCGCCACGCATTTTGCTGCCGCACGCGGAGTAATTTATTCACGCGCCCTGGACTATGTGCGGGCGGGCCGGCAGAACCTGGTGGTGCTGCGCACCTTCTCGAAGGCGCACGGCCTGGCAGGGCTGCGCATTGGCTACGGATTCGGTACCACCGAGTTGATGGGCTACCTGGGCCGGGTGCGCACCACTTTTTCGGTTTCCTCTGTGGCACAATCCGCCGGGCTGGCGGCGCTCGCCGACGAAGCCCACGTGCGCCGGGCCCTGGAGAATAATGCCGCCGGCGCTGAATTCCTCACGCAGGCGGTTTCCGAGCTGGGCTTTCGGGTGACCCCCACATGGGCGAATTTCATTTATGTCGAACTCGGCGAGGAAGCCGCGCCCTTAGCCAAACGACTGCAGGAGCAAGGCGTCATTGTTCGCCCTCTGGCGCCCTGGGGCGCGCCCAATTCCATGCGGGTGACCATCGGCACGCCTGAGCAGAATGACTTCTTCGTGTGCGCCTTAAGGAAGGTGGCGAAGGTAGCGAACGTGCGGGGATAGCTTTCAGCTTTTGGTCTTTAGTCCTTGGGTTTAACTGACAACTAACCACTGGCCACTGACAACTGGTTTTAATCAGACCCCAGCATGGGCAGCCGCGCCGCCCCGTAGAGACCGGCGTCGCTGCCCAGCAAGGCTCGGGTCACGATGGTCTTCCTTCCCACCGCCCTGGGCTGAACCTCGGCGGCGGCGCCTGTCCCCTTTTCTCGGGAGGGGAATGCGGGCACACCCATGCTGGGCTGGCGTGCCTCCGGCGTCGGCGCAGTCGCGGCATACACCATCGAGCGCTTCTGCAGCTCTTCGAACATGTAGGGCGAGAACGCTTCCCAGGCACTGGCCACACCGCCGCCAATCACGTACATGGGCAGGTTCAAAGCATTGACCAGATCGCCCACCGCGATTCCGAGCGCTATCCCAACGCGGCGGAAGATGTCTCGCGCCGGCTCGTCGCCCTGGATAGCCAGGTTGTACACGATCTTGGCGCTGAACTCCGGGTCGCTTCCGGCCGCTCTTGCCAGCTGTGGCGCCTGCCCGGCCCTGATCGCTTCGCGGGCCATGCGCATCACGGCGCTGGCGGACGCAAACTGCTCGATGCAGCCCAGATTGCCGCAATTGCAGCGTGGCCCCTCCGGGTCCACCGTCATGTGTCCGAATTCGCCGGCCATGCCATTCATTCCGTGCCAAATGCGCCCATGCAGGACCAGGCCACCGCCCACTCCCGTGCCCAGAGTCAGAATGCACATGTCGCTCACGTCGCGCGCGGCGCCCAGCCATTTTTCGCCCAGGGCGGCGGCATTGGCATCGTTTTCCAGGATGACGGGCGCCTGCAACCGGCGCTCAATCTCTTCCCGCACCGGATATTCCTCCCAGCCCGGCAGATTGGGTGACTCGCGCAGCAGGCCGGTCTCCATGTCAATGATGCCGGGCACACCGATTCCGGCGCCCAGCATGGTGCGCGACACCTGAAATTTCGCGGTGAGCCCGCGGATGGCATCGCACATATCATTGATCACCTGGTCGCGTCCCAGCGCCACGCGCGTCCCCGTTGTTACTTTTTCCAGCAGCGTGCCCGTCTCATCCACCGCCGCGATGCGCAGGTTTGTCCCGCCCAGATCCACACCGATAGCAAAGTTGGCCATAAGAGAAATGATTAGCCTATCACCGCGCGGGCGGTTTATGGAATGTGAGGCGAGGGGGCATGCTACTCGCTCATAGTTAACTGTTGGTCGTCGGCGGTTCGTTCCGAGTGTCGGTCCTCAGCAGGAAAAGAGCTTTGTGCGCAGCAGGTGGGAATTGAAAAGCGGTCCTCAGCCCTGAAGGGCCTCAGGATGACAACTGAGAGAGGGATGTTTCGTTGGAAGAATAAGATTTAATCCTCATAACTGTCATAACTGTCACTTCTGGCATCGCGGGCAATAATGGCTGCTCCTGCCGGCGATCACCACGCGCTTTATGGTGGCGCGGCAAGTCAGACATGGCTCGCCCTCGCGGCCGTAGACGCGGTGTTCGAACTGGAAGAAGCCCTTCTCGCCTTCAGCATTCACGTAGTCCGAAACGGAAGAACCGCCGGCGGCAATGGCCTGAGTGAGCACTTGCTGTACAGCCTCGTAGAGCCGCCGCAGTTCGTCGCGGGTAAGCGAGGCGGCGCGGCGGCGAGGGCGCACTCCTGCGCGGAAGAGTGACTCGTCGGCATAAATGTTGCCCACGCCGCGCAGCAGATTCTGGTTCAGCAGCGCGCTCTTAATCGGTGTTTTACGACTGTGAAATAGGTTGACGAAGATCTCAAACCCTACGTCCAGCGGCTCTATTCCGCCAGTCTCGAAACCGTTACGCGTGTGCACCGCCAGCCGCCCAAAGCGCCGCGGATCAACGAACCGCAACTCCCTTCCGGAGGCCAGGTGGGCAATCAGATGTGTGTGCTTTTCGATGTCCTGGTCCGGCCTGGAAACCAGCAACTGCCCGGTCATCCCCAGATGAACGATAAATTGGGCGGTATGGTTCTTCGCGGGCAAGACCTCGCCCGAAACCTGCGGACCCTTTCCTTTGGCGCGGGCTCTCTCCAGGTCAACCACGATGTGCTTGCCCATACGGCGTACTGCAGCAATACGGGCATGGCGCAGGGTGCGCTCGATTTCGGCGGCCGGCGACTTCAGCGGTTCGGGCTTAGAGCCCAGCCATACCGACTCGATGGTGTCTCCCAGCACAGTGCGCGCCAGGCTGCGTACGACGGATTCGACTTCGGGAAGCTCAGGCATAAAACCAGTTGTCAGTTGTCAGTGGCCGGACTCAGTGTACAGCCTAGGCTATCGACCGTCAGCTGTCGACTAACGACCAGCATCAACCGTCGACCATCGCCCTCGCCTTTGGTATCATTGCATGTACACACCCCGCTCGCCGAACCCCTGTAATCTGCAATGCACGAGTCGAAGGCGGCAAGGAGTGTGTGCGCCGAAGCATCGCGGCGCAGGCGCCCCTCAGAAGCTGAGGGCAAGCCCACGCCCGCAAAATCCTGCAGGGAGTGCATGGTGAAGCAGAGCCGGACCGCAGTGGTGGTTGGCGCGCAGTGGGGCGACGAAGGCAAAGGCAAGATTGTTGACGTCCTTTCCGACCATTATTCCGTCGTAGCCCGCTACGCCGGCGGACATAACGCCGGCCACACCGTCATCATCAACGGAAAGAAGTTTGTGCTGCAGCTAGTTCCCTGCGGCGTGCTGCGCCCCGGCTGCCGGGGCGTGATCGGCAATGGCGTGGTGCTCGACCCCATTGCCTTCCTCAAGGAAGTGGCCAGCCTCCGCCAGGCGGGCGTGAAGGTGGATGGCAATCTGTTCGTCAGCAATCGCGCTCACGTCATCCTTCCCTACCACCGCATGATCGAACTGGCCGCTGAGAACGCGCCTGGGCGGGTGAAGATTGGCACCACCTCCCGCGGCATCGGCCCCGCTTACGAGGACAAGATGGG
>Ga0075425_100003699_pt1 | contig 15583 bp, 17 predicted proteins | sample SoiMethybrSBSTD4_FD_75300 | JGI IMG/M metagenome (GOLD analysis project Ga0075425, IMG submission 75300) | Bulk soil microbial communities from a Populus tree surrounding site in Tennessee, USA - Soil MetaG P. TD hybrid SBSTD4 | ecosystem: Environmental > Terrestrial > Soil > Tree plantation... | reverse complement strand
ATCAGCGGCTTTTGCTACACAGCCGAGGGGCGTCTGCAACACGCAGGTGTTCTGGATATGTAGAGCAGGAGAATCGGCATGTCTGATTATCAATCGAATAAGTACGGGAATATCCTTTTTGTCTTTTGCGGGGGTGGATGTAAGGCCGTCATCCAGGCGGTTGCGGCCGCAGAATTGGTAAAGGCCGGCTTGACTCCGACTCACATCATCAGTTCCTCAGCCGGAACATGCAACGCCCTCGCTTTCGTTGAGAATCCCGGTGTCGTTGGAGCTGCGAAAGCTCTCCGTATCTGGGAAGAACATATCACATCCCCGGAAGCAGTCTATGACGTCCACCCGTTCCTTCGAGAGAAATTGGCTCGTCTCTTAGGGGTCGTTCCACAGGCGACTCATGGCTGGGGACCGAGTGAATCGATTCTCCATGATCTGAGGAGGACAATTAAATTCCTGCCTCTGGTCATGTCCTTTTGCGTACGCATGCCCTTCCGCGTAGCGGGTCGTACAGTGAGTTTCATCTTTCGCCTCATGGATGCCTTTGCATTCCGACACAAGTCGTTCCGACGACTCATGCAGGCGCCTGAAATCCAGGAAACGTTCGACGAGATGGACAAGTATTTCGAATTTAGACGTATGAAAGCTTTCCTCGATCCGTTCCCGCTCCTGACTAGACTGGGCGAACACTTTGATCTGCAGAAGGTGCTCACAAGCCCCATCGTCTGGCACATCCTCGCTGAACGTTACGAAGACGGATCCACCGTGGTCTTTTCCAATAAAGACTCAGACCTTGCGATGGATGGGACTGAGGACGCACGAAGTCGGAAGGCTAAACACGACCTCCTCTTTTCACGCATCCGTGCATCCATGGCTCTATACCCTTTGTTTGAGATGGTTGAACTGGATGGCTTCCGGTACCTTGATGCCGATCTCGCAAACCCCCTTCCAGTCGAGGAAGCCTTCAGCGTTGGATGCGATACGGTGTTTATGTTCCTCAATGTTCCCCAGAAAAGCGTTCGTGTCGAGCCGTACCCCCTGAGAGATCTTGTGGAGTTAAACTTCCGCTTACGGCTGAACGAAGGGTACATCCACCATCGCGTCAAGGAGGCACAGGCAAAAGCCAAGGAGCGGGGCGTGAACCTATTTGTCATCCGCCCACATGAGATCCCCCCCGGACTCGGGTTGCTGGAGATTGACAGCAAGGTAATCGAATTTGTGAAGAACCACGAGCGACAACGTATGAAGGAATATCTCGCAAGTCTTGATACCCACAATCTTCGATTTGCACCGCAAATCCTTTAGCCTCAGCTCGGGTTATTTGTCAGGCCAAGGTTCCAAGGAGACTCCATGCAGAGGGTGTTGAAGATCGGCCATCGTGGGGCTGCGGGTCATGCCCCGGAAAATACATTGGCCGCGATTCAGAAAGGTATCGCCCTCGGAGTGGATTTCGTGGAGATTGACATGCGTCGTACGGCGGACGGCGTGCTTGTAGCCCTCCATGATGCGACAGTGAATCGGACGACCAATGGAAGGGGCCGGGTCGATCGCTTGTCACTCCAGGAGGTCAAAAAGTTCAATGCAGGGAATGGCGAACACATTCCAACACTTGAGGAAGTACTCAAGGTGATCGAAGGAAGAGCAGGGCTGATGTTGGAACTAAAGACCAGAGGAGCGGCTCAGCAAGCTGCTGAGGCAGTGCGTGAAGCTGGGTTCAGCAACTCTGTCATTTACGCTTCTTTCTTGCATAGCGAGTTAAAGCATGTTCGGACGGTCGATCCAGAGGCCTCTCTCATGGTCCTCTTCGGCAGTCTGTCCCGTGCCTCCGTCGCCCGTGCGATTAAATACGGAACTTCCTACGTCGGTCTTCGACACGACAAGGCCACACGGGTGCTCGTGGACTCGTTCCACCGTTCGAACTTTCGAGTGTTCGTCTATACTGCAGATGCTCCCAGCGATATCCAGCACGCACTCTCCCTTGACGTCGATGGGGTTATATCGAACTTTCCCGAGCGTATCGTGAGTCAGTAGCTCTTATTTTCGTTCTCTATATCCAGGTGTTCGTCAAGCACACTTTTGACGAATATATCGCGGACTTGTTCACAGACCATTCCCAGGGACCCAGTCGATTCGCTGAGGAAGCTGGGATAGTAAAACACGTCGAAGGGAACCATGCGCGGGTTTCTCATGTGATCGTACAATTTGTTGTGCGACGGCAGGCACCGACCTGTATCCCGGATAGGCCAGTTTCCCTGCCAAGTCCTACTGCCTGGTAAATGCGGAGATAAATGCAGAATTGAGGGAAAACGGCCTTCAGGATGACGGCAAGGGAAATCTTTGCCATGGCTTTCGGTACAGCCCTAAAATCTCTTGGAAGAGCCGGATTGTTCATGATGATGTCGTAATGCGATACACTGCGGGTAGTGATTGATTTAAGAGTAAGACTGTCGATAAAACATCAGCCATGAGCGAAGGCGGCATTAACCATCAGCAAGAAGAACCTGCTTTCCCCCCACATGTCCGAGGACTTAATTTTTTCGATACAGATGCCAACCTGCACCTCTTTCTTGAGCGTGTGGCGCCGGGGCTTTTGCAACGCCGGAGCGCAGTTCTGGGCCGAATCGGGGCCTTCGCCGGGGACAGGTTAGACCGCCAGGCCGAACAGAGCGACCAAGATTTCCCGCCTGCGTTAAAGGATTTGCCCAATAGCAGGCCAGCCCCCACCGGACGTCGCAACGAAATCCGCCTGAACCGGGAATATGAGGAGTGCCAACAGGAACTCTATAAAAGCGGCCTCGTCGCTGTGTGTTTTGACAAGTCGGCTCCCGAGTCGCACATCCTCCCTTTGGTCTCAATGTATATGGTTGCCCAATCCGACATCGCCACCGGCTGTCCCTTCGCCATGACGCATCCAACCGCATATGTTCTTGACCGGCTGGCACCGCAGGCCGTGAAAGACAAATACCTGCCGGAAATCCTGCGCACAGACGGCGAAACCGCAATATGCGGCACATGGGCCACGGAACGCCACAGCGGCAGCGATATCGGCGGCACGGTTACAACAGCCCTCAGGCAGGGTGACGGAAGCTACCGCCTGCAAGGTCACAACTGGTTCACCAGCGCGTTCGGCTTTAAAAAATTCATGGGCATCAAGACGGCGCGAGTCGCAGGGGCACCGTCTGGTGGCAAGGGGCTTGGACTTTACCTTGTGCCCAGCCATATCGACGATAACTGGGCGGTCGCCAATAACCTTGAGATCACGCACCTGAAGCGCAAGCTGGGAACGCGGGGCCTGCCTACCGTTGAAATCGATCTACAGGGTGCCCTGGCCTATGAAATTGTTCCGGCCGGGCAGGGTCTGAAAGCGATGATGACTGCGCTGGGCTGCTCACGGGCTCACAATGCCATGGGGGCTGCAGGCGTGATGCGCCGTGCTTATATGGAGTCGTTGTGCTGGGCGGGCCACCGAGAAACTTTTGGCAAAAAGCTGATCGACCGCCCGATGGTGCAAAACCGCATACTGGATATCGCCGTGCAGTGGATGGCGGGATCAGCCCTGGCATTCGAAGCGGCGCGCAGCTTTGACGATGCCGCAGAGGATTCCGGAAAGGAGCCGTGGATGCGGATCGTCACTGCGCTGGCTAAATTCCGCACGGCAGAACAGGCTGTGTGGTGCGCGCAAAAGGCGCTGGAACTTGTCGGCGGCAACGGCTATACGGAAGATTACGCCACCGCGCGCCAATTTCGCGACGCTATGGTCCTGCCGGTCTGGGAAGGGCCGGAGCAGATCCAGGCGCTTGAGCTTATGCGCATGATCACCGGTGACGAACCCGGTGATAGGCTTTTCATTGAAAAACTTGTGTCAGTCCGCGATACATTACCCGTCGCGATGAACCGCGAAAAGATCAATTTATCGGCCCTGTCCGGCACGATGGATGGGTCATTTCAAAAACTGAGGGCAGAACCGCAAAAAGCCGAGCTTGTCGCGGACGAATTCCTGCGCAAAATGTCAGATGTCCTGACTTATACTCTGCTGTGCGAAGAAGCGGCGTGGACATACGTGCACAAGAACGATGGCACGAAACTACTGGTTTGTCGTGCCTACCATGCCCGCGTCTGGCCCAGCGAATTTCTCGTGCCGTCTTTTTCTCCGGGGGCGTTGCTGCGTCACTTCAATCATATTGTGCAGGCAAAGCCTATCCCTCCCACCCTTATCAGCAATCAGGATACGCAGACGTAAGGGTTTCTATGTGGGAGAGAAGCGGCTTGTACTGGTTGATTTGGAGGAGGTGGCGCACGCCATGTTCCACGATCAGGATGCTCGGCTACTCTGCTGTGTGACACACAAATTCAGTCTGTACCCCACGCTGGAATTGAGTAGGAAGAGCTGGTCAAGTAGAATAATTTGCAGGCGTGACTCCTGACAGCATGGTCGTGTTAGGAAGTGTCGACGATGCTCCACGCAGAAGTTGGTGGGTACGACCTCCATTGCTCGATTGGAAACGGAGCTTAGAACACGACCAATTCTCTGAGGAATGGATGGTTCACAACGAGCAACAGGCTGTCCAATACTGAATTGGGACCGTACACGCATGAGAAGCACGCATCGGATAGGTTCAGTGGGCGGCAGATTCCCGTTGCACGAGATGACGAGAGGATTCAAAATCCTCGGCTCTCGCTCCTTCTGGCTCATGTGCGCAACCTCGCTCCTCTTGGGGACGACGAGTATTCCTGAATCTACACCATCGCCGACTGCAGATGCCCCAACAGACGCTATGAGGACCACCGTCAATCAAGCCCTCGCAGTCTTGCAGGATCAAGATCTCAAGAAACCAGAGCGCACTGAGGAGCGAGTCGCTCGGCTGAAGAAGATCGCTGATTTACGCTTTGATTATGGAGAAATGGCTAAGCGGTCGCTTGGAGGGCAGTGGGAAAAATTAGAAGAGAGGGAGCGACAAGAGTTTGTCGAACTGTTTACTGAGTTTTTGACGGCAACCTATGTGGAAAGAATACATGCCTACTCAGGCGAAGAGGTTACATTCCTCAACGAACGGGTTGAGGGGAACCATGCGGAGGTCAAGAGCATAATGGTCGGGAAGAAAACAGAGATCCCGATGGACTACAGGCTCATGAAGAAAGGTGACGACTGGAAAGCATACGATGTGCTGATCGACGGAATCAGCCTGGTCCAGAATTATCGGGGGCAGTTTGCAGCGATTCTCCATTCATCATCATACGAGCATTTGGTCCAAGTCCTGCGCGAGAAGATTGCACAGTACAACGTGAAGACCAGAAGTTCTCAAACAAGCCCGTCATCCCGGTAAATAGCACTTTGATCGGCACGCTCGTTTTCCAGCAAACTTCCGCCATCCTGCCGTCACGGGCGATACCGTCCTCCCATTGTCCCGTCCCCCATGAGAGTCGAACGATATTGAATTGATTAGGGGACTGAAGCAACAATCTGGAACGTCTAGAGAGGAGCCAGAACAAAGTGGATAAGCCCTGAAATGCCTTGGGTTTCTGCAGAGGACATCACCCGATTTGTTTGCCGATTATAACCTCCTTCCAGAGACATGCGCGTAGTCCATCCTCGTAATTGTTGAATCTCCACCGTGAGCAGACCTTTCCCGCTGATACTCTCCAGGTCGATGAGTCGATCGCTTGATCGTGTAGCAGAATAGTTTCCCATGGCGCTGAGGAAGAGCCGCTGGCTCTGCTGGTAACTCATGGCGAGAGCGGCTGAGGGCGAATCGGTCCGTACGCCTGACCAGTCTTGTTGTTCCGTGCGATAGCCGAGCGTGGGTGCAATGGTCAGAGTGTGGTGCGGACGAAGCGAGGCGGTAGCCGTCTGCATGTGGACGCGGTTGTCCGATCCGTTGCGAAAGAGATCGGTTCCGAGGATATAACTGGATGCCAGTCCGACATGCCACGCAACGCCGCTATATCCCAGAGCGGCTTCGAGTGTGTGATTGTTCATTTTCTGAGGTGCGATGCCGGTCGGATCCAGCGTGCTATTCAGAGCATTCTGCGAATAGGTTATAGCGAGGCTGGGCCAGGATACCTGATTCCAGGAGAGGCCAATTCGACCATAATTCTGTTCGAGTCGAGCTCGGGTGGGATCTCCGTCTACGTTATTCCATTGTTGGCCGATAGCACTGCGTAAGGTGGTCAACCCATTCTTCCACTCTCCCCAGACCTCTCTCAGATCCTGGTCTGGGCCAGTGTAGAAAGTCTGCCCCGCCCTCCGGTATGTCATGCCATAGCGGGCCAGGCCCGAGGAGGTGGTGAGGCCCATTCGCATCATGCGGCTCGCTGAATCATCTTGTGTGTCACCGGGAATACTACTTCCCCTTTGATTATTAGCCATCTCAGTTTCTGTTACGAATGCTCCTTTGAGCCAAGTCGTCGCTGCGAGAAAACCCTGTGCGTATGACCGATCGATATCAAGTGAAAGATCACGCACATTCGCCGGGGTCACAGAGGGAGTATAAGAGGTCCGAGTGACATTCGACTGATATGCCGGAGCCTGCGCGGGCTGCGCAGTGGTTTGCAGTCCTTGTGCGGAAAACCAGGAAAGCCACTGCGCAGTGGCTTGATCTGATTGTTCCCCGCTGCTCCAGACAGGACCGGCAAACAGGCTGATTAAGAGCACTAAGCCGGATTTCATGAAGTTAGGCATGCTTCAGATTGTTCCGAAACCACCAAGCACACGGGAGGCGTACGGATACTAAAGGCATTACAGTCGCCTGGAATTGACGGCGATCAAGAATAGGTAACATGTATATAAATGTATTCAAAAATATTCTGAGACTTTCTGCGCTCGGCTTTCTGTTGGATTCCAGAAATGATTTCGTGCTCCGAGTGAAGCTCGAAGCGGGATATCATCCATCCCCTCACGGGACAATTACGCAAGGGGTATGCCGTCGAAGGAAAAGGAAGATCAGCATACAACCCCTGAATATGAGCCTTCGCGAGAAGAAGATTGATGAGAACATGCAGGGAATCTGTAGGAGAATGTGGAAGCCCGTCGAGTCAACCGTAGTTTTTTCAGGAGGATTGACACTGCAGCTGTTTGCCTACACATACGACAATGAAGAATGAGACGATACCAAGCGATCCTACATCTGTTTCAATTGCACAGCGGGCGCCTCTATTGGATTGTGGGACACCGACTCCATCGCCTCCGCCCTCGAATGCGACAGCATCGAAATCCTGAGCAATCAATGCCCTGAGAACATCCAGCTCAGCAACATGTAAAGGCGACGAACTTTTCAGCCTTCTTTTCTGTTCTCTGCTACAAATTCGTCGCCATACTTGGCATATCCACGATCTGATTCTCATATGCCTCAGCTGGATGGCAAGACGTGGGAGGGGCAGCGCTCTTTAAGTGGAACAGGATCTGTATGGTCTCTCCGTCAGCTTCTACACATCCAACATTTTCCATCCACCGCACTGTCATCAATACAGATCATAATTCACTTCGTTATAAAGACCTTCGATGGCACACGCTTTGCTGTTGCTGCAATCGTGTTCTCCTTCTCCTTCTTGCCCAGCATCACGAACGAAGTAGACCGAGTCTAAATCAACACGATCAAATCCCATTCTCTGAAGCAGCACATGAACGCTCTGACCAGAGTTACAGGGACCAGTTGCAGACCGCTATGCCTGACCGCCGTCGTTGCGAGTCTTCTTCTCACGATGTTGCCCTTTCTCACCGGATGCGGGAGTGGGAGCAGCGATGGCCAGGCATCGCCGTCAGCTGACACAGGAATTACCGCGTCTCTCACATGGAACCCGGTTGACAACCCCTCGGTCATTGCCTATTTCGTCCATTATGGTCAGCAAACACCAGGTCACCCTGGTAGCTGCGCATACGAAAGTTCCATGCATGTTCATGTTGACTCTTCGTCAGCCATTGTCACAAACCTTGAACCTAATACGCGCTACTATTTTGCGGTCACTGCCTATAACGGGCTAGAAAGCGCCTGTTCCGCTGAAGTATCAACCGTCACGCCTCCCACCTCCTTCTAGGTTTCTTCTCGGCTTAATACCACAACGGATACCTAATAGCATTTTGGGGCAACCAATTTCAGAATCTTTTATTTTTGGAACTGGCGATAAGATACGGCAACACTGCACAAACATAGACGGTATCGGTTATGAAGTTGACGCAGGATAGTGAACACTGCGCGGGGTGTTACTCCGCAACGGAAAGTTGGACAGGCGAATGGATTGGAGCCGACGATGAAGCAGCTGGAGGGCTTGACTAAGATGGTCCTGGGGTGAGGGTTGCGGTGCGTTGAGAGCGGGCGCAACCCTCCTTATTTTGCCCGACGAGTCGGGCACCCCTTCGATCGGCGTGTGCTGGAGGATCGAAGAGGCCGCTTGAAACAAGTGGTCTGAAACCTGGGCGGAGTCTTGCAGGCAGGCATCGCGAGAGGTATGCTATTGACCAACAGGAAAATCTCAGTGGAAATCCGGTTTCCTCACGCGTGATATCCGTCGTTGTATAATAAGGAACTGGTTCTCAGTCACGATGTTGGCAACCGAACCGGAGCGTGACCCTGTGAGCGAGGATCGCATCATGGCAAGACTCCTGCTGCTTGGAATGGCGACAATCCTGGGATTGTGGCCGGGGATCTGCATGGCGGGAGATCTGACACCGCGCGAAATCTACGAGGGGAGCTCGCCAGCGGTCGTGATGATCATAGGATATTCCCACAGCGGCCATCAGGGCAGCGGGGGCACCGGCTCCATCATCCAACAGGATGGTCTCGTCTTGACGAATGCCCATGTCGTGATCGAGGAACGCACAGGGAAGCCTTATCCCCGCTTGACCATCTATCTGAAGCCGGATCGTGTGACCGGCGACCGGAAGGTGGATTTGTCACGGAGTGGCAAGGCTCGTGTGGTGGCTTTCTCGCAGCCGTTGGATCTGGCGCTGCTCAAGCTCGATGGGCTGCCCGGACCGTTTCCGGTTCTCGAACTGGACGACTCCGATAAGGTCGAGATCGGTGATCGAGTGGTGGCGATCGGACATCCGGAACAGGGCGGGCTCTGGACCTTGACCACCGGCACGATCAGCGCGGAATTCGAGAACTTTAACGCCACGCAGGGCAAGTCTGTGTTTCAGACGGAAGCGGGATTGAACCGCGGCAACTCGGGAGGACCGTTGCTCGATACCGACGGCCGCATGATCGGGGTCAATACGGCGATCGTCCGGGTTGCGCCAGATGGGCTGCCGATTACCAGTATCAGCTTCTCCTTGAAGTCCAACGTGGCCAAGCAGTGGTTGCGTGATCAGGATGTTTCGGCTCGGCAGGCGCTGGCTCACTCCGACGCCACGAGGTTAGACAAATCCCCTGATCGTTCTCTCCTTCTGCCTCGCGAGCAAACGACCCAACCTGGGAATTCCCTGGCCACTCCCAAGATTGGATCTCCCTCTCCTCCCCCTGAGGTCACGACACAGACCGTGCCCTCGCCTCGACCCTACAATCTGGACCGCCTCATTAGTGAACGAAACCGCGCCGAGGCGGACCTTGAGGATATGATCAAGGAAATGCGTGGCAAACTGGGCGAGCGATGAAGATCTCGCCATCCACTTATCGACCTGCCATGATCAAGCACGGCGCGGTCTGTATATGAACGATTCGCCAAGTATCCTCCACCTATTTAAATAAAGTAACGGGGAGACTCGCTTCCGGTTACAAGGCCACTGCACAAGGTAACTTTGCCGTCAGGGAGGAAGGTCTCGATCAGGACGCGCAAACGCTTTCTTAAAAGTATTCGGTATGACGATTCCCTTTATTTCGGGTTGATTGCCTGGTAGTCAATGATGAACCGTCCCACAGCCTCTGAGATTCTCGCGCGAATGTCGAGTACCCTAGGGGCACTGAGCCAACTCGGAGGTGCAGGGCCTTCCCATGTGGTCGCAAAGAATTCTGTGCCTGGATTCCTTGAGAGCTGAACAAGTTGCTTCAACGTAAGACCGATCGCGTACGCGGTGAAATTCACTGAGGGACCCGTAATCGGGTAGACAGCGACGTAGAGATATGGGGCCCCGGGTGAATTCGCGATCTCAGAGATGGTCAGGACGCGCAGGCCTGCCTGGCGCAGCCGTCCTTCGATGTCGCGGGTGAGCTGCTCTCGGCTCACCCCTTCTCGTTCAACATCGTCAGGGAGATACTCAACGAGCACCGAAACCTCTCCGAGTCCTCGCAGTGTCTCACGTTTGTCAGCGGTAAAGGCGAATCCTCCAGTCGGCCAACACAACGTCAGACTCAACAGAATAAGCACACTCAGACGCATGGGATACCTCCTAGTCGGTGTCCCGCACGATAGCCGCCCGACTATCTAAAGACAATAGCAAAGCCGCCACTCCTCACTGTCGTGCCGCACTTGAATTGTAGACAGGTGTTTAGCCGGCTGAATGCAGGAAACCCACTGAATTAATTCATAACCTATCGCAGCAGAAAATATCTGAGGGTGTCTCACCACGGTCACGAAAGGGTGGCTGGAGGTCTCTTAAGAATTGGATACGCACAGCGGATCGAACTCTATGCAGAAATGAGGCTTACGATGTTCAATCACCTGTCCAGAAATTCGGTGAGACAGTATCGGCTAACAGAACAGTTGATTCGTCTCCTGCCTTCAACTAGGCTTTGGCGGATTGTCAGCATAGAAGTGGTGGAAGGTCTGATGTTGCGGCCGGATGTGAGCGTAATTTGGATGTATCAAGTGCAAATCTGCCTGAAGGGAGAGTGGCGTTCCAGCGCCAGCCAATGAAGTGGCAAGGTATCGTGGAGAACCTAGGTGAGGAGTTCTCTTGTCCAATATCCGAAGTTGAACGGATGCTGAGCGCTGCAGCACACCAGATTGAGCTAGGCGCACAGATCAAAGAGTTTGTTTCGGTTCTGGCCGTCAAGGAGGTAAAAGGCCTCCTGAGAGCGTATCGTTCCACACCCCTTCGACACGAGCAGCGTGATCTGAACCATCCTCAGTCGAGCCAGCCGTCGCCGCGTCCTTGAGAAACAACGTTCACTTCTGTATGGGGAGGAGCTGGGTTAAGTGGGACCTTGTCTTCCGCATCCGGCACCACCGTGTTGTGATTCCGGTAGTCCAGCGAGTTCTCCTCTCAATCGCTGAGATAGAGGAGGGTCGAGGACCAAGACCAACGAATGCACGGTCGTGCGGTCTGCTTCCCCCAGAAAAAGGAGCACCGTGCGAACGTTTTCCGCCCATGCAGTGTCCGACGGCGACACCGTGCCAGTGGTCTGATTCCCCTTTGGCCGTTGTCCCCTCTTCACACCTTATGATGTTATGCCAAAATCTGCCCCCGCAGACCGCCGTAGACGAATGTACGGACCAGGTCCTTCGCATAAAAGTCGTGTGGGAATCCAAGTTCAATACGGCTTGCCTCGTCGAGCGTCTTTAATTGGTCCTCTGACAGCGTCAGGTCGAAGCTCGCGAGATTGTCCTGTAACTGAGAAAGCTTTCGCGCGCCGACGATGGGGATCACCGGCATGGGACGGTAGCGAAGCCACACCAGTGCGACCTGCGCCATGCTACGATCGATCGCATCGGACACACTTTTGACAGCCGCCACAATGCGGTCGGCCCGTTGTGACTCGGGCAGAAACGGTTTCATCATGTCGGCGCTCATACGGCCAGGCTCGGACGACCCATGGCCATGGTACTTGCCGGTCAATACACCGTTGGCCAGCGGCGACCACGCAGTCACGCCGAGGTTGAGCGCCTTAGCCATCGGGATCAGCTCCCACTCGACGCTGCGCTCGGTCAGGCTGTATTCGATCTGCAACCCGATGAAGGGCGACCACCCCCGCAGCTGGGCAAGCGTGTTGGCTTGCGCGATCCACCAAGCCGGGGCATCAGAGATACCGACGTAGAGCACCTTGCCTGCTCGAACCAAATCATCTAGTCCTCGCATGACCTCCTCGACCGGCGTCATTTGATCCCAGATGTGGACCCAGTAGAGATCGATGTACTCGGTCTTGAGTCGTTTGAGGCTCGCTTCCACGGCTTGCACCATGTTCTTGCGTTGATTACCGGCCGCATTCGGGTCCGTGCCAGGAACGGCATTGGTGTATTTCGTGGCCATCACCACACTCTCGCGGTGGCCTTTCATAAACTCGCCGAGGAGCGATTCACTCGTTCCGTCCGTATACATGTTCGCGGTGTCGATGAAATTGCCCCCGGCTTCGCGAAACGCGTCGTACACCTTTCGTGCCTCGTCCTGTGTAGACCCCCAACCCCAGTCCTCGCCGAAGGTCATGGTGCCGAGCGCGGCTTCCGACACTCGAAGTCCACTATTGCCCAAAAGTCGGTATCGCATATGAGCCTCCTTTGGTCACTACTATCATTGGATTCTCTCTCGGTTCTGACGCGCCTTCACATCGGCATAGAGCGCCTGAGTGATATCCTACATCGTTTGCCGTATTGCGAAGGAAAGAGGTTCGATACGAAAGAATGCCCCAGTCCTCCTTTCAACCGCTAATCATAATCCTAATTCTCGACCAGAAATAACCTCCATCCTGGTCCTTCCAAATATGATACTTGCGGACGACTCGGTATCTTCCCGGTAGGTACCGCACTGTCTTTTGCAAGGTTTTATTGAATGCCCTGTCAGATTCAGATGGAAGGGGGACTGCATGAAGATGGAATCCATTCGAAGAGCACGCGCTCAATGTTCATATTCATTCGCTGCGGCAAAAGATCGAGCAGAACCCGGCCAGTCCAACCTTCCTCCTGACCGTCAGGGGTGTGGGCTACAGGCTGCGGGCGTAGGGCCTCCAGAAATCTGCCCTCAATTCCTCACACCACAGATTCCAGTAAACAGAGGCTCCCTGTCACCTGCCCCATCCGATGCGCCAAGAACGAGAATCCGAGAACGGTGCCCTGTGAAGAATACGCCTTGCGTGTGGATGCCGTCGACGACCCATCACATCCTGCGACGAATGACACGCATTCCATTGTGGGAACGAGAAGGAACGGAAGCCTATAGGTTCAAGCACTTGATGTCGTTGATCACTGCAAAGACGTGATAGTGACTGATGACCTGATAATCGAACAGGACCAGGACGTAACCGCTCAGGGGGTTGACCTGCACATGGGCCACCCCATTCAGCTTTGCCAACTGGCACTCCAGTTCGCCGGCCATTACGGGGGGAGCCTTGGACTTCGGGGACCTTGATTCGGATCCGTCCATCAAGTTTGTGATAGTACTCAGTTCCATGCATCGGTGGGGCGACTCCTTTCTAAGAAATTCCTCAACCTATTGACCTCCCCTTCCGGGGATGGTCATCCTCGTCACTGACCATTATTAGCGTACAAACCCATTGTTTCGTAAACCGAGAAAGTAGATTACGGATACGTAAACTTTTCCAGCCGTTTGGTTATATACCCTTCCCTTAAGTACGGTTCTGAACCCCTCCTACTCGCCTCCGAATCACCCTAGATCGAAGCCAGCCTTTGTTTTTACCCGATTGTGGCACAGTCCTAACGTTCTCGTAATCGAGGGCTGCTAGCTTTGCACTGTGCCTGACGGACAGCCTTCGCGCCGAGAGATATCCTGACTTCGCCTTCGATCAACAGCGCGACATGCATCACGATCCCGCGAGTGATTTTCACGGAACCACCAAAGGAGTTCCTCATGGAATCTCTTACACAAGCTGTCTGGCGACGGGGCCTTGCGCTCTGCTACCTACTTGGTTGGGGATCTATCTTGGTCGGAGGTTGCGTCTTCCGATCCTTCCCGTCTACCTATTCCGACGGGACCCGGCGCCGCTGAATCCGACCGGTATCAGGTCATTAGATGGCCTGGAGTGACCGAGCAAAGTGCATTATGTTCGTGACCTGACAGCTCGGGAAGAGCCTGTGGAAGAAAGGGATCAATTAAATGGGAAGGGGCTCGACTTCCGGTAGGAGCGGGTCGCCCGACGATCAGGGGATCAAGGTGGGATTGCCCTCATGTGATGCGCCCTCTCGGTTAGATTCCACTTCACTCAGCGTGCATCGCGAAAGAGGCGCTGCCCTCAAAAACATACGAACATACGTGAGCCATGGATGGGCATCGTGTACCCCAACGTGAGAACAATGACTTAGAAAAGGCACTCTACTTGCACTCCATTTGACGCACAATTTCCACACTATTTACGACGATTTCACAGGACTGGAGAGTTTTCCAGTTAGACATAGCCCTATGTGATAGTGCCATAACATAGACTACGATGGAACAGGCTCTTTCGAATAGTTGGCCCAAGCGATTCAGGATCAGGCTTATGGCCTACGACACATGAATCTGTGGTGGCGGCAAAGATGCCTCGAGTTTTTATGTACGGCTCTTGATCTCTCCAGCTGAACACCTCGTTTGAGAGTTCATGGCTCCTCTTTTATTCCAAAAACGCACTCGGTGTAAGACATGAACCGATCTACGCAATCGCTAGGTGAGAATGCAATGTTATTAGAGAAGCGAGTGGACACAGGGGTTGCTCTCCGTAGCCATAATTCGTTTTCTCCCTCATTCAAACATAGCCCCGAACAACGCCCACACATAAACGGTAAGTTCATTTTTGTCGGGGAAACAAAGTTTTACATCAAAGGCGTCACCTATGGCGCGTTCCGACCTGATGCCGCAAACAATGAGTATCACGACTTCGAGCAGATAGAACGGGATTTCGCCCAGATGGCCGCACACGGAATCAACACCGTCCGCATTCCCCACACCATGCCGCCTCGTTCACTACTAGACATCGCCCAGCAACACGGTTTGCGTGTGATGGTCGGGCTTTCCGCTGAGCAGTATGTGGGGTATCTGATCGATAAGAAGCGTGCGCCCGACATCGAGAAGATTGTGCGCGACAAAATACAAACTGTGGTGGGCCATCCTGCATTGCTGTGCTATGCGATTGGAAACGAAATTCCAGCGAGCGTGGCGCGGTGGCTTGGCAATCGACGCATCGAGCGATATCTGCATCGCATCTATCGGATCGTGAAACAAGAGGACCCGGAGGGACTCGTCACATACGTGAACTATCCATCAACCGAATACCTCCAACTCCCATTCTTAGACATGGTTTGCTTCAACGTGTATCTGGAAACTGAGAAGGACCTTCGCTCGTATCTGGCCAGGCTGCACAATATTGCGGCCGACCGTCCCCTTATTATGAGCGAGATTGGCCTCGATGCGCTAAGGAATGGGCGTGACATGCAGGCAAGAAGTTTAGACTGGCAAATCCGCACCACGTTTGCAGCTGGTTGCGCAGGGACGATCATTTTCTCATGGACCGACGATTGGTTTCGCGGCGGCGCGGAAGTGGACGACTGGGCGTTCGGGTTAACGGACCGAACTCGTCGGCCCAAGCAAGCGTTGAGCACAATGGAGAGAGCATTCGCGGAAGTGCCGTTCTATCCAGGTATATTGAAGCCTTATATATCGGTAGTCCTCTGTTCATATAACGGTGCTCGGACAATTCGTGAGTGTTTGGAAGGGCTTCGTCGGCTGGAGCATCCGAACTACGAAGTGATCGTGGTCAACGATGGTTCGACCGATGCGACTCCGGCCATTGCGCGCGAA
>Ga0075425_100003697_pt1 | contig 15584 bp, 17 predicted proteins | sample SoiMethybrSBSTD4_FD_75300 | JGI IMG/M metagenome (GOLD analysis project Ga0075425, IMG submission 75300) | Bulk soil microbial communities from a Populus tree surrounding site in Tennessee, USA - Soil MetaG P. TD hybrid SBSTD4 | ecosystem: Environmental > Terrestrial > Soil > Tree plantation... | reverse complement strand
GGGCGGCGTCGCTTGCTTTCATGGCGTTCCCCCTTGTCCGGTCATGTCGACGGCGGGCGCCGCTCGAGCGGCCTCTTCGACCTCGAAGAACTTCTCTGCGTGGAAGCCGAACATCCCGGCGAGGATATTCGACGGGAAGCTCTGCACGCGACGGTTGTAGTCGCGGACGTTCCCGTTGTAGAAGCGCCGGGCCGCTTGCAGCCGGTCCTCGGTGTTCGAGAGCTCGTGCTGCAATCCGAGGAAGTTCTGACTCGCCTTCAGATCCGGATAGCGCTCCGCGACGGCGAGCAGGCCGCGCAACGCCGACACGAGCGGGGCCTCGGCGGTCGCTTGCTGGTCGACCGGGCCCGTCGCGGCCACCGCGGCGGAGCGGGCCTCGGCGACGCGCTCGAAGATCTCTTTCTCGTGGGCTGCGTACCCCTTCACCGTCGAGACGAGGTTCGGGATCAGGTCGTAGCGGCGGCGCAGCTCGGAGTCGACGTCGGCCCAGGAGTTGCGGATGAGGTTCCGTTGCGAGACGAAGCGGTTGTACGACAGCGCGACGGCGATGAGGATCACCCCCACGGCCAGCAGCACGATGTACAGGACCGTCATGCCTTCGCTCCGTCCCGCGGATAGAGGCTGGCCAGCACCGTGGGGACGTGCGCGTGGAAGCGGCGCAGCACCTCGAGGAGGTTCTCGTATTCGGGCGGGGACACGCGCTTCGTATAGCAAAGGATGACGCGGCCGTACACCTCGTATTGCGCCACGCCGCCTTCGTCGAGGAGCCATTGCATCATCCGAGCGTCGCACAATGCGTAGGCGCACTTCTTGTCCTCGGCGTGAACCTTCCAGGCGCGGTTGAACTCCTCGGACTCGAACTCGATGTCGTGGAACCCGAGGTGCCGCGCGAAGCCCGACAGGAGCCCTTCGTGCTCGAGCGCGATGTGCGGGCACATGGCGTCCACTTGGGTAAGCGCGCACGAGAACCGGTAGGTCGAGCTGGTGCGGTGGCCTTGCGTGTCACTCGAGTATTCGACGTAGTAATAGTCGAACAGACGGACGTCGAGTCCGTTGGTCACCCCGTAGATGAAGTTCTCCGCGCCCCGCTTGTCTCCGCGGCCGAACAGATCGAAGGGATAGTCGACCGTGTCGAACGGATCGTCGCGGCTGTAGGTGAGTCCGAGCTTCGTCGCGAGCATGAAGAACTCCTCGCGACGCTTCTGCTGGATGCGGTACGCGATCCACGCGCCGCACCCGATGAGGAAGAGAACGAGGAGGATGAAGAGGATGCCGCCGGCGTTCAAGCGCCGATGCCGGCGTGGCGCCGCAGGGCAGCGCCGGCCGCGAGCAAGAGGAGTGCGATCAATCCGAGGGCTTGGGCCTCGACGCCCGTTGTGGCCAGCTTCGGCGGCGTCGGCGCGCCGAACACCCGGCGAACCGCCGACTTGATGTCGGAGACCGCCGCGTCACCGTAGGCGGTGTACGTGCACGCGGTGGTCTGGAACTCGTTCTGGAACGGCGCCTCGTCGCGCGTCGCGAAAACGATCGCGTCCTGACCGGCGAACCGTCGGACGAAGGCCTTCGATGCGTCCACCGTCGAGCCCGGCACGCTCGCGGCAGGCGGCAGGTTGCCGTCGCCGGTGTCGGTGACCTCGACGCGCGCCGGGCCGGCGCCGGCGTAGTAGCCGCGCACGGTCAGGAAGAAGCTGTGGACGCCGTGCGCGTCCGCGGGAACGGTGGAGGAGATCGTCCCCCAGATCACGAACGGCGAGGCGCGCATGGTTCGCAGGCCGGCGGCGCTGTCGATCGCCGGGGGCGGCGCGCACACGGCGTCGACGTGGACCGCGGGCAGTGCGAGCGCGAACGTCATCGACGCCACTGTGATGACGATGCTCCGACGCATTCCCCCACCCCTGCCCGGCCGCTTCGTCGCGGAGCACGTGTGTACTTCAGCGGGCTCTTTGGAAGCAAGTCCGGTAACGGCTCTGAAGCGCGCCGGGCGCCGGCTGAGATCAGCCTTCGAGGCGCCGGCGGAGCATGTTGAGCGGCAGGACGAAGATCGCGGCGGTCAGGATCGCGATCCAGAGCGCCGCGCGGAGGGCGGCTGCGGCGTTCCCCGTCAGCAGAAGCGCGCGCATCAGCTCGACCGAGTGACGCAGCGGCATGAACCACGCGAACGCCTGCACCCATCCCGGCAAGCGGTCGAGCGGGAAGAAGATCCCCGAGAACATGAACATCGGGGTGAGGAACAGCGTCCAGTAGTAGGAGAGGTAGTCGACCTTCGAGATCGCGTAGGTGAACACCAGGCCGAGGAACGAGAACATCAGGCCGATGAGCGCCATCGCCGGTGGCGTCAGCAGTCCGAGCCAGGAGTGAAAAACGCCGAACGGGATCGCGATCACGATGAACGCGCCGCCGTAGATCATGGCCCGTGTCGTCGCCCACAAAGCCTCGCCCAGCGCGACATCCTCGAGCCCGACCGGCGTCGAGACGGCAGCGTTGTAGATGCCGGCTCGCTCCATCTTGAAGTAGGCGTTCCAGGTCGTCTCGAACGTCGAGCCGTACATCACCGACAGCGCGACGAGCCCCGGCGCGATGAAGTCGATGTACTGGATGCCCTGGACGCGTTGGAGATATTTGCCGAGCCCGAAGCCCATCGCGACGAGATAGATGACCGGCTCGATGAACCAAGCGAGGAGGCTCAGGCGGTAGGTGTGTTTGAACACCGCTGCGTTGCGCCGCCAGTAGCGCCACGCGTGCGGAAGCGAGACGCGCGGCGGGCGCGTGAGCGAGCGAACGGCTTCCGTCGCGACGGTCATTCGACGAGCCTCCGCCCGGTCAGAGAGAGGAACACGTCTTCGAGCGTCCCCCCGCGCAGCCACACCGAACTCGGATCGATCGGGAGCGCCCGGACCTTCCCGAGCGTCGTGTCGCCGTCGTCGGTGTAGAAGATCCAGCGGTCGGAGAGTCGCTCGACGTGCCGCGCGTTGATGGACGCCAGCTCGTCCTGCAGTTCCTCCGGTGGCTCGAAGACCTCGACGACCTGGCGCGTGGTGTGGGCGGCGACGAGCTCGCGCGGTGAGCCCTCGACCAGGATCTTGCCCTCGTGCATGATCACCAGCCGGTCGCAGAGCTGCGCCGCTTCCTCCATGTAATGCGTGGTGAGGATCAGCGTGACACCGCTTCGCTTGAGCGTCCTTAGCTTCTCCCACACCAGGTGTCGGGCTTGCGGGTCGAGTCCGGTGGTCGGCTCGTCGAGGATCAAGATCTCCGGCTCGTTCATCAACGCGCGCGCGATCAGCAGGCGACGTTTCATCCCACCGGACAGGCGAGGGATCTGCCAGTCGCGCTTGTCTTCGAGCTGCACGAACGCGAGCTGCTCTTCGGCCCGCGGGGCCGCGTCGGCGGTGCGCACACCGAAATAGCGCGCGTAGATCAACAGATTTTCGAACACGGATACTTCTTCGTCGAGGTTGTTCTCCTGCGGCACGACGCCCATCCGCCCCTTGATCGTCCGCGCGCCTGCGACGACATCGAGGCCGAGCACGCTGAGCGAACCGTCCGACGGCGGTGTCGTGCACGAGATCATGCGCATCGTCGTCGTCTTGCCGGCGCCGTTCGGGCCGAGGAACCCGAAGCACGACTGCTCATCGGCGGCGAAGTCGATCCCGCGCACGGCCTCGAACCTCCCGTATCGCTTGATGAGCGATCGGGCTAGAACCGCGGGAGAGGCTGACTCAACATCGGAAGGGCGGCGCATTCATGCAGGAATCTACCGTCCTCTGAAGTCGGATGCGCCTTCCCAGCCTGACGAATCTTGGCCTTTAGCGCTCGACGAAAAGTCTCGCGCTGACAGAAACGGATCGGCTCTTCGAGCGTATGAATGTCGAACGGGGCCCCTCGCGATCACGATCAAAAGACAAATAGGAGGACGACATGAAGAGAAACAGGTTCACGAAAGGCTTGATCGTTCTGGCTCTCGCCGCGGTTTCGGGTGCCATGGGCCTTGCGTCGGCTGCGTCACAGTATGACTTTCACGCACCAACACTCGTAAAGGTCAAGCCTGCGGTTGCGCAAGCATTGATCCGCGCGAATTCTGTTCAGAAGCCGTCGTTGAAGGCGAGAGGGGAATCTGCCGCCGGTTGCTTGTCCAGCGCCGAGATCTGCATCTATGTGAACGGATCCGGGCGGCACGTCAACTACGTCGAGGGGTTCCTGTGGCCGTACGACGGGGCACCCTATCCCTGGTGCGGAAGGGGCGAGCTCTATATCAACTCGGAGTTAGCCAGCTGGACGAACCAGGTGTGTCTGAACCCGGGTGATTCCGCCGTCTCCTACTTCCCAGTGGATCAGAACCTCCCCGAATCGAGCATCGTCTGCGTTGCTTTCGACGGTGTTTCGGGGCGGCCATGTGAAACGGTTCATTCGTAGACGATCCTCTGAGTGGTGTGAGCGCGGATCCTCTGGGTTCGCGCTCACACGCGTCCCTTGGGAAGACGCGATCGGCCGGCGAGGGCGTAGACTCCGCGACGTGGGGTCGCAGCGCATCTACACGTTGCCGGTCGAGCAGACAGGCTGGGCGGTCGGTGGGTCCTTCGACACCATCTTCAACTGGGAGTACGACGACCAGCGCGACCGGCTCGTCACGCTGTACTCCAAGGGCAAACAGAAACAGTGGGACGCCGAGGTCCGGATCGACTGGGACCAGGACCTCGACCCGGAGAACCCGATGCAGCTCGCCGACGAGTACCTCGGGATCTACGGGACCGACCTGTGGGACCGGATGACCGACAAGGAGAAGGTCGAGCTTCGCGTCCACGGCCAGGCGTGGCAGATCTCGCAGTTCCTCCACGGCGAGCAAGGCGCGCTGATCTGCGCTGCCAAGATCGTGCAGACGGTTCCCGATATCGACTCGAAGTTCTACGCGGCGACACAGGTGATCGACGAGGCCCGGCACGTCGAGGTCTACTCGCGTCTCCTGCACGACAAGTTCGAGCTCGCGTACCCGATCACGCGGCCGCTCAAAGAGATGCTCGAGCAGGTGATCCGAGACTCGCGGTGGGACTTCACCTACCTGGGGATGCAAGTGCTGATCGAGGGGCTCGCGCTCGCGGCCTTCGGGTTGATCCGCGACTTCTCGCAGAACCCGCTCGCATCCGCGGTGAACGCGTACGTGATGCAGGACGAGGCGCGGCACGTCGCGTTCGGCCGGCTCTCGCTCAAGGACTACTACCCGCAGCTCACGCAGAAGGAGCGCGACGAGCGCGAAGAGTTCGTGATCGAAGCCTCGCTGCTGATGCGCGACCGGTTCCAGGCCGAGGAAGTCTGGCAGCGGCTCGGTTTCCCCGAGGACGACTTCCAGCAGTACGTCGAGAACGCGCCGATCATGATCGAGTTCCGCAAGCTGCTGTTCTCGCGGATCGTGCCGACGATCAAGGACATCGGCCTGTGGGGCCCCAAGGTGCAGAAGGCCTACGCCGAGATGGGCGTGATCGACTTCTCGCAGATCGATCCCGAGGAAGCGTCGATCCAGGACGAGGCGTTCGCGGACGAGCTGGACCGCCGCAAGGCTGAGGTCGACGCAACGATCGCCGCCGGGCAGAACTAAGCGCTAGGTCAGAAACCGGCGCCGCACCACGAGCGCACCTGCGCCGCCCACGACGATCACCGCCACCACGATCCCGGCGAGCGCGCCCCCGGACAAGCCGCCCTTCGATGCCGCCGGCTGAGCGACGAGCGTCGACGTCTGACTCGGTGACGGCGAAGGCGACGGTGATGTTGTCTTGCTCGGCGTCGCGGCGGGCGACTTCTTGGTGGTCTTCGTCGGTGTTGGTGTCGGGTTGTTCGACGGAGTGGGCGTCGGCGTCGGTGTGTGGGAGTGGGTTGGGGTCGGCTTCGGCGCGATGACCTTGTCGTTGTCCTTGATCGAAACCGTGGCCGGCGATCCGTACACGAACTGGCTATACGGGTCGCAGCCCGCCCCGTCGTGGAGGGTCACCTGGAACGTCTCCGTCGACTCGGGTTTCGAGTCATCGATGATCGGGATCGAGATCTGCTTGGTCAGCTCGCTACCGGTGTAGGAGATCGTCCCCGACTTGGCGGTGTAGTCCGACCCGGCCTTTGCGCTTCCGTTGACCGTCGAGTACTGAACGGACGAATCCGCGTAGCTGCCGTCCCGTGAAACCGAGATGGTCACGTGTCCCGCGCCCTCGCCGACGCTGTACGACGACTGATCGAACGAAAAGGCGTGGCAGTGGGCGAACGCGGGGACGGCGGTGAGGACGAAGCCGGCCCCGATCGAGCCGAGCAAGATGAGCAGATGGATCCCCCGATGGCGCATCGGGTCTGGATACGGGCAGCCGCCGGGCGGGGTTCAGGTCGCCGGGACGGTTCGGGGCGTTCCGGACCTTCAGGAACGTCTCTGGAGCGCCGATGGTACGCTCGAAACCCGTCTCATGAGCGAGTTCCCGTGAGCGAAACCCCGGTCGTCGATCTGCAAGGTGTCGCGCGCGCCTTCGGGCGCGTCGTCGCCATCTCTGAGCTCACGGTCAACGTGCCACGGGGCAGCGTCGCCGTGCTCCTCGGGCCGAACGGGGCCGGCAAGACGACCGCCATCCGGCTCATCACGGGGGCCCTCCGACCGCAGAAAGGAACGGTCCGTGTGTTCGGCGCCGATCCGTTGTCCTCCGGCGAGTCGATCCGGCAGCGCTGCGGCGTCGTCGCCGCTAAGCCGGCGCTCTATGACCGGCTCACCGGCCGCGACAACCTCAAGTACGCCGCCGAGCTGTACGGCGTGCCCGGCGGGGACGCGCCGATCGACGAGGCGGCCGATCGTTTCGGGATCTCCGGCGCCCTCGACCTTCGGGTCGGTGGCTACTCGACCGGCATGAAGAGCCGGCTCGCGCTCGCGCGGGCAATCCTGCACGACCCCGAGTTGCTCCTGCTCGACGAACCGACGGCCGGACTCGATCCCGAGGCGTCCCGCGCGGTCCTCGCGTTGATCGACTGGATGGCGAGCACCGGCAAGACCGTCGTCATGTGCACGCATCTGCTCGTCGAGGCCGAGGGGATCGCCGACCAGGTCGTCATCGTCGATCGCGGTGCGAGCATCGTCAGTGGGAGCCCGAAGGAGCTCGCGAACCGCTACTGGCCTCCCACCCTCGTGATCGATGCCGAGGATCGCACGAAGCTGTTCGAACGACTGGATCGGATGGAGGGCATCGTGTCGTTCGAGCGCAACGGCCACGCGTTGCTCGAGCTCGACGACCTCAAACGCGTGCCCGACATGGTGATCGCGCTGACGAAAGCCGGAATCCGCCTCACGCGGGTCGAGCCGGTGACGCCCTCGCTCGAGGAGCTGTACTTCGCGATCCAGAAGGAAGGCACCAAGTGAACTGGCGGCGGGCGCTCGTCATCGCGAAGACGGATCTGAAACAGCTTCGCGTGTCCCGGGACTTCTGGATCCCGATGATGATCATGGCCGGGCTGTTCTTCATCATCATCCCGACGATCCTGTTGTTCACGATCACGCGTCTGCAGAACGTGCAGATCATCCAGAAGATCAGCGACACGTTGAACGTCCTCCCGCATTCGGTCCGTTCGTCGGTGCGCGGGTTCACGCCGGCCGGGCGAGCGTCGTACGCGATGGCCGTGTACCTGTTCGCGCCGCTCGCCGTCGTCGTGCCGCTGACGATCTCTTCCGCGGTCGCAGCGAACGCGATCGTGGGGGAGCGCGAGAAGGGGACCGGCGAGTTCCTCGCACATTCGCCGGCCGACGAGCGCGAGATCTACCTCGGGAAGCTGATCGCATCCATCCTGCCGGGTTACCTCACGACGCTGGTTGGGTTCGGGATCTACGCGCTCGTCGTGAACATCATCGTCGGTCATGCCGTTGGCGGATGGTTCTTCCCGACGGGGGATTGGTGGCTGCTGATGTTCTGGGTGGTACCGCCGTTCATCGCGCTCGCGCTGTCATTCGTCGTCCGCGTTTCGTCGCGGGTGAAGAGCGCCGCGGCCGCGCAGCAAGCGTCGGGTTTGATCACGCTGCCGCTGATCCTGCTGGCGGCCGGGGACTCGAGCGGTGCGCTGTTCGGCCAGCACGCGGCCGGGTGGTTCCTCGGGTTGGCGGCCTGGATCGGGGCGATCATCGGGCTGATGCGGGGCCGGACCGCGGTGAATCGGGAGCGGCTGCTCGGCGTCGATCCGAACGCTTGATATTCAGTCCGGTTCAGCTGCCTGGAGACATCGCGAGAGTTCGGCTGCCAGCCTTATCCTCATTGAGGCGAGAGACCTTGCGTCCCGCCAGGAATATCAGTGTTGCAACCGCAGCGACACCCAATAGGCGTCGGATGTCCTGACCTGGATGGTGAACGAACACGATCCAGGCTTGGCCTATGGGAGCCTCGGCAAATGACCTGGGGAACATGATGAAGTCCCACGCGAAGCGATTCGGCGCCATCCCAAAGGTCATGGTCATGATCGAGAGGGCGCCTGCTGGAATCGCGATCACCCTGAGCCAATCGAGGCGAGACCAAGCCCACGCACTCAGGACGACAAGCATCGGTGTGACATCCAACAGATATCGATATCCGAACTGATTCAGACCGCCCGTCCAGTCGCTCGCTCGTGCGTACAAGAACACGGTGCCGAGGCTGGCTCCCGCGAGCGCGATCATCCGCCGTTCGGTGAACCCTCGGGCTCGTGGAAGGGCGATCGCAAGAGCGGGCAGAGCAAGGATGAGAAAGGGCGAGTACACGAACAGTCCGCGCCACCAACCGAGTAACAGTTGGAAGGTTGCGCGAGCGACAGACCCGTTGAACCGGAAGTGAATCTGAGCGTATCCACTGGTGAACCAAGATCCCCATACCCATCGGTTCTGAATAGCGATTCCGAGCAGGGGAGCGATCGCACCGGCTATGAAGTAGGTCGCCCGGCGCCATCCTTCGGTGAGGTACACGACCCCACATGTGATGAGTGGTAGCGCCGCTTGTGGCCGGATGAACGCCGCCATCGCAAACGAGAATCCCGCCAGGAGAGGGGCTCGGCGGCGCCGAGAAAAGAGCCCGGTCATCGCGATGGACTGAAAGAGGGCAACCGAACCGTGCTGATAGAGGGCCATGGCGGCGACAGGCCACATCGTGGTGCCTAACCCAAACACGACCGCCGCGAATGCTGCGATCGTGGGGCGCACGAGGCGGAGCAGGAGATATAGGAGCGTCACAACGGCAGCAGCCACGATGAGGAGCGAGACGATTCCCTGCGAAGCCCGATCGCTTAGATGCGAACGGGAAGCGATTACATAGATCGGTGCAGCGACGAGGCTGATTCCCGCGCCGTAGACGGAAAAGACGTGGTGGCCTCGACGAACGACGAACGCGCGGCCTACGTTCGGGTACCTCGCGAGATCTATATCGCCATGTCGGACCAAAGCCCGAGTCTGCAGACTGTTGGCGTGTGTGTCGGTCACGCCGCGGAAGTTGAACGTTGCGCCGTAGAAGCACGCGAGTCCAAGGAAAATCGCAATCAGGATGAGGGCTATTCTGCTTCGCGGCGGGGAGGACCTCTGGTCGCGCAAGGCACTATCGACGAGGTTCGTGTTCTAGTTCGAGTCCTTCGCTCCCCAACCGGTAGCTGCGACCGCAAACCCCGCACGAGTATTCGTCTGGAAGCTGCTCGCCGCATGAGCAGACCCACCCACGCAACGTCGCTGGGTTACCCAAAGCCAATGCATGAGCCGGCAAGTCCCTTGTGACAACGGCTCCGGCTCCTATGAACGCTTGCTCGCCGATCGTCACGCCGCAGATGATCGTGGCGTTGGCTCCGATCGTAGCCCCGCGCCGCACAAGCGTCGGGAGAAACGTCGCGGGAGACTTCTTGAAAGCCACCCTGGGGGTCGGGTCATTGGTGAATACCACGCCGGGCCCCAAGAAGACCTCATCCTCGACGGTCACCTTGTCCCAGATGAGAACGTTGTTCTTGACGGTCACACGGTTGCCGATATGTGCGCCGGACTCGATGAACGCGTGATCGCAAACGTTGCAGTCGCTCCCGACGATCGCACCTTCCATGATGTGTGCGAAGGCCCAGACTCGCGTACGAGCCCCGACCGCGCGGCTCTCGCAAAGGGCGCTCGGGTGCACGAAGACTTCCTCGTCGTTCATCCGATGGCCTTGCGAAGAGCGTCGACGACACGCTCCTGCTGTTCTGGAGTTATCTCGGGGTAGAGAGGCAGGGAGAGGATCTCGGAGGCAACTCGTTCCGCGACGGGGAAGTCTCCGGGCGAGTGTCCGAGCGATGCGAACGCGCCTTGCAGGTGCAGTGGCTTCGGGTAGTGGATACCGGCACCGATCCCCTGATCCTGCAAGGACGTCAGCACCTCATCCCGGCGCGCAGCCCGAACGACGTACAGATGCCAGACGTGGATGTTGCCCGGCGCGGTCTCGGGGACGCGCACCTCGAGGTCGGCGAGCATCTCGTCGTATCGCGCGGCGGCGGCGCGTCGCTGCTCGTTCCATCCGGCCAGATGTTTCAGCTTGATCGACAGAACCGCCGCTTGAAGCGTGTCCAGCCGTGAGTTGAATCCGGCGACTGGATGCTCGTACTTGGTATCGCTTCCATAGTTCCGCAGCGCGCGGAGCGCCTCTGCGATCGCAGGATCATTGATAGTCACAGCCCCGGCGTCCCCGTAGGCCCCGAGGTTCTTGCTCGGATAGAAGCTGTAGGTCGCCGCTGGCGTGGTCGCGCCCGGCGGCGCGTCGTTCTGCCTCGCGCCGTGTGCTTGAGCGGCGTCCTCGACCACGTGAAGGTCAAGGGACTTCGCGATGTCGTTGACGTCCGCCATCGGTGCCATCTGGCCGAACAGATGGACCGGGACGATCGCTTTCGTGTTGGGCGTCACGCGCGTTCGCGCCGATCCGACATCGACGAGCTGGTACCGGTCGTCGCAATCGACGAACACAGGCCTCGCACCGGCGCGCGCGACGGCGAGCGCCGTCGCCGCGAACGTGTTCGCCGGGACCAGCACGTCGTCGCCGGGTCCGATCCCGAGCGCCCGGAACGCCAGCTCCAAAGCGTCGGTTCCGTTGGCGACACCGACGCAATGGCCCGCGCCCGAGAAAGCCGCGAACTCCTTCTCGAAGCGCTCGACGGGTTCGCCGAGAATGAACGCGGTACTCCGCATCAGTCGCGCGAGTTCGGCTTCGATCTCGGCGCCGACGGTCGCGTGCTGCGCGGCGAGGTCGACGAGGGGGATCGTACTCACGCGACCGGCGTCTCCCGTCCGCCGTCGCCGATCGAGCGCGCGATCGCCTCGAGCGTGCGCACGACGGCGGTTCCTTCGGGCCCGCCGGTCAGCGGCCGAAGGCCTCGCTCGATGCAGTCCAAGAAGTGCATGCATTCCGCGAGAAGCGGTTCGGCCACTGCGACCTTCGGGATCGTCACGTCGCCTTCGCGGATGCTGGCGCGGAACGAAGCGAACGTGTCGGCGAACAGGCGCGGCATCGATTGACCGGCGACGCCCTTGTCGTAGATACGGATCGGCTCGGTGAGGCTCATGTCGTCGAAGGTGAGCATCTTCTGCTCGCCGACGACGGTGACATCGCGGGCTTTCCGCGGGTTGAGCCAGGAAACGTGAAGGTTCACCAGTGTCTCGTCCGGGTATCGCAAGGTGGCGAAGACGACGTCCTCGAGGCCCGGATTGATCCACCCGCCGCCCACGGCGGACACCGATGCCGGCGTCGAGCCGAGCCAGTAGTCCGCCACCGACACGTCGTGCGCCGCGAGATCCCAGGCCGCGTTCACGTCGGTACGGATCGGGCCGAGATTGGTGCGCACCATCGACAGGTAGTAGACGCGTCCGAGTGCGCCGGCGTCGATGTACTCCTTCACCCGTTGAACGGCAGCGTTGTAGACGAAAACGTGTCCAACTACGAGCACGAGTCCCTTCGCCGAAGCCAGGTCGGTCAGTTCCTGCGCGTCCCGCGAGGAAGTCGCGATGGGTTTTTCGATCAGGAGGTGCTTGCCGTTGTCGAGTGCTTCCTTGGCGAGCGCGAAGTGGGTCGTGCTCGGGGTGGCGATGACGACCGCCTCGACGCCGTCGTCGTGCAGCGCGGCGGTCGCATTATCGGACGTCTTGGCGTCCGGGAAACGGGTGCGCACCTCTTCGAGACGCTCGGGATCTCGATCGACGATCCACGCAACGCGGCTCCGCTGGCGGTTGTCGAAGTTGCGGATGAGGTGCGGGCCCCAATGTCCCGCGCCGATGACGGCGACTTCGATCACGGATGCGCTCCCTGCCGGCCGTCTCGCTCACGATCGTCGCGTCGCCTGGATCGCGAGTTGCGGAGCCGTCCCGCAAGACCCCACACGAGCGGCCGCAGGATGGCCCACCAGTCCGTCACGGGCCTCATCTTGGTCTGCTTGCCGAGATTCCGCGGAGCGTATGTCTTCGTCACGGGTACTTCCGTCGTTCTGTAGCCGAGTCCTAGAACTCGCAGATACAGATACGGCTCGAGCTCGTAACCATCGAGCCGCGGGTCCGTGAGATCTATGCGATCGTCCTTGAGGATCGTGGTCCGCAGGGCGCGGAAGCCGTTCGTCGATTCGCTCACCCTCTTGCCCGCGGCCAATGAAAACAGCAGCGGATGGATCCTCGTCGCCAGCCGTCGGTACATGGGCATCGACCCGAACGAAGGATCCTTCTTCAGGAACCGTGACCCCTGCACGAAGTCCGCACTCCCCGCCGCCAGCGGATCGAGGAGCAGGGGGATCTCCTCCGGTGCGTCTTTGTTGTTACCGGCCATTACCACGGCGATGTCGTACCCGTGATCGACGGCGTACGCGTAGCCCATACGTAGGGCTGCTCCGACCCCGATCGTGCGCCCGAGGGACACGACGGTCGCACCCGCATCGCGTGCGACGTCGGGTGTTGTGTCGTGCGAGCCGTCATCTACCACGAGCACCTCGTCGACGACGTCGCGCGGTACGCGACGTACAACCTCGCCGATCCTTCGCTCCTCGTCGTAGGCGGGCGCGATGGCGATCACTGAAAGCTTTCGGTACACGGCGTTCCTCCGAGGCACGTGATGCTACCAGCGCGGCTTGCGATCAACCGGCTAGGTCTGTGGGGTCTCGCTGTTACGAGAACCGGCCGACCCCTAGCCAGACCCCGACGTTGGCAAGGGCGAGCACCGTGGATCCCGCCATCAATACACGCGCGTCTCGAGACCGGTCGAAGAGCACGAGCATCGAAAGGATCGCTGGCTCCGCGAGCGCGCGGAGGAAATTCGTTTGGCTTCGCCATATCTCGGCGTAAAGACCGGCTGCGAGGATCGCGGCGACGATCAAAGGCCCGGCGAGCAGATGTCGCTTGGACCCTCTGAGGTGGTACAGGGCGGCCACCAACAAGGACAAGACAAGGATGAGTTCGATGAGCTGGAAGAGGTCTTCCGCGGAGTGCCCATTGAGCCATATGCCGACCTGGCGCAGCAGCGCCAACAAAGGAGCTCCAAACTGTCGACCCGCAGCGAAGAAAGGATGTCTTCCGTAGGCTCGCCACAGAACGAGTTGCCATGCAGCGACCAGGCTGATGGGCAGGACAACTATCCAGATCGGTAGCGATTCATCGGTGTCTCGCCGTTTCCAATGGCCAAACACCAGCATGGCGAGCCACCCGATCGGAAGCAGCAGCGTGGTCTCACGGGTGAACCCCGCGAGCGAGAGTGTGATTGTTGCCCACAGGTATCTCCGCCTCGTGAGGAGCAGGACACTGGACGCGAGGAGGAGAGCAGCGACGATGTCCGCGAGGTCCAGAGCTAATGCGACGACGAATGCAGGATAGAGGGGCAACGCGAGGCCCAACCATGGAGAGCGCTCAGCGCTCCGGGCTAGCGCGGCGCCGACGAAGCCAAGCCCTGCAAGAGCAGCCAGATTGACCACGATCATGCATATGGGCGTCGACGTGATCCGCGACCTCGCGAGGATCCAAACGAGGAGCGGATAGAGGATCCGCTGGTGCCGTGCAGGCGATGAATCGAACTGCACGCCGTATTCACGGAAGCGCGTCGAGAATGGATTCTTCGAAAGGCGGTAGTAGAACTGGCCGTCGTAGCCGGTCGAGCCTCGAGTAACCGAGAGCTCGGACGGGGCAAGCGCCGGAGCGACGTATCGATCGCCCGCGTTGACGAAGCGTGAAGCATCCCAATCGAAATGGGCGAGGCGAGCGACGACGAAGGCGGTCCCGAGTATCAGCGCGACGAGAGCGACGACGATGGGGGAGGACGCCCGCCTGCGGATCGTCCCGGCCGACATCACAGTTTGCGCGCGAAGATGGCCGCAACTGACCCAACGAACGCGCCGGTCGCGGCGCCGAAGACGTTCAACTCGCTCGTCCAACCCGCGAGGATGATCGTTGCTCCCAGCAGATACACCTCGGTCAACGCCCGAAGGAAATGCGCGTGATCGAACCAGACGTTGGCGCTGAGGAGGGCCGCGCTGACGAGGGCAGCCATGAACGCCCACCGCTCGTATGACCGAACGTTCTCCGATCGGAGGATGGCGCAGGCGACGACGACGATCCCGATGAAAAACGCGATCTCGAAGAGTGAAGTCACCGAATCTGCAGTCGGATGAGCGAAGACGCTGCGGATGTGTCGCACCAATCCGACCAAAGGAGCTTGGGTGGCGTTCCTGTTCGAAGTGAAAGGGACCTGCCCCCACCATGCCGTGAGAATTGTCTCCCATGCTGCGAAGGCAGCAAGTGGAATAAGAAACTCGCGTGCTGGCCTTCGTTCGCGACGAGAGCCGACTCGCTGGATGAGCCAGCTGACGGCGAGACCGATCGGGACGATTGCGGTTGTCTCTCTCGTCAGGACGGCGGCGGTCAAGGCGAGTGCCGCCCCGGTAGAGCGCGAGCGTCGGAGCAGGAGCAGGCCGGCCAGCATCCACGCCGCTGCCATCGGCTCCGAAAGGTCTCGTGCGACGGAAACGACGAAACCGGGGTGCGCGACGAAGATCAATCCCCACATCGCGTGACGGTCAAAGGCACGCGCGAGCAAGGCGCCGATGAATCCGATCGCTGCCATTGCCGCGATATTGATTCCGATCAACACCCAGGGCAGCGCTCGCGGATCCCCACCGCCCGAAATGGCCCACGCCGTCAGTGGGTAACCGATCCGTTGCTGGCGATACGGGGGTGTGTCGAGCGTGATCCCGTAAGCGCTTCTCACGCGGGTGAACGGATCGAGCGCGAGGCGATAGAACGCTTGGCCGTCGTAGCCGGATGACGATCGCAGAACCGGCAGCCCCGCTGGGACACGAAGCGGATCACTCAGCGTGTCTCCTGCAACGACGAATCTCGACGCGCCTCCGACCGACGCCAGCCGCAGAACGACGAACAGCGCTGTGCCGGCGAGCGCGATAAGCGCAGGGACGAGCGGCCGATTCAGAGACACTTAACCCGACTTTCGCTGGAAAACGACGACGGAGACGAGGCCTCCGTCGTCGAACTCTCGGGCGGAGAACCCAGGTAAACGGCCTTCGAGCCACGGACGAAATCCTCCGCGATCGTTCACCAAGATGAATCGAGCCACCGTTCTCACCTGCTC
>Ga0075425_100003696_pt1 | contig 15584 bp, 17 predicted proteins | sample SoiMethybrSBSTD4_FD_75300 | JGI IMG/M metagenome (GOLD analysis project Ga0075425, IMG submission 75300) | Bulk soil microbial communities from a Populus tree surrounding site in Tennessee, USA - Soil MetaG P. TD hybrid SBSTD4 | ecosystem: Environmental > Terrestrial > Soil > Tree plantation... | reverse complement strand
GACATCGGCTACATCAACTACCACGGCACGTCGACGGACCTGAACGATCGCATCGAAACGCGCGCGGTGAAGCTCGCCTTCGGCAACCACGCCACGCGCCTCGCAGGATCGGCGACGAAGTCGATGATCGGACATCCGCAAGGTGCCTGCGGCGCGGCGGGAGTCGCCGCGACGCTCATGGCGCTGCGCGACGGCGTTCTCCCGCCGACGATCAATCTCGACACGCCCGACCCCGAATGCGATCTCGACTACGTGCCCGACGTCGGCCGCCGCGCCACGATCGACGCCGCGCTCTGCAACACGATCGCGTTCGGATCGAAGAACTCCGCGCTGGTGCTGCGGCGCTACTGACAGACGCGCTGCAGGATCCACTCGCGCGTCGCCTCCTTCTCCGTCAGCACCATGTCTTCCTTCGACGACGCGAAGTATCCCGGCGTCGTCCACGTCGACTCGTCGAACTTCTTGTCCGAGCCGGCGCTGGCGATCACGTACGACTTTCCGTCCGCGCCGGCGCGATAGAGGATCGGCGTTCCCCAGTCGTCGACGGTCGGCACGATGCGGATGTACGTCGGCGCGATGATCGTCTTCAGCTCGTCGATGTCTTTCGCCGCGGGGAAGCGGTCGTGATCGACGGCGTAGGCCTCGACCGCCGTGCGGATGCTGCGCAGCGCCGCGTGCGTATGAAGGGCCATCCACCACTGGTCGACGAGTGGAGAGGTCATGGCGAGAATCAGGATCAGTTTTTTCATTTTGTGCCTTTCTGTATTAGGTTACTAAGACAGTAGTGCGCGACGCCGATTCTGTCAAGATCGCCATCCATGTTCACACCGCCGCGCCTCGACGAGCCCGAGCTTCTCGACGAGCATGACGCGCCGCAAGCGGACATGGAGCGCTCGCTGCGCGACCTCCGCCGTTTCAATCGCTACTGCGGCGGCATCGCCATCTACAAACGGCTGCTCCGCCGCGGCGGCAATCCGCAATCGATCCTCGACGTCGGTACCGGCACTTCCGATCTCCTCGAGAAGGCCAACGGCTTTCGCGCCGGCGTCGACTTCAAGATCGATCATCTTCTCTACCGCCGCAATCGCGCGATTCACAAAGTCGTCGGCGATGCGCGCCGCCTTCCTTTTCGCGACAACGCCTTCGACGCCGTCACGTCCGCGCACTTTTTCCATCACTTCTCACCGGAAGAGAACGCGGAGATCCTTGCCGAGTCGCTGCGCGTGGCGAAGAGAGTCGTCCTCGTCAACGACACGCGGCGGCACTACGTCCCGCTGATCTTCACGAAGCTTCTGGCGATCTTCCACCTCGTCGGACGCATCACCGCATTCGATGCGCCTGCGTCCGTCCGCCGCGGCTACACGGTCGATGAAGCGCGCGACGTGGCGCGGCGCGTGAACGCGAAGCGATTCGACGTCGTCAAGCTATGGCCGTTCCGGTTCGGAATCCTTCTGTGGAAGTAGCCATCATCGGCGCCGGTCCCGCCGGCGCGACGCTCGCCGCGCTTCTGGCCACGCGCGGCGTTGATGTCGCCCTCATCGACCGCGACACCTTCCCGCGCGACAAACTCTGCGGCGAGTTCCTCTCCTACGACGCACTCCCGATCCTCGACCGCCTCGGCGTCGACCTGCAGCTCGCACCGTACATTCATCGCTGCCGCGTCGTCGCGCGCGGCCGCACGTACGAATTCGACTTCCCCCATCCCGCGCGCGGCACGTCGCGGATGTTTCTCGACGCGTTGCTCTTTCGCACCGCGATCGCGCGCGGCGCGAAATCATTCGAAGGGACGATGGTCAACTCGCTCGATGAGATCGACGCGAAGGTCATCGTCGGCGCCTGGGGACGCTGGGGACGATTCGACACCCAACTCCATCGCGGCTTCGTGCGCGATCGCTCGCATCGCAACTTCGGATTCAAGCGGCACTATCGCGGCGAGCCGAACTCCGGCACGATCGAGCTCTACTCCTTCGATCGCGGATACCTCGGAGTCAACGATGTCGAAGACGGAGTGACGAACATCTGCGGACTCGTCCACGCATCGCGGCTCGCCGGACACAAGGGACGCTGGGACTCGTTCGTCGACTCCATCCGCAGCGAAGAGCCGCCGCTCGAAGCGCTCTACTCGCGCTACGCGCCGGCGCAGGAAAATTTTCTGTCGTCCGAGCCGGTGATCTTTCGCGCGCGCTCACCCGTCGAAGGCGGAGTCTTCATGATCGGCGACGCATCGGGCGTCATCGATCCGCTCACCGGCAACGGAATGGCGATGGCCATTCAGTCGGCGCTGCTCCTCGCGCCGCTCATCCTTCGCCTTCTCGCGACTCCCTTCAATCGCGACGCGATCGAGCGCGAGTATCGCGCGCAGCACGCGGCGATGTTTCGACCGCGCATCGCCTGGAGCCGCCGCGTCGCGTCGCTGCTGTCGCGCCCTGCGCTGCTCGACACCGCACTGCGCACGGTGCGCGGCGCAACGGCCGGCGCGTTTCTGCTTCGTCACACGCGCGCCGATCGCGACGCCGTCTCGCGCCTCGCCGACAGTTGGTTCGGGTGCTAGAGTAATCCGCCTATGGCCGCCATTCCGGACGGCGAGTTTCTCCTGCCGTTGTTCCCCCTGCCGGATCTCGTTTTCTTTCCGAACACGCGCCTGCCGCTGCACGTTTTCGAGCCGCGCTATCGCCAGATGATCACCGACGCGCTCGAGACCGACAATCGTTTCGGCATCGTGCTTCTGCGTCCGGGCTGGCAATCCAACTACCACGGCGCGCCGCCGATTCACACTCTCGGCACCCTCGGCACGATCGAGCAGGCGGTGCCGCTCGAAGACGGCAAGTACAACATCTTGGTGCGCGGCGACGCGCGCTTCCGCGTCATCGACGAGGTCTCGCGCCTTCCGTATCGCACCGCGCGCGTCGTCCTGCGTCCCGAGATCGCGCGCGAAGTGCAGGAGGCTTACGCACAACGCGAGTGGCTCGCCGATCTCGCGCACCAGTATCTGAACTATCTGCCGAACCAGATGCCGGTGCCGGAGATCGAGACGGTGGGACTCGAGCCGCTGACGAATGCGCTGATCATGTCGCTCAATGTCGATGCCGAGGAGAAGCAGAAGCTGCTCGAGATCGACGACCTCGTCGAGCGCGCCGAGCAGATCGGAAGCGAGCTGTCGAATCGAATCGAGACGATGCGATTCCTCAAGCCGTTCCGCCGCGGAATGGACCCGAATCAGAACTAGCGTTCTGTCGCCCCGAACGTGAGTGAGGGGCCTGGGCGGACGGGCGGCGCGCCTCCCCGCCGCCTCACCGCACGTCGATGTCGTACTCCGCAGCGACGTTCCCGCCCCAATATCCTTCGACGCGATACTGGCCGGGCTTCAGCGTCTTCGGCGGAATCGTGAACGTGACGACTTTGCCGCCGTTCATCGGTTTCTGATCGCGATAGTGCGTCGTGCCGGCGGCGCCGTGCACGACGACGCTGGCCTGCAGGCCGACGGGCGACTCGTGAAACTTCATCGTGAGATGAATCGCATCGGTGGTCTTGAACGTCTTCACTTCGCCGACCGCGTTGCCGTCGGCGCCGAGCGTCGCGCTGATCGCTTTGTCGTCGATGAGCGTCGGCTCGATCGGGATCGTCTCGTTGATCTTCTTCTTCGATAGATCGACCGGCGGCGCGGCCGACGTAGTCGTCTTCACGTTTTTCGTGAAGACCGTCGGCTCCTTCACCTCGTGGGGCTTGCACGCGAGCAACCAGGCAACAGCAGAACCAATCACGAACAGGCGCTTCATGACTCGCACATTCTACGACTCGCGGAAGATCGTGTCGTGTGGCGCCGAACGCTCGTCCTGCGGCCGGCCGGACGTGTAGTAGTAGAGCGACACCGACTTGCGCGTTTCGCCGGGCGGCGGCGTGAGCGGATGCGGATGTCCGTGAAACGACGTGTCGGTCGTCGAGAAGATGACGGTTCGATTGAACGACGGCAGAAGCCGCTGCACGCATCGCGACATCTGCGCGTCCCACAGCTCGAGATGCCCGCCGTATTCGTCGCGCCAGTTCTTGTTGAGATAGATGAGGACGTTCAGCCGGCGGTCGAGCTTCAGCTTGGGATGCACGTTGAAGTCGGCGTGGATCTTCAGAAAGCCTCCCGCTTCGATTTGATGCAGCCCGCCGCCACCGAAGTACGGATCGGGAATCAGCCCGTCGATGCCGGTCAGGCGCTCGAGAAACGTAAGCATCTCGAATCCGTTCATGGCCTCGAGAAAGCTGCGGATGGCGGGCGAGATCGCGCTCAGCTCGTGGTAGAAACCGAGCTTCTTCTCCTGCGGATTGTCGAAGCGCATCCAGCGCATCTGATCGGGCGCCGGAAACTCGCGCAGCACCGCGTCGAGATCGGCGTCTTCGAAGAGACCGTCCAGCGCGATGTGCGGAAACGGCTGGGCGTCGCGATAGCGATCGCGCAGCGAGTCCGGATCGTAGCGAAGCTTCACCGGTGCCATGTCAGTTGTGACTCTCGACTGAGATCGAGGACGAGCGGCGGCGAGTACGTCGTCCATCCGCTCGGCGAATCGTAACGGACGCGCACCGGAAGTTTGTCGACGCCACGCATGCGAAACACTTCGCGACGCGGAACGGCGAACGCTTGCAAGCCATCGGCGATGACGACCGTGTACTTGCCGTCGTCGTACGGACCGAGGTCCCACGAAAGCGCGTCGCCGCGATAGCGGAAGGTGACGGTGAGCGGCACGTCGTTGCGAATCGATTTGCAGAACGCGCTCACGTTCGGCGTGGATTGGATGACCGCGCGTTGCTTCTCGCCGTATTCGAAAACGCGGCGGGTGCCGAGCGGCGTGTCGCAGAGATAGACGTCGTCGTAGAACCATCCGGTGCCGCGCGTGCGATGCGTGTAGTCCTCCTTCAGCCAACGCAGCTCGGTCATCGTCGCCGGCGGAATCGTAGGTTTGCCGAGGAGATCGTTTTCGCCGAGGTCGAAGTAGGCGCGCGCTTCGAGACTCATGCGACGCGCGGCGTTGTACTCATGCTGCCACGCGGGAATGTAGATCGCGAGCGCGATGACCCAGACGAACCAGACGCGTTTTCCTTGCAGCGAGATCGCGGCGAGCACGCACCAGCAGAGCCACGCGACGAGCGCATAGCGCGTCTGCATCTGCTTCGCAACCGGCAGAATCGGCGCGATCGAAAGCGCGAGCGCGACTGCGTACTGCCAGCGCCAGCGCGCGATGATCACGATCGCGGAGAGCAGCAGCAGGATTCCGCCCTCGATTTCGTTCGGACCGAGAAACGCTTCGAAAACGCGAAGCGGCGTGAGGAGCAGGAGGCGCGGGACATCCGATGCCGTGATCACCCAACCGTAGCCGCCGACGGGAGTGCCGAGCGCGCTCCATCGAAGGGCGATGTAGACGACGAGCGCGATCGCATGGGGGATGACTTGCCGCCATCGCGCGCGCGGCAGAAGAAGCAGAATCGCGATGAGCGGGACCGCGACTTCTTTCGCCATCATCGCGGCCAGATAGGCAATCGCGGAGAGAACCCACCACTCGCGGCGGAAGAGCATCACCGCGATCGCGCCGAGGATGATGCTCTCGATGTAGTGCATCAACATCAACTCGGTCGCGACGTTCACGACGGGCGCGCCGAGGATGAAGAGCAGCGTGCCGAAGCTCGCGCGGACGTCGTCGAGCCACATCCGCATCGCCGCGAAGATCGCGACTGCCGCGAGCATCAACTCGATCAGATGGACGGCGTAGAACTTCGCGGCATCGAGACCGAAGAGCGAAAGCTCGGCGTCATACGACGCGGTGAGCAGCGGCGTGTAGAGCTGTTGCGGCATCGAGCGCCACAGCGCGCCGCCGAAGAAATGATCGAGCGCCGGATGTACGACGGAGAGATGAATCAGATACGCGTCGTCGTACGTCCACCAGAGCCGCGTGATTTTGTGGAAAAGGATCCACACCACGGCCGCGATGCCGCACGCAATAGAATGCCGCGCCATGCCGGCGCCACCGTACCGGGACATCTACTATCCGCTGAACGTTTTCATGCACATCCTTACACAAGAAGGAGGCGATGTCGCCGCGCTGCACTACGGATTCTTCGAGCACGAGCACGAGCCGCTGGGCGACGCGCAGGAGCGCGCTACGTCGATGCTCCTCGAGCGCCTCCCCATCCCGCCCGCCCGCATCCTCGACGCCGGCTGCGGCCTCGGCACCACTCTGGCGAAGCTCCTCGCGCGCGGCTACGACGCCATCGGCATCAATCCCGATGCGAAGCAGATCGCGATGGCGCAAGTACCGATCGTTTGCGCGCGCTTCGAAGATCTCGAGCCGTCGACCTTCGACGCGATCGTGTTTCAGGAGTCGTCGCAGTACATCGACGCCAATGCGCTCTTCGCGAAAGCGCGCGAGATGACGTCGCACGTGATCGTGTTCGACGAATTCGCGATGCATGTGGCTCCGCCGCCCTCGGCGGAGCGCGCCGCCGGGGGCGGCGGCGCCACATTGCTTCATTCGTATGACGCATTCGTCGAGGCAGCGCGTACGAACGGATTCGCGATTGCCGAGGATCTCGACGTGTCGCAGCGCGCGACTCCGAGCATCGACTACTTCCAGCCGCGCTTCGAGCGCTACCGCAAATCGCTGATCGCAGACCTCGGCGTGACGAACGAACAGATCGACGCGCTGATCCAAAGCGGCGTCGAGAACCGCGCACGTTACGCCAGCGGCGCGTATACGTATCGGGTGATGCAATTTCGCCGATGAAGATTGCCTACTTTCTCGAAGACACGGAGATCGCGGGAGGGATTCGCGTCGCCGTCGCGCACGCGGATGCGCTCATCGAGCGCGGCCACGACGTCACGCTGGCGACGAAAGGCGGCACGCTGACGTGGCGCAGCTCGCGCGCGAACTGGATTCACGTGAAGGAGTGGGACGACGTCGACGTCACCCAGTTCGACTTCGTCGTCGGCACGTTCTGGAAGACGATCTTCGACACCTACCGCCTCGCCGCCGATCGCGCCATTCATCTCTGCCAGGGCTATGAAGGCTCATTCACGGCGTATCAGTCGCTGAAGAATGAAATCGACGCGGCGTACCGATTGCCGATTCCGAAGATCACCGTGTCGCCGCATCTGGTCGACATCTGTCGCGCGTTTCATGACGACGCCGAGTACGTCGGACAAATCGTCGACGAGATCTTCTACTCCAGTGGGGGATGGGCGCCCTCGCCTGTCCGCGTGCTCCTCGTCGGACCCGCGCAAGCGGACTTCAAAGGCATCGACATCGGCTACGAAGCCGTGCGCCTGGCGCGCGAAACAGGCGCGCAGTTCGATCTCGTCCGCGTGTCGCAGTGGTACGGCGAGGAAAACGAGCCCTCCGATCTCGCGCAGGAGTTCCACGTCGCCATCGACTCGACGCAGATGGCGAACGTCATCGCCTCATCCACGATCTTCCTCGGGCCGAGCCGTCGTCAGGAAGGATTCGGATTGCCTGCCGCGGAATCGCTCGCCAGCGGCGTCGCGTGCGTGTTGTCGGAGATCCCGTCATTCCTCTCGTGGGATGCGAGTCGCGACTTCGCGCTCTTCACGCCGGAAGGCGACGCCGCTGCGATGTCGCGCGCGCTCATCCAACTTCTCGACGATGATGCACTGCGCGCGCAACTCGCAAAGCGCGGACGCGAAGTCGTCGAACAGTTCCGCGCCGAAAAAACCGGCGAGCGATTGGAGCGTTATTTCCTCAGTCGCGTGAAAGCGCGTACGAGCAGCGGCGGCAGATGAAGTCGTCCGGCGCTTCGTCGATGCCGTACACCATCCGGCGCATCTTCGCCATCGCGTCGCCTTCGAGCACTTCGATGATCGTCTGCTTCGAGAGATCGCCGACGACGTAGTCCCCGTCGTAATCCTGGCAGCAGAGAATGCAGGCCCCGCTTGCGGTGATGTGCAGATGCTGAATCGGACGCGAGCCGACGAGCTCACAGCCGGCGAGGTTGCGAATCGGTGTCGTGCGTTTGCGTCCGACGTCGAGCCATCCGGCGCGGTCGATCGTGTCATGCATCGCCACTTCGAAGCGGCTGCCGGCGAAGCGTTCGCGAATCTCTTCGAAGTCGCGGCGATGCGTTGCGTCGAGCTGGCCGAGGACGATGATGCGCATTTCGGCGGCGACATCGAGATCGCGCATCGCATCGAGATTCGCGAGCACGATCGGCAGATGATCGACGCCGCGATCGTCGATGTAACGCTGCCGGTCGAGTGTCGAGAGATTCACGCAGAGAAATCGCAGCGTACCGGCGTGCATCAGCGCTTCGACGTTGCGCGGCGTGAGGCCGGTGCCGTTGCTCAGCACCGCGACGGGAAGCTGCGCTTCGAACAATCGCGTGCAGAAGCCGACGAAGCGGCGATCGATCGTCGGCTCGTTGTAGCTCTGCACGAACACACCTTCGATCGTCGACCGAAACGGCTCGAGCTGCGCGACGATCGAATCGAACATTCCCTCGGGCATCGATGCGTCGTCACGCGGCGCGATCGAGACGGGACAGAAGTAGCAGCGCTGATTGCACGTCGTGAGCGTCTCGATCGAGACGATCTTCAGATGATGGCGGCGAGAGAGATCGTCGCCGTTGATGATCCACCCGCCGCGCACGAGCGCGTCGGACGCCTCGCCGCCGGCGACGAACGCGCAGAATGCTTCGTATTCACCGTCGCCGGCCGCGAGCGTGCGATCGGTCAGCGGGTCGTAGATCCGCGACGGTCCGACGTGCAGGAACGGATTGGCTCGGAACGACATGCTTCTTGATACGGAACTGCTTTCACGGTATCACCGCATACGGCGATGATGGACTGGCGCGTCCGGCGGACGCTTCGAAAGCTGCAGCGCGCGTACTACGCGTCGCCGAACGACGCGTCGACCATCCAGCGCTACTTCGAGACGCTCCGCTCCGCGCGCGGTCCTGCGCCGCGACGCGCCCTGCACGCCGGCTCGGGAGATCATCACATTGACGGGTGGATCAATGTTGACGCCGGCGTCAGCGATCAGGTGGAAGTCGCGGCGGATCTGTCGCGCGCGATTCCGTTTCGCAGCGAGTCGCTCGAGTACATCCATTCCGAGGACTTCATCGAGCATTTGGATCTCGAGGGTGGCAAGCGATTCATCGCGGAGGCCTATCGCGTGCTTCGCCGCGGCGGTGTGATGCGGATCCTCACGCCCGATCTGCGCGCGCTCATCGACAACGTCTACCACGCGCGCGAGCCGCGCCACATCCAATGGTGTGCCGAGGCGCTGAACGCCGATGGAGCATGCGAGGCGCTCAACATGCACCTCCGCATGAACGGAGACCATCGCTTCATCTATGACGAAGAACTCCTCACGAAGCTGCTGCAACGCGCCGGCTTTCGCGTGCGGCGCGCATCGTGGAATCGCTCGAAGGAAAAGGCGCTCCGCTTCCTCGACTTGCGCGACTTCGGACTCAATCTCTTCCTCGAGGCCGTAAAGTAGAGCCGATGACGATCGCCGTTCTCTTCCCGTTCTACGATCATCCGGCGATCGAGGAGCGATACGCGAGCTGGCAGTCGGAGCTTCTTCTGCGCGCCGACGAGGTGCATCGCTACGAGGCCCACGAGCGCGCGCGCGACGCCGTCGACGGCATCGAGGCCGAGTACGTTCTCGTCATCACCGACCCTCACCTCCTCCCCTCGCCCCTCCTCGGCCAGCGTCTCGCCGCGCAACTCGGCAACGCGTTCGCGATCGTGCCGGTGAGCAACGAAGCGGAGCATCCGCGACAACGCATCGCCGCGCCGGCGGCGTACGTCACGCTGCGCGAGATGCAATCGACGTCCGATGTGATCGCGCACAACGCGGACGGCGTCGCGCGCGTGACGTGGGATGCAAGCGATCCCGGCGCGTATCTCTGCCGCACGTCGTCGCTCGCCGACATCAAGTCTCCGCTGCGCGACGCGCTCAACGGATCCGAAGTCGCCATCGCGAGCGGCATCTACATCCATCGCTGGAGCTCGATGCGCGGCCAGCCGCGTCTCGATCTTCTCGACCGCATCAGTCCCGACGCGCAATCCATTCTCGAATTCGGCTGCGGCGAAGCGCCGCTCGGCGCCGCGCTGAAGCAGCGGCAGCGCTGTCGCGTCGTCGGCATCGAGCTCGATCCGAAAGCGGCTGCGGTGGCGCGCAAGCGCATCGACGACGTCTATTGCGGCGACGCGCGAGAGATCGTGTCGATTCTCGAAGAGAAGTTCGATTGGATGATCGGCGGCGACATCGTCGAGCACCTCGACGAGCCGTGGACATTCCTCTCCGATCTCCGCCGCATCAGCGCGCACGGCGGACGCCTGCTACTCTCCCTGCCGAATCTCGCGAACGCCTCGGTGATCAACGATCTGCTGCGCGGGCGATTCGACTACGTCTACATGGGACTGACGTGCGTCGGCCACGTGCGCTTCTTCACAAGACAATCGATCGAGGAGATGCTGACGATCGCCGGCTGGCGCGTCGAGTCGATCGAGCCGCAGCCGGTGATCCTCTCCCCCGCCGCGGACGAACTGATCAACAAGTTGACGACCGCGGGCATCGAGTTCTCGCGCGACGACCTCCTCGCGCCGGGGTACTACGTGATCGCGGTGAACGGCTGATGACGCCCCTCACCCGGCGCTTCGCGCCACCCTCTCCCCGCTCCGCGGGGCGAGGGGACTCGCGGAGGGCCTTCTCCCCGCTTGCGGGGAGAAGGTGGCCGAAGGCCGGATGAGGGGCGTTCGGCGCTTCGCTCGCCTTCTCGTCCCCCGCAAACTCCGCCAATTCGTGCGCACGGTGGCGAAAGAGCTTCCGATGCTCGTCCGCGACTCCATCGACGACCTCCGCGACCGCTCGCTCCCCGGCCCCTTCCGAAGATATGAAGTCGGCGGCACGACGTCGCGCGCGCAGTTTCTCGAAGTCGGCAAGCGCGGTGCCGAGGAGTTGATGTGGGCAATGCCGCGGGCGATCGAGGCGGAGGACGTCGTGCTCGACTACGGCTGCGGATGCGGCCGCATCGCGCGACACTTCGGATTCGTGAAGCACTTCTACGGCATCGACGTCGATCCGCACGCGATCCGCTGGTGCCGGCGTCATCTGCACGGCACGTACGAAGTGCGACGCTTTCCGCCGGAGGACGTCGCCTTCACGATCGTCTACGCCGTCTCGATCTTCACGCACATGGACGAGCCGGAGCAGGACGAGGCGCTCGCGGCGATTCATGGCGCGCTGGCGCCGGGCGGCATCTTCATTGCCACGCTTCACAATCCGGAGCACGTGCACGTCCGCAACGTGCAACTGAACGATGACGGATTCGCCTTCGCCCGCGGCGCGGGAAAGTTCAACGAGAACTCCGCGTTTCATGATGTGCGGTACCTGCGCTCGCACTGGTCGAAATGGTTCGAGCTCGAGCGCCACATTCCATTCGGCTTCGTCGGATTTCACGACCTCGCGGTGTTCCGGAGATTGCATTAGAATCCGCGCGCTGCAGTGAGCCTCAACTCATGCCAATCCAAAAAATAGAGAATTCCGACTCGATCATCCCGCGCAAGGCGGGTGTCCCTCCCGGCGAAGGCGCGGAGAAGGGGCTGCTGACGCTGCCCGGCGAGTCCGAGCGCGAGATCGAAGATCTCGCCGGTGCGACCTACCTGACGACGAAGCTGGAGAAAGTCGTCGACTGGGCGCGCGGCAACTCGCTCTGGCCGCTGCCCTTCGGCACGGCGTGTTGCGCGATCGAGTTCATGTCAATGGTCTCGTCGCATTACGACATCGCGCGGTTCGGATACGAGGTCGTGAGATTTTCGCCGAGGCAGGCGGATTTGCTGATCGTGGCAGGGACGATCGTCGACAAGATCGCGCCAGTGCTGAAGAAGATCTACGAGCAGATGCCGGAGCCGAAGTACGTGGTGGCGATGGGCGCATGCGCGACGTCAGGCGGCTTCTATCGCGCGTACCACGTCGTACAGGGCATCGACGAGATCATTCCCGTCGACATGTGGGTTCCCGGCTGCCCGCCCACTCCCGACGGTTTGATGTACGCGATCCTCAAGTTGGCGGAGAAGATCAAGCGCGGAGAAATCAAGAGATAGGTCGCCCGGTCGCCGGGTTGCCAGGTTGCCTGGCCACCCGACAAACCTGGCAACCCGGCAACCAACACAATGAGCACCCTCACCAAATACTCCGCCATCCCCTACACCGGCCCGGCGCCGACGAATCGCAAGCCGTACGTTCCCGCCGATGCCGCAGCACACGACTCACGCGGCGAAGAGATCGCCGCGCAGATCGGCGCCGGTAACGTCGAGCAGGAGCGCGGACAGGACCTGCCGACGTTCGCCGTCGACAAAAACGAGATCGTCAACGTCTTGACCTCCTTGAAGTCGGCCGGCTTCACGCTGCCGCTCGACCTCTGGGGCGTCGACTATCCGAATCGCGAGAAGCGCTTCGACGTCATGTACCAGCTCTACTCCGTGGAGAAGAACGAGCGCGTCCGGTTGAAAGTGCGCGTCGGCGAAGACGAGGCCGTTCCCACCTCATCGCGACTCTTCAAAGGCTACGACTGGTACGAACGCGAAGTGTTCGACATGTACGGCGTGAAGTTCGACGGACATCCGAACCTGCGCCGCATCCTCACTCACGAGGCCTTTCAGGGCCACCCGCTGCGGAAAGACTACGATCCCGCCCAGCGCTGGCTCCTCACCGAGCAAGGCGTCGCCAAGCTGGAACCGAAGATCGACGAGCGCTACAAGAACGAAGACACCGACTTCGAGCGCGTCACGCTGAACCTCGGGCCGTCGCATCCGGCCACGCACGGAACGCTACGCATCGTAGTCACACTTGACGGCGAAAAGATCATCGGTGCAGACACCGAGATCGGCTATCTCCACCGCTGCTTCGAGAAGATGTCGGAGACGCACACCTATCAGCAGGTGATCCCGTTCACCGACCGTCTCAACTACTGCTCGGCGATCATCAACAACGTCGGCTACTGCATGACCATCGAGAAGCTCCTCGGCATCGAGGCGCCGGCACGCGCGCAGCACATCCGCTTGATGCTCTCGGAGTTCATGCGCATCTCCGATCACATCATCTGCATCGGCACGAACCTCGTCGACATGGGCGCACTCACGAACTTCTGGTATCTCTTCCAACCGCGCGAAGAGATCCTCGGACTCGTCGAGTCGTGCTGCGGCGCGCGTCTCCTGCCGACGTACACGCGCGTCGGCGGACTGGCGGTCGATGCTCCGTCGAACTTCCTCGAGAACTCGCAGCGCCTCGTCGACATGCTTCCGAAGTTCATCGACGACGTCGAGAAGCTCGTCATGACGAATCGCATTTTCCGCGAGCGCGTCGACGGCATCGCGCCGATCTCCGCGGAAGACGCGCTGAGCTACGGCTTCACCGGCCCCTGCCTCCGCGCCTGCGGCATTCCCTTCGACATCCGCAAGGCGTCTCCCTACCTCGGATACGAAACGTACGACTGGAGCGTGCCGGTCGCCGAAGGCGGCGACACCTACGCGCGCTTCCTCGTCCGCTTCGAAGAGATGCGGCAGTCGCTAAAGATCCTCCAGCAGGCCATCAATCGAGGACTTCCGCCCGGTCCGGTGATCGTCGACAGTCCGTACGTTGCCCTTCCTCCGAAGGAGAAGGTGTACAACGAGATGGAGTCGCTGATCTATCACTTCAAATTGATCATGCACGGCATTCAGCCGCCCGTCGGCGAAGCCTATTTCCAGGTCGAAGGAGGCAACGGCGAGCTCGGGTTCTACGTCGTCTCCGACGGCACGAAGAATCCGTACCGCGTGCGCGTCCGTCCGCCCTGCTTTCCGATCTTCGAAGCGTTCGCGGAGATGATCACCGGACAGACGATTCCGGACGCGATCGCCGCATTGGGATCGTTGAACATCATTGCGGGAGAGTTGGATCACTGATGGCCATCGGAATCATCAAAGTAGAACGCCACACTCTGCGGGGCGCCCAGCGGCTCTATCTCCCGGCCGTGATCTCCGGGATGCTCATCACCATCCGGCATCTGCTGAAGAATCTCTTCAACATCAAGGGGCTGCCGGTCATCTCGTATCCGGAAGTGAAGCGGGTTTACTCGGAACGCTTTCGCGGCCGCCACATCCTCACCGCGCGCGAAGACGGGACGACGCGCTGCGTCGCCTGCTACATGTGCTCGACGGCATGTCCCGCCGAGTGCATCACCATCGAAGCGGGCGAAGACGAGCGCACGCGCGAGAAGTTTCCGGTGCGCTACGACATCGATCTGCTTCGCTGCATCTTCTGCGGTTACTGCGTCGATGCCTGTCCTGAAGACGCGATCTACATGACGCGCGACTACGAGATGGCGATCGACACGCGGGCGCGATCGGTGGTCGGACTGCGCGATCTCGTCGTGCCGCCGAACTTCCCGGTCGAGCCGATGGGGTGGCGTCCGTACTACGGCGCGTTGGAGAAAAAAGGGACCGCCGGAGGGACGGGAATCGGACAACCGCTGCGCAGTGCGCCGTTCGAAGACGACGCGCCGCCGAACCCGGAGCTGTTCCGCGGCGGAACATCGTAGCGCGGTAGAATCTCCGCGGCTTCGCAATGAAACCGCTCGAGACGAATCCTGAAGAAGTACTGCGCGATGCGATCCAGTCGGAGATCGAGACGCGCGCGTACTACCAGGCGATGGCGCTGCGCACCGCCGATCCGGCGGTGAAGAAGCGGATGCTGGAGCTCGCGGACGGTGAGCTCGTGCATCGCGCGAAACACGAGCGCAAGTATCGCGAGGTGATCGGACACGCGCCGCCGGATCCGAAGCCGGTGACCGTCGAGCTGCCGCCGGACATCGTCAACCTCGACATGGGACGCGCGCTCAAGCTCGCGCTCGAACGCGAGCGCGACAGCGAGTCGTACTACCGCTTCATGGCCGAGCGCGTGCCGGCGACGACGGAGCTCGGAAAGCTCTTCGTCGAGCTGGCCGAGATGGAGTGGAAGCACAAGACCGAGCTGCAGGCCGAGTACGACTCCACGATCATGGCCGACCCGGAAGAGTTTCTCCTCGACATCTAGTCCGTCGGCCAGTGGAAGATAGGCGCCCTCGCCTGTCGGGCGGGTGGACAGGCGAGGGCGCCTATCCTCCACTGGAAAAACGGCCCAAAAAACAGTCAGGCGGCCGACGCCACGCGCGCCAACCGCCTGCCTGTCTCTCTCTCATACAACACGCTGCCGGTTCTCGAAGAAGGAGCGCTTGTATGCCTACGCAATATAGGCAGCGACCATCAGGCGTCCGTTCCGCGTTACGTGAAAAAAGGCGCGTGATTTCCGGCGCGGCCGCGCAGCGTGAGTGGAGCGGGATGGAAGCGTCAACGGGACGCAAAAGCCGAAGCGTACAATTACGGACATGAGACGAGCTGGACTGATTCTTCTGTTCCTCGCTGCCACTGCCGCGCAACGTCCGTCGCCAACTCCCGACAACCACTGCTGCCAAGACCGCGTCTACGACAAGAACGGCAAAGTCTTCGGCGAGGTGATGAAGATCGAAGCGAATCACGCCGTCTCGGTCGCCGACGTCGAGTATGAGTT
>Ga0075425_100003694_pt1 | contig 15586 bp, 9 predicted proteins | sample SoiMethybrSBSTD4_FD_75300 | JGI IMG/M metagenome (GOLD analysis project Ga0075425, IMG submission 75300) | Bulk soil microbial communities from a Populus tree surrounding site in Tennessee, USA - Soil MetaG P. TD hybrid SBSTD4 | ecosystem: Environmental > Terrestrial > Soil > Tree plantation... | reverse complement strand
GCCTACGGGTGGCTCTTCGACCGCTCCACGGTCTGGCGCAAGTACGTCCCGGGCTGGGCGGTGGCCGCGCTGTGGGTCGTGTGCTATCGGGAGATGGTCCACCTCCTGTACGCCGCCGGCACGCCCGGCTTCAACCTGGATTTCGCGCCGCCCCACCTGCTCGCGCGTTATGGGGCGTACCTGCTCGCGATCTTCAACGTCCTCGTGCCCGCCGTCGACCCGGAGAGGGCGGGATGGGCGATCCCTCCGCACCTCCGCACCTTCGCCTCGAGCACTCCCCTCGTGGCGGCCATGGCCATCCTCCTGGCCGTGGAGGCGGCGCTTCTCGTGGCCGCGCGGTGGCGGCCGCACCTGGTCGGCCCGAGCGCACGCGTGGCCGCCTTCGGGCTCGCCTGGTTCTTCGCCGGCACCGCGCCCTTCGTCGTCCTCGCCGACCGGCTCTTCATCCGCTACACCTACTTCGGCCATGCGGGCCTGGCCATCGCCGTCGGCGCACTCGCGTCGGCGGCGGCGCAATGGATCCGCTCCGCCCGCTCGCGCACCGCGGACCGGCGGGATGCGATGGGCGCCGCCGTCGGGGTCTGCACAAGCGGCCACCATCGCGGGAATGGCTGAGGCCGCACGCCTGCGCTACGTCATCGGGATCGACCTCGGCGGCACGCACATCAAGGCGGCGAGCGTGTCCACGTCGGGAGACATCCTCGACCACGTCACCGGCGAGACGCGCGACCAGGCCGCGCCTGGCGCCTGGGTGGCCACCATTCGCGGACTGCGCGCGCAGATCGAATCGGCGCGCCGAGAACCGGCCGTGGCCATCGGAGTGGCCGCCCCCGGCCTGGCCGCGCCGGACGGCCGCTCGATCGCGTCCATCCCCGGCAAGCTGGCCGGACTGCAGGGGCTCGACTGGGCGGCCGCGCTCGAGGCCAGCGTACCTGTCCGCGTCCTCAACGACGGCCATGCCGCCCTGCTCGGGGAGTGCTGGAAGGGGGCGGCCATCGGATGCCGTGACGTCGTCCTGCTCACGCTCGGTACCGGTGTCGGGGGCGCGATCCTCAGCGACGGACGGCTCCTGACCGGCGCCACGGGCAAGGCGGGACATTGGGGACACATGACACTGGATCCCGACGGTCCGCCCAGCATCGCGGGCATGCCGGGAAGCCTCGAAGGAGCGATCGGCAACTGCACGATCGAGGCGCGCTCGCACGGCCGTTTCCACGACACGAAGGCGCTGGTCGAGGCGCACCTCGCGGGCGACCGTGAGGCCACGCGCGTGTGGATGCGATCGGTCTACCGCCTGGCCTGCGCGATCGCGTCCATCGCGAACGCGGTGGACCCCGAGGTCGTGATCCTCGGCGGCGGGATCGCGCGCGCGGGCGACGCGCTCCTCCAGCCCGTGGCCGGCTTCCTGGAAACCGTGGAATGGCGGCCCCTCGGAGGCGTGCGCGTGAGGCTGGCCGCGCTCGGCGAGATGGCGGGCGCGCTCGGCGCCGCCCGACGCGCGCTGTCGTCCTGACGAGAGGTCAACGGTCCAGCGCGGCGCCTCCGGGCAGGAGGTACTGGATCGGCCAGGTCTCGCGCATCTGCTCCACGACCTCCGTCCAGCGGAAGGGCGGGGCATCCGCGGCGGCCTCGACCTCGAGGCCGGGAAGGACCTTTGCGGCGGCGTCGGCCAGGCCGCGCGCGGAGGCGGACGGCGCCAGGACCAGGCGCGCCACTCCGAGCTTCTCGCGCGCGAACCGCGACACGATCTCGACGTCTTCGATCGCCTCCAGGAAGTAGGGGCGGCCGGTCAGGAGCGAGTTGTAGACGTGGTTCGCGAGCACGCCGGAGAGGGGATTGAAGTACGCGCGCGCCTCGTCCGCTTCCGCGAGCGTCGGGTCGTCGCCCGAAGCGGCACGATAGCGCATGCGGTTCTCACCGACCCCGCGCAGGTCGAACGACAGGATCTCCTCCCCCGCGTCCAGGCGGCGGCGGACGGCGGACCAATCCGCGGGTCCGACCTTGCCTTCCAGGGCCAGCACGACCACGGCACGCCCGCGTCTGGGCGTCTCGCGATGGATGTGCAGGAGCGGGATGACCAGGTGATCGCCGTGGTACAGGCGATAGCGGTCGACGCGCACCTCGCCGATCGTGGACGTGCCCGCGCTCTCCCCGCGCGCGACGCGGTCGGCGCCATCGCGGTAGAGGTCCGCGAGAGTTCGCTTCGCGGGCGACGCTGGGCGCGCGCGGAACTCCTCGCGGATGATCTCGGGCAACGATCGGCCGTTGAGGTCCACGCGCACCTGACCGGTCGGCGTCACGCGCAGCGCGGGCGCGTCGAGGAGTTGGATCGGATCGAGGGTCGTCCGGACGGGCATCCCGCTGAACCTGTCGATGAAGGCGAAGGCGGCACGGCGGTTCTCCGGCGAATACATGTGGCCGTGCACGCCCTCCGCCATCGCGATCCGATCCCCGTGGCCGAAAGCGCGATAGAGGGCGGCCACCTCCCGGAATGTCTTGCGCGTGCCCTCGATGGGGAAGAAGTCCTTTACCGCCGCCAGCAGGATCACCGGGCGCGGATAGATCAGGAGCATGAGCCCCGGATGGTCGATGCCGGCGGACAGGAGACGATAGGGATCCTGCTCGGGGTCGCTGTCCGGGTCCTCGAAGATCCGGTTCGCCATGCGCATCGGGAGCGCGGTGACGAAGCAGGACGGGGCCACCACCTTGATGCGCTCGTCGAGCGCGCCCAGGTAGAGCGACTGGAACCCGCCGCCGCTCGTCCCCGTGACCGCGATGCGCGCGGGGTCCACGTCGGGCCGCGTGAGCAGGTAGTCCAGCGCCCGCATCCCGTCCCACACCATGTAGCGGTCGAGGGTCGTTCCCGCCACGCAGGCCAGGTTGCCGAGCACCGCGTGCTCGCCGCAGACGAGGTTGTAGCGGCTGCGCCCGCGCGCGGCGTCCCAGTACTGGCTGCGCTCGCCCTGGCCGACGGGATCCCAGCTGATCACCACGTACCCGCGGCGGGCGAGCTGCCCGCTGATCTCCTGGTAGTTGCGGAAGGACTTGCCGTCGGGTGAGTGCCCACAGGGAACGAGGACGGCGGGCTTGGGCCCGCCGGGAGCATCGGGCACGTAGACGAGCGCGGTCACGTGCAGCCCGGGCAGGCTTTCGAACACGACCTTCTCGATCCGGTACCCGTCCATCGGGAGGGTTCCCGTGATCCGCGCGTTCAGCGGCGTCCTGGTCTCGGGCAGTCCACCGATGACGTCGAGCACGCGCGTGCGCAGCTCCTGGCGCAGGGCGAGGAGGTCCGCTTCGGTGCGGACCTTCGCGAAGGCGGCCTGGCGCGCCTCGTCCTGGGCCCACGCACGGTCGAGCTGATCGCGCAGGTACGGAGTGATGCGCGGGCCCGCCTCGGCGGGATCGTCGAGCACGGTGAACGCCGCTGGCGGGGGCGCCTCCTGCGCGGATGCGGAGTGCGACCCGGCGAGCGCCGCCAGGGACAGGCCCACCACCAGCGTCTTGCGCGATCGATCGGACATCAGATTCCCTTCCGCCACTTGGGGTCGTCCGCGGCGAGCAGGCGGACGGCCAGTGATCCGTCCGTCTCGAGGGGCTGGGCGCAGGCCCAGCGCACCGGCCGGCGCATTCCTCCCTTGGTCACGATCTCCGCCCGCAGGCGCACGGTGCCGCCTTCGAGGGCGCGCGGCAGACGCAGCGCGGCCTGCCGCAGCTTGCCGCCGTAGGGATGACCCGCGTCGAGGGCGCCGCCCGCGCGCGCGGTTCCGTCCGTGCTCTCCGCCACGACGTGGAGCGTGCCCGGCACGCCCGCGACGCCGTCGTTCGCGAAGGCCACCACGAGCTCGGTCCCGCCGTCACGCTTGCGCTGCCAGACCCACGACGGCCGCACGCGGTACCCCATCCGTTGCTGCAGGGCGGTGAAGCCGGCGGGTTGGCGCTCGTGATACCGGGCCAGGTTCTCCGCCTCCGTCCACAGCGACCAGTAGTTCGCGCCCAGGTCCAGGCAATGCCGGATCGCGTGCTCGATGACGCCCACGCCCGCGCCGTCCACCGTGTACCTCGGGCCGTCCGTGAGGTAGTGCCGGTGATAGCCGTCCTCCATCACCACCGCCAGCCACGGCGGCCGCCCGGAGAGCTGCTCGATCTGGATGGGCTCGTCGAGGATGATGCTGTCCGAGCGCAGCCAGCAGCCGCCACGGATCGCCTCCTCCAGCACGGCCGCGTTTCCCGTCTCGCTGATGTCGGGCTGCGTGTTCACGGCCAGGGGCAGGCGCTTCCAGGCCGCCATCTGCCGCCGCGTCATGTCGAGGAACGTGCGCTCGGCGGTGGCGCGATCCGGGAACGGGCTCGCCCAGTCGCTCGTGTGCCCCTCGCCCCAGAAGCCGTACATCATGAGATCGGCGAACTCGAAGATCTCCTTGCCGTCCGTCTCCGCGGCCAGCAGGTCCACGAGCTCGGCGAAGGCGCGCTGGAACTCGGGATCGTCGTAGCGGGGCTCCACGCGCTTGGGCCCGGCCTTTCCGCCACGGCGCCGCAAGGGCACGAGAGGCACCTTGGTCTGGAGGAAGTCGGGCAGGGCCAGCCGCTCCGGCTGGATCTCCGGGTTCGAGAGCTGGATGCGGAAGGCGACGCGCAGTCCGTGACGGCGGGCGGCGTCGAGCGTCACCGCCCACACGGGGGCGAGGTCGAGACGGCCGGGACGGGACTGCACGTCGCGCCAGTCGCACCGGATGTAGAGGACGTCCACGAAGGGCAGGCGGGCCAGCGCCTCCACCGCGTCCTCCAGCCGGGCCGCACCGCGCCGCACGGCGAGGGCCGGCCCGTTCTCCTCCCAGGTGTAGCCCACGAGCCCCGTCCCGTAGTTGCGGAGGGACGTCGAGGACGGGGTGGTGGTGGCCACGGTGTACCAGCCCTCGTCCTGCTCGATGCCGAACGGGCCCTGATCGAGACGGTCCGCGGCGAGGGGGGCCGGAGGCGGGGCCGCTTCCGCTTCGCGCCGGCCGGAGAGCAGCGAGAGGGCGGCTCCGGCCTTGATGAACTCGCGGCGTCCCGTCATCGCGCCTCCCTGGCGGATGCCCGCGTTCACGGCCGGGCAGTGTGACGTCGATTACGTTTGCTGACTTTTTCCTTGACAGTGCCCCAAGCGATCGGATTATAAGTTCAAGTCACCTTCGTTTATTTACGTTTCTTGTCCTTTGCTGATGATCGGAAGGAGGCTCCCATGATCAAGAAGCTCCTGGCCCCGAGCGCGCTGCTCGCGGCGACCCTCGTTTCGCCCGCCGCCGCCTCGGCCACGACGTTCGAGGTGGGGCCCGGCCATGCTCTTGCGAACGTGGGCGACGTGCCCTGGGAGTCGCTGACCGCGGGCGATACCGTGCTGATCTACTACCGCGCCACGCCCTACAAGGAGAAGTTCGTCCTGGCCGCAGTGGGAACGCCAAGCGCGCCGGTGACGGTGCGGGGCGTCCTCGGTCCCAACGGCGAGCGCCCGATCCTCGACGGCAACGGCGCCACCACGCGCGCCCAGCTCAACTACCCGAGCCGCGTGCGGGGCGTGATCAAGATCGGGAGCTCCGTGGTGCCCTTCGCGGACGGAACGACGGTCATGCCGCAGTGGCTCGTGATCGAGAACCTCGAGATCCGGGGCGCGCACAACCCCAACACGTTCACGGGACCGAGCGGCGCCACCGAGACCTACACCTCCCCCGCCTCCGCCATCTACGTCGAGTTCGGGGAGAACATCACCGTCCGCAACTGCGACATGAACAACAACGGCAACGGGTTCTTCGTGTTCTCCTCCGACACCATCGCCAGCCGCAACATCCTGGTCGAGGGCAACTCCATTCACGACAACGGGAACGTGGGCAGCAACTTCGAGCACAACGTCTACGTGGAGGCCATCGGCATCACCTTCCAGTACAACCACCTCGGCGCGCTGCTCCCGGGGGCGGGCGGCAACAACCTCAAGGACCGCTCCGCCGGCCTCGTCGTGCGCTACAACTGGATCGAGCACTCCAACCGCCAGCTCGACCTCGTGCACGCGGAGGACAGCGCGCTCGTGCGCGCGGACCCCCGCTACCGCGCCACCCACGTCTACGGGAACGTGATCATCGAACATCCGAACAGCGGCAACAACGACATCTGCTTCTATGGCGGGGACGGCGGCTCCGCCCAGAAGTTCCGCAAGGGGACGCTGTACTTCTACAACAACACCGTCGTCTCCGACCGCACGGACAACACGCGCCTGTTCCGCATGGCCACCAACGACGAGAGCATCGACGCGCGCAACAACGTCGCGTACGTCACCGCGGCCGGCGCCAACCTCCAGGTGCTGGACAACTTCGGGCGGCTCACCCTCACCCAGAACTGGTTCAAGACGGGCTGGACGCCGTTCGTGAACAACCATCCCAAGGGAAGCATCACGAACAACGGCACGGTGACGGGGACGTCTCCGGGCTTCGTGAGCGAAGCGGGCCAGGACTACCACCTGGCCGCGGGCTCGCCCGCCATCGACGCGGGGACCGCGCTGAACCCGGCCGTCCTGCCCGCTCACGACGTGGTCCGCGAATACGTGAAGCACCTCTCCAGCGTGGCCCGCGCCGTGCACGGCGCGCTCGACATCGGAGCCTACGAGTTCTGACCGTTCATGGCCGCGGCACCACGGGCAGGATCAGCGCGGACGGATGCGCGGCGTCGTGGTACACCGTCTGCTGGGCCTTCACCAGGCGGGCCGAGTCCGTCGTGGACTCGCCCGTGTTCGGATTGCGGTCGAAGCGCGGGAAGTTGCTGCTCGACACGTATAGGCGGAGGCGGTGGCCGGCCTTGAAGACGTTGCTGGTGGCCCAGAGGTCGATGGCGTAGGTCTCGACCTGCCCGGGCACGATGGGCTCGGCGTTCTCGCGTGAGCGGCGGTAGCGCGCGCGCACGATCCCGTCCGCGAGGTAGCGCGCATAGCCCGAGGGATCGACGTCCACCAGCATGGCCGTGAAGTCCGTGTCCGCCGCCGACGTCGCGGCCTGGATCTCCGCGGTGAGGAAGCCCGTCACCTCCAGGTCCTTCTCCAGGGGCGGCGTCGAATACACGAGCACGTCGCGGCGCGACTCGTTGGGCCTCTGGTCGGCGGGGCCGGGCTGGTAGGCCGCGCCGCAGCAGAGCCGGCCGCCCAGCGTGCGCACGGGATCCGCGGGGTCGTATTCGAAGCGGTCCGGCGGCTCCTTCCGGGGTGGAGTCGTGCTGAGCAGCCCGTCGCCGGACGCGGAGTTCGCACCCTTGGCGGCGTGCAGGTAATAGCGCGTGGCCCGGGCGCGCGCCAGCGGGAACTCCTGCTCGTCCCGCCACGCGTTGTCGCCCATGACGAAGAGGCGCACGGGCGCGCCCGTCGCGTAGGCGTTGGCCTCGCCCTTCAGGGCGAAGTCCGCCCATTCCAGGAGGAGCGCGTCGCCGTCGACGACGGCGTCCTTGCCGAAAACGACGTCGCCGACCTTGCCTTCGGGCGAGGTGGACCAGTGCGCCCAGGGTCCCACCAGGAGGCGCTGGCCGGCGCGCGCTTCCGGCGTGGCCGCCTTCGCGCGCATCCCGATGTAGTTCTCGATCGAGCCCCGGCTGAATATGTCGTGCCAGCCCGCCTGGTGCAGGGCCTTCACCGCCATCTCGCCGTAGTGGTCGGACACCCGGGTCGCGTTCCAATACGCGTCGCGCGTCGGGTGGCGCATCCAGTCGCGCAGGTAGGGGGCGAGATCGCCCACCGCGGGCAGGTCGAGGAGGCGGTAGCCCTCGACGGGCGTCGTCTCCACCCAATCGCGCGGGCGCGAGAGGGCGGTGGTCTTGCGGCGGAGCGTGTCCACGGCCAGCCCGCTCGACCAGGAGGTGACGAACCACTCCATGAGGGCGCCGCCCTGGTAGGTCCAGCCCTCGTAGTATTCGGACGCGGTCACGTACGGCTGGATGGCCACGAGGTGCGGCGGCTTCGCCATGGCCGCCAGCATCTGCGTGGCCCCCACGTAGGAGCCGCCGAACATCCCCACCTTCCCGTCCGCGTAGGGCAGGGCGGCCGCCCATTCGACGGTGTCGAAGCCGTCCGCGGCCTCGTTCCGGAAGGGATAGAACTCGCCGCCGGAATCGAAGCGGCCGCGCGTGTCCTGCAGCACGACCACGTAACCGTGGGAAGCCAGGCGCAAGCCCGTCTTCGGATCGCGGCGATCGTAGGGGGTGCGCTGGAGGAGGACGGGATACTTCCCCTCCGCCGCCGGCCGGTACACGTCGGCGGTGAGGGTCACGCCGTCGCGCATCGGCACCTTGACCGCCGTCTCCACGACGACGGCCAGCGGACCGAGGTCCGCGGCCGGCAGCGCGGGCGCGGCGAGGGCGAGGAGGAGAGCGGCCAGGGAGCGCGTCGAGATCCTCATGATTGCCTCGATCGATTCTCCGGAAGACGCAGCCGGCGGATCCGGTCCTTCACGTCGGTGGCGAAGCGCTCGACCCGCTCCTGGGCGAAGGCCAGGGGATCCCGCGCCGGGTCGGTCACGAGCGGCGTCAGGTCCATGTAGAACGCCAGCGCGGCCGAGGCGTCGAGGTGATGCGATTCGTCCAGGGTGGCGTGGGCACGGCGCAGGCCGGCCACCGCGAGGTCGTAGCGCTTGCCCCCGGTGATCTGCGAGTCGAACACGCCGATGAGGGCGGCGGAGAGGCTCTCGCGGGCAGAGACGTCCAGGGCGACCTTGTCGTCTCCGGTCAGCCAGTCCAGGTCGCGCCAGCCCTCGCCGCCGAGGAGGCGGCGCGGCCGCTGGTCTTTGGGGAGCGCGCGACAGGCGTCGATGGTGGCCAGGGCCACCGACACGTGCGTGTCGTGTTTGTCGGCGAGGTTGTGCGTGTAGACCACTTCGGGCCGCGCGCGGCGGAGGAGATCCGCCAGCGCTTCCACCACTCCCGGCCGCGCCGGGTCCTTGATGGCGGCGCTCGTCACCCCCAGCATCACCATCGCGCCATATTCGCCGACCAGGGCCGCCTTGTGCTGCTCCTTCCGGCGGATGGCCACCATCTCCTCGTTCGTGACCTTGGCGTAGGGCCCGCCGCGCGCGGAGCCGGCGCCATCCGTGACCACCACGCCGCAGAACCAGCGGTCGTCACGGCCGAAACATTCGACGATGCCGGGATAACCTTCGATCTCGAGGTCGTCCGGATGGGCGACCACGCCCATGTGCGTCGTGCGCGCGAAGGCGGCCTCTTCCGCGAGACCGTCGGGAATCCACACGTCCGGCTTCATCGCTGGTCCTTTCCCTTCGTGAGGAGGGCGGCCGAGGGGGCGTCCAGGTACACGGTCGTGCCCGGATGCCGCTGCAGGACGGACGCGGGATGCTGCGGGCTCACCGGACCCTCGAGGCAATCGCGCACGGCCTGCGCCTTGCGGGCGTCGGGCACGATGCAGAGGATCTCGTCCGCGTCGAGGATCTGGCGGATCGACATCGAGATCGCGCGCTTCGGGACGTCCTCGAGGCGCGGGAACCAGCCCTCGCCGAGCTGCTGGCGGCGGCAGGCCTCGTCCAGGGACACGACCAGGTACGGCTCCTTCGTCTCGAAGTCGGCGGGCGGGTCGTTGAACGCCAGGTGCCCGTTTTCGCCGATGCCCACGAAGGCGACGTCGATGGGGTGGGACTTGATGAGCGCGCCCACGCGCGCCGCTTCCGCCTTCGGGTCGGGCGCGTCGCCTTCGATGAAGTGGAACTGCCCCGGCCGCACCTTCTCCACGATCCGCTCGCGGAGATAGCGGCGGAAGCTCGCGGGATGGGTGACGGGGATCCCCACGTATTCGTCGAGGTGGAAGAACACCGTTCGCGACCAGTCGATGCCCGGCGCCTTCACCAGCGCGTCGAGGAACTCGAACTGGGACGCCCCCGTCGCCGCGATGACGTGGGCGCGGCCCCGCGCGTGAAGCGCGCGCCGCAGGGCGTCCGCGCCCTGCCGGGCGGCGGCGGCCGCCATCTCTGCCTTGGTGGGAAAGACCTTGATCTCCACGCTAGTTCTCCCCTGCGGGCGCGCGCGCGCCGACCAGCAGCTTCAGCCACTCCTTCGCCATCAGGCGATGCCAGGGCTCGGTCATGTGGATCCCGTCCAGGCACACGAAGCGCGCGCGGTCGGGGGCGGTGGACAGGAGGCGCGACACCTCGACGATCGTGATCCCGGACGCGCGCGCGGTCGCCCACTCCTTGGCCAGGCGCGCGGGATCCGCCGTGTCCGGGTCGTGGAGGTCGTCGAAGCTGTACACGCGCGCGCCGGCGGCGCCGAGCGCCTTGCCGAAGCGCGCGAAGTGCTCGAGGTCCTCGTCGGTGCGGTTGAGCAGGACCAGCAGCACGCGGTCCGGCTTCCAGGCCAGCACGTCCGGAAAGAACCGGTCGTACGCCCGCGTGGAGGTCAGCCCGCCGCCCTGGAACTGCCGGAACTCCACCTTGGGATTCTCGCGCGCGAACATCGCGGTGACGATGGGCACGAACGCGGAAGGCGAGGACCAGTGCAAGTCCATCGTGAAGGAGTGGCCGATGACGGCGACGCGCTGCGCGGGCAGGGCGCGCATCTTCGGGACCAGCGCCGCCACCGCCGGCTCCGCGAGGAGCTCGTCGCCCACCACGCGGGCGTCGCGGATGTGCTGGTTCTTTTCGCCCCAGTTCCAGATCTTGCGCCCCGCGATCTGCCACTCGGCGGCGCTCGTGCCCACGGGCGAGGCGCAGCTCTTCCCCTCGAGCTGCTGCCCCACGGCCAGGAGATCCGCGTCGCGACCCGGCAGGCCGAGCGGCCCGACATACACGGGCAGGCCCAGGCCGATGTCGAAGCGGAACAGGTCCTGGAGGACGTCGCCGTCGCGCTCGACCTCCAGGACGGTCTGGTACAGGTTCGCGATGGCACGGACGTGGGCGCGCGGACGGCCGGGCGCGGCCGCCGTGAGGTACGCCGTGTACACGTTGACGGGCAGGGTGTCGGCGAGCACGAGCTCCGAACGGAGGAGCGGCTCGACGTCGCGAGCCGGATCGAACGTGGAGGCGCGCCCTTCGACCCAGGCCTTGACCGTCGCCGTGTCGGTGGCCAGGAGCGAGGCCTGATGCGCAACCAGCGCGTCGATCTCCGACTCCGTGACGCGCGTCGACCAGCAGGCGGGATCGCCCTTGGCCTCCTTGCGCGCGAGCCTGAGCTGGTACGCGTGGATGCCGCGGATGTTGGCCTCCACGAGCTGCTCCACGCGCGAGAGCGCGGGCACCACGTCCTCCACCGCCGCCGGATCGCCCGTGGCCGGGCCGTGCCACACGCTGCCGCCGAAGGTCGTCACGTAGACCTTGCTCGCGTCCGCGAGGTCGGGCACGACGCGGTGGCCCCACTTGAAGTTGAACCCGCGCAGGCGCGTCCAGGTCGCGCCGCGGTCGCCCGAGCGATAGGCGGCCTGGTCGAACCCGGAGGCATAGAGGATGGAGGGATCTTTCGGATCGATGGTCACGTCGTAGACGTGCTGGGACTGGGGCAGCACGTTCGTCCACGTCGCTCCCCCGTCCGTGCTCAGGAAGATGCCGCCCCCCGTGTCGCCGCCCGGCGTGGCCACGCCCCAGGCGGCCAGGTAGAGCCGGCGCGGATCGGCGGGGTCCACGGCCAGCCCGTTCGGTCCGTTGGTGCCGGCCGGAAGCGTCAAGCGCGTCCAGTGCTCGGCCCCGTCCGTCGAGCGGAACAGCGCGCCGTCGTCGGCATCGCCGATGCGGCCGCGCTCGCTGCGGCGCGCGACCACGAGATAGAGCGTCCCGTCGGGGGCACGCGTGATCCGCCAGGCGAACGGCTGCCGCGCCGGCAGCCCCTCGTTCTTCAGCGCCCACGAGCGGCCGTCGTCCGTCGACTTGAAGACGCCGCGGCCGTAGGCCGTCGCGTAGAGCGTGCGCGACCCCGCCGGGCTCGTGGGATCGAGGAGCACGTGCGTGATCGCGCTCTCCGGCAGGCCCGCGTTCGACGGCGTCCACGTCCGGCCCCCGTCGTTGGACACGCCGACGCCGCCCTGGAAGCGCTCGGGGTCGGTGCGCCGCCACATCTTGGGCCGGGGCAGGTCGTGCGTTCCGCTGAAGGCGCCCCACATGCGGCCCTTCACTTCCGGATCGAACGCCACCCAGTAGGTCGTGTTGCGCCAGCGCGTGGGCACGCCGCGCGAGGAGCCGATCCAGCTCGCACCGCCGTCTTCGCTGCGGAAGAGGCCGATGTCGGTGTAGGTGATGAACACACGCTTCGGGTCGAACGGGTCCCAGTGCACGCCATACGCGGTGGTGACGTCGAGGCCGCGGCTGGCCCACTGGTCGGGGCCTCGGCGCACGGAATTGACCTGGCCCCAGGTGCGGCCCCCGTCCGTCGTGCGATAGGTGCGGAAGAGGTCGGTGGCGTAGCAGACGTCGGGATCGCCGGGCGCCACGGCCAGGTCGTAGGGCGCGTCGAACCACACGGAGTGGCCGTCTTCGAGCGCACGCTCCTCGATCCACGATCCAGAGAGCGCGGCCGCGGGCCGGTCCGCTTCCGCGTTGACCACCGTCCACGAGGCCCCGCCGTCCGTCGTCTTGGCGATCCCGTTGAACGGCGGCTCGCCCTCCGCGCGCCTCAGGCCGCGCAGCCCCACATAGGCCACCCGGCCGTGGCTCGCGGAGGCGGCGATGGGGCCGAGGCTCGGCTTCGAGCCCTTGGCCGGGCCCCACGCCGCGTCGCCCGCTCCCCGCTTCAGCGTGCCCAGGGAGCCGTTCGCCTCGCGCCAGGTGTGCCCGCCGTCGTCGCTCACCGCGATGCCCGCTTCGGTCGTGACGTAAGCCAGCGTGCCCTTCGCCTGCGCGTCGCGCCCGAAGCTGCCGGACGTGACCTTCTGTCCGGCGGGGGGATCGAAGCGCTGCCAGCTCCCCCCGCGGCCTTCGTACGCCCCCGTCTCGCCGATCGCGCGCACGAGCCCGGGCTCCGCCCACAGAGCGAACACGCGCTCGACACCGAGCTCACCCTGGCGGGCCCACGTGCGTCCGCGGTCCGTGGAGGCGAGGACGGTGCTGCGGCTGGAGGGGTGGCTGCCCGGCGGGCCGGGCGCGGTCGCGCTCATGGCGATCACCAGGTGCCGCGAGTCGGCGGGATCCACGACCACGGCCTGGATGTTCGCGTCCTGGCCGCTCGGATAGAGCGGATCGTCGCTCGTGAACACGGTGTCCGCGTGATCACCCCAGCCGTGCTCGACCGTGTTCTGCGCCGGGTCCGGGAACACGATGCGCCACGTGCGGCCGGTGTCCTCGCTGCGCCAGAGAACCGAGTTGGCGGCGTAGAGCACGCGGGCGTCGCGGGGATCGAACGCGAAGGCCTCCACCACGCCTCCGAGGTGGAACATCCGCCAGCTCTCGCCCGCGTCGCGGGTGATGTAGGCGCCCGTCATGTCGCAGCCTTCGACGACGAGGCGCGCGTCGTGAGGGCTGATGGCGGGACGGCGCGTGGTGCCGCCGCCACCCGGGCCCACGATCGTCCAGGCGTCCTGGCGGGGCGCGGGGCCGGGCGCGCTGGCGGCGCCCACGAAGGCGAGACCCAGGAGGGCGGCCGTCCATCGACCGGTCATGCGTGGAACTCCTCGTCGCGGCGCCGCAGGCACTCCGCGATCTCAACCGACTGCCGCGATTCCCGGAGGCTCGGCGACGGCGCGCGTCCCGCGGCCAGGTCACCGAGGAACGCCTCGTATTCGCCGTAGAAGCCGCCGAGCACGCAGGCCTCCCCGCCTCCGCCGAGCTGGTCGCCGGCGAGGTCGGCCACCACCTGTCCGCGGTCGACGTGCTGCAGATGGCCGGGCGCGTCCAGCGGCCCCCACATCGGGATGCGGAGGAAGAAGGTATGCCCGCTCGCGTGAACGGTGGCGCGCTCCACCACCGCGCCCGCGGTCGGGCAGAAGGCGAGGTGCGCGGTGGCGCCCGACGTCAGCACGGCGTCCACGAACATGTGGGCGACCCCGGGCCCGAGCGCGGGCCGCTCGTGGTAGCGCAGGCGCGCCTGGGCATAGTCCGCGCCCCCCAGGAAGCGCACGGCGTCGAGGCCGTGGATGGCGGTGGTGGAGAAATCGGGATCGCGGCGGTCGACGCGTGTCATCTCGTAGTGGAGGTGCTGGATCACGGAGGGCGGGCCGAGAGCGGCGAGGCGGCGGCGCGCTTCCGCCACGATGGGAACGAAGCGTCGATTGAACGCCACCTGATGCGGTACCTGCCGGCCGCTCCGCTCGGCCGCCGCGATCAGGGCATCGACTTCCTGCACCGTCTGCCCAGGGGGTTTCTCGAGAAGCAGGGGGACACCGCGCTCGAGCAGGGCCGCTCCGACGGCGGCGGTGCGGTGCACGGGTACGGCCGCCACGACGGCGTCCGGCTTCTCGGCGTCGAGCATGACCGCGACGTCGGTGTAGGCGTGGGCGAAGCCGAACCGCTGCCGATGGCGCTCCGCCCGAGCGCCATCCAGGTCGCAACACGCGGCCAGCTCCGTCCCCGCGTGCCTCGTGGCGTAGCGGGATTGGGCGGGGCCATGGGAGCTCTCCGCGTGCTCACCGCAGCCGATCATGCAGAGCCTCAGGGACTATTCCCCTTCGACCGATCGCGCCCCGGTTTCCACGACCTCGAAGTCCGAGCCTTTCACCCTGGCCAGGCTTTCCAGGCCCTTCAGGCGGCGATCGGGCGCGATCGACATCAGCCAGTCGCTGCCGTTGTCGGCCACGAACATGCCGTACGTCTTGAGGCCCTTCAGGATGGCCTGGGCGTGCGGGGGAAAGCCGGAGACGTCGAAGTCCTTGCGCAAACGGAAGCGCTCCCCCATGCGCGGCAGGTTCTTCTCCTTGTGGCTGCTCGCCCAGTGCGTCGCGGGGAGGACGAAGCCGCGCCGCGAGCGCCGCACCGTGAAGCGCATCGCGTGCTCGACCATCCCGCGGGCGACCTCGTCGTAGCGCACCACGGCCGGGAAGATGGGCAGGCCGGCGGCGTCGGACGACGTCCACCGCTCCGGCCGCAGCGCGCCCGTCTTCAGGTTGAACGTCGCCTCGTTGGACGCCTCCCAGCCCGCGTCCGTGCGCCGTCCCTGCCAGAACTCGTGGAGGAGGCCGTTCACGGGATCCACCAGGATGACGTGGCGGTCGCCGGTGCCGTTGCGCTGCAGGTCCTCGAGAGTCTGCCCCGCCCTGGGCAACGCCTTCGTGTCTTCGTTGCGCTGCAGCGGCCAGTTCTCGATGGGGGCGTTGTCGGGCACGGGATAGGGTCCGGGGTCGGACTGGTCCGCGTACAGCAACAGCTTGACCGGGACCTTCTTCTGGTCGGGCGGCACGATGATGAAGCCCATGTCGAGGTTGTAGCCGAGGGGCTTGTCCGCGCCGACGGACGCGATCATCGCTGCGGAGTCCGGGTGCACGGGCATCGCGGAGATGTCCTGGTTCCACGGGTTGTCCGGAGGAAAGACCTGGAGCGCGGCGAGGATGGCGTCCGCCTCCGGGGTGTCGAACATCACGGGCTTCGTGATCTTCGGCAGGGGCGGGCGTTGTCGCGCCGCTGCGAAGACCACGCTGGCGCACACGATCGCGATTGTT
>Ga0075425_100003692_pt1 | contig 15591 bp, 16 predicted proteins | sample SoiMethybrSBSTD4_FD_75300 | JGI IMG/M metagenome (GOLD analysis project Ga0075425, IMG submission 75300) | Bulk soil microbial communities from a Populus tree surrounding site in Tennessee, USA - Soil MetaG P. TD hybrid SBSTD4 | ecosystem: Environmental > Terrestrial > Soil > Tree plantation... | reverse complement strand
CGCCTTCGTGCTCGACGGGAGCATGTGCTGCGGCATCGTCGACGACCGGCTCATGCTCCTGAAGGGCGCCATTATCGGTGTCGCGGCTCATGCGGCGGCTTGGTAGTACTCGTGGATGAGGCCACCGAGCCGGTCGTGACGGTGAACGTGACCGGCTGCGTCGCGCCTGTCCAGCACTGATACCTCCGGTATCGGTGCCTTCAGGTTGAGCGAGCGGTGCGGCCTCTCGCGGTTGTAGTGGTCGACGTAGACGCGAAGGACGTGCTCGAGGTGGCGGCGGTTGAGGATCAGCAGCCAGTCGAGGCATTCCGAGCGGAGGGTGGGGACGAACCGTTCGGCGATTGCGTTCGCTTTCGGCGCTCGCACCGGTGTCTTGACGATCCGGATGCCTTCGCTGCGGAAGACCTCGTCGAAGGAGTTGCTGTACTTGCTGTCCCGGTCACGGATGAGGCAGCGCACGCCGCGACCGCTGAAGTCGAGGCCGAGGTTTCGCGCCTGCTGGGTTACCCACTCACCGGTCGGGTTCCTGGTGCAGCCAGCGAGCCAGACTCGGCGGTCCGCGTGTGCGATGAAGAAGAGCACGTAGAAGCGGCGCAGCAGGATCGTCTCGACGGTGAGGAAGTCGCAGGCGATCATGCTGGCCGCCTGCGAGCGCAGGAACTCGCGCCAGTTCGGACCGCCGCGCGGCGCCGGCTCGAGCCTCGCACCCGAGAGGAGCCGCCGAATGCTCGTCGCGAAGACGACGAAGCCGAGCTTGCGCAGCTCGCCGCAGATCCGACGATGCCCCAGCGCGGGTTCTCCCGCGCGAGCCGGAGCACCAACTCCCGGATCTCCGCCGACAGCGGCGGACGGCCAACCCGGGCCGAAGGTTGCCGCCACTTCCTCCGCACCAGTGCCTGATGCCATCGCAACAGCGTCCGCGGGGACACGAACAGCACGGCCCGCTGCGGTCGCGGCAGATGAACAGCCACAGCGGCCAACAGCGCCCGGTCAGCCATCCCGAGCTTCGGCCGTACCACCTGACGGCGCAGGATCGCCAGCTCGTGCCGGAGCACGAGCAGCTCGATGTCTTTCACGTCCAGGCCGCGCCGGCTACGAACCAGAGCGCCCAGCAGAGCGCGGACGGCGAGATAGAGGAAGGAGAAGGCCATGCGCCGATCCTCGCATCCCGATCGCGCCGAGCCTGCGACGCCGATATTGGCGCCCTTCACGTCTTGGGTCGCCCCGCGCGCCATGCGCCGACCAGCGGTGAGTGCAGTTTGGCGGCGCGAGGGACTGATCCCCATCGTTCAGGCGGCGGCCCAGGGCAGCTGAAGCGCACCGAGCTGGCTCGCGAAGGCCGCCATATCGTCGGCCGCCCACTCCTCGCTGATCTTGCCGTCGTTCTCGACGCGGTAGATGTCGACCGCATCCCAGGAGACCGGTTTGCCGGTGGCCGGGATGCCGAGCAGATCACCCTGATGGGTCGCCGTGACCACGAGCCGCATGACCACGAGGTCCCCGCTCGCGATGGTGTCCTGCTCGACCGCGACCAAATCGGGGAGAGCCCCGATAAAAGTGCGGAGTAGGCCGGTCACGTTCTCGGCACCACTGATCTCCCCGAGCGAACCGCCGTGCCAGGTCATGTGCGGCGTGAAGTACTCCATCGCGCGCTCCGGACGGTGGTCGTTGAAGACCCGTGCCAGGAACTCTCTCGCGACCGCGACTTTCCTCTCAGTACTCGATGCCTCGCTCACGTCATCTCCCTTCTCGTGCGGGTACTGGCAGGGTCGCCGTGGTGACCAGGCAATCGAATCCCGGGAATCCTTAGTCCGTTCCGGACTAGAGCCAGCGCTTGAGCGTCTCGAGCTCGCGGGGCAGCGCCACCTCGGGCTCGGCCAACTCCGGGTGCCACCGCTTCTCCCACTCGACCGTCAGCCAGCCGTCGTAGCCGACCGCAGCGAGTGCGGCGAGGCTCTCACGCACCGGCACCTCGCCTTCGCCGAGCGCGACGAGCTGCCAATCGTCCCCCACGCGGCGCGCGTCCTTGACGTGCACGAGGTGAATGCGCGTCCCGAGCGCACGGACGACGTCCCAGCTCGGCGATGATCTCGGTCGCACTCGGAAGGAACGAGCAGATCCGCACCTTCCGACGATATCCGCCGGCCGGTCTACATCAGGGCCGGAAGACTAAGGGATCTTGGGATGCGATCGGCGCTGGTCCTCGCGACGATCGCTCGATGATGTTGAAGCTGAGTCGCTGGACGGTCGCGCATCGACGGATCGTCATCCTGTCCTGGCTCGTTGTCGGCCTCGGTCTTCTCGGGGCCTCGCAGACGGTCGGCTCGCGGTCGGCGGAGAACTTCTCGCTCCCGGGCACGAATTCGCAGCATGCGCTCGACCTGCTGAAGAGCCGTTTCCGCGCGCAGGCGGGCGACGCGGACCAGATCGTCTTCTACTCGCGCGCCGGCAAGCTCACCGACGCGTCTGCGCGCGCGGTGATCGCTCCTTTGCTGGAGCGCGTCGGCCGCCTGCCGTACGTGACCGGGGTCGTCAGCCCGTATGCGCCTGGGGCGCATGCCATCTCGAAGGAGGGCACGATCGGCTTCGCGACCGTCGCCTTCGACGGCTCGGCGGCCAAGGTGCCGCGCGCGGCGATCAAGCGGGTAGTCACCGAGGCAGAGGCGATTCGCTCACCGTCCTTGCAGGTCGAGCTGGGCGGCCTCGGGGTCGAGCAGACGCAGCGCGCGAGCCTCGGGACCGCAACTGCCGTCGGCCTGCTTGCTGCCGTGGTCGTGCTGCTACTCGCGTTCGGCTCGCTGCTCGCGATGGGACTGCCGATCGCAACGGCCCTGTTGGGGCTCGCAGCCGGGGTAGGGCTGATCGGCCTCGGCAGCCACGTCATCGACATGCCCGACTTCGCGACCGAACTGGCGCTGATGATCGGGCTCGGCGTCGGGATCGACTACGCGCTCTTCATCGTCACCCGCTACCGCGAGGTCTACCGCGAGACCGGCTGTGACGTGCAAACAGCTGTCGAGACGGCGATGAACACTGCCGGCCGAGCCGTCCTCTTCGCCGGATGCATCGTGGTGATCGCGCTGCTCGGCCTGTTCGCGCTCGGCGTGAGCGTGCTCAATGGCGCCGCCGTCGCGGCCTCGCTTGCCGTGCTGCTCGTCCTCGCTGCTTCGATGACGCTGCTGCCGGCGCTGCTCACGGTCACCGGCCGGCGTGTCGGTCGCCCTCGGCCCCGGCGCGGGCGCGCACAGCCGGCGCGCGTCGGTTTCTGGGGGCGCTGGGCCGGGTTGATCCAGCAACGCGCCGTCTGGGCGGCCGTGGGCTCGACGGCACTTCTGCTCGTGCTGGCTGCGCCGGCGCTCGGCCTGCGGCTCGGTGCGAGCGACGCCGGCAACGACCCGGCGAAGCTGACCACACGGCGCGCCTACGATCTGCTGGCGAACGGGTTCGGCCGCGGCTTCAACGGCCCGCTACTCGTCGCCGTCCGGTTGCCGCGCGCCAACGACACCGCGACGCTCACCCGTCTGACGAGTGCGCTGCGGCAGGCAAGCGGTGTCGCATCTGTCGCGACGCCGCAGCTGAACCGCACGCGCAACACGGCCGCGATCAGGGTCTACCCGACGACCTCACCGGAGAGCTCGCAAACGACGAGCCTCGTCAAGCGCCTGCGCAACCAGGTGCTGCCGCCGATCGCGAGTTCGACCGGTGCGACCGTCTTCGTCGGCGGCGTCACCGGGGCGCAGGTCGACTTCGCGCACGTGCTCGGTTCGAAGCTGCCCCTCTTCATCGGCGTGGTCTTTGTGCTCTCGGCGCTGTTACTGCTCGTCGTCTTCCGCTCGATCTTTATCCCGCTCCAGGCGATGCTGATGAACCTTCTCTCGTTCGGCGCTGCGCTCGGCGTCATCCAGGCGATCTTCGAACGGGGCTGGCTCGCCGGCCCGATCGGCGTGCAGAAGGGGCCGATCGACGCATTCGTGCCGGTGCTCGTGTTCGCGATCGTCTTCGGCCTCTCGATGGACTACGAGGTCTTCCTTGTCAGCCGTATCCATGAGGAGTGGCAACGCCTGCGCGACCCGTCCGCAGCCGTCAACGAAGGCGTCGCCCGGACCGGACGCGTGATCACCGCCGCTGCCACGGTGATGATCGCCGTCTTCATCTCCTTTGCCCTGGGCGACGTGCGCGCGCTGAAGCTGTTCGGGGTCTCGATGGCGGCGGCCGTCTTCTTGGATGCGTTCGTCATTCGCAGCGTCCTCCTACCGGCGGTGTTCGAACTGTCCGGCGACCTCACGTGGAAGTTCCCCAACGGGCTCGGCCGGCTCCTGCCCCGGCTCGCGATCGAGCTCCCGGCACAGCCCGAGGTGCCGATCAACGAGCCACTGCAGCCGGTCACCGTCGCCGACTTCGACCCCCGCTGACACCGTGGCGGAAAACCAAACGTCGGGAGGCAGGCGCCGTGAGTGAGCTTCAAGGCATCGCTCGAATCACCTTTCACGATGGCAAGCTCGAAGAGTTCAAACGCTTGGCAGCTCAGTGCATGCAGATCGTGCGGACCGAGGACACCGGCACGCTGCAATACGCCGTCTACTTCAGCGACGATCAGTCCGACTGCATCGTCCTCGAGCGGTACAGGGACTCCGAGGCGCTCATCGAGCACGCTGCGCACCTCGGCGACTTGAACGCGGCAATCCTTGCGACGGGCTCCGTCTCCGGCGCGCTCCTCGGCGAGCCGAGCGCAGACCTCAAAGCGATGCTCGCCGGCGGCGAGGTCCGCCTCTTCACGCCCTACGTGTCGATGTAGACGCCCGCTCGCCTACGGTTCAAGGGCGTCACTGTGGCGTGCGACTCAGCCGCCTGCGTTGACGAGTGCGACGAGGGCGCCGAGAGCGTCACCCTGGAGCGGCAACGCCGCCCGGCTATCCCCGCTGTCGCGCCTTCCCAGATCTGCCCATCGGCGAAGCCGGCGAAGAGGCGACCGTCGGTGGCAAGGAGTGCGTAGGGCATCGCCGGAAGCGGCTCCGGCAACCCGCCGGCGAGCGGCCGCGACGGTTCCCCATCGCGACGCCGGTAAATCCGCGCCTGCGGGTCACCACGGCCGTGGGCGGCGTAGGGGCCGGCTTTGCCCGGCATCCACGGTTCGGCGCACGCCGCCCTCGCGGAGCCCGGCGTAGACGGTGTCCGGATCATCCGGGGCTGCGGTGAGACATTGCGCGCCACTTCCGCGCAGGCTCAGCTCAACGGTCCATCCCTCAGATGACTCATCGAGCCGGGCAATCCAGTCCCCCGTCGCCGCGTGCAGGCGCGCCATCACCACAGCCGAGGCACAAGGCTCCCTGGCTTCCCACCTGGCGGTCCAAACCGTGGTGGTGGGAATCTTGGATGGGCACAGCTCGTTAGTTGCGGTGTCAAGTAACAGGAGGGAGTCGTCATGGCAACCGCAATCATCGGAACCGGCAACATCGGCGGAACGCTGGCGCGTCATCTGGTCCGCGGCGGTGAGCCCGTCGTCCTCGCGTCGAAGGACGAAGCGAATGCAGCAGCGCTCGCGCAAGAGCTAGGTGAGCTCGCGCGCGCAGCCTCGGTCGAAGAGGCGATCGCAGAGGCCGACGCCGTCGTCTTCGCCGTCTGGCTCGACACGACAAGGGAGCTGATCGCATCGGACGGTCGGCTGCTCGAGGACAAGGTCGTCATCGATCCCTCTAACCCGCTCGGGTTCGACGAAAGTGGTCAGATGATCCGGACGCTGCCCGAAGGACAGTCGGCCGGCTCCGTGGTCGCCACCCTCCTCCCCGCCGGCGCGCACTACGTCAAGGCGTTCGGCACGCTCGCGGCGGACTCCCTCGCGACCGCCGCAAATCGCGAGACGCGCGCCGTCGCCTTCTATGCCACCGACGACGAGACAGCTGCGACCACGATCGAGCGCCTGATCCGCGCCGCCGGCTTCGAGCCGTTGAAAGCGGGCGGTGTCGACGACGCCATCCGGATCGAGATGCCCGGTGGCGATCTCCACCAGGCAGGCCTGAATGGTGCGATCCTCGACCTCGACGAAGCACGCGCCGCCGTCGCGGCAAAGCCGTCCGACTGATCCGCCCGCCGCTCAACTACCCAAAAGGAGCAGTACCGATGGCTGTGCACACCGAATTGGCTCCGACCGAAGCCGCCGACCGTCTCGCGCTCCGCGAGCTCTTCGACGCGTACGCCCACTGCGCCGACCGGCGAGACGCCGACGGGCAGAAGGCGCTGTTCACCGACGAGACGGTCTTCGCGGTCTACATGGACGGCGAAGGCAGCGAACCGAGTTACGTCCTCCACGGCCGCGAATCGCTCACACCCGTCTTCGACGATCTCAACCGGTACGAGGCGACAACGCACTTCAACGGCCAAAGCACCGTCACGATCGACGGAGGGGATCGCGCGACCGGCGAGAGCTACACGATCGCCCACCACCTCTACACCGAAGACGGCACGCGGAAGATCATGATCGCCTCGCTTCGCTACCTCGACAGCTTCGCGAAGATCGACGGAAGCTGGTACTTCGCCGAGCGCAAGCTCATCCTCGACTGGAGCGAGACGCGGGAGTCGACTCCCGGACCATGACCAGCTGAGCCCTTGACGTGACCGCGCCGGTCTGTATTATCTGTTTATCTAGATGGCTAGATATTTGGACTCACGCGGATGATCGAATTCCACCTGGACAAGTCAGGCGTCCCCACCTACCTGCAGCTCGTGCAGCAGGTGCGGCAGGCGATCCGGCTCGGGATCCTGCAGCCCGGCGACCAGCTGCCGACGGTGAAGGAAGTCGTCACGCGCCTGACGATCAACCCCAACACCGTGCTCCACGCCTACCGGCAGCTCGATCTCGAGGGCTTGATCGAGGGCAAGCGCGGCGTCGGGACGTTCGTCTCCTCCGATCCCGCTCCTCCGCCTCCGGACGATCTCAAGGGGCTGCGCTCGTCGCTTGACCGCTGGGTCGGCCGTGCGCGCGCCGCCGGGCTCGACAACGAAGGCATCGCCGCGCTGGTCGCCGAATCGGTCCGGCCCTCGTCGATCTCGAAAGTCGCGTGAACGACACCGCCGCGATCCGCACCTCCGGCCTCGGCAAGCGCTACGGCTCAGGCTGGGCGTTGCGCGATTGCACGCTCGAGATCCCGCGCGGCTCGGTCACCGCGCTCGTGGGACCCAACGGCGCCGGCAAGACGACGCTCCTGCACATGGTGATCGGCCTCGTCGAGCCGACAGACGGCACGGTCGAGGTGTTCGGGCGCTCCCCGCGGCGCGATGCACAGGACGTCCTGCCGCGGATCGCCTTCGTCGCGCAGGATCACCCGTTGCACCGCAACCTGAGGATCGGCGAGATGCTCCACTACGGACGCAGCCTCAATCCGAGCTGGAACCAGGGGCTCGCCGTCGCACGCATCGAGCAGCTCGGACTCTCGATGAAGCAGAAGATCGGCCAGCTCTCGGGCGGCCAGCAGTCGCAAGTCGCGCTAACGCTCGCGCTCGCCAAGCAGCCGCAGCTCCTGTTGCTCGACGAGCCTGTCGCCTCCCTCGACCCGCTTGCGCGCCGCGAGTTCCTGAACGCAGTGATGGCAGCGGTCGCCGACGACGGCATCACGGTCGTGCTCTCCTCGCACATCGTCGCCGAGCTCGAACGGGTCTGCGATCGCCTCATCACGCTTGCGCAGGGTGCGACGCAGATGGACGGATCGATTGCCGAGATCGTCGCGAGCCACCGGCTGCTGACCGGCCCGCGCAGCGACGCAGCAAGTGTCGCGCGCGTGCACAACGTCATCCGGGAGAGCCACACCGAGCGGCAGACAACGTTGCTCGTGCGCGCGAACGGACACGTGCACGACAGCTGCTGGGAGCAGCACGAGGTCGACCTCGAGGAGATCGTCCTCGCCTACCTCGGCTACCAACCGGGGAACGGCGCCGCGCAGGCGCCGGCGCTCGAGGAGATCGCGTCGTGACGTGGGTCGGCTGGCGGCTGCAGCGCACCGAGACGTTCATCGTCGTCGGCATCCTCGCGCTGCTCGCCGCGCTGCTCGTCCCGACCGGCATCCAGATGGCAAACGCGTACCACCACGACGGCTTGGCGGCGTGCCTCGCGACGAGCCCCAACCCGGCCTGCGCGAATGCGATCGGCGGCTTCCGCCAGCGCTTCCAGTCGCTCCTCGACCTCGGCAACTGGTTCAACCTCGTGCCGGGCCTGATCGGCGTGCTGCTGGCCGCGCCGTTCATCCTCGATCTCGAGCACGGCACATACCGGCTCGCGTGGACGCAGAGCATCACGCGCAAGCGCTGGCTGCTCGGCAAGATCGGGATGCCGGTCGGTGCGGCGCTCGTCGCCGCCGCCGCGATGATCGTGCTGTTCACATGGTGGCGATCGTCGAGCATCCACCTCGACGGTCGACTCGACAGCGGCAACTACGACTTCACCGGCACCGTCGTCATCGGCTACACGCTCTTCGCATTGGCGCTCGCGCTGGCGCTGGGCGCGATCTGGAAACGCGCAGCCGCATCGATCGCGGTCGCGTTCATCGCCTACTTCGCTGCGCGCATATTCGTCGACATCAAGGTGCGCGACCACCTCGTCGCCCCGTTGAAGCTGATCTACAAGGGCTCGCAACATCCGAGCGTCCTCGCCAACGCGCACATCGTGAGCATGCACGGCGACCTGAACGGGCGGCGGGTCATCGGCGACGGCGGCTTCTTCTTCGGCAGCACGAAGTTCGCGGCGCCGAGGTTGGACAACATCGTCTTCCACGTCGTCTATCACCCGCAAAGCCACTTCTGGCCGCTGCAGCTCACAGAGACCGGCCTCTTCGTCGGCCTAGCCGTCGTGCTCATCGCGTTCGCGGCGTGGTGGACGACCGCGCGAACGGCCTGACTTTTCGCATCCGAGTACGACGGGCAGCCCTAGCCTTCGAGCGCAGCTCGAGCGAGCGCTGCGATGTCTCCGTTCGTGTTCGCGTGACCGGCGATGCCCCAGCCGCCCTCGGGCGACTCGGTGAGCAGCACCCACGTGCGTTCGCTCAGGCTCGGATCGCCAGCGGCGTTGGCGACGATCTCCGTGAGCTCCTTGACGACTCCAAGCTGCTTGTCACGGTCGAGCACGCCGATCGGCGTGAGCACCTGGACTCGGACGTAGTTGCTGTCTCCCGCGACGTTCGAGATCGCGGCTGCATCCATGTCGTGGATGAACGCTGCCGTGTTGTTCGCGAACAACGGCAGGTCGGGCACCTGCTCCCAGCGCATCACCGCCGCGGCGAGGTTCTGGGCGAGCGCGTGCGGATCGGGGAAGGTTCCGTTCGCCGCGTAGACATCGATCATCGGCATCGGCCTAGCTCCGAACCGCGGCGCCGACCGCTTCGGCAGCCTTCTCGACGAGCTCCGCCACCTCTGCCGGGTGGGAGACCATCGCGACATGACTGGCCGGAACTTCGACCGTCGTCGCGCCCATCCGTGATGCGAACTGCCGCTCGGCGTCCGGCGGGATCGCCTCGTCGTTCGCCGAGACCAGATACCACGACGGCAGCGACTTCCAGGACGGCACGCCCATCACGTCGGTGAACGCGGAGGACGCGAGCGGTTGCTGCACGGCATAGAGGACTCGCGTTCGTTTCGGATCGAGGTCGCCGGCGAAATGGTTCACGAAGTCGTCCTCCGAGAGCCACCCGTAGCCGCGCGAGTCGGTGAAGAGATGCGCGAGCGCCGGGGTGACCGGTCCCTGCGAGAGCAGCGCGCCGAGCGACTCACCTTCGTCGAGACCGAACGCGGCGATGTAGACGAGCCCGACGACGTTCGGTGAGTCCGTTCCGAGCGCGGTGATGATCTGGCCGCCGTAGGAGTGTCCGACGACGATTGTCGGACCGTCCTGGAACTCGAGCACCTGGCGCAACCGTGCGACGTCGTCTGCGAGCGAGGTCAGCGGGAACTGCGGTGCCCGCACCTGGAACCCCTCTGCCTGCAGACGTTCGATGACGCCGCTCCAACAGGACCCGTCAGCCCACGCGCCATGGACGAGAACGATGTTCGGCCGACCGTTCATCTGTCACTCACTCCCTTGATCGAGTCTTGGAGAAGCCAGTGTGTGACGCGCGGGGCCGATGCGCATCGCACGATCTTGCGATTTGAAAGTCGCGTTACGCCGCTTGGCTAAGCTCTTCGCGAGGAGCTGATGTCGACGATCCCCGCGCGGGAGTTCCACGGGCGCGACGCGGAACTCGCGCTGATTCGAGGCGAGCTCGAGCACGTCTCAACAGGCGCGGAAGCGATCCTCATCGTCGAGGGCGGCACGGGCATGGGCAAGAGCCGCCTGCTCGCGGAGGTGGCGGCGATCGCCGCAGATCTCGGCATCAGAGTCGGTGCGAGTGCAGCCGATCCGAGCGAGACGGTCGTCGAGCTCGCGACGCTCCTCGCCGCGCTGTTCGACGGGCCTGAGCCACTGCTCGACCCGAGCGAGTTCAGCACGCTTCACGCGCTCCCCGAACAACGCTTCTGGTTGCTCCGAGACCTGCAAGCGCTGCTCGAGCGCGCGGCTCTCGAGTCGCCGCTCCTGATCTCGCTCGACGACGCCCACTGGGTCGACGGCGGGACGGTCGCCGCAATTCGCACGCTACCGATGCGGCTCATGGGATTGCCGATCGCGTGGGTGATCGCGCTTCGCCCCCCGCGCGACGCGACGCCGCTCGTGAACGCACTCGAACAGCTGAAGCAGGACGGAGCGCGCACGATCGCTCTCGGCCCACTCGACGATGCCGCTGTCGCCCGGCTGGCGCGGGACACGCTGGGCGCGGAGCCCGATGAATCGATTCTCGAGCAGCTGGCGACCGCCGAGGGCAGCCCCTTCTTCATCGTCGAGACGCTGCTTGGATTGCGGGAGGAGGATCGGATCCGTGTCGTCGACGGGCGCGCGGAGCTGATCGACGGCGACTTGCCCCGGCGCGTGCAGGTGAAGATGCGGGAGCGGCTGGGCCGGCTCTCCGACGAGGCGAGTGACGCCGTGACCGTCGCCGCTTCGCTCGGTCGAACGTTCACCTTCGACGAGCTGGCGCGCACGCTCGGGCGGCCGGCCTCGGACCTCCTTACGGCGGTGGGCGAACTGCTCGAAGCGAACCTGCTCGTCGAGCGCGACGAGAAGCTGGCGTTCTGGCACGACATCACCCGCGAGGCAGTCCGCGCCAGCGTGCCGGTCACGGCCCGGCGAGCACTCGACCGCCAGGCGGCCGGCGTCCTGCTCGAAGCCGGCGCCCTGCCGGTCGAAGTCGCGGTGCAGCTCGCTGCGAGCGCCGAGCCCGGCGACGAGGTGGCGATCAACACTCTGCTCCGGGCCGCGACGGCGCTGGTCACCACCGACCCGAACACGGCCGCGGAGTTCGGACGGCGCGCGCTCGAGATCGCGCCGGCGCACCATCCACTGCGCGGCGAGATCGTCGGCACGACGGCGATCGCGCTGCACATCGCGGGCAACAGCGAGGAAGCGATCGCGTTCGCCGACCATGCGCTCCGCGAGACTCTGCCGGCCCTCCAGGAGGCGGAAGTCCGGCTCAGCATCGCCGGCATGTTCGCGATCTCGCCCGAGATCCGGATCGGCGCCGGACGCCTCGCGCTGAACTTGCCCGAGCTCCCCGAGCTGCTTCGCGCCCGTCACCTGGCGAGCCTCTTCCACAATCTCGTCACGGCGGGTCGCATCCGGGAGGCACGTGCGGTGCTCGAGGACGCGCGCGCGGCACTCGGATCGACCGACGACGCCCGAGCATCGTTCACATTGCGCGTCGCCGAGAGCGCGCTCGATTACACCGACGACCAATTCGATCGGGCGCTCGACATGATCACGTCCGCCTACCGCGACGGGATCTTCGCCGGCGACGACCAGCGCCTCCGCCTCGCGCACATGTGGCACGGCGAGCTCCTGAGCGTCACGGACCGCGACGAGGAGGCGCTCGCGATCGCGGCGGACGGGCTCGACGCCGCCCAGCGCGACCGCCAGGGCTGGGCCTACCAGATGTTCGAGACGTGGCACGGCCGCATGCTGCTCCGGACAGGCCGGCTCTCCGAGGCGCTCGCGGTGCTCGAAGGACGCTTCGCACTCGAGGACGGAACACACGCGGCCTCCGTGCTCGAGGTCGCCGGAATCGTCGCGCTCGGCCGAGTTGCGATCCATACCGGCGACACGCGCCAGGTTCGTCGCCTCTCGGACATCGCGCAGATCATGTTCGAGGGCGGCACACCCGCAGTGCGGCGTCACGCAGGCTGGTTGCTCGCTCTCTTCGCAATGGCCGAAGGCGACGCGGAGGCAGCACGAGGCTGGCTTCGCGCTCCGGCCGACCCGGACGGCCGCGCGATCCTGCCACGGTTCCCGCTCGACATCACCGACGAGGTTCTGCTCGCGCGCATCGCGCTCGCCACACACGACGACGGGCTCGCGCAGCTCGCCCTGCTCAACAGCCGCCGTCGATCGGAACTGAACCCGAGGGTCGACTCGATCGCCGCAACCGAGGCCCAGGTCCGCGGCCTGCTCGAGCCGAGCGAGGTGGATCTCCGACAGGCAGTCGAGCTCTTCGAACGCACTCCGCGACGCCTCGAGCTGGCGGCCGCAGTGGAAGACCTGGGCCGCGAGCTCATCGCGACCGACCGTGGCGCCGCCGTCGACGCTCTTGGCCGTGCCCTCGCGCTCTACACCGAGCTCGGCGCGACCTGGGACGCCCGTCGCGTGCGCAGCCACCTCCGCGAGCTCGGCGTGCGGCGCCGCCTGGTCGCCGCGGAGCCCGAGACGAACGGTTGGGGAGCGTTGACGGCATCGGAGCTCACCGTCGCGCGCCTCGTTGCGGAAGGGCTGACGAACCGAGAGGTCGCCGAACGTCTCTTCGTCTCGCCGCACACGGTCAACAGCCACGTCCGGCACGTGTTCTTGAAGCTCGGTATCACCTCGCGCGTGGAACTCGCGCGCGTCGCGCGCGATTTTGAGATCGCCTGATCGTGCGATGCAGCGCGCCGCGCCGTCGTGACAACCTCGCGCGAGGCAAGTCGGATGAGCAGCGACGTGATCATCGGGCACGACGGCAAGCCACGTTGCGCCTGGGCCGGCGCCGGCGACACGGCCCTCGGCAGCTACCACGACGAAGTCTGGGGCAACCGCACCCACGACGAGCCGGCGATGTTCGAGGCGCTCACCCTGGGCGTGTTCCAGGTCGGGCTCAGCTGGGCGATCGTGTTCGCAAAGCGAGACGCCTTCCGGGACGCATTCCACCGCTTCGACGTCGCCAAGGTCGCCGCGATGACGGCACGCGACGTCGACCGGTTGGTGCAGGACGCCTCGATCATCCGCAATCGCGGCAAGATCCAGGCGACACTCGACAACGCCCGGGCGATGCTGTCCGCGTCGCCGACGCTCGTCGAGCTTGCGAGGTCCTACGAGAGAGCGCGCAAACGCGCACCGCGCTCCCTGGCTGACCTTCCCACTTCAACGCCACACGCAGAGGCGTTCGCGAAGCAGTTGAAGTCGCAGGGCTACCGCTTCGTCGGTCCGACGAGCGTGTACGCGTTCATGCAGAACGTCGGCGTGGTCAACGACCACATCCACGCCTGCTTCCGCGCGACCGACTACGGCGGTCGTCCCTCGTTTCCGCTTACGTGAACGTGAGCGCGTCTTCGATCGCGCGCACGATGTCGTCGCCGAGCTCGACGCCGGACGCGGCAGCGTTGTCTCGCACCTGCTCGGGACGCGTCGCACCGACGATCGGGCTCGCCACGTTTGGCTCGTGCAGGAGCCAGGCCAGCGCGAGTTGCGCCATCGTTAGCCCGAGCCCATCCGCGATCGGCCGCAGCCGTTCCACTCGCTCGAGCACGTCGTCTCCCAGGTACTGCGACATGAAGCCGTCACCGCGAGCGGCGGCGCGCGTCTCCGCAGCGAACGATTCTCCGGGCCGGTACTTCCCGGCCAGCACACCTTGGGCGAGCGGCGACCAGGGGATCTGCGAGATGCCGTTCTCGCGCGAGGCGGGGATCACGTCCTGCTCCGGCTCGCGGTGCAGAAGCGAGTACTGGGGCTGCGACGAGACGATCTTCGCGAAACGGTGCTCGCGCGCGAGCTCCACGGCGCGGCGAATCTGATCGCCGTTCCAGTTCGACACGCCGATGAACCGCACCTTGCCGGCGCGGACGAGCTCGGTCAGCGCTCCTAGCGTCTCCTCGAGCGCGACCTCGTCGTCGTACCGATGGCATTGGTACAGATCGACGTACTCGAGCCCGAGCCGCGCGAGCGAGGCGTCGATCTGCTTGAGGATCTGCTCGCGCGAAAGCCCGCGGTCGCCGTTCGGCATCGCGCCACAGACCTTTGTCGCGACGATGAACGAGTCGCGCGGACGGCCCCGGAGCGCTAGGCCGAGCGCTCCTCCGACCGTCCGGCCGGAACGCCGTAGACATTCGCCGTATCGAAGAAGTTGATCCCTACCCTCGAACGCTGCGTCGACGACCGACACAGCGACGTCGTCGGGAATCGACTCGCCGAACGTCGTCCAGGTGCCGAGACAGATCTCCGAGACCCGAAGAGAGCTGTCGCCCAGTGTCCTGTAGTTCATCGCGCGAGGTTAGTCACGAGGCGCTAGCTGACGCTGAAGCCAGCAGATGCGGCGGGCGGAGATCGTTTAAGTCTCTAGCGCATGAGGCCTGGGATCCAAGCCGGAGCGGCGAGGATCGCGACGCCGAGACCGACGATGGCTACCGCGACGGGAACGTCGACCACCGCCCGTGGCTCGAGCAGCTTCTGCGCGAGCACCAGCGCAGCGACAACGCACATCCACGTGACGCTCATCGCGCCCACCGCCAAGAAGAGCAGCATCAGTCCGCCGCTCGAGCCGACGCAGTTCAGCCCGAAGCTGAGCCCGGATCGCTCGGTACGGCACCGCCGCCGACATCCATCCTTGAGCGGCCATGTCCATTCCCTCCATGCGAGGCAGCGCGACCAGCCAGCACAGCGCTGCCGTGCCGAGCGTCGCGATCACCGCCGACCCATCGACGACGTTCAGGCCCGCTGTCGCTTCAGGCCGCATCGGGATACTCGTCCTTGCGATAGCTGAGCGGGGTATCGGACTGCGGCATCGGCGTCCGCTCGAGCAAGAAGCCGAAGAACGGAGAAACGAACGGATCCGGCGCGGTCACGGTGTACGTGTGGTAGACGATGCCGTCCTCCTGCGCGAAGGCGATGTAGCCCGGCGCCTCGCGTAGCCCATCCTTCAGATCCGCGCCAATTTGCGTCGACCAGAACGCAAGCCACTCCGGCGGGTTGTCGATCATCGCCTTCACCTCCGGGATCTCCTGCGCCTGCTCTTCTGTGAGCGCGAGGCCGAAGTCGAACGCAAAGTCGGTCCCGCTGGTCGACACGTAGGGGAACTGCCAGCCCATGCGCTTCTTGTAGGCGATCAGCCGATCGATCGGCGCGCGCGAGAAGCAGATGAAGGTGACGTCCACGTGGTTCAGATGGATGAGTCCGCCGTCGAACGCGTCGGCCAGGCTCGTGCATCCCGGGCACGCGCCGAGGTCGTAATCGGGCCCGTACATGATGTTGTAGGCGAGCAGCTGTGAGCGCCCGTCGAA
>Ga0075425_100003691_pt1 | contig 15592 bp, 9 predicted proteins | sample SoiMethybrSBSTD4_FD_75300 | JGI IMG/M metagenome (GOLD analysis project Ga0075425, IMG submission 75300) | Bulk soil microbial communities from a Populus tree surrounding site in Tennessee, USA - Soil MetaG P. TD hybrid SBSTD4 | ecosystem: Environmental > Terrestrial > Soil > Tree plantation... | reverse complement strand
TGGTAATCCAGAACGTGTTCCGGACCATGCCGATCTGAGCCATCGCCGTTGACTACGCCGTCGACGACCTCCATCAGCCAGTCGCTGGCGTCGTCGCTCGTGCGGTCGAGCAGCAGCCGGCAGGCGCGGTCGGTGCCCGACCACGCGTTGCCCCCCTTCTGCCGCATGCGGGTGGCGAAGGGGATGCCGGAGAGGTAGTCGACGCGGTTCCTACCGGCGAGCTCGCCGAGCTCGAGCAGCTCGTCGTCGCCCACCCCACCGGCGTAGGCGGCGGCGACGCCGATGCCGCACCACATCTCGCGCTGCCGCGCCGCCGGGAAGCGCCCGATCACCGCGGCGATGCGGCGCGGCGCGGCGCCCTGGCTCCACCACAGGCTGCGGCCGATGCCGGAGTCGAAGAGCTGCCGCGCGTACGGCGGCAGCGACGCCGGCGGCTCGCGGCGGCCGTCCAGCCAGCGCCGCAGGTGGAAGATGCCGTCGTGGAAGCCGAGCCCGTCGGGCAGGCACCAGGCGACGAGCGAATCGAGCCGCCGCGCGTAGCTCGTCCAGGTGCGCACGCCCCACGGCAGCCGCGCCAGCGCGAAGCCGGCGCCGACGGCGGTGATGTAGTCGAACTCGCGCCCCGGTCCCTCGATGAAGGCGCGCAGCGCGCTCGACCGCCAGGGCGCCAGCAGGTCGCGCAGCCCGAGGTGCATGCCGGCGCCCTCGAAGGCGAAGCCGACGTGCTGGTCGTCGAAGCGGCTGCGCAGGGTGGCGGCGAGCACCTCGCCGTCCTCGAGCTCGAGCGCCAGGTTGTAGCCCTCGACGAAGGTGGCGAGCACGCGCTCGAGGTGGGCGCGCACGCCCGCCTCGCTCAGGAAGCCGAGCTTGTCGAAGGAGACCGCCTCGGGGCGGATCGACAGCAGGCGGTTGACGGCGGGCGGCAGGATCATGCTGGTCTCACCATCACCAACCCTGCGACGAGATGCCGCCGTCGAGGATGAGCACGCTGCCGGTGAAGAGCTTGACCGGCTCGCTCAGCAGGTAGGCGACGAAGTGCGATACGTCGCGCGCCTCGCACAGCTTGCCGTAGGCGGTGTTGCCCTCCCACTGCTTGACCAGGCGCTCGCTCTCCGGCCACTTCTGCAGCAGCTCGCCGTAGACCGGGCCCGGGGAGACGCAGTTGACCTGGATGTTGTCCTTCGCCAGCTCGATGGCGAGGCTCCTGGTCAGCGACTCGACGGCCGCCTTCACCGCGCCCATGCAGCCGAAGTAGTCGACGTAGCCGTGAGCGGCCGGCGAGGAGAGGGTGATGATCTTGCCGCCGCCGCGCCGGCGCATCAACTTGGCGGCGCGCATGGCGCTCTGGTGGAGGCCGACGACGTTGGTGCGGAAGGCCTTCTCCCAGTGCTCGGGCGTGATGTCCTCGAGGCGGGCGAGCATGCCGTTGCTGGCGCTGCTGACGAAGAAGTCGAGCCCGCCGTAGCGCTCCTCCACCTCGCGGAAGATGGTGTCGACGTGCTCGGGGTTGGCGACCGAGCCCCAGAGGTGGACGGCTTCGCCGCCGGCGTCGTTGATCGCGGCCGCCGTCCTGATGCCGAGGTCGCGAGAGTGGAAGGAGTTGACGACGACGGTGGCGCCCAGCTCGGCGAGGTAGGAGGCGATGTCCTTGCCGAGGCCGCGGCCCGAGCCGGTGACGAGGACGACCTTGCCGGCGAAGGGCTTGAGCTGCGGCGTGAGGGCGGCGAAAGACTGCGCGGCGACGCCCGGGAACGCGGGAGCGGCGGCGGACGGCGCGAGCGCCGGCGGCACCTCCGCCTCGACGGCCGGCGGCGCGGCGGTCGAGAGGTAGCGCCGCAGGGCGCCGGCGATGGCGCCGATCGTCTTCAGCTCCTCGGGCGGGATGCCGATCTGCGGCGGCAGCTCGTAGCGCTCACGCAGGACGGCGAAGACCTCGCCGAGCTTCACCGAGTCGATGCCGAGGTCCTCTTCGAGCAGCGCGTCGAGCTCGAGGATCTCCGGCGGATAGCGGGTGACCTCGGCGAAGATGGCGCGGATGGAGGCGTCGAAGGCGGCGGGCTCGAGCGAGCCATTGCCGTGCTTCGTCGTCCGGGCAGGCAGCGGAGTGGAGACCGGCGATGGCGGCGTGGAGACTGCCACCGGCGTCGCGACGAAGGGTGCCGGCGCCGCCACTACCGCCACGGACGCGACATGGCCGTTGCCGTTCGCCGCAGCGGCCGCCGCGTGGCCGTTGCCGTTCGACTCGGCGCCGTGCTCGATGAGGTACTGCTGGAGCGCCGCGGCGATGCCTCCGATGGTGCGCAATTGGTCGGGCGGGATGCCGAGCACCGGCGGCAGCTGGTAGGTCTCGCGCAGCACGGCGAAGACCTCGCCGAGCTTCACCGAGTCGATCCCCAGGTCCTCCTCGAGCGCCGCCTCGGGGTCGAGAATCTCGATCGGATAGCGGGTCACCTGCACGAAGACGCGCTGGACGCCGCTCGTCATCTGCCGCCGGTCCATCTGCAGGCTGTCTACGTCTACGCCGATGCTCTTCATGGTGTGGCCTCGAGGGCTGTCGGAACTGCGGTCGGACCCGAGGTGGCTGCACGGAAAGTCGTCAGGATCGTGGTGGCGGTGGCGGTCGTCTCGACGCGGCCTCGAGTACGCCGGCCGGCGACGGCCACGGCGAGGTCGCACGCGGCGAAGCGCTCGCCGAGCTCGCCGCCGACGCAGGTGGCGAGGAGCCCCGCCAGGTCGGGCGGCGTGTCGACCGCGACGGTCGGGAAGTCCCAAACGCTGCGCACGCCGGCGGCGCCCGACTTCAGCGCCGCCTCCTTGACCGTCCACAGGAAGACGTAGAGCCATTCGGGATCGTCGCCAGCCAGGGCCGCGAGCGCGCTCTTCCCCACAGCGGCGACCCAAGCCCGCTCGCCGGCGGTGAAGTTGACGCGGTAGAAGGCACCGGTGCGCGGTGCCACCGTCTCGAGGTCGACGCCGATCGCCTCGTCGCCGCTCGCCACCGCGGCGCAGGAGAGCCCGCCGGCGTGCGCGATCGAGAGCTGTGCCTTCATCGGCTCGCCGCCGCGCGTCGGCCGCGGCGCGCCCTCGCCATCCGCCGGCATCACCTCCACCTCGCGATAGCGCTCGGCGGGGAACGCCAACAGCGTGGCGCCGTCGAGCGCCCTGATCGTCATGAACGGCGCGCTCGCGACGCCTTCGCCGCGCAGCAGCAAGTGCTTCGCCGCCAGCCGCCCGGCGGCGAGACGGCGCCGCGCCTCCGGCCGCGCCACCCTCGCCAGCGCCGCGGTCTCGCGCTCCGACAACCGCGGGAAGAGCTCCCTCTCCTCCACCCCGTTCAGGAGATCGTCGGCGAGCAGCGCCACGTCACAGCGCATGCTCGACCTCCGCGTACTCGACCTCGCCGAACTTGCGGCAGACGCCGCCCTCGACGGTGAGCCGCAGCCGTCCCTCGCGGTCCCACGCCTCGATCGGGCCCACCAGCAGCTGGTCGCCCTGCGGGCGCGGGTTCCTGCCGGTGAACACCACCGGGTCGTGCAGCCAGCCGAGGTCGAAGTCGGTGTAGTCGAAGTAGACGCTCATCCGCTCGCAGCGCTCGGGCACGTACACCGACAGCGAATGCCCGCCATTCGGCATGCCTCCGGTGTTGGCCATGATGGTGCCGAACCGCCAGAATGCGTCGACGAGGATGACGTTGGGCAGCATGTGCTGCAGCGGCGACGACGGGTACAGCGAGTCGTCGAGCCGATAGTGGGCCAGCCGCCGGTCGGCCACCACGCGCAGCCCGCCGAGGCTCTTGAAGCGGCCGTTGAGCAGCACCGGCGAGCCGGCGAGCAGGTAAGGATCGGGCAGCTCGATCCCGCCGCGCAGCTCGGTGAGGGCGGCGCGCGGTACGGCGCCGGGCGGGCTCTCACCGGTGCGGTGCGCCGGCACCATGCGCACGAAGATCTCCGTCTGCACCACGTCCTTCTGCAGCACCGTGCCGCTCTTGTGCACGAAGTCGGCGAGCACCTGCACGCGCAGCAGCGTCTCGTCCTCGTCCTCCTCGACGACGCGCACGTCGAGCCGCACGTCGGTCGTGCGGCCCTGGTAGACGCGCACGAAGCGGCGGAAGCTGGTGTCCTCGAAGGAGACGATGCGCAGCCGCGGCCGCAGCTCGTGCGCGGCGTCGGCGGCGATGCCGATGAGGAAGGCGCCGGGCAGCGTCGGCACGCCCTGCACCAGGTGGTCGCGCAGGTAGGGCGCGTTGTCGAGGTCGATGGCCAGCCGCTTGAGCAGCGACGAGAGCGCCGGCCGCCGTGGCAGCGCCGCCGCCGGCGCGATCGCCGGCCGGTAGAAGGCCCGCTCCCCCGCCGCCAGCAGCACGTTGACCGGAGCCGTCGGCTGGCCCGCGACGAGGCGGCCGAAGACCTCGCGCCCCTCGTCGTGGGTGACGCCGCGCAGCCGGCGGTTGGCGGCCAGCGCGGCGAACTCGCTGCCGCGCGTCATGCCGATCCCCGCCCAGCCCAGCCACGCCATCGACGACCACGAGGCGCCGCCGCGGCCGTCGCGCGAAGCGGCAAGGCGGTTCATCGCCTCGTTGGCGGCGCCGTAGTCGGGCTGGCCGTCGTTGCCGAGGTAGCTGAACGCCGAGGTGAGCAGGTGGTAGTGAACGGGCGTCGCCCCGGCGTGCGCCCGCGCCGCGCGCCAGATGGCGCCCAGCCCGCCGAGCTTGGTGGCGACGATGCGGCGGAAGTCGGCGAGCGACTTCTTCGGCAGCACCTTGGAGACCTGGATGCCGGCGCCGTGCACCACCATGTCGAGCCGGCCGTGGCGCGCGTAGACGGCGTCGACGAGCCGCGTCACCTCCGCCTCGTCGAGCAGGTCGAGGTGGTGGTACTCGAAGCGGCCGGGCAGCGCTGCGAGCCGGCGCACGGCGTGCTGCAGCTCGTGCGCGCCTTGATAGCCGGCGAACCGGCGCTTCAGCTCGACGATCTTCTGCCGCGGGTCGCGCGCCATCTCGTCGCGGTAGAAGGCCGCCTCGTGGGCGGCGAAGTCGACTTCGCTCAGCGCCGCGAGCGCCGGCGGCACGGCGGTCGGGTCGGTGCGGCCGACGGCGATCACCGTGCAGCCGAAGCGGCAGAGCAGCTCCTCGGCGAGCACGGCGGTGACGCCGCGGGCGCCGCCGGTGGCGAGCACCACCGAGTCCTTGCCGAGCACCGGTGGGGTGCCTGCCGCGTGCAGCGACTGCAGCGGCGCCAGCGCGAAGGTCTCGCGGCGGCCGCCGCGCCAGCAGACCTCCACCGGCTCGCGCGGCTGTCCCAGCTCGATCGAGAGCTGCTGCAGCGCCTCGCGCGGATCGGCGGTGGCGCAGCAGACGTTGCGCACCGTCGTCGACGGCAGCTCGCGGGCCAGCGACTTGAGGAAGCCGGCGAGCAGCCCGGTCGCCGCGTCGGCCTTGCCGCCGGCGAAGGCGTCGAGCGAGAGGCCGTAGACCGACGCTTCGCCGCGGCCGAGCGCCGGGTAGGCGTGCTGGCAGACGACGAACAGGAGGTCGAGGAGCCGCGTCTCGACGGTGAGCGGGGAGGCGAGCAGCGGCGGCTCGTCGCCGCGCGACGGACGGTCGAGGGCGAGGATGGTGTCGAAGTCGACGCCGGCGAGCGCTGTCGCCGCGGCCGCGCCGGGATCGACCGCGTCGAGGTCGATCGTCAGCGCGCCGGGCAACGCGCGATCCGCGGGCGAAACGACGCGCCACGTGGCGCCGGCGATCGCCAGCTCGGGCGCGACGCGGTCCCACAGCTCCGCGTCGCCGGCCAGCACCAGCAGCTTGCGGCCGGCGAACGGCGCCGGCGCCGCGGTGGGCAGCGCGGAGACGAGGACCGGCGTGTAGGTTTCGATCGGCGTGCCCTGCACGTAGGCGTGCGTACCGTGCGGCTGCGAAGTCGCCGGCGCGTCGCTCGCCGCGGGCGTTTCGGCAGCGGTGGAGTGGCCGTTCGACACGGCAGCCAGCAGCTTCGCGTCCTGCGTCGGCGTGCGGTCGCTCGCGGCGGCTCGCGCCGCAGCCTTCGCCGCGGCCTCGGCGGTGGGCGTCAACCTCAGCGCGCCACGGCCGCTGCGGTGGACGACCTCGGCCGCCACGCCGTCGTCGCTCGCGCTGCGCAGCGCGGCGAGCAGCTCGACGGCGCCGGTGGCGGCGCGCCAGCGCGCATCGTCGTGCCGCGGCGCCCGCGCCGCGTCGAGCTCGCGCTTCGCCGGCGCCGCGGACTCCCCCACTCGCAGCGTCGCCAACACCGGCAGCCCGCGCTCGCGCGCCGTCTCCGGCGTCGCCAGCGCCAGCATGGCGATCGCCTCGCGGTCGCCCTCGCGTCCGGCGGCGGAGAGACCGCCGGCGAGCACCACTTTGCAGTCGCCGTGGGCGAGCAGGCTCGCCGCCGCCGCCATCGCCTGGAAGAGCGACTCGTCGCCCATGTCGATGACGAGGTTCGGACCGCGCAGCGCGAAGATGTTCGACACCCGGCTCGCCGCCACGTTGGGCATCAGGCCCGGCAGCGTGTACGGGCCGGACGCCAGCACGCGCCCGCGCACGTGCGCCGCGAGCGCCGCCAGCAGCTCGCCCTCGTCCTCGCGCACGCGCGCCGACGGCGCGCTCGCCGCGGCGAGCCGCCGCAGGCGGTCGAGGAAGATCCGCTCGTTGGCGGTGATGCCGCGCTCGGTCTTGCCTTCGACGCCCACCACGACGCCCACCTCCTCGCGCAGCTCGGCGAGGAGCTGCGGCACGGCGGCGAAGATGCGCTCCGCCGCCAGCGCGGTGAGGTACTGGCTGGGGTCCATGTGCTCGCGCACGTCGGGCAGCAGCAGCTTCCCCTTCGGCAGCCGCAGCGCCGCGCGCGTGAAGCGGTCCGCGGCGCCGGGCCCATCTGACGTGAGCTCGGCGGCGAGCTCGCCGGCCGCCGGAAAGAGCCCCGCCGCGCCGACCACTGCCAACTCGAGAGGCCGCGCCGCCGCCGCCGCCGCGAGCCCGCGGCAGAGCGCGCGGTGGTAGCGCTCGTCGTACTCCTCCACCACCAGGTGCGCGTTGGTGCCGCCGAAGCCGAAGCCGTTGATGCCGGCGCGCCGCGGCCAGGGCGCGGCGTTGCTCGGCCACTCCTTGGCGCGAGTCGAGATCTCGAACGGCGACGCCTCGAGCCCGAGCTGCGGATCGGGCGCCGTGAAGTTGTGCTGCGGCGGCACCGTGCGCGCGGCCATGGCGTGGAGCAGCTTGATCAGCGAGGCGACGCCCGACACCCAGCCGGTGTGACCGATGAGCGCCTTGACGCTGCCGAGCTGTACGCGCGGCAGCCCCGGCGAGCGGGCCGCAAACACTTCGGACAGCGAGCGCACCTCGACCGCGTCGCCCACCGGCGTGGCGGTGGCGTGCGCCTCGACCACCTGGATGCTGTCGAGCGGGATGCCGCTCGACTCGTAGGCGCGGCGGATGGCGACCGCCTGCCCCGCCGCCTGCGGCACGTTGACCGACGGTGCCTTGCCGTCGCTCGACAGGCCGACGGCGCGGATGACGCCGAGGATTCGCGCGCCCGAGGCGATGGCGTCGGGCAGCCGCTGCAGCAAGACGACCGCCGCGCCGTCGCCGAAGACGACGCCGTCGGCCGCGGCGTCGAACGGGCGGCTGGCGTGCGGCGTCAGGCCGCGGAACTGCGCGAAGAGGGTGTTGTTGGCGGGGCCGGCGGCGAAGACGCCGCCCGCGACGACCACGTCGGCGTCGCCCGCCTCCAGCGCCTCGATGCCGAGCGCCAGCGAGTAGAGCGACGACGAGCAGGCGGAGTCGACGACGTAGGTGCGCGTCTGCTCGCCGAGCAGACGGCCGACGACGCCGCGGTAGAGCTCGTGCTGGCGCAGCGACTCGCCGCTCGCGCACGTCATGCCGACGGTGTCGAGGCGGGCGGCGAAGGCGGCACGGCGCTCGGCGGGAAGGTCGAGCTCGGCGAGCCGGCGGCGGACGCCCTCGACGAAGAGCGCCTCGTCGTACTCGGCGGAGCCGTCGGCCGTGGCGCCGAGGATGCAGTGCGTGCGCGCCGGCGGCGCCGCGGCGTTCGCCGGCCGCGCCGCGAGCGCCTGCGCGACGGCGGAGGCGAGGAGCTTCTGGCCGCGGGTGAGCGCGGCAAACGCCGGCTCGTCGTAGAACGCCCCGAGCCGCGCCGCGTCGTAGCGGACGTCGCGGATGGCGCCGCTCAACAAGGTGTAGGTCTTGTCGGAGACGATCTGTGCCGGCTCGCTGCCGGAACCACCGGAACCGGCGATGAAGTCGCTGCCGAGACCAGGGTCGAGTGCGGCGAGGTCGACGATGCCGCTGGTGCCGTCGAGCACGTGGCGCCACAGCTCGTCCGCGTTCGTCGCGCCGGGTAGCACGCAGCCCAGCGCGACGACGGCGATCGGCGGCCGCGGGCAGGGCTCCGGCGGCGGGTCGGCTCGCGGCGCTTCGGCCAGCCGGGCGTCAGCGGTCACGTCGCGCGCGCTCTCGCGTGCCGCCACTACGGCCGCGCGCGCTGGCTCCGGCGAGGCTTCGCGGGCTGCTGCGGTCGGCGGCCGCGGGAAGGCTTCGCGCGCCGGCTCGGGAGCCGCGGTGGCACCGGTCTCGCGCGGCGCCCCCTGCGCCTCGGCGTGGCGGACCAGGCGCGCGACGCGCTCGATGCGTTCCGCCGCTTCACGCAACAGCTTCGCTGCCTCGCCGAGCTCGTCCGCCGATGAGGGTGCCGCGACGACGGCGGCGGCACCCCGGATCGCGGCGTGCACTGCGGTCGGCGGCCGCACGCCCAGCACCTCGGCGACCCGCTGCAGCCCGCGTTCGACGTCCTCGCCCGCGCGCAGCGCCGCCACCGTCTCCACCTCGGCGCCGAGGTTCTTCGCTACCAGCTTGGTCAGCACCTCGCCGGCGCCCACCTCGACGAAGCGGCGCCAGCCGTCGGCGTGGAGGCGCCCCAAAGCCGCCGCGAAATCGAGCCGCCGCACGAGCTGCGAGGCGAGCAGCGCCGGCAGGTCGAGCTCGGGCGCGCCGCCGCCGGCGTGATATGTCCTCCCCTCCATCGCCAGCCAGACCGGCATCCGCGGCGGCCGCAGCTCGTAGCCGCGCAGCCGCCGCTCGAAGCGGTCGACCGCCGGTGCGAGGTGCGAGGAGTGGAACGGGTAGCGGCTCTTGAGCAGCGTCAGCGACACGCCCTGTGCGCCGGCGAAGGGCAGCAGCGCCTCGAGGTCGGCGCGCGGGCCCGACACCACCGTCTGGCGCGCGTGGTTGAGCACCGCCACCTCGAGTGCCGGCTTCCCGAGCTCGCGCAGCAGCGCCTCGGCCCGCTCGACGCCGCACGACAGCGCCGCCATGCCGCCGGCGGTGGGCACGGCGCGCAACGCCAACACGCGGTGGCAGACGATCTCGATCCCCGCCTCGACGTCGAACACCTCGGCGGCGCCGAGCGCCGCCAGCTCGCCGAAGCTGTGGCCGAGCAACAGCGCCGGCCGCACGCCGCGCTCCCCGAGCAGCTTCGCCACCGCCAGGGCGGCGAGGTAGATGCCGAGCTGCTGGAGGTCGGGCGAAGCGTCGGCGGCGGCCTGCCGCTCCTCCGGCAGCGGCGAGGTGACGAGCGGCAGGAAGGGCTCGCCGAGGAGGCGCAGCGCCGCCGCGTCGGCCGCCGCGAACCAGGGCTCGACCGGCGGGAAGCGGGTGTAGAGCCCGTGCAGCGCGTCGCCGTCGTACGAGCCCTGGCCGGGGAAGGTGAAGACGACCTCGCCGCTCACAGCGCGAACTCCCGCAGCGCGGCGTCGATGATGCGCGGCGCCACCGTCAGGCCGTCGCCGTTGCAGACGTGGCGGCCCAGCGCCACCACCTCGTCGGAGAAGATGTCGCGCAGGAAGCGCCCGCCGCCGTGAGCGCGCTCGGCGAAGCTGGGGTCGCGCAGCGGCTCGACGAGGGTGTCCGGGCGGCCGGCGTCGAGGTACTGCGCCAGCATCGGCGGCGGCTCGACGAGCTGGCCGGTGTTGCGGTCGACGAGAATCATCGTCTGGTAGCCGCAGGCCACCGGCTTGCCGTCGAAGCGCACCAGCCGGAAGCACAGCCGAATGGTGCTGCGCGTCGGGTCCTCGTAGGTCATCAGCACCGTCACCCGCTGCCCCAGCTCGACCGGCGACAGGTTGAGGCTGTACGCCTCGCGGGTGAGGATCACGATGTCCTTGAGCTGCTCCTGCCACACCGTCGCGCCGTCGACGCGGCTGGCGAAGAGGACCGTCTCGCGGGCGATGTTCTGCAGCTTGATGTTCACCATGTGGTGCTGCGAGCCATAAGCCATGGTGTCGTGGAAGAGGACCTGGTAAGGCATGGCGAAGAAGGCCATCAGCGTTGCGTCCCACTCGGAGAGCGGTAGATGTCCTTGTCGCCGAGGCGATAGCGCAGCTCGTTCAAGTACTTGAGGGAGACCAGCGCGAGCAGCACGATGGTGACGATGAAGAGCACCTCGGGTGGTGTCAGGCCGCGTTGCGAGATCTCGACTCGCATCGCCCGCAGGAGACCGCGCGAGTAGTCGAACATCGTGTCCGGCGTCCCGCCGTAGGCCTTGGTGAACACCTTCTTGATGTGGTCGCGGATGGTGTAGACGCCGATCACCAGCGTTACCGTGCTGACGACGATCATCGCCATCGCCCACCTAAAGATGATCTTCAGGACGTCCCACCCCTTGCTCACCATCGCGGAGAAGTCGGGCAGCGGCCGGCGGAGGAGGACCTGCGCCTGCCGGAGAGCGAGGTTGCCGACCTCCCACAGGCGCTGCAGACGCACGTAGTTGGCGGGCGCCGGACCGCGGAAGATGGTGCGGATTATCGCCTTCTGGACGTCCGAGCGGACGCGGCGCGCGTAGCCATGGTAGTACCAGCGGTACTCCTTGAAGACGTCGATCTTGCCGTACAGCCGCGCCGCCACCGAGTCGTAGAGCAGCGTCGCCCGGATCATGCGCAGTACGCTCAGCGGCAGCGGGATGTGTGCCCGCCGCACCTCGCGGAAGAGCGCCGACCACAGCCGGAACGACGTTCGTTCCCACCACTTCGCGTACTTGCTCTTGATGCCGTAGAAGCCCTTCCACCACTGCTCCTCGAGGCGATGGCGGAAGTCGTCGACGTCGATCGGCGGCAGCGGCTCCATGAGGCCGATGACGCACTGCACCATGCCGCCGACGTCCTCGCGGGCGTGGTACTCGTGCATCTGGGCGAGCTGGTAGCGCTCGCGGTGGGCGAAGACGCCGCAGGCGCCGAAGTCGATCATCACCAGCCGGTTCTTCGGCTGCACCAGCACGTTGCCGGGGTGCGGGTCGCCGTGGAACAACGGGCACTCGAAGAAGCCGTAGTGGCTGCCGCGGATGAGCTGCTTGGCGATCCTCTTGGGCGAGATGTGCAGCGCCCGCAGCTCTTCGCGGTAGCGCCGGCGGTTCGGGTTGCTCTCGTCGAGGTTGTCGAGGATCGTCTTGAGCGAGATCCCCTCGACGAACTCGCTGACCAGCACCTTGCGGGTGCAGAGGTCGGGGTAGATCCGCGGCGCCGTGGTGCGTAGCTTCTTGCGTTTCTTGAAGTAGGTGCGGAACAGCTCCTGGTAGCGGGCCTCGGTCGAGAAGTCGAGCTCCTCGAGCAGCATCTGCCGCAGCTCGGAGCGGAAGGTGCCGCTGACGCGCGGGCGCAGCAGAGTGCTGAACTCGATGGCCCAGAAGACGAAATCGATGGCCGCCAGGTCGGTCTTGAAGCGGCGGATGATGTGGGGGCGGCGGACCTTGACCGCCACCACGTCGCCGTTCCACAACCGCGCCTTGTAGACGCAGGCGATCGAGGCGCTGCCGATGGGCGGGAAGTCGAAGCTGGCGAAGACCTTCTCGATGGGACCGAGCTCCTCGGCGATCACCTGCCGAGCCTTCCTCTCGGGGATCTCATGCACCCTGTCGAGAAGGTCCGCCAACGCTTCGCAGAAGGCCGGCGGCAGGATGTCCGAGCGGATGGATAGCTGCTGGCCGATCTTGATGTAGGTGCCACCCAGCCAGATGAGCGTGTCGCGCAGCCGCGCCGCCCGCCGCAGCGTCAGCCGCACCGGGCGGCTCTCGATCGCCTCCCAACCGAACGTCAGCAGGCGGTCGAGGATGAGCCAGTCGAGGAAGCGGGCGATGCCGAGATAGAGCATCGCCGTCACCAGCCAGAAGATGCGGAAGGCGACGGCGAACCAACTGACGCCGACCGTCTGGGCCTCGGGCGGCGGCGACGCCGGCAGGATGCTGTCTCCGCTGTGGGGACCCCAAGGTTTCGGCGCGCCCGGCGACGAGAACGGCAGCACGTCCCGCCACCGCATCTGCTCCTCGACCGGCTCGGCGGCGGGCTCGGGCGCGGCGGCGAGCGGCAAGTGATGCGCGCGAGCCTCGCGCCGCGGACCGGGGCTGCCCGGTCTGCCGTCGTCTCCCTGCGGACGCGGCAACGGCTCTTGCACGGATCGAGACACCTCACCCAAGGCGGATCAACGAAACACCTCCCCTTTCCGGGGGCTTCACCCCGGTCCTCCGACCCCCTCCGGAACGCGACCGACCCTCCGGTACGCGACCGACCTAGGGCCGGACCCAGAAGAACGGCGGCACCGGCACCAGCCGGAGCGTCCGCCGCAGCCGCTTGCTCGTGGCCCGGCGGGTCAGGTCGCTCGGCACCTTCGAACCTCTACGCAGGGCCCGCTCGGTACCGCGCCCGACGTTGCGCACGAAGTCCTTGATCGCTCCGTTCTTCTTCCGCCGCGCCGAGCGGTCGCGCTCCCGGCGATACCGGCCGAGCCCGTCGGCTGCCGCCCGCGCCAAGCGGTTCGCCGACTTCGAGACGTCGCGCTCGAGGATTTGCGGGTCCTTCCAGCCACGGCTGTACTTCCTCTTCTTCTTCCCACCTCCCCGGCCGTACTCGTAGAGGGATGCCTCACCCCAGGGAATGACGAGCTCAGTCCCGCCGCCGCCAGCGGGGGCAGCGGCCGCCGCGTCCGGGCCGTCGGCAGCTTTTCGAGTCTTGTCGTCCGTCGCCATGTGTCGCTCCTTTCGGCCAGTTTCAGAACGGGAAGAGACCGCCGCCGCCGCCACCGCCCTTGCGGCGCTTCTGTTGGTAGACGAGGATCACCGGCACCAGCTCCTTGTTGGCGCCGTCGGCGAGGTCGCGGCGGGCGTCCGCGAGGACCTGCTGCACCTCGAGCGCCAGCTCGCCGCGCCCTTCTTTGAGCTGGCGCACCTTCTTCTTCTTGACCTTGCCGAGGTCAATGATGATGGGTGGTGCCGTCTGCGAGCCGGAGGCGGTCTGCTGTGCCATCGCTTTTTGCTCCTGGTTGGAGTCGGTCTGATGAGTAATCCGAGAAACGAGGGCAAATCCCCTCAACGAAGTGGCCTCGCCGGCGCCGCTGCCACGGCTCGAGGACGAGCCGTTCAGGCGCCATGGCTGCTCCGTTGCCGGGCGCGGCCGGCGGGCGGCGAGAGCTCGCGCTGCAGCCACGCGCGCGAGGCGCGCCAGCGGCGCTCGACGGTGGCCAGGGACAGGCCGAGCGCGCCGGCGATCTGCGGATGGGTGAGGCCGCCGAAGTAGCCGAGCAGCACCACCTGGGCACTCTCGGCGCTCCTGCGCTCGAGCTTCTGCAGCGCCAGGTCGAGCTCGAGCAGCGGCTCCGGCGAGCCTTCCACCACCAGCTCGTCGACGGCGCCCGAGACGACGACGTAGTCGCCGCCGCCCTTCTTGCTCGCCTTGCGCCGGGCGCTCTCCACCAGGATGTCGTGCATGGCGCGGGAGACGGCGAAGAAGAAGTGCCGCCGCCCGGCGAGACCGTCGCCGCGGCGGTTGGCCACCCGCAAGTAGGCCTCGTGGACGAGCTCCATCGGGCTGAGCTGCGGCGCCGCGCCGAGCCGCGCCAGGCGCGCCCGCGACAGCGAGCAGAGCTCGTCGTAGACGAGCGGCAGCAAGGCCGCCGCCTGCGACGCCGCGCTCTGCTCAACTTCGACCGCCGGCTTTGCCACCGCTCACCCTCATGAAAGTCGACCAGCTCACGAACCCGTCTGCGCCATCGCCATCGGCCCGAGCCCCGCCCGCTGCGCCGCCAACTGCCGCAACCCTTGCGCGAACATCCACAAGCCGCGCAGCGCGGCGACGATGGTGACGCTGTAGAACATCGTGTACTGCACGTGGAGGATCAGCAGCACCGAATAGGCGAAGGCGATCGAGACGCCGAAGAGCACCTGGCTCGCCGGCTTGGCGGGCGTCGTCTGCGGGTCGGTGATCATGTAGAAGGTGAACAGCACGACGGGGATGCCGGTCAACGGCACCAGCTCGGCGGTGACCGGGCCACCGTGGAACCAGGCGCGCACGGCGCCGAACAGCATGAAGGCGGAGAGCCACGAGAAGATGAGCGGCAGCTTGCGGGTGAACAGGGTGTTGAGCCGCATGCCGAGGAGGATGACGATCGACGGCAGCACCCAGTCCCAGACGCCGTGGATCTTGGTGGTGAAGCTCCACGGCAGCACGGTGGTCCACTGGAAGGTGAAGAAGAGCACCGCCAGCGCGAAGTTGGACGGGTTCATGAAGTGGCGCAGCCGCCCGTCGCAGTAGACGCGGAAGACGTACTTCGAGCCGATGGCGAGCGCCGGCGCCAGCGCCATGATCCACAGCCGCCGGTTGGCGAAGAGCAGGAACGACAGCGTGATCGACGTCATGTGCGCCGAGAGCATGAAGTCGACGAGCTTCTTGAAGCCGCCGCCGAGGAAGCCGGGCGTGCGGTTGTAGGCACGCGCGTCCACCCACTCGAAGAGGAGCGCGCACGAGTAGCCCGAGACGAGGGCGACGAAGAGCTGCGCCAGCGACTGCTCGAAGCCGAGCACGGTGTGGCCGACGACGGCGAAGACGGTCGCCAGCGTCGCCGAGTTGCGCAGCCCGGTGCGCGGGTCGCGCGGCTTCTTGCCGGGCTTCGCGGCGGATGCGGTGGCCGGTGCGGCGCTCACAGGGTCGCTCCCTGTCCGCCGAGCACCACGGTGTGGTAGCCGGGCGCCAGCGCCAGCGCGTCGTGGTGCAGCGCGCCGTCGAGCCCGCGCCAGGTGATCTTCACCGGGATCGCCGCCGGCGCCGTCTTGCCGAGGCCGAAGCGCACCTCGGGGCTGCGCTGGCCGGAGTGGCCGTTGCCGCCGTCCACCTGGCGGATCTGCGCCTTGCCGCTCGGCACGTCGGCCTCGACGAAGGCGCCGATGGCGGGCGTGCCCTCGCGCCAGGCCGGGTGGCCGTCGTGCACCCGCGGCGCGCCGGCCGCCGCGGAGGCGCCCACCGGCAGCAGCAGGTGGAGGGCGAGGAAGCGGTTGCCCGCCGACTCGTTCTTCACGTACACCGAGTCTTCCCAGTAGTTGGCGTAGACCATCTCCGGGTAGCCGTCGCCCTCGACGTCGCCGACCGCGATGCCGCGGCAGGCGACGGTGAGGCCGGGAAACAGCGTGCCCGAGAGATCGGCATAGCGGCCGTCCTTCGCCAGCGCCCAGAACGGCTCCGGGTAGTAGCCGTCGACGTCCGAGCCCACCATGAACTTCGGCCACGACGACTGATATCTGAC
>Ga0075425_100003690_pt1 | contig 15592 bp, 13 predicted proteins | sample SoiMethybrSBSTD4_FD_75300 | JGI IMG/M metagenome (GOLD analysis project Ga0075425, IMG submission 75300) | Bulk soil microbial communities from a Populus tree surrounding site in Tennessee, USA - Soil MetaG P. TD hybrid SBSTD4 | ecosystem: Environmental > Terrestrial > Soil > Tree plantation... | reverse complement strand
CGCTGTCCAACGTTCGCAGGCACTGCGTGCGCAACAGTGGGGATGGTCCGAATCCGCCATCAAGGTGGTCGATGACGATCTGGGACTCTCAGGGACCAGTTCGTACCAAAGGCTCGGCTTCCAAGAGATGCTGGACAGCATCGACCGTGGCAATGTCGGGTTGGTGATGTTTCACGACGTCGCACGTTTGAGCCGAGAGCCCGCTGATGCCGAGGCATTCCTTCGGCGCGCAGTGAGGGCCGGTGTCCTCATCGCGACTGCGGACCAACTCTTTGACGCCGGAGACCGTGACTTAATGGAGCTGTTCGGATTCAGGGTCAAGTCACTGCTTGCTTGGTATGAGAACGTGTCGAAGGCACGGAACTTTCGGCAGGCGAAGTTTGCGAAGATTAAGCAAGGACATGCCGTCAGCCGACCTCCGGTTGGCTATACCGTTTCGGTGCGCGGACAATGGATCAAGGATCCAGATCTTGAAGTGCGAGCCGCTATTCGACGTGTGTTCGATCTGTATCGTTCACTAGGATCAGTCCCCAAAGTCGCGCGGCACTGGGACCGCCAGGGATTGCTCTTTCCTTGCCGACATCATGGTCAGCTCACATGGCGGCCGGTCACCGAACGCCATATCAAGTCCGTCTTGACGAATGCGCATTATAGTGGTGACTACATCTTCGGCCGAACGCAGGTCGTGCCCGTTGGCGATCGAAGTAGCAGACAGGCGCGGACACCTGAGGACGAATGGCACATATATCGTGACCATCACGAACCGTACATCTCTCGAGAGGAGCAACGCCATATTCTGGATTTGTTGCGGTCACGGCGCGTCGTCAACCGACAACCGGCTCGTGGCGGCAAAGGACTATTACAGTCACTGCTTTGGTGCACCGACTGCGGCCGCCGCCTCCTGTCAAGGCACCAAGGACGACGGCGACGGGGTGGTGGGCCGTCATACGTATGCGCGACGAAGGACCGGCTTGGCGTCGCCATAGGCTGCTTCACCGTCTCTGCGCGATTGCTCGATCCATTCGTGACGGACAGAATCTTACGCAGCATTACGCCACCCGCCATCGAAGACGTGTTCGAGGCGACTGAAGCGGCAATTATTGCGCATCGACGAGTTCACGAGAGCCAGCTGCGCCTTCTGCAGCACGCCGCCGCTGAACTCGAGCGTGCCGAACAGCGTTGGCTTGTTGTCGACCCCACGAACAAGCATGCGCAGGACTTCGCACAGCGAGTGGTCAGGGAAAAGGCTGAAGCTTATAACGACATGAAACGCACCATCGATCAACAGATGTCGTCCACAATGCCTCTTCTCACGCGAGACGATGCTGAGGAACTCATGAACCTCGCCCGAGACGTTGAAGCTCTGTGGCGGGCCGATACCACCACAAATGAAGACAGAAAGGATCTCATCCGAGCAGTCATTTCTCGAATCGAACTGAAGGCGACGGAGGATTGGCTCGACGTCACGATCCTTTGGAAGGGCGGGCTTGCTGAAGTAGCGCGCCTGGTCCTATCACAGGGCGTCAACCGCTATATGGCAGAACTTCGCCGCGCCGGAGCCACGGAAGCAGCAATCCAGCAGAAACTGAATGAAGCACATATCGTTAATGCTCACGGGAAGCCGATCCGTCGCCCGAGCGTGTGGCGCCGGCTGAGAACCATGGGGCTAAACAGCAAATCTCTCCGCATACCGGCTTACCGGCGCGTGCGCCAGCTGGCGCTCGAACAGCGCACCCGTCCGGAAATGCTCGAGGATCTGCTAAAAAACGGACCGCCGCATCCTGCGGGAATGTGGACACGAACTCGGGTTGACTGTGCGTTGAAGTCCCTCTTGCGCGGCGGCATTCCGGGAATTGATCCGTTTCCCATCGGTTTTACAGTGGCTACAACGATAGAAACCGACCCAGAAGTTATAGAGACCGTTGTCGCAGGGCGGAAAGCAGGTCGACCTTGGAGGGACATCGAACAGGATCTCGAGGCCAGGGGTCTCCGTCCGTTAAGGGCCGCGCGTTTTTCTCGAGTTCAGTTGTCTGCGCTATTCCGACCGAGACAACCGGAGCGCCGGAAGCTGGTCCGGTTTCATCCAACACAAGGACGGCGGCGCTTTGCCCCCATCGACCGCGAGCGGAACACTAGGGCGGAAGGAATGAATCCCTATCGCGCTTCTGTGCCTGGCCCAGCGGTCGTCGCCGCGCCCGGCCAGGATGAAAACGTCGTCGGACACTTCCTCGATCAAAGGCACCCGCGTTGAGGGGACGAGAAGGGCTGGCGAAACGCGAACTTCCGGTTACGGCTTCGCCGGAGGGACGCCCGCGGGCCGTAATCTACGCTCGTGTTTCGTCGAAAGAGCAAGAGCGCGAGGGATTCTCCGTTCCCGCTCAATTGAAGCTTCTCCGTGCCTACGCCGACACCAGAAGATTTCACGTCGTCCGTGAGGTCATCGACATCGAAACCGCCAAGCGGGCGGGTCGAGTCGGTTTTGGGAAAATGGTCACATTCCTCAGTAAGTCGCCGTCCTGTCGGGTCCTTCTCGTAGAGAAGACTGACCGACTCTACAGGAATCTCAAAGACTGGGTCGTTCTCGACGAGCTCGATTTGGAAATCCACTTCGTGAAGGAAGGGGTGATTCTCGCCCCCGATTCGCGTTCGTCCGAGAAGTTCATCCATGGCATCAAAGTTCTCATGGCGAAGAACTACATAGACAACCTCTCTGAAGAAACGCGCAAAGGCATGCGAGAGAAAGCCGAGCAAGGACTGTGGCCGTCCTTCGCACCCCTCGGGTATGTCAACAAAATTGATTCTGCGGGTCGGAAGATAATTATCCCAGATCCGGCACTGGCTCCGATCATCATCCGTATGTTCGAACGGTATGCTACCGGCCGTTACTCGACCAGGGATGTCGCGAAGCTAGCCCGGACCGAAGGCCTCGTGTTCCGAAAGAGCAAGGAGCCTGTTTCTCGGGCCACCGTGCATGCGATATTGCGGCACCGCATCTACACGGGCGACTTCGACTGGGACGGCGGCACGTACCAAGGGATGCATGAACCGCTCATTTCCCGAGAACTGTGGAACCGCGTTCAAGACATCCTCGAGCGGCGCTTCTCGCGGCGGGTGCGCGGATCACGGCATGATTTTGCATTCTCCGGGCTGATCGCCTGTGGGCACTGCGGCTGCGCGCTGGTCGGTGAGCTTAAGAAAGGCCGGTACGTGTACTACCACTGCACGGGCGCCAAGGGAAAGTGCCCGGAACGGTACACGCGACAAGAAGTACTTGAGGAACATTTCGCTCGGCTGCTTCAGGGACTCGACTTCGATGACGAGGTTATGGCATGGGTCGTCGAAGCCTTACGGCAGAGCCACGAGGATGAGCGGCGGTACCAAGACGAGGCAATTGCCCGTCTACAGGGAGAGCACGCACGCCTCCAGAATCGTCTGGACGCCATGTACGTCGACAAGCTCGACGGCCGGGTGGACGCCTCGTTCTTCGAGCAGAAGGCCGCCGAATGGCGGTCGGAGCAACGGTCAATTGTCCGCGAGATTGAGGTTCACCAGGGCGCCAACGAGAACTACCTCGACGAAGGCGTCAAGCTTCTCGAACTCGCTAAACGCGCGCCCCTGCTGTTCAAAACCCAGGAGTCCCGCGAAAAGCGACGATTGCTCGATTTCGTGGTATCGAACTGCACCTGGAAGCACGGGGAGCTGTCGGCTACGTACCGCCAACCGTTTGATTTGTTAGCTACAACCGCCCGGGCCGACCGGGACCTCGTTGGTTCGGGAACCCCGTCAGGAAGGCGTTTTGAGAATTGGCTCCCCGGGCAGGACTCGAACCTGCGACCTAGTGATTAACAGTCACCCGCTCTACCGACTGAGCTACCGGGGAGTGTTCGGCTAACCGCGCGGCGACGGTCGCATTATACGCGACTCGCGAACCCCATCGAGAGGCCGCGGATCCCCGGCCGGCCGACCCGCAGATGTTTGCAGATGTGCATGACCCGACAGCCTCTCAGACCTCGCGCGGCACGACTTTCCAAACATTTGCCCCGTGGCACATGACTTGTACGCGCTTCGCGGCGAAAGGAGGGGGCCTTCATGCTCAAGACGATCGTCGCCACGGGCGTCATCCTGCTCGGCTCTGCGCAATACGTCGGGGCGCAAGCTCTTGCCACGCCCGCGGGGAGTGCTCCCGAGCCGCTGACTGGCCTCGTTCTCGGATTGGGCCTCATCGGTCTTCGGTTTCTGCGGCGGAACTGATCCATGCTCGAGGCGCCGGTGATCCGCGAGATCCCGGCGCCTCGACTGCGTGGACGTCGTGGCCTCGTGCTCCGCGCGGCCGTCCTCGCGCTCGTCACCCTCCTCGGCATCCTCTACGCACCGGTCTTCCGTGATCTCGGCCGGGGCTGGGCCACCGATTCGTACTCGTCCCACGGGTTTCTGATCCTGCTGTGGAGCGCATGGCTCGCGTGGGGCGCCCGAGGCGCGGTGCGCTCGGCGCCCTGGCGGCTCGGGCCCAGCGGCCTCGCGCTCGTCGCGATCGGCGTGGCGCTGCTCGCCGTCGGCGACGCTCGATCGAGCCTCGCGCTGAGCGTCCTGTCGCTGCCCGTCGTCCTGCTCGGGCTCGGCGGGTTCCTGGTCGGCTGGCGCGCCTTCCGGCCCGTCGCGTTTCCCGTCGCGTTCCTCGCCTTCATGACGCCCTTGCCCGAGCGTCTGATTCCGGCGGTGTCGCTGCCCCTGCAGCAGATCGCCGCCTGGTTCACCGAGGGCGTTCTCGCCGCGACGCGGATTCCCGCCACGCGGGAGGGCCTCGTCATCCGGCTCGACTCGGCAATCATGCTGATCTCCGAGGGCTGTAGCGGTCTGCGCTTCCTCCTCGTGATGAGCGTGCTCGGGGTCGGCGCGGCGTGGGCCGTCCAGCGACGGCTGGCGCTCCGCCTGCTGGTCGCCGCCCTCGCCGTCGTCGCGGCCATCGCGGCGAACCTGATGCGCGTGGCGAGCACAGTCGTACTCGTCAACTTCTACGGGGTGACGGCGGCGGAGGGAACGTTCCACAGCCTGTTCGGCAAGGCGATCTATCTCGTCGCGCTGGGCCTGTTCCTCCTCGCCGTGTGGCGGCTTCGCCGGCCGGCCGCCACGCTCGAACCCTACATGGCAGACGTCACCGCCAGGGCAGCCTCTTACCCGCGATAACGACTCCGCTGCGCGTGTCCCTGGTGCGCTGCGCGGTGGATTACTATCGTGAAGCATGACGATCGTGATCCCCGTGCTCCTGATCGTGCTGCTGTCGGCGACGCCGGCGTCGCCGGGTGTCCCGACCGATGAGTACACACCGCTGACGCTCGCCGTGGCCGGTCCGCTCGTCCCGTTTTCGGGCACCGATGGGCGGCTACATCTCGTCTACGAGCTCCACCTCACGAATGCCTCGCGGGCGCCCGTCACCGTGCTGTCGATCGAGACGCGCGACGGCGCACGCGGCGGTCGGCGGGTGGGCGTCGTCGCCGCTGCGGACGTCGCGCCCAGGATGACGGTCGCGGCAAAGCCGGCGGCAGCGCTCGAGCCGGCTCAGACGGGCATCGTCTGGCTTCACCTCGCGTTCGATCGACGTGCGGACGTGCCGAAGACGCTGGAGCATCGCCTCGACGTCACCGGAGCCGCCGGGCCCGGCGGCCGCGAGCCGCGGACGCTGTCCATCGCGGGCGCGCGGGCCGCGGTGAGCTCGCGCGCGCCCATCGCCATCGGTCCTCCGCTCGAGGGCGGCGGCTGGATCGCGGCCAACGGGTGCTGCGAGGGCGGGGCGCATCGCCGCGCCGGTCTGCCGCTCAACGGCCGCTTCTACCTCTCACAGCGGACGGCGATCGACTGGCTGCGTGTCGACGAGCGCAACCGCGCGGTCGTGGGGCCGACGGGGAAGAACGAGAGCGACCTCGCCTACGGACAGAAGGTGATCGCGGTGAAGGACGCTCGCGTGGTGTCGGTTCTGGACGGGCTGCCCGATCGCGCGCCGGGCAAGCTGCCGACCGACACGACGCTCCAGAACGTCACCGGCAACCACATCATCCTGGATCTCGGCGGTGGCCTCTACGCGTTTTACGCCCATCTCAAGGCGGGCAGCATCCGCGTCCGCGAAGGCGAGCGGGTGCAACGCGGGCAGGCGCTGGCGCTCACGGGAAACTCGGGGAACACGAGCGGCGCCCACCTGCACTTCCACGTGATGGACACGCCCTCGGCGCTCGCCGCCGAGGGCGTGCCCTACGTGATCGACGCCTTCACCGTCGAGGGACGCGTCCCCTCGATCGACAACCTCGTGGACGTCGGCCAGACGGGCGCCGCCGTCGAGGTCGATCGCTTGCTGAGGCCGGAGCGGCGCCGGAACGAGCTGCCGCTGGATCTGACCGTGGTCGCCTTCCCGGCTAACTGATCTCGCGCCGGCCCTCGAGCGCCTTCGACAGAGTCACCTGGTCGGCGTACTCGAGATCGCCGCCGACGGGCAGCCCGCGGGCGATCCGCGTGACCCGCACGCCGAGGGGGCGGATGAGCTTGGCGAGGTAGATCGCAGTCGCCTCGCCCTCCACGTTCGGGTTGGTCGCGAGGATGACCTCCGTGGTGTCGCCGCTCTCCAGCCGCGTCAGCAGCTCGCGAACCTTGAGATCCTCCGGCCCGATGCCGTCGAGCGGCGACAGCGCGCCGAGTAGCACGTGATAGCGGCCGCGGTACTCGCCCGTGCGCTCCATGGCCAGGAGGTCGTTCGGCTCCTCCACGATGCAGAGCACGCGCGCGTCGCGCGCGGGGTCGGCGCAGATGCGGCACGGGTCCTCGTCGGTGACGTTGAAGCAGCTCCCGCAGTAGACGATGCGCTCCTTGACGGCGATGAGGGCCTCGGACAGCTCGCGGACCTCGCTCACGGGGCGTTTGAGGAGAAAGAACGTGAGGCGCTGCGCGGTCTTGGGACCGATCCCGGGCAGGCGTTGCAGCGCCTCGATCAGCCGCGCGAAGGGCTCGGGGTAATGCGCCAACCGCTCCCCGTTACAATCCGAGACCGGGGAGCTTGAGCCCGCCCGTCAACTTGCCGAGCTCCTGCTGGACGAGCTCGCGCGACTTGCGGAGCGCTTCGTTGCAGGCGGCCAGCACGAGGTCTTCGAGCATCTGGGCGTCGTCCCTGTTGATGACCTCGGGATCGATCTTGATCGAGAGCAGCTCCTGCTTGCCGTTGGCCTCGACCGTCACCATCCCGCCGCCCGCGGTGGCGTCGACCTTCTTCTTGCCGATCTCTTCTTGCAGCGCGGCCATCTGCGCCTGCAGCTTCTGCGCTTCCTTCATCATGTTGCCAAAGCCCTTCACTGGCCGTCTCCTTCCTTCCCTCGCGGTCGCACCGTCACGATTTCGCCGTCGAACTCCTCGATCGCGGCCTTGACGGCCGGATGGGAGCGGATGTCGCCGGGGCCGCCGTCGCCCTCCGCGACGGTGATGCGCTCGACGCCGCTCAGGTACTTCTTGGCGGCGGTCAGGATGAGCTCGCGGTTCGTCCGCTCGTTGAGCGTGTCGCGCTGGAAGCGACTGCCCGTCAGCACGATGGTCAGCTCGCCGTCGGCGAGCGCGCCGAGATGGGCCTGCTCGAGGAGCGAGCCCAGCATGATCTTGCGCGCCTTCACCTCCTCGACGACTCGCGCCCACGTGGAGTCGCCGTCGCTCGTGGGCGCGGCGGCGCGCGGGGCCGGCGGCGACGGACGCGGGGGCGGCGCCGCGGCCGCCGGGACCGCCGCGGACGGAGCGCGCGGCCGCTCCGGGACCGTGCGCGGCGCCGGCTCGCGCGGCATCGGCTCGCGGGGCGGGAGCAGGCTCTCCTGCAGTGGCGCGGCCGCGGAGGGCGCCATGGCCTGCGGGCCCAGCATCGCGCGCGCCTCGTCGACCCGCCGCAGGACCTCCTCGAGCGTGTCGGGCACGGGGCGCCGCGTCGCGCGCACCGCGGCGATCTCGAGCTCCACCCGCGGGTGGGGCGATTCGCGCATGCGCGTGTCGGCGTCGAGCAGCGCGCGGGTGACGTAGAGGATCTCGTCCAGGCCGACCGGCTCGCCGAGCTTGCGGAGCTCGTTGCCCTCGGCGTGCGTCAGCTCGGGCAGCTTGGCGGTCGGCGCGGCCTTGAGCACGAGCACACGCCGGCACACCTCGATGACGTCACGCAGGAAACCCTGGAGATCCTCGCCGTCCCGCGCGGTGCGGTCGATCGCCTCGAGTGCGGCGGCCGTATCGAGCCCGAAGAGCGCGCCGGCGAACGCGCGCACCTCGGCGGGCGCGGTGACGCCGAGGAGCGCGGCCACGGTGTCCGCCTCGAGGCGGCCGCCGCCGTAGGCGATGGCCGTGTCGAGCAGCGAGAGCGCGTCGCGGAGCGAGCCCTCGGCCGCGCGGGCCACGATCGGCAGCGAGGCCGCGTCGAACGTCACGCGCTCCTCCGTGAGGATGCGCTCCAGGGTGGCGACGAGCGCGTCGGGCGCGATCGGCCGGAAGTCGAACCGCTGCACGCGCGAGAGCACGGTGGGCGGGATGTCGCGCGGGTCGGTTGTCGCGAGCACGAAGACGACGTGCGGCGGCGGCTCCTCCAGCGTCTTGAGCAGCGCGTCGAAGGCGTGCGCGGTCAGCTGGTGCACCTCGTCGACGATGTAGACCTTGAACCGGCCGCGCGACGGGGCGTACTTCACGTTCTCGCGGAGCGCGCGGATCTCATCGATCCCGCGGTTCGAGGCGGCGTCGATCTCGACGACGTCGACGGTGGCGCCGGACTGCGCTTCCCGGCAGGCCACGCACGCGCCGCACGGCTCGGATCCGGCGCGCTCCGGGCAGAGGAGCGCGCGGGCCAGCAGCCTCGCCGTCGTCGTCTTGCCGACGCCACGCGGGCCCGCGAACAGGTACGCATGCGCGATCCGCCCCGACGCCAACGCATTCTTCAACGTCCGGGTGATCGCATCCTGCCCGACGACCGCCTCGAACATCTGCGGCCGCCACTTCCTCGCAAGAACTTGATAGGTCAAGTGGTCGTGCACCCCCCTTCGAACGCGCCGTCCTGCGATCTCCTCACGAAGCCGGCTCCAGTCAGGTACTCCCACGGCACACGAGAGGGTCGCCTTACCGTTGCTCCCTTCCGGGTCTGGCGGGGTTCGACGATTCCCGTTGCGTGGGGCCCAACCTTCAACACCTCCGCATGAGGCTCATTCAACACGACTCGCCCTCGGGAGGGAGTTCAACCCCGCTGGAGCGGATTGCGGGTTACAGGGCACCGCTACCTCCCCGTCTAGCACGACCACATCGAGAGTGTACCCCGGCGGGTCTACCGACCACTATCGAGTCGCGAACCGTCGCAGCGCCGCAGCCCTGCGAAGGCGCTCCGACGGTAAAGCAGAAAAGTCATGGCGGAGGGGGCGGGATTTGAACCCGCGGCACAGGGGTTACCCGTGCACGGCATTTCCAGTGCCGCACCTTCGGCCGCTCGGTCACCCCTCCGAATGAAGCTACGGATAACTATCGAGTCGCCGGCCGTCGCAGCGCCGGAGCCCGGCGAAGGCGTCCGACGGTAAATTATTATGTTGGCGGAGGGGAGAGGATTTGAACCCCCGAGGGACCTTCTGGGCCCCTATCCGATTTCGAGTCGGACGCCTTCAACCGGGCTCGGCCACCCCTCCGCGTTGCTTTAAGAGCTACTTACGATAAGGATTCCCGAAGCACAGAGCCTTCATCGTGCAGGGAAGTCAAGTTTACGTCAAGTTCCGGCGGCGCCTGTCTCAGTTTGAGCCGGCAGCCGGGATCGCGCCGATGACGTAATAGGCGTCGCGGTCCTTGAACTTGCTCGCACGATACTGTCGTGGGGGCCGCCGCACGCACCATCATCCGATTCGTCCGGCACCAGCACCACAATGACGTCAGCCGCCTGATCCATTGGAACGGCTGGACGGTCGATGTGGCCATATCCATGGGCCGGAGGATATGGAGTCCATGCTGGTGTCTGCCCGTAAGCTTGACTGACCATCAACGCCATGAACAGAACGACGCGAACATTCATGACTGGCCTCTAATTCGCTGCCCCGCGATTTCCTCTAGCGACCAGACTTGATCGCTCACGCCCGCTTCCATGGCCGGCGTTACCCTTCCCTTTGTCGACCCACGCCCGTACTGTCCTGATTGATGAGGTGAACCCCGACGACAACCCCGCCGGCAATCATGCCGATCCCCAAGAACGTCCCGAAGGCGCCCCCGAGAACCACCGCGATAGTGTGGTCAGCGAGGCCCTGCTGGATGGCGATCATGACTGGGCCGGCGATCGCCGTGCCGGGCTCCACGCCGGCTCTCGGGCGATTCTTTGTCACCTCTCGCTTCCCTGCGTCCCGCGGGGATCACGCCGCTACGCTGCTCTCGCCGCTGTCCGTATCTCGGCAATAACCGCACGAAGCTCTTCGTACGTCGTCTGGTGGACGAATGCGCTGCGGGCGATGGCGTTGTGGCTGAAGCAATCGGTTAGATCATGCTCGACGTCGGCTTCGGCGATGGAAGCACCCGTTTGCCAATAGTCCAGCCTGAAGGCGGCCTGGAAGAAATTAACCACGCGCCGCGGCCGAGGGCCAACTGAGTTGATGCCGCCGCCGAGGTGGGTAGCATCCCAGGCGACGAACAGCGCGACGTCGATGTTGTCGCCCCAGCGCCAGTGATCTTTGACGGTGGCGGCGAGCTTTGCGCCGGCAAGACTTTGGGCCACGATCAGAAGCGTACCGCCGCCATCTTGCTGGAATTCGTCGAGAATCGACTCGAAAGTCTTGATCGGGGCGGGGCGCAGCAGTTCATGCTCGGAGTTCTCCCACTTGCCCAACACGACCCGGTGGCTCACCCCGAACGGGTTGAAGCGCGGATTGCAGAAATCATCCTCCGATGTGTGTTCCTTGTGGCGCAGCGTATCGAGGTGGCTCGCCAGGTCCTCTTCCTCCAGCACGCGGAGGCCGAGATGCTCGATGAAGTTAAGGCACCCGGCGCACAGATCGTTGCATTGACGGTTCGCGTCGGTCATCAGCTCTTCGATCAGAGTCGGATCGACACTGCAATGATCCGCGTGCACCTCGATGCCCTCCCCCGAGGATGGGCCTGAGCTCGAACCAGAGCTGCCGGAGCTCGAGCTCGAGCCGCTTGATTCTACGGAGGCACCGCTGGGCCCGCTGGAACCCGAACCGAAGCTGCTCGAACCGCCCATCGCGATGAAGGTAAGGATGCTGGGCGAGCTTCGCACGCGCGTCGAATATCCGGCCGAATAGTGCGTCTCACCGTCGAAAGCGCCTTCACTGACACGGACGCGAAATGCCGTGGTGCCGGGGCGCAGCCGGATTTTGCCGCTCAGTCGGATGCGATCGCCGTCGGGCTGCTGGCGCAGTGTGCCGACCTGATGCCAGGAATCGCTGCCGGTCGTGGCCTGCACGATCGACCGCACTCGCCAGCGGCTCAACCATCGAAAAGGCCAACGCGCGGGGTGACTCAACCGATAGAAGCCGTCGAACTCGATATCTTCGTCGTCGAACAGCACGATCGGCTCGCTCACGAACGCCTCGAACGTCAGCAGCTGGCGGCCAATGCTGCGCAGCACAGGGCCGGAGGCGCCGCCTGGTCTCCACTCGATCACGCCGAACACCTTCGCCGTCGCGCTCATCCGGAGCTTAAATCCCGTGACGTTGATTGGCATTGCGCGGTCCTCCTGTGGATGATCACTCCTGTATCGCCGCTCATACCGACCAACGCAAGTACGCTCCGGGGCGTGAGCACTTCACACCTGACGCTCCAGCCGCGCGCCACAGCCATCGCGCTGCATCCACACCCACGCCTCGCCATTCGGCAAATCCACCACGTCGCTCCTCACCTGACCGCACCGGCGATGCTCGTCCAGGAACGCTTCGAGCGCCTCGAGGACCGTCTGCATGTCGCCGCGTGGACGGTAGATCCATCCATGACCGTTCGACCCACCGCCATCCCGTGGACAAGAAGAAGTGACAACTCGCCAACCGGCCCGATCATGATTGGACCGTGATCGGCGACGAGCAGGAACCGATCGGCGTCCCGGTGCCAGCGTGCGGCGCTCTCGGCCATTGCGTCGAACACCGGTTGCGCGCCCGTCGGCGAGCTGGAGATCACCCGTAGGATCTCGTCCGTGGCCGTCCGCTGCTCCAGCGCCTCCGTGACCTGCGCCTCACTCAGGGTGGTCGCGATCTCCGCATATGAGGGCGCGGGCGGGCTCGGTTAACCGCTTGTCGTTTCCCGACTGCGGGGCAGCGCGACGACGAGCCGCCGTTGGCATCCGGCTCACATCCGGAGAGGCGTTGTTGCCGGCAAAGCGCCGCCGGCGATCTTCTCGCGTATCGTGCGCGAGACGCTATCGTCACCGTCCGAGGATCCGCCGATGTGGGGGCGCGGCTGCACCCTCGACAGCAGCCGGCCACTGAGCCATCTGAGATCGCGTGACTGCTCGATGATGTCGGTCAGGTCGGCGTGGGAGTCTCGCGGTCTGTATGAGCAACGAAGGGGTGAGGAGAACACCAGGACCCAAGACTCGACTGGCCATGACGCCCCCCTACCGAGGGGTGGGATTACAGCATGAACGCGGGCGTCGGGCGCTACTCGGGGGAATGCCGAGTCGTTTCGGCGGGGCCGGGGTACATCACGTCGTCCCATCTGGTGCATACCCAGCATTTGCCAAGCCGAATGGGCAGATCACCGCGCCGTCGGATATCGGACCATGCGTCCATCGTGCGGTCGAAGGAGAGCCCGACAGCCTCGGCCAGACACGTCACACAGATCGCGCGACGTTGCGCTTTCATGTAGCCAATTACGGCGTCACGCGCGAGCGCCATTGCTCGCCCGGAGGATACCGGCCCCACAAAAACCCTGACGGCCCTGCGTGCCGCCGTACTTCTACGGACGGCGCTGTTGACTGTCGCGGCGCCGCGGCCGCGTCTTTCGACCGTTCGTCAATGCGTCGTAGCAGCGTTGGTGCACAAGGGCGAGCTTTGAGCGAAGGGCGGCTTTCGCCAGGTCATTGATCTTCAGAATCCCGCGCCCGCAGAGCGAGCACCGGACCACCCCGATCGCCGGCCGCTGCAAGAGGTCGTCGTCCGGATTCGGAGACCCGTCAGACGGCATGGCGACCGTCGAGGGACTCGCGAGCGTGGCCGGAACCGCAGACTCAGGCTGCGAGCGGCGGCTCTTGTTTGATGGCTGGTCGCGCCGGCTCGATTTCCGTGCGGTAGCACGGGACGTGAACGTCGACGCCGAAGAAACGGACGGTCTCCTGGCCCTCATAGATGGCCTCCGCACACAGCAGGCACTGGTCAATTACTCGACCCAGCGGCCTGTTATTGGACGCCTTCCAAGGCACGCCATGCAAAGCAGCAACTGAGGGACCAGCGACTCGCGGTCAGGCCGTTCGACCAGCGAGTGCGGTCAGGCGAGGCGAAAGACGTCCCGGGTAAGCAGGCACCCGTCGCACACGATCACGTCGTGCGTCAGCTGAACAGTCTTCCCGAGCGACCTGAGGACACGAACAGTGTGCGCCGTCGCGATGCCGGTTTCCTTCACGAGGCATGCAAGACACAGCGCTCCGCCTTCACGGAGCACGGCGATTACACGCAGCACATCATTGTCGCGTTTGACCATCCCGCGGAGTACAGCATGGCGCCCGCGCGCGCACCGCCGATTTTGTGGCGCGTTCGAGAATCGCCAATGCCGAACTCAGCCATCGGCTAATCCCGATACGACCGCTCGGCGCCGTCGCCGACGCACCCTGAACCTCGCCCGATGAGCGCGACGTGGAAGGACGTCTCGTGCCCCTACTGCCGTGCGCCACTGCAATGCACGCAGACCGTTGCCGGCACGGTCACGCACATCGTGCCGGTCCAGCATCGGGATCACTGTCGCCGACACGCGAAGCGGAGGCGCGTTCGTGCGTCCGCACTACTCGCCCACGTGGCTTGCGATGCGCGTGCCCGCCAAGAATGTTTCGACGCCCGAGATCACGGATCGCGTCCCGCCAGAGGTATGCACGCCGAACTGCGATGCTCGGGCTCGGCGGTCGGCGCCCTCCCTCCCGCCGGGTGTGGTAAAACGGCCGACCGACGACCGCCTACTCGGGAGTGTCTCGGTGTGACGGCTTATGGCAATCCACGTGCGTGAATTGCAGACGTTGTTCGTGTGGATCTTCGGATGTGCCAGCGATCACGTGATCGTCGAAGTTTTGCCGGATGGGCTGGCCACATTCGGAACACAGCAGCGGTTCCGGCGTCGGAAGTCTCTCCATTAATCGGCAAGCCCGGCGCTCTCGGCGCTCCACAGATGGGCCGGGCTTGTCGTACCTCATCGACGACGCAAGACGCGATAGAGGCCGTACGCGCCTGCCGACAACCCGAGAAGAAGAGCCGTCGCAGGTTCAGGAACCGCGACCTCCCTTGGCGTCGCCAAGCTCTGAGCAGCGGCGGACTGCGCGAACGCGACCACGACGAATAGCGCGAAGATTACTCGGGCGTTCATCTTCGGGTGGCCTCCATGCAAGACTCGAATCGTCATACGCGTCCTTGAAATCCCCGAAGACGAAGAACAGCATCCGACGTGCCGAACACGCAAATGGGCAAAACCGCGTGTTTTCGGCCCAGACGCGATGCGCGACACCGGCATCTGACAAGTTTCTCGACACGGGGTCGCGGACCCGGCTTCGTGACTTTGACGCCGAAGACCTCGGATCGCGTCTCATGTTGCCGAAGGTCCAGAAGGCTCGGACCTAACACGAAGACGGTCCGCGCTGAGGAAGCGCGGCGCTCACGATCGCGACTTCGTGTCGCCCGATGCCCGCCCAAGAATTGAACGATGGGCATCATTCAGCCGCCCTCGGGGATGGATCAGCCCTTGAGTTTCAGCGCCAAGCGCGCGCTGCTTCGTGGCTTGCTCATGCTCATGCTGTTCGGCGCAAGCGGCCAGATTGGTGTCGCGCGCAACGAGGACAAGCCCGTTGGTGTTGCTCGCGCAGCGGCCGAGAAAGCCGATAGGCATCGAGCCGCAACTCCCCGGCATCAGGCGCCCTCTTCCGACACTGGGATGTCGCCCCACGACTGTTGGTGGGCGGACCAGCGTCCACGGCCTGCCCAATGCTCGAACAGTTTCCAAGCACCGGCCTGAGGGACGATTGTCCCATCGACAACGGGCGGTCTGCCGACCTGCTTCGCCACATGGTCCCCATGCCGGTTCTGGCGCGTCGAGGAGCTCCAGCAAATGCGGTTCGTCCTGCGGCCCAGTGAGGATCGGCCGGCACTGACCATCTGCGTCCTGCAAGCGTCAGGAGGGGCGGAAACGCCGGGCTAATTGCGGGCTAGTTGTGAGTCGTAGTTTGGCTCAGTCCGTCGCGATTAGAGCGTGGTGCTCGGTCGCTTCAGGACCGCATCAACATTGGCCGAAACGCGACGGAGCGAGACGAGCTACGACAGAGCGCGAGACCCGGGAGCGATTTCGAGTCGGACGCCTTCAAACGGGTCGGCCACCCCTCCGCGAAACTTCGCGGTCGCCAACGACAGCGAGTAAGTCCACCGCAGCACGG